>WNFL01100741.1_pt1 | contig 14514 bp, 17 predicted proteins | sample 5400361 | NCBI WGS metagenome assembly WNFL01 (sample SAMN13153351, study PRJNA577476) | soil metagenome | isolation source: 40 cm soil on Douglas fir-dominated hillslope | place: USA:California | collected 2013-09-17
CGGCTTCATCGGCCCGTGACGCAGCGTCTCGCGGCCGCGCTCGGCCATCACCTCGATCGGCAGGCAGCCGTCGAAATAGGGCGTATTGGTTTCCCACTCCTTGAAGTCGGTTTTTTCGCCCGCGATCAGCGCGTCGACGAAGGCGTCGTATTGTTCCTTGGTCATCGGGCAATTGATGTAGTCGGCGCCGGTGCCGCCGGGGCCGACCTTGTCGTAGCGCGACTGGAACCACGCCGCCGACATATCGATGGAATCCTTGTGCACGATCGGGGCGATCGCATCGAAGAACGCCAGCGCATTCTCGTCGGTGATTTCGCGGATGGCGTCCGCCAGCGGTGCGGATGTCAAGGGCCCGGTAGCGATGATGACGTTGCGCCAGTCCGCGGGCGGCAGTCCGTCGATTTCGGCGCGATGAATCTCGATCAGCGGATGATCGTTGAGGGCTTTGGTGACGGCGGCGGAAAATCCGTCGCGGTCCACCGCCAAAAATCCGTCGCGGTCCACCGCCAATGCGCCGCCGGCGGGCACCTGATTGGCGTCGGCGGCGCGCATGATCAGCGAGCCCAGCCGGCGCATCTCGGCGTGCAGCAGCCCGACCGCGTTGTTGGCGGCGTCGTCGGACCGAAACGAGTTGGAGCACACGAGTTCAGCGAGGCCGTCGGTGCGATGGGCTTCGGTCATCCGGTCGGGGCGCATCTCGTGCAGGACCACGGGGATTCCCGACCTGGCGACCTGCCATGCCGCTTCCGAGCCGGCGAGGCCGGCGCCGACGATATGCACTGGCTGGGAGGAGGATTTGATGCCTGTCATAGGCACAGAGGTAGCGCGGGGAATGCGCCAGCGCTAGCAGATACGATAACGCCCGCAGCGAAGCGGGCGTTATCCGTCTCGACAGTCAGCTGAAAACGGATCAGCCGTTATAATTACCGGCTGCGACGCGCGGAATGTCCGAGCGATCAAGGCCGATATCGGCCAGTTCGCGATCGCTAAGCTGGGACAGTTCGCTGACATTGCGCTGATAGTCCCGGAACGCCTGGATCATGCGGATGAGCGAGAGCAACATGGATAGTCTCCTTGTATCTGCGATTCAGCTCTTGGAGGAGCCTCCTCGTTGAAATGAATATAGGGCAGAATATTGCACTGCAGAAGTTCAAATGCTGCGATGCAGCTAAGCCTGAAACGCATAGCAGGAATAAGGATCGATTAACCTTTCAGCATGGCTGCTGAATAGACTGGCCGAGAAGGCCATTCCCCGGTCGAATCGAGGTAAATATCCCGTGTATTCACGACATTGTCGCAGCTACGGCACTTGACGCCTCAGGAATAAAGATGGCTCCGACCGACGTGGAATCAAGGGGTGGGTCTGGAACTCTGGCCGCAGCGGCCGTCGTTCAGGTTGATTCGGCCGTTGTCTCATGCGTAATTCGCATGCATGAGATGAATATAAGATCATTATTTCAGCTGCGGCGCGCGAGGTCGGTAGATCGGCCAGAATAACGCGGGTCCCGAATCACAGCCGGCGCCCGGCGTTCAAACGTCGGAACTCAAACGTGGGAGTCCCCAATTGCCTAGCCGCAGTCCGGCGCCACTCCCAGCGTCGGGGTCGGGCCGCTGCAAATGCAGAGATCTCCACCAACGTTCCGCAGCCGCTCGCCGCGCGCTGTTTCCGCTGCCGCGGCCGCATGCGCGAAAAATCCACGAGATGTCGATCGGTGAGCGCGCGACGAAGATGCATCCGCTGCTGATCGGATTCGATGATCAGGCGCGGCGAGAGTTGTCATTCAATGTCAACGCGCCAAGTGTGCGCTGCAACGATTGCCGATGGACCACGTTCGTTCGTTACGAACTTGTAATGCAAAACCATCATTGCGCATGAGGCTCTGCATCGTGCGTCGATCACATTTGGATCGCGCGAAATTCATTCCTCAACTTTCCGTCAATCGGCGAAACAATCGTTTCACAGAATCCGGCAATGACGCTGGATCTGTTTCGAAATGGAAGTGGAAAGTAACATGATCAATAAGTTACTCGGAGCAGCCGCAATGGCTGCCGTTGCAGTATACGCCGTCGTTCCCGCATCCGCCGCCAAGCTGGCCGGCTGCAGTGGCGAAAACATGATGAAGACCGAATCCATGATCGAAGCCATGGCCGATGGCGAGGGCAAGATCACGGCGCAGAAAGAAGTCGCGATGGCGCAGACCGCGATGCTCGATGGCAAGATGGGCGCATGCGGAATGCATCTGAGCAAGGCGATGCATGTGGGCATGTCGAAGTAAGCTTGCCGCAGTATAAGCTTGCCGCAGGGGCCGGTTGCTTCGCGATCGGCCCTTCATGCGGGCGAAAGATCTTCAGGGCGCATGCGCGAGCTGGCTCGCGAAATGGGCGATTGTCTTCGAATAGACCTCGCTCTTGTTCCATTGCTGGAGCACAGCGAAATTCGCGCTGCCGGGCTCCCAGTCCTTGCCGCGCTTCCAGCCGTAATTGGCGAGGTAGTTCGCGGTCGATGCCAGCACATCGGGCGCGCTGCGTAACAGGTCGCGGTGGCCGTTGCCGTCGAAATCGACGGCGAATTTGATGTAGGACGACGGCATGAACTGGGTCTGGCCCATTTCGCCGGCCCACGCGCCGCGCATTTCGGTTGGCGCGAGGTCGCCGCGCTCGACGATGCGCAACGCGTCCATCAGTTCGGCCCGGAACATTTCCGAGCGCCGGCAATCGTAAGCCAGCGTCGCCAGCGAGCGTATGGTCGGGAATTTTCCGATGTTGACGCCGAAGTCCGTCTCCAGCCCCCAGATCGCCACCAGCACCTCACCGGGCACGCCGTAGCTTTGTTCGATTCGCCCGAGCACCGAACCATATTGCTTCATCAGGTTGGCGCCGCGCGCAAGCCGGGGAGGGACCATACGGCCGGAAAACTCCTCAAAGCTCTGATTGAAGACCCGCTGCGAACGATCGCGGGACAGCACCGCCTGGTCCAGCGTTACGCCGGCCAGACCGGATGCGATGGCGGACTGGGAGATTCCCTTGGCGGCGGCCTCATTTTTGAAATCGTCGAGCCAGGCTCCAAAGTTGCCGGTGCCGCAGGACGCCGCCAGCGCCGCCGTTCCCGGTATCACCAGGACCGCGCTTAGCGTGAGTGCTCTGAGAAACAAACGAGGGGTCATCGGGGCTACCAGCACAGAATCGACCAGCCATTGATACGTGATGCCCCGGCGGCGTGAAATGTCGGAGGCAACCACGGCCAAAACAAGGCTTCGCAAGTTCCGCCGGGAAGTCAATAAGGACGTCGATGCCCGGCATCGCAGACAAGTTTACGCAGTCTGCGCAAGGAGCAGACAAGTTTACGCAGTCTGCGCAAGGAGCAGACAAGTCTACGCAGTCTGTGCAAGGCAGACTGCTAGGGCCGGGCATGACGGTGTTGGCTATCGACCGCTGGGGATTGTCTCTGACGCTGTGTTATGCGCCGTCCTTGCGCCGCCAGGGAAACAGGGCAGCAGGGAAATCCGCCGCGGAGCGCCGCTCGCGCGCCCGGCGGGGAGGCAGCGGTTGCGGATTGAGATCAGGGGCGATGACCTTGCGATAGAGATGCCAGGTGGCGTGGCCGAGCAGCGGGATCACGACCGCGAGGCCAAGGAAGAACGGCAGCGATCCCAGAACCAGCAGGACTGCGACGATCAGTCCCCATGTCGCCATCGGCACCGGGTTTCGCGCTACCGCGCGCAGCGACGTCACCATCGCATCGGCGGCGCCGGCATGGCGGTCGAGCATCAATGGGAATGAAACCACGCTGATGCACAACGCGATCGCGGCGAACAGGAAACCGACGCCGCAACCGACCACGATCAGCCACCATCCCTGTGGCGTCGTCAGCACGCGCGTGGCGAAGTCCGGAATTCCGGCGGCAGCTTCGTAACCGAAAGCTGCGACGTAAATGGCCTGCGCGGTTGCGACCCAGGTTACGAACAGCGCGAACAACAACGTGCCGAGCCCGAGCATGGCGCCGAACGACGGCGAGCGACATACATCGATCGCATCCCATGCCGATGCCGATTCGCCGCGCTCACGGCGGCGGCTCAATTCATAAAGACCGAGTGCTGCGAATGGGCCAAGCAAGGCAAAGCCGGCAGCGAGCGGAAACAACAGCGGCAGCACAGAGTAGCCTAGCACCGTGCGCGCCAGCACCAATCCGAGCACCGGATAGATCACGCATAGAATGATGGCGTGGCTTGGGACTGCCTTGAAATCCTCCCATCCTAGTCGCAGCGCTTCGTGCAGATCGGACAGCCGGATCGTCCTGATCACGGGGGCGGCTGCGTTATCTTGCGCAGCCGGAGCGAGTGGCGTGACATTGCCGGGGTATGGTGTGCCCATGGTCGTTATCTCCCTTGACGCAACAGCCGGACACGCGCCCGTCAAGGGCGCGAACCGGCCGTTCTGCGAAAACGATCACGATCAGGCCAGACGCGATAACAGAAAACCAAAACTGGCCATGTCGCGAACTGAACTACCATCGTACTCCTAATCATCAGCGCCCTCGCTCACGCTTCGGTGAATGCTGCGATGTCGCAGCGCAAACCGCGCATGCGTCATTCCGCTGTCATTTTGCCACTGCTTGGCTGACTGGCGGACCTTCCGTCCTGCATTGGCAAGCGCATCTGCGGCGGTTAAGCTTCGCAAGTAGCCCGGCCTCCGCGCGACCGGTAGAAAAGCGCTGTTCAAGCCCTTCACACGACTTTCAATTCACGGGAGCAAACGATGAGTATTTTCGGAAAAATCATGAGCGCGATCTTCGGCACCAAGGCGGATGCCGCACCCGCAAGCGGTGGTGCGGCCGCAAGCCCGGGATCGGCCGCCGGATCGTCTTCCTCCGCATCGGCTGCGCCGGCGCAGTCAGTCGACGTCGCGCCCATCCTGGACAAGGCCGTTGCCGCCAAAAAGGAAAAGCTGGAATGGCGCACGTCGATCGTCGATCTGATGAAGGCGCTCGACATCGACTCCAGTCTCGGCGCGCGCAAGGAGCTTGCCAAGGAACTCGGTTACACCGGCGACAGCAATGATTCCGCCAGCATGAACATCTGGCTGCACAAACAGGTGATGGTGAAACTCGCCGCCAACGGCGGCAAGCTGCCGCCTGACATCAAGCACTAAGGCCTGCAGACACTCAGGTTTGAGTGTCCGGTGCAATCCATGAGGCCCGCCAATGGCGGGCCTTTTGTTCACACGACGCCGTGGATTCGGTGCGATGGCCCGCGCCGGCGTTTCGCCGCTTCCAGGTCAAGTCTTCTTGCTGAACCCCTTCTCGGTGAGCCGCAACCGCGTGATATCGATATTAACCCGCTGGAGCATCACAGCGGCAGCCGATTGTCGTATCTGCGCCTGCTGAGCCTGATCGCCACTGCGCAAGGCCACCTGGTTGGCCATATCGCTGATCACGAACTGATAGGCGATCCGCTCCGCCATCTCCTGGCGCTCGGCGTTCGTCATGGTGCGCAGCGCCGGTGTGCCGAGGAAGATGCCGCGCGACTGCTGGCGCGCGCCCTCAATCTGCAGTTTGTTGGCGTTCCCGCCGGTGAAAATTTCCCAGCAAAGCACCAGCAGCGCCGCCATGTCGTCAGCGACGTTACGGCTGGAGTAGCCGTTGGCGGACATGACGCGGTCAAATTCCTTCAGCACGGCGTCGTCAGCGAAGGCTTTCGTCATTTGCTCGCGCGTCGCCGGGTTCTGACCGCCCATGATGTCGATCATCGCTACGCGGATCCGATCGCTTTGCGTGGGATCGGCGGTGTAGGTCAGCGCTGCATCGATCTGGGCAGGCGTCAAGGAAGCCGCCCGTGGCGCGTTTGAGCGTACCGGCGCGGGTGCCCCGAGCCGCCGCGTGCCGCTGAGGATCGACTGGCTGAGCGCGATATTGCCGTAACCGCGACCCATGCTCGCTGTGAAATGCGGATTCCACTGGGCCACGGCCGCCGTGCTGCAAAGACACGCCAACGCTGAAACGATCAGGGTGGCTCCGCGGCCGGCCGGATGTATGAAGCTGCGCACCGTAACGCCTCCCCTGGTGGCACAAAGATCGGCACCGCGTTGCGGCAGTGGCCACGTGCATCCCCACACGATCTTGCTGTTGTCGTTCTCAAAGTGTGCGTTTTTTTGGCAAACTAGGGGCTCGTCTCTTTGAGCGCACGATAATGCTCCGTGGCTAACGTGGAGCCTTGAGAACAATCGCGCAGGGGGGGGGCGACTTTTCAGGCAACATCGACCGGCGCACTGTCGTACTTCCCTTTCGCCCGCACCTCGGTCATGACCTCGTAGACCAGGCACTTCGCCTCGGCGTCGTTCACCCCGAATGCGGTCTTGAACTGATCGGAAAAAGCAGTCGCAAATCCTTCTCCAATTCCGGGATCGGGACGATCCAGACTGGCAGCCGATCGTTGTTGCGCCAAGCTCGATTGCGAAGCGAGCACGGATAGCAGGGCAGCCCCGACCAAACGATTCATCTCAATTTCTCCGGTAGCTAAGCAATGTCCGAACGGCCTCACGGGATCGCCATGTCTCGCGCCGGTCGACGACATTGAATCCGGCAAGAATGACCTTTGTCTTGTCGCTCGAAAGCGGGCCACCGAGCAGCAGCGTACTGCCATCCGGCGCAAGGCCGATGGTCGCAGTTATCGCAACTTCGATATCCTGGATCGGCACAGCCGCAACGCAGCCGGCGTGTTGCGGGGCCAGTACCGCCGATGGGCAGGCGGCTCGGTAAACCCACGGTCGCGAAATAGCCCAACCCAGGCCGCGATCCCGGCGGCAGCGATCACGACGATGAGGGCCAAGCCGGCCGACAGGCTCCGCCACAGCGTCAGCGAATGGTTTCGCTCGATCCTTCGATCCTGCCGATCGATCGGGCGGTCACCGGTATTGGCCGCTTCGCCACCTCCTGCCACCACGACGGGCATTCGGGGACGCTCGCTACTCACGCACGCTCACTCACGACCAGACTTCGGCACTCACAGATGGCGAAACCGCATTGATCGGCACAAATGGCGCGGCATCAAGGCTGCACACGGTCAGAACCACGGCGCATATTGTGGTCGAGGACGGTATAAACGCTCGCGCGACCGAACTCAGTGCGCGGCCGAAGACTGCGCGGGGACGTCAGTAGAAGCAATCTGTGCCCGAGCGTCTCGCCGCGCTCAGTGCACGAGATCCCAAGCCGTGGCTTTTAACTCGCCGCGGTCGAGGCCGATATCCTGCAACATGCGGTCATCCAGCTCGTAGATGCTGGAGAGTTGGGAACGATAGCGAAGATATCGACCGATCGTGCCGTAAAGAAATGCAATGAACATGGTCCGCTTTCCCGAAAACTGAGTATGGCTTGGTGGTAATGGCTATTGGTCGCATCGGTCCCGTTAATAGAGCGTTGCGCCGCAGCATCGAAATGGCGGGTTTCCCGCATTTCCAGTAGTGTTACGGATATTTCGGTAATGCACAGTTACCGGGCGTGGTCGGTAGGCCGGCTGCGCCGTCGGAAAACAGGAAAGGCAGGAGGAAAACCATGGTTAACGTCGATCGCAGGACGATGCTGGCAACCGGCGCGCTGGCGCTGGCGGGCGCCGCGGCACAGAGTGGCCGCGCCGAGGCGCAAGCCGGGCCTAAGCACATTTTCCCGGTGCCAGTGACCACGATCCCGATTGTCGGCGAGACCGATGTGTTTGCCGTACGCCGCATCTATTGCATCGGGCGCAATTATGCCGCGCACGCGATCGAGCGTGGCTCCGACCCGACCCGCGAGCCGCCGTTCTTCTTCCAGAAACCTACCGACGCAATCCAGAACGTCGCGATCGGCACGGTCGCGGATCATCGGTATCCGCTGCTCACCAAGAACTATCATCATGAGGTCGAACTGGTGGCGGCGCTGAAATCCGGCGGCACCAATATTCCCCCCGAGCAGGCGCTCGATCACGTCTACGGCTATGCGCTCGGCCTCGATATGACCCGGCGCGACCTGCAAAACGGCATGGCCGCCGAAAAGAAGCCATGGGAAATCGGCAAGAGTTTTGATCATGCCGCCGTGCTCGGGCCGATCCATCCAGCGGCGAAGACCGGGCATTTCACCAAGGGCGCGATCTCGCTTTCCGTCAACGGCACGGTGCGGCAGGATTCCAATCTCGACAAGATGATCTGGAGCGTCGCCGAGCAGATCTCAAAACTGTCCGAAGCGTTCGAGCTGAAGGCCGGCGACATCATCTATTCCGGCACGCCGGAGAATGTCGGCCCGGTCGTGAAGGGCGACGTGCTGTTGTGCAAGCTCGAGGGCCTGCCGGATATGTCGATCCGGATTACATGAGGCGAGTTAGCGGTCGTCAGCGCGCCTCATCACATTACGCCGTCGTCCCCGCGTTCGCGGGGACGACGGTGGATTCGTGGAAGCGACGGCAGCGCTTATCACCCCACCAAATCGCCGTACTCCGAATGTTTGCGCAAATAGTCCACCACAAAACCGCAGCCGGCGACCACCTTTAATCCATCGGCGCGGATCAGTTGCAGCGCGCCCTGCACCAGTTCGGATGCGATGCCGCGGCCGCGCAGCGCGCGCGGCGTCTCGGTATGGGTGATGATTACACTCGATGGCGTCAGGCGATAATTGGCGAACGCCAACCCGCCTTCGACATCGAGCTCGAAGCGGTTTCGGGCCTTGTGGTCGCGGACTTCGCTCATGTCAGGCTCATTTCAGCAGGTCGGCGTAGTCGGGATGTTTTTCCATATACGCCTTCACAAATGGGCACTGCGCGATCACCTTCAACCCGTCGGCCCGCACCTGATCCAGCGCGCCCTTGATCAGTTTCGAGCCGATGCCCTTGCCGCCGAGTTGCGGCGGCACTTCGGTATGCATGAATGTGATGTCCCCGCCCGCGATCGTGTAATAGGTCGCGGCGATATGGCCGTCGACCGCGAGTTCGTAGCGATGCTGCGCTTTGTTGTTGACGACGTCAGTCATGGCATCGATCCGCTCGCATCAATTCTTCAAGGAATCGGCGAGCATGCCGCGGATCGACCAGGCCTCGCCATCACTGGCGCCGCTGATATCGTCGATCTTCCATTGTCCGTCTTCGCGGACGAGATTGTAGCGGATGGTGTTGTCGACGGATTTAGGGCGCGGCGCGCCCCGGTTCGCGATGGTGACCGCGATCACAGCCTTGTCGGCGTCGAGCTTCTCCGCGACCGCCTTGAATGACTTGACGTTCGGCTCCTGCGAATTGGTGACGGGATCGAAGTCCACCGGCCCGACGTCGCCCTTCGGCGTGTGGGCATCGGCCTTCGCCCATAACTCGACCAGCGACTTCGACAGATACTTCGCTTTCGCGGCGTTGCTTTCGATGATGAACGCACCGCCGCCATCGCCCCGGCCTTTGGCGGCGCGCGCATAGATCGCGTTGATGATGGCGAGGGGATCATTGGGGGAGGGCGGAGCGGCGAGGGCGGGGTGCGAAACGGCAGCTGCAAGGCCAATTGCGCCGGTCAGCACCAGCGCGCGACGGGTCATCATGAATGTTCGATCCAGTTGTTGCGATGCATATACAAACTCAGACTCATCGCGAAGCTCATGTCATCACGCGACGACTGTGTCGGCAACGGTGAATCGCGGCGCGTGGGCATTCCCGCGCGCCGTTTTGGCGGGCCTTGCGAATGACGGCGCTCCGTCGGGTGATGCATGCTATGAACAGCGATCGTATCACGCCATCCCGGTACGTTCGCCCCCGGGAGACGTTCGAACGGCTCCCCGCGACATCATAGTCTGGAGGTCATCATGGCCAATGAAAAAGGTCCCAACATCAAGAAGAAGCAGAAGTGCAAGAACTGCGAAGGCAAGGGCCTGCTGAAGAAGGGCGACAAGGTGGTAAAATGCCAGCGCTGCGGCGGGACGGGGGTGCGGTGAGATGGCCCCGAGCATCGATCGACCCACAGCCGGCATTTCCGGGGCGGCGAGTAAAACGACCCGGAATCTTGGGATTCCCCGGTGTGCACTTGCACATCTGAGGTCTGCGCCAGGTGGCGCATCCCGGAATGACGGACGCGCTTTTGAACTGACCGAGGCCCATTAACAATCGCCCGTGAATCTGCTTCAATTTTCGCAGACGGCGAGGCCAGCGAACGGTCCGCAGATTGCGCGTTATTCCAAAAGGATCCCATCCATGAAGCTCATACTGACTGTGCTCGGCGTACTCCTGCTCTCTATGGCCGGTATCTATTTCCTGATGCCGGCGGATCAGCTGCCGGGCTTCTTTCCCGGACACGACGATGACGTGATGCGCCTGCACACCAAGCACGGCATCGCCGCAGGTGTGGCGGGTCTGGCGCTGATCGCGGCAAGCATATGGGTGGGGCGGAAGTGAGGGGTGAGGCCATCACCACGGCCGCGCCACATGGAGGCGTGACGCCGATGTCGCGCCGCGTCATGAATCTCGCGCATCTGATCACCCAGAATGCCCGCCGGCACGGCGACCGGATCGGCTTGATCTGGGGTGAGAAATCATGGACCTGGCGCGAGATCGATCGCCTCGTCTCGGCGCTGGCGGCAGCCCTTGCCGCGCGCGGCATTGGCAAGGGCGACCGCATCCTGGTCCATTCCAGGAATTGCGACGAAATGTTCTGGTCGATGTTTGCAGCGTTTCGGGTCGGCGCGGTCTGGGTGCCCACAAATTTCAGGCTGATGCCGGACGAGGTTGCGTATCTCGCCACCGCCTCCGGCGCCAAGGCGTTTCTGTGTCACGGCGATTTTCCTGCCCATGCCGCGGCGGTCGACGCGGCGAGCCCGGGACTCGCCTTCGCCTGGCGAATCGGCGAGGGCGCGTTCGGCGAAACCTCGGTAAGCGAGGCGATCGCTGCGCATGAGGGCAACGCCATCGAGGAGACCCGCGTCGAATACGACGATCCCTGCTGGTTCTTCTTCACGTCAGGCACCACCGGGCGCTCCAAGGCAGCCGTGCTGACCCATGGCCAGATGGCCTTTGTCGTGACCAACCGCCTCGCCGACCTGATGCCCGGCACCACGGAAAATGATGCGTCGCTGGTGGTAGCACCGCTGTCGCATGGCGCCGGGATCCATCAACTCGTGCAGACCGCGCGGGGGGTGCCGACCATCCTGCTTTCGACCGAGCGTTTCGATATCGACGAGGCGTTCCGGCTGATTGAGCGCCATCGCGTCAGCAACATCTTTACGGTGCCGACCATCCTGAAGATGATGGTCGAGCATCCTTCCGTTGACCGCTGCGACCACTCATCGCTGCGCTACATCATCTATGCCGGCGCGCCGATGTACCGCGAGGATCAGAAGGCCGCGCTGAAGAAGCTCGGCAAGGTGCTGGTGCAATATTTTGGGCTGGGCGAGGTCACCGGCAATATCACGGTGCTGCCGCCCGCGCTGCACGATCCCGAGGACGGGCCGCATGCGCGGATCGGCACCTGCGGGCTGGAGCGCACCGGCATGCAGGTCTCGATCCAGGGCGATGACGGGCGCGAACTAAAACCCTTCGAGGCCGGTGAGATCTGCGTCATCGGTCCCGCCGTCTTCGCCGGCTACTACGACAACCCGGAGGCCAATGCCAAGGCTTTTCGCGACGGCTGGTTTCGCACCGGCGATCTCGGCCACATGGACGAAGAAGGTTTTGTCTACATCACCGGCCGCGCCTCGGACATGTATATATCCGGCGGATCCAACATCTACCCGCGCGAGGTAGAGGAGAAGATCTTGACGCACCCCGCGATCGGCGAAGTGGCGGTGCTCGGCGTGCCCGACCCGTTTTGGGGCGAGGTGGGCATCGCGGTCTGCGTCGCGCGTGAGGGCGCAAGCGCCGTGAGCGAAGCGGATATGGCCGCTTTCCTTGCGCCAAAGGTGCCGCGCTACAAAATGCCAAAACGGTTCTTCTTCTGGGACGCGCTGCCAAAATCCGGCTACGGCAAGGTGCCGAAGCGGCTGGTCCGCGATGAACTTGAAGCGCGCGGGCTGCTTGATCTCACCGCGAAGCAAACAAGCTGACGATGCGGAGCATCGTCCAGCCCGGCCCGCCCGCGCCCGAGCGCATCCAATGGGTGGCCGCGCGCGGCCGCGCCTTCTCCTTCACGCTTGAAGCCGGCCTGCCGCTGTTGGAAGCCGCGCGTCGCGGCTTTGCGGCCGAAGGATTTGCCGGCGGCACACTGCGCTGGACGGGCGGGGCGCTCGGCCCCTTTGCCTATGTCATGCCGGCTCTTTCCAACACCGCTGACCATGCGGCCTTCTACAGCGACACGTTTCGTCCTGCCGGTATCACGCGGCTCAAGACGGCAGCGATGACTTTTGGTGAGCGCGACGGCACGCCCTTCTTCCATTGCCACGCGCTGTGGACGCAAGCCGACGGGCGCGCCGGCGGCGGCCATATTCTGCCTGAAGAAACCGTGGTCGCCGAGGCCTTCGCGGTGGAAGCTTTTGGGATCGGCGGCGCAGTCTTCGCAGCGGAGCCTGACCCCGAGACCAATTTCAAGCTGTTTGGACCCGTACCCTGTGCGGCCACAGCTACGGAACCCACGAGCCGGGCCTTCGCGCTTCGGCTGCGGCCGAACCAGGATTTTGCCGACGCTCTGGAAGCCTTCTGCCGCGAGCGGGGGATTATCAGCGCAAAACTTCACGGCGGCGTCGGCTCTACCATCGGCGCCCGCTTTGCGGACGGCCGCATCGTCGAACCTTTTGCCACCGAACTGGCGGTGAGTTCGGGCGCGATCGTTTCAGGTACGGGTGGCGCACTCGAAGCAGAGCTCGACATCGCCCTTGTCGACTATAAAGGCGGCCTCGCCGAGGGCCGGTTGTTGCGCGGCGACAATCCGGTGCTGATGACGATGGAGTTGGTGCTGGAAGTGCTTGGCGAGTCGACGAGGCCGTAGGAGGAAACCGCCCATGGCTCAACTTTCAGATTCGAATTTCAAACAGCTAGTCGGTCACGCGACCGTCATTGCGAGCCAACGGGTCGCGCGAATGCGCGCCCGATGACAGGCTCCGCGAAGCAATCCATTTTGCCACGCAAAGAAAGAATGGATTGCTTCGTCGCTTCCGCCTTCGCTCGTTGAGCTACGGCGGACAAGTCGCTCCTCGCAATGACGTCAAGATACGCGTCCGCGATCTCGCGGCGCAATGCGCCCGAGTCGTGCATGAAGAATGCCGGGTGCCCGCTGCACCCGCAGTCTCGTGTGCGTAGTGTAGAAAGCACACGAGTCTTCACCACGGTCGCACCGGAACACCCGGCATTCCCGCACGCAATGGTTTTAACGGCTTATTTCGTGCTCTCCCCGGTGACCGGGCTCTCTTGCCACCGTCGTCCGCGGATTAAGGTTTTGTCTGCGCCCGGTCGGGCCGACATGCCTCCGCGAACTTGACGCCAGCGTCGGGGCGTCAGGACCACACGATTTTGCCGTCCGCGACAAGCATCTCTCGTCAGCGTGCTGTTGATCGCTCACGGGCCGAAACCCGCCCTGCAACCATGTCGCGCGCAAAACGCTGCCGCGTCCATCGCATCCAACCCCGCGTCCGTGACGATTGCGATACGCCCCTGTTTCGGGGTGGGACGGTGCGGGTTCTAAAGATGTTTCTACCAGGCGGTAAAGGAAGAAATTTTTCGAATGAGGGCTGGACAGCCGTTTTACAGGAGAGCCCGACGGGCAAATCACTTCGCGCTCACAGGGAGGCAGGCGCAAGAGCACCAGCGTAATAGGAGGCGGATTACCGCCGCTTGCGAACGTGGATATTGATATCCAGATCGATCTCGCTGACGCAGGTTTGCGCCGAACGATGCGAGCCGCCTTCATGCCAGCGGCCTTTTCGCGCACGGGCATCTTGCACGTTGGCAAGCCTCAGGCACCGCCATTGCGGCAACCTTCCGCTGCTTTCGCCGGCAAACTGCCAGGCGAGCACGACCTCTTCACCGCGCTTGTTGGTGCCGATGATGTGCGGACACAATTCGCGATGGCGTCCCTCATAGGTGCAGATCACCTGCTGCTCCCCGAGGATCGCGTTGCGGAAGAGATTGTAGGTAGCGCCAGGCATAGTCGAAAATGTTCTTGTTGTGTTCCGGATAGTGTGCCACACGATCACACTGGGATTGGAGCGCTAGACTGCGTTGATTATTTGGATCCGAGCGCATGGCCTCAAGGCGAAATCGAACGATCAATTTGCCCGCGCCATACCTCAGGCGCGTCTGGCTCGATCCGTCGTGCGTCACCGACCGCGCGGCCTATCCGTTTTGCCTGCCTTTCCTGCAGGATGATTTTGCGCTGAGTTTCGATCGGTCGATCACGATCATCGTTGGTGAAAACGGGACCGGCAAATCCACTTTTCTCGAAGGGATCGCCGTGCTGGCGGGATATGACGAAGCCGGCGGCGGCAAGGGATATAGGCCCGTCGACCATTCCAACGCGCTTGAGGTGATGGGCGGAGAGCTGTCGAAGGCGTTGCGCGCAAGCTGGCTGCCGAAGATCACCAATGGCTGGTTCTTCCGC
>WNFL01404874.1_pt1 | contig 14514 bp, 8 predicted proteins | sample 5400361 | NCBI WGS metagenome assembly WNFL01 (sample SAMN13153351, study PRJNA577476) | soil metagenome | isolation source: 40 cm soil on Douglas fir-dominated hillslope | place: USA:California | collected 2013-09-17
AATTGTTGAAGTCGTCCGCAATTCCACCGGTAAGGCGCCCGACTGCTTCCATTTTCTGCGCCATGCGGAGCTGGCGTTCCAAGGTGCGCCGCTCTGTCGCGTCCTCGGCAAAAACCTCGACATAAGCGACTGCCCCAGTCTCATCCTTTATCGGACGACCGCTGCACCGTACAGTGATGAGAGCACCATCTTTTCGCTTCCACTCCACTTCAATGTCTTTGAAGCTTTCCTGATGCAAAAGCGTTTCATTGAGCTTCTGATGTTCAACGGGATAACGATAAACGCCGGTGGCGAGATTCGTTCGTAGGAGCTCCTCTTGAGAAGAGTAGCCGAGCATTTTCTCAAGGGCGGAATTGACGAGAACCAATTCGCCAGACAAGCCGGCTCGATAAATGCCATAAGGGGCGTCTTCGACGACGGAACGGAAGCCCGCTTCCGACCGGCGCAACGCTTCGGCCGAGCTCTTTCGTTCCGTGACGTCACGGTTGACGATGACTAGGTTTTCGGGATCGCCCTTGGAGTTGCGGATTACGCTTGCCGTGGACTCGAGCACCCGCCATGTTCCGTTTTTGTGGCGCACGCGATATTCGAGAGGTTTCCCCACTCCGGTGCGGCGCGCTTCTTCAGCCGCTAGCCGGACCTTGTCGCGGTCTTCCGGGTGAATCTGCTCGAACGAAGAGGACTTTTGCAACTCCTCCAAAGAGTAGCCAAGCACTCTTTCATAGGAAAAACTATTAAAGACACGTTTGCCTTCCATGTCGACAACGGCAATCATGTCCGCGGCATTCTCAGAGATGAGGCGAAAGAGCTCCTCGCCGCGGATCAGCCTGCGACGCATGCGATGGATTTGCAGTTGCTGAAACAAGGTATAGATGTCAAATATGAGAACAAGTCCGATCAGCCCGCGCACGGCCTGCGGAAACTCAGAAAGCGGATCGTCTTCGCGCAGTAAGAAGGACGCTAACCCGACGGTCAACAAGAGAGTGACAATGACCGCGGCTGTCCACAGAAACCATTCGCGCCGTTCGATACGGCCAATGCTCTTCCCAATTGCCTCGGTTGGCATGCCGGCCCTCATCTCAATTGGCGACCTTTTCCAACTGCGGTGCCTGGGAAGCCAGCGCCCGAGCTGATGTCAGAGTCGAACTGTTCCCGCAGATGATCTTGTGGATCGATGCCGTTTGCGAGTTGACGCTGATCAGTCTCCAAGCGGCTTCGCCGACGGCAAAAAAGGCGTCGACAATCTCTGGATCGAACAATTCTCCACGTCCGGCGTCGATTACACTTCGTGCTGTCTGAACGGGGAGAGCCGAACGGTACGGGCGGTCGGAGGTCATAGCATCGAAGCTATCTGCTACGGCAAAAATCCGCGCAGACACGGGAATGTCTTTGCCGGGCAGGCCGCGTGGATAGCCGCTTCCGTTGTGACGCTCGTGGTGCGCGAGGATGATTTCCGCGGCGTCAGCGAGGAAGGGTATTCCTTTCACCAAGTCGTATCCAATCTCAACGTGTCGCTGCATGATTTGGCGTTCGTGCTCGTTCAGTGCGCCGGGCTTGAGGAGAATGCCGTCAGGGATAGCCAATTTTCCGATATCGTGTAACCAGGCTCCCATCCCCAAAGTTTGCAGCTGGTCTTCCATGCCGCCAATCGCTTCCGCGATCTTGATGGAATAGAAAAGTACGCGCCGGGAGTGTCCGGCTGTTGGGCTGTCGCGCAAATCGATGGCGCTTCCCAGGGCTTCGAGCGTCGCGGAATGGCTCTGCTGGAGTTCGGTCATAGCCGCCTGGAGTTGTTGCGTTCGCTGGGAAACCATCTCTTCAAGATGCCGGCGATAATTTTCCACTTCACGTTCCAGCTGTTTCCGTTCAAGCGCGCGTTGCAGGCTCGCAAGGACCACGTCAATATCGAAAGGCTTCAGCAAATAGTCGTCCGCGCCCTCCTTCATGGCTTGCACTCCCACACGCACATCGTCTACGCCCGTGGCCATCAAGAACGCGAGCTCGGGAAAATGTGTGCGCACTTCCCGCAAGAGCTCGAGACCGGAAGTCGAGCCCATCCGCAGGTCGGAGATTACTGCGTCAAAGGTGGTCTTCTCGAGCATGGTCAAGGCTTCGGAAGCGTTGGCTGCGGCGCTGCAGGGAAGGCCTGCTTGCGACAGCAAGGTGGTTAACATCTTGCGGACCGAGGGTTCGTCGTCAACAATCAGTACTCGAGGTGCGGCGGAAAGAGCTGAAGCGTGCTGTTCGCCTTGTGTGCACATGAGCCCAGTAGTTTCAGTGCAATAGAAAGGCCAAGGCTCGTGTTGTCTTTCCGGAAAGAAGTGCAAATTCAGCAGCTTAGCGAGCAAATGGAAATGAGAGCGGCGCGCTAGAATACGCTGCGTTCCAAACGCGTACAGCGGGGTCGCATTAGTGTCGGAGTGGAACGGCGGCCAGACGCGCTCTGCCGTCTTGCTGTTTGCGCCAACGCACCCACAAGTAGACTTGACACCGCTTTCCGAGCGGGCCACACTGCACCTACCCCCTTCCAAATTTTGCTGTCCGAGTGTGTGCCAATGCGTATCCTTGTTGCCGAAGGTAACGCACCGCTCGCTGACTTTCTACGTCAGCGCCTGGTGCAGGAGCAGTTCGCTGTGCAGCTTGCGTCCGATGGAACCGAGGCGCAACGCCTGGCCACAAATCAGGCATTCGACCTGGTGATTCTGGATTTAAATTTGCCGGGGGCCGCCGGGCTGGATGTGCTGCGAAACATCCGCTCTCGAAAGCCGGATTTGCCGGTGATGGTGGTGACGACTTCTTCGATGGTGGAGGAGCGGGTGCGCGGGCTGGACGCGGGCGCGGACGATTACATTGCGAAGCCGTTTGCGTTTGTAGAGCTGGCCGCGCGGATTCGAGCGGTGTTGCGACGGGGAAACCGGCCGGCAAACGCGGTGCTTACCGTTGCGGATCTCGCGGTGGACCGCGTGGGGCACACCGTGCAGCGCGGGGGGCACAATATCGAGCTCAGCCCAAAGGAATTTGCGCTGCTGGAGTTTCTCATGCGTCACGCGGGACAGCCGGTGACGCGGACAGCTATTGTCGAACAAGTGTGGAAACTAAATTTCGATACGATGACGAATGTGGTGGACGTTTACATCAATTATTTGCGCAGAAAAATGGACACGGGGTATGACCACGCGCTGATTCGGACCGTGCGCGGGGTGGGCTATCAAATTGGCGGTAATGGCGCTGTCGGATAGCTCGATTGCGTGAAACGCGGTGCGCTTCGCGCGGGAACGAATTAGACGGGCGGAAGCTTCGCGCCGCTACGCAGCTGACTTGCTAGAGAGTGCGCGATCGATAGAAATAGCGCCGGCGCCGCGGATGATGATGGGAATGGCCAGCGCAAGCGCGAGCAAATGATATTCGTATCCCTCGCCCTTCTGGTTGCCGGTCCAGTTCATAAAGAACGCTATATGCAGGTGCACCATGAGCACGGCGACGAGCATGTTCATAACGATGCCGAAGGCGGCGATGCGCGTCAGGAATCCAAAAATCAGTCCCAAACTGCCGAAAAATTCCGCACAGATCGCGAGAAACGCGAGTGGCGCGGGAATGTGCATCTGCGTGGTGAAGAATCCCATGGTTCCCGAAAAGCCGTACCCACCAAACCAGCCCAGGAGTTTTTGCGCGCCGTGCGGGAAAAAGACGATGCCCAGAATCAGGCGCATGAACGTGAGAGTGAAATCGTCTGTGGTGGCCAGCAGCTTTTTGAACATGAGCACCTCCGTGCTGAGATGGAGCGCCTTGATGATTCGTACACAGGCTGGAGCCCTGTGCTACTGGGGTAGCTTTTGACTCAATTCGGTGCAGGATGCAAGGTAAAAGAATTGGCGGGGGCGGAAGTAGCGCAGCCCTGTTTGCGGTTAAATTTACAAGGAGCGACGCTGCGCAAAAAAAGAGGCCTACAGTTTTCGTAGCGCGTCTTTGTAGGCGAGAACTTGGATACGTGCTAGGGCTTTTGCGCGCCGCCTGATGCAGAGCCGTCCAGGTTGCTGCCTGTGGCACGCGCATCGGGCTCATAGGCCAGTAGGCCTTCTGTAGCGGAAGCGGCGACCACCGCGCCATCGCGTCGTGTGCGCACGACCGGAAAGTAACCTTCGGCCAGCGGGCTTTTCACGCGCTGCCAAGACTTTCCTGCGTCGAAGGAAGCCAGCAAGCCGTGGCGCTGCAACGAAACCACTAACGCATTGCCGTAGCCAGCAGCGTCCTGGAATTGCAAGTCGCGGATGTCGGCGCGAGTCCATTCACGGCCAGCGTCTCTAGAGACGTATAGGCCCGAGTTCGAGGTGATGAGCAGATCGGAATCGTCCAGGCGGTGTACGCGCAGGTTTCCGGCCGAGGCAAAGGTGAGTTCCTTCGCGCCCCAATGCGCGCCGGCATCCGCGGAGTAGAGGAGGTTGCGCTGCGCGATAACCCAGACGTGCGAGCCGTCGGCGGAAGCAACCAGCGATTGCGCCGCTTGCTTGACGAATTCGTCCTTGCCGGCTGAGTTCCACGAAATACCGCGGTCACGCGAAACCAGCACACCTGCGCCTGTTGCCGCGTACCACGCGGTGCTCGCGAAGGTCAGATCGTTGACCTGGAAAGCGAGAAGCTGGGGTGCTTTGGACGACCCTCCGGGGCCCCTGGCTGAAGCACCCTTCTTGCCGTCGGACGCTGTAACAGAAAAGAAATCGCCGGCAAGCAATCCCACGCGCATCCACTTTGCGCTGGTTTCTACATACTTCATCAAGCCGCCCTGATCGAGGGTAGCCAACCAGCCGATCGGCGAAGCGTAGACATGTTTCATATCGGTGCGCTTGAGGCCCGGTCCGAGCGGCACCCAGGTATTGCCGCCGTCTTTGGTGGCAAGGAAAGCATTGGTGTCGAAGGTGAGCACGACAAGTTCGCGCTCCGGACGTTCGCGATCCATCGCGACGTCCAGGATGTGCTGATGGTGGAAGCCAATGTTGGCGGAGACGAAGGTTGCTCCGCCGTCTTCACTGACCTGCACGCCTTCCCGCTCGGTGCCGATGGTCACCCGCTGCGAATTCTTAGGGTCGATGACCATCGCATTGATAACCCAATCGGCGGGGGTCACGCGTTTCCATTGCCCGGCGTCGCTGGTGGTTTTCCAAAGACCGCTGGTAGTTCCTGCGTAGAGCGTTTTCGGATGCTGCGGATCCTGGCGGATCAATTGTGTGCGGCGGAAAACAAAGGGAAGGCCTCTGTATTTTGTCCATTTAGATTCCGGAGCCCGCTGTAGCATGGACGATCGCGGGATTTGCTGGATCGACGATGATGCTCCTCACGTCGGAGTCGTCAATCATGCCGTTGGAGATGGGGGACCAGTTTCTGCCTCCGTCCGTCGTCTTCCAAGGAAGGTGATCGGTTCCTGCGTAAATGGTGTGGTCGTCGCGCGGGTCAAAAGCCACAGAGTCGAAATTCTTGAGGGCATCATGCTTCGCGGGAGTAATGCGTTCCCAATGAACACCTTCGTTGGTGGAGCGGTAAACGCCGGTCAGCGAAGCGGCGAGCCAGGTTTTCGGGTGCGTGGGAGACTGAGCGAGAGCACGAACCGTTTCGTGGGCCAGCCCGACGAGTTGCCAGGAGTGGCCGCTGTCCTTGCTGCGGTATACGCCGCCACCGCCGGTGTCGAGTGTCCAGGTGCTGGCGAACAGATGCTTGGAATCGCGGGAGTCCACGATAATGCTTGTGATGACGTCATCCTGGCCAGCGCCGATGCGGCTGAGGAGCTGCCAGTGCGCGCCTTCGCCCGAAGAGGTAAATACGTGGCCGTCCGAGGTGCCCAAATAGAGCTTGCTGGCGTCGTGCGGATCCGCTCCCAGAGAGATGACCGTGCCGCCTGGAGGCCCGACTTGGCGCCAAGTCTGCGCTGGCGTCGCTACCGCGCCGGTCAATGCCAGTGCCGTTAATCCGAACCACTTCAAACGCATGCATTCTCCCGGATCACAGAAGCCCAAGAGAAGCTAGTATAGAGGCTCGGCCCGAGAACCGCGCCTGACCTAAAGTACGGATTTTGGGGCAGTTAGCTATAGTACCAGTACCAACTGGGAGGGCGAACGGGTAGAGTCCCAAAATGAGAATGTGCGAGCAACCGAAGCAACTTAATTGCTGGCACCGGGTTCTACCCGCATGGGAGTATTACAGGCACCTCGAATGTAACAACGGATGTACTCCCAATCGGCCACGCGTCAGGTGATGTGGTCGAGGACAGGGGAACAAACATGAAGGCCACTTTTGGCGGAAAAAGCAGGACGTCCCTGCTCGTGTGCTTAGCCGGCCTTTTGCTCTTTATCGCGCCGAAGGCGCGAGCCGACGAAGGCGATCCTCCGTCGCGCGTCGCGCGCATCAGCTATTTGGACGGAAATGTGTCGTTTCAGCCGTCGGGGACCGAAGATTGGGCGGCGGCAGCGAAGAATCGCCCGGTGACGGTTGGCGACAAGTTGTGGACGGATCAGGATTCGCGAGCAGAGCTGCAGGCAGGCCAGGCTTCGTTGCATCTTGGCAGCATGACTGCGCTGTCCTTTTTGAATTTGGACGAAAACATACTCCAAGCGCGCATCGCGGAAGGCGCGATCAATTTCCGCGTGCGGGAAATGCGAGAAGGCGACCTGTATGAAGTGGATACGCCCAACCTCGCGTTTACGGTGAAGGAAGCCGGGGCGTTCCGCATCGATGTCAACGAGAATGGCGACGGAACGCGGGTCATGGTGATTCGCGGAGAAGGCGAGATCACCGCCGGAGGCAAGACGTATGAAGTGCATGCCGGCGAGCAAGCGGAACTCGATGGGGTGGATGACCCGCAATACGATGTTAGGTCGGCTCCCGCTCCGGACGATTTGGATCGTTGGGCTTCGGATCGCGACCTGAAGGAAGAGCATTCCGACTCGGCGAAGTACGTTTCGCGAGATGTTCCGGGTTATTCGGATTTGGACGATTACGGTTCATGGCGAGAAGAGCCGGATTACGGTCCGGTTTGGTATCCGCGCACGGTGGAAGTGGGCTGGGCTCCTTATAGCTATGGATACTGGAACTGGGTTGGCCCGTGGGGCTGGACCTGGGTGGATTATGAGCCTTGGGGCTTTGCGCCATTTCACTATGGACGCTGGGCGTATGTAGGCGGCGGTTGGGGCTGGTGCCCGGGACCTGTTTATGCGCGTCCGTTTTACGGACCCGCCTTCGTCGGTTTTGTCGGCGGCGGTGGATTTGGCTTTGGTTTCGGTGGGGGATTTGGCGGCGGAATCGGCTGGTTCCCGCTGGGATTCCGTGAACCGTACCATCCTTGGTATCACAGCAGCGGAAATTATTTCCGCAACGTGAACATCACTAATACGCGGATCACCAACGTCAATGTCTTGAACAACTCGAATCACAACAATTTCAAATATGCTTACGCGAATAACGTTCGTGCGGTAACGGCAGCTTCGCGCAATACGTTCGTGAACGGGCAAGCCGTCAACCGGGGATCGATGCGAGTGACGGAAGCGTCGCTGCGCGGTGCGCGGGTGACCAACCGCGCGGACTTCTCGCCGAATCGGAGCAGCTTTACCGGCGCGGCGAATGCTCGGGGGCGCGTGTCTATGCCGCCAGCGTCGGTTGCGAACCGTCCGGTGATGGCGCGCACGGCTCCGGGTGCGGCTGCTTCGCACATTCCCGTGCGGACGATGGATACTCGCGGACTATCGGCCGGCCATGCAGGGAACGGCGCGGTGAATGGGGGAATGAATCGCGGCGGCAACAGCGGCGCCAATAGCGGCGGCTTCGGCGCGCGCAATGGCAATGGCAACAGGCCGCCGTCAGCGAATGCGGGCGCCAGCGTCAATGGACGTGCATCCGTGAATGGCAATGCGTCGAATGGCAATGCGTCGGCGAATCGGCCGGGTAACAACAGCGGGTCGCGGACCTGGTCGGCGCAAGGAAACGCCACGGATCGTGGCCGTGCGCCGCAGGGTTTCGGCAGCGGCGCATCGTCCAGTGGCGCACCGTCCAACCGTCCCAATGGCGCCAGCAGCCAAGCAGGACAGTCCGCGCATGCAGACCGGCCGTCGCGGGTGGGTTCTGGAAACAGCGGGGCGTCTGCAGGCGGGAACTCGCGCTCAAATGCACCGGCTTACAACAGCAACCGGCCATCGAATTCGCCATCGAATGGTAGCAGTGGCTACTCGAATGGGAACCGCTCTTACGCGCCGCCAGCACGCTCGAGTGCGCCGTCGAATAACAACCGGCCGGCATATTCGAACGCACCGTCAGACAATAACCGTGGTGGCGGCCGATCGTATGGGGCGCCCTCGGGTTCATATTCGGCACCGAACCGCAGCTATTCGGCGCCATCCCGTTCATACTCTCCGCCCGCGCGTTCCTATTCTGCGCCGTCACGTTCGTATTCAGCGCCGAGCTACTCAGCACCTTCGCACTCGTACTCCGCGTCCGCGCCGAGTCGCACTTATTCCGCGCCGAGCCGTAGCTATGGAGGCGGCGGAGGCGGGAGTCGCGGTGGTGGTGGAGGCTCGCCGCAGGGCGGCGGCTCTCGAGGTGGTGGTGGCGGCGGAGGAGGCGGCGGCTCTCGCGGCGGCGGGGGAGGCTCCCACGGAGGAGGCCCGCACGGTTGAACATTTCCAGTTACACACAGTCCGCCCCAAAACTGGGGCGGGCTTTTTTTGTGTCCGAGATGTTTGCGAGACCGCTTGTCCTCACAACTCTTGGGCGGTACAGGTGTTTGCAAGAGTAGAGACATCGGGCCTTTCCTGATTGGACATAAGGAAAAAGCCCGATAGAGCTGGGTTCCGTATGCGGTTCATACTTGTAGCATCGGCACCCAGGTATCCCAGATCCAATCAAGCAGAAAGAAACGCGGTGGAGAGAGCAGACCTGCCGCGTCAGGTTCAGGAGAGAATCTGATTATGAGAAAACACGCGCTCAAGTTTGCAAGCATGATTGCTTTGACATTGGCGGTGGCCATTTCTGTCCCGCAGCGCGCCGCCGCTGACCAGGATGATCCCCCCGGCCGCATAGCTCGCCTCAGTCAGGCCGAAGGCTCGGTCTCTTTTGAGCCGGCGGGAACGGACGACTGGGTCACCGCTGTGGTGAACCGGCCCATGACCACCGGCGACAAGCTTTGGGCTGACCACGATTCGCGCGCAGAGTTGCATCTCGGCTCCGCGTCGATTCGTCTTGGAGCCAGCACTGGTTTTTCGTTTTTGAACCTCGACGACAACACCGTTCAGCTGCAAGTCACCGAGGGCACGCTGCGCATCCGCGTGCGGCATCTGGATCGTGACGAAAATTTCGAGATCGATACTCCCAACCTGGCTTTCTCTGTCCTGCGTCCTGGCATTTACCGAATCAACGTGAATGAAGCCGGCGACACCACAGTAGTCGTCGTTCGCGATGGCGAAGGCGAAGTCACCGGGGGCGGGCAATCGTTCAGAGTGCATTCCGACGAGACTGGCATCTTCAGCGGCACGGACCAATTGAATGCCGATATCGAAGGAGTGGGCGATGATGACGACCTGGAGCGCTGGTCCTACGAACGCGACCGCCGAGAAGATCACTCTGCCTCCCGGCGTTACGTTTCGGACGACGCTATCGGATATGAAGATCTCGATGAATATGGCGGATGGCGCAACACGCCCGAATACGGCACCATCTGGTTTCCGCATACCACTGTCGTGGGCTGGGCGCCGTACCGCTACGGCCATTGGGTCTGGATTTCACCTTGGGGCTACACCTGGGTAGACGATGAGCCCTGGGGCTTCGCGCCATTCCATTACGGCCGCTGGGTTGCGGTTGGTGGCGTGTGGGGCTGGGTGCCGTGCCGTCCCGCAGCGATGGTCGGCGTTGCCTACGTGCGTCCTGTCTATGCGCCAGCGCTTGTCGCTTGGGTTGGCGGACCTCATTTTGCTATGGGTGTCGCAGTGGGTGGCGGTGCCGCGGTGGGCTGGTTCCCGCTCGGACCGCGTGAAGTGTACGTCCCGTCATACCACGTGAGCCGCACGTACGTGAACAACGTGAACATAACCAACACCACGGTGAACACGACGGTGGTCAACAACTACTACAACAACGTGGTGGTCAATAAAACCGTGAACGTCACGAACGTTACCTACGTAAATCAACGAGTGCCCGGCGCGGTGACCGCGACTTCCACGCAGACCTTCGCCAGCGGACAGTCCGTGCACAACAACGCGATGAGGGTCAACGAAAGAGAGATGGTTAACGCTCAGGTCGTGACAGCCACACCGACGGTGCCTCCTACAAGGCAGTCCGTCGAAGGCTCTGGTCGGCCCGCGGCTGCGAGGCCTCCGGCTTCCGTCGTGACCCGCGAGGTTGTGGCGAAAACTACTCCTCCGCCGCCTCCAGCAAGATTTGAGAGACAACAAGCAGCTATTCAACAGAATGGCGGCCGTCCACTCGCGGTCTCTCAAGTCCGGCAGATTCAACAGGAGCAGCCGAAGACGGTGGTGAAAATGGCTCCCCCAGCACGGACGGTTACACCAACTCCGCAGAACGCGAGCAATCGGCCCGCGCCGCCCCAGAACGTGAATCGCCCGATGCAGGAGCCCGGCAACGCTCCGCAAAACAACCGTCCGGGCACGCCCGCGAACGGTGAGCGGGTCAACAATGTGCAGCCGAATCAGCCGAATCGCCCGCCGAACGCTGAGCGGCAAAACACTCCGCAACCGAACGCGCAGCCTAATCGGCCACTCAGCAATGATCGACCTCCGAACGCGCAGTCGAACCAGCCGCCCATCAATGACCGGCCGAACACGCCGCCGTCGAACGGGGAGCGGCCCAATAACGCGCAACCGAATCAGGCGAACCGTCCGCCTAACGTAGAGCGGTCGAACACGCCGCCTCCGAACGTGCAGCCCAACCGACCGCCCAGTAATGATCGGCCTCCTAGCAACGACCGACCTCCCTCCGCGCGTCCGGCTAATCCGAATGACAGGCCTGCTACGCAGCCGCCGAACGCGGAACGGCCCGCCAATGTGCAACCGAATCAGCCGAATCGCCCGCCTACCGCAGAGCGGCCCGCCACACCGCCGCCGAATGTGCAGCCCAAGCGCCCGCCTAACAATGATCGCCCGTCCAGCAACGACCGGCCTCCGGCAGCTCGACCGTCGAATCCGCCGCCGAACGGGAATCCGCAGCTCGAGCAGCAGCATCGACAAGAGCTGCAGAACATGCACAGGCAGCAGGATCAAGAGCGGCTGAGGGTCGAGCAGCAGCAGCAGCAGGAACGCCAGCGGCTGGATCAGCAAAGGGCCGACGAACAGCGAAGGCAACAAGCCCAGCAGCAGCAACAGAGGCAACTCGAGGACCTGCAGAGGAAGCATCAACAAGAGCAGCAGCAGGTTCAGCAGCGCCAGCAACAGGAGCACCAGCAGCAGCGGCCACAGGAGCGTCCGCCGCAAGCGGAGCGCCAGCAACCACCGCCTCGCCAACAACAACAGCAACCGCCGCCAAAACAACAAGACAAACCTAAGGAGAAGGAAAAGCCGCCGAAGGGATAGTCCCTCTTTCAAACGAAACGTTCGGGCGGGGCATTGGCCGCAAGGCAGGCTCCGCCCGTTTTATTTTTGATTAGCGAAATCTTCCCGCCGTTTTGCTTGTCGCACGCCGCCCCGATGCATTCTTCCTACGCATCGCATAGACTCTGTTTCCATTACCATGGCGAAAAACGCAAGCGCGAAGGGCTCTAAACCCCGGCCTCGAGCTCACATCGAACTGATACCCGTCGCTGGTCTGCCGGAGATCCGAGAGGGCGATGATTTGCCGAGGCTGATTTTCGACGCGGCGCGCACGGCAAGGATATCGTTCGCTGACAAAGACATAGTCGTGGTCGCGCAAAAGGTCGTCTCCAAGGTGGAAGGACGGCTCGTGAATCTTTCCACGATCGAACCTTCCGCACCGGCTTCGCAGCTCGCGGCAAAAGAAGGAAGAGATGCGCGTTTGGTCGAGGTTATTTTGCGGGAGTCGCGCCGGATTGTGCGCGATCATCCCGTGCTGATCGTGGAAACGCATCACGGTTTCGTTTGCGCAAACGCAGGGGTGGACCACTCAAACGTCACGGGGCACGATGTAGTCACGCTTCTTCCTGCGGACCCCGACCGTTCGGCGCGCTTGTTGGCCGAGGCGCTCCGAAAGCTCACTAAGAAGCAGGTGGCCGTGGTAATCAGCGACACGTTCGGCCGGCCATGGCGCCTTGGATTGACGAATGTCGCGATTGGCGCCGCTGGAGTTCCGGTGCTGCTGGATTTGCGGGGGACGCGCGACCGCAATCGCAAGCCGCTCCAAGCCACGATCCTGGCAGTGGCAGACGAGCTGGCCGCTGCGGCAGGGCTGGTGATGGGCAAGAGGGAAGGCATTCCCGCGGTTATCATCAGCGGCTATAGCTACCGCGCTGCCGACGAGCGCGCGACCAACGTCATTCGCCCGGCCGCCGAAGACCTCTTCCGCTAGCCAACTGCCCTGACTCGCGACACGTAGAAATTGCTGCGCAACCGTGTCATCCTGAAGCGGTCCGACCAGTATGGCTGAAGGACCTCAATCTCAAATGCCGTCGGCACCCGCAGGAAGCACGAACCGCCTCGCCAGTGACCTCCGCGCCGCGCCGCGCGAAACCGGCATCCTCGATCGGTCGAGCGCTTTGCGCCTCGCGGAGGACGCTCCACTCCCGGATCTCCTCGCCGCTGCAAGCCAGCTTCGCGCTCAGGGGAAGGGAACTATCGTTTCCTTCTCGAAAAAAGTTTTCATTCCTTTGACCACGCTTTGCCGCGATTACTGCGGCTATTGCACGTTTCGGAAGGATCCCGGCCAGCCGGGCGCACATTTCATGACGCCAGAAGAAGTGCTCGCGCTAGCCGAGCGAGCCCGCGATGCGGGATGCAAGGAGGCGCTGTTCAGCCTGGGTGACCAGCCGGAGCGAATTTTCCCTGAAGCTCGTGATTTTCTGCAGCGGCAAGGGTTTGCGCGTACGCTCGACTATGCAGCCGCGATGTCCGAAATGGTGCTGGAGCGCACAGGTTTGCTTCCGCACGCCAATCCCGGCGTGATGGACCGCGCGGCGCTGGAGCGCTTCAAGAAATCGAACGTCAGCGTGGGCTTGATGCTCGAGACAGTCAGCACCCGGCTGATGCGCGACGGCTTGGCGCACTTCAAAGCTCCCGACAAAGTTCCGGCGTTGCGCTTGCGCACGATTGAGGAAGCGGGAAAACTGTCAATGGCCTTTACGACTGGAATCCTGATCGGGATTGGCGAGACTTTCGAGGAGCGAGTTGATTCCTTATTCGCGATTCGCGCGCTGCACGAGAAATACGGGCACATTCAGGAAGTGATCGTGCAGAATTTCCGCGCCAAGCCGGATATTCCCATGGCGCATCATCCCGAGCCGTCGCTGGAGGATATGCTACGCACGATTGCCATTGCCCGGCTGATTTTGGGCCCGCACATGAACCTGCAGGCGCCCCCCAATCTCAGCTACGCGGATTTTCCGCGTCTTCTCGATGCGGGGATCAATGATTGGGGCGGCATCTCGCCGGTCACCAAGGATTTCATCAACCCCGAGGCGGCCTGGCCGCAGATCGCAAAGTTGCGCGCCGAAACAGAAGCTCGCGGGTTTACTCTGCGGGAGCGGCTTGCGCTGTATCCTGAATTCGTGAGGAGAGGCAATTTTCTCTCGGCTCGCGTGCGAGAGCCGGCCCAGCGTCTGGCCGACGCCGAGGGTTTTGCGGCGTAGCGGCTGCATCTCCTCATGCCCTCTGCAAAGCACAAAAATATCACCGCGTTGGCCGGCGGCGTAGGCGCTTCCAAGCTCCTGCTTGGCCTCTACGGAGTGATGGACCCGCGCGACCTGACCGTAATTGTAAACACCGGCGACGACATCGCCTTGCATGGCCTGAAGATTTCTCCGGACCTGGACATTGTGACCTACACGCTCGCGGGAATTGTGGATGCGACAAAAGGTTGGGGCTACCGCAGGGAGACGTTTCACGCGCTGAAACGTCTGGCGGCGTTCGGCCGCAGCCATTGGTTCAATCTCGGCGATCGCGATCTGGCCACGCACATCCATCGCTCCGCGATTCTCGCGGAAGGCAAAACGCTGAGCGATGCGGCCGAAGCGATTCGCCTCGCGCTGGGCGTGAAATCGCGTATCTTGCCGATGTCCGACCAGCCGGTGCCGACGATGATTGATACGGCCGAAGGCGAGCTGCATTTTCAGGAGTATTTGGTGAAGCGTCGCGCGGAGCCCGTCGTGCGTGGAATCCGTTTTGACGGTGCTGGCAAGGCGCGCCCGGCAGGAGGTGTGCTGGAAGCGATTCGCGACGCCGATCGAATCCTGATCTGCCCCAGCAACCCGCTCATCAGCATCGGCCCGATCCTGGTGGTGCCTGGAGTTCGCGAAGCTTTGCGCGCGCGGAAGCAAAGCGTCATTGCTGTTTGTCCGATTGTCGGCGGCAAATCGCTGAA
>WNFL01183778.1_pt2 | contig 14513 bp, 14 predicted proteins | sample 5400361 | NCBI WGS metagenome assembly WNFL01 (sample SAMN13153351, study PRJNA577476) | soil metagenome | isolation source: 40 cm soil on Douglas fir-dominated hillslope | place: USA:California | collected 2013-09-17
CCGAGCGCCTTCAGCCGCCGCATCTTCTTCCAGAGCCCTTGACGCGTGAGCCCCAGGGAGCGCGCGGCGTTCGCCTTGTTTCCCCCGTGCGAGGCGATCGCGCTCCGGATCAATTCCGCCTCGTACGCGCGCGTGCGCCCCTTGAGATCGGCGCGGTCCCGCACCACCAGGGACCCGGTGGCCGTGAATCGCTCGCCCAGGGATCGCTGCGTCACCCATCCGTCCCGGTCGAGGGCATGGCAGGCGCGCTCCAGGGCGCCCATCAGCTCCCGCACGTTCCCCGGCCACGAATGCGCGGCCAGCGCGCGGAGCGCGTCCTCGCGGATGCCGCGCACGGGCAGACGGTCGCGGCGCTCGAGCTGCCGCAGGAACCACGCGGCGAGGAGCGGCACATCTTCGAGCCGGTCGCGCAGCGGGGGTACGGTGAGCGTCAGGACGTGGAGGCGGTAGAAGAGATCCGCGCGGAAGCTTCCCAAGTGCACCTCGCGCTCCAGATCGCGGTGCGTGGCCGCGAGGATCCGCACGTCCACCCGGCGGGCGCGCGGCTCGCCCACGCGGCGCAGCTCGCCTTCTTGCAAGACTCGTAGGAGACGGCTCTGCACGGAAGGGCTGGCGTCGCCGATCTCGTCCAGGAAGAGCGTGCCCTGGTGCGCGGCCTCGAAGAGGCCGATCCGGTCGGCGTGGGCGCCGGTGAAGGATCCGCGCGCGTGGCCGAAGAGCTCGCTCTCGACCAGCGTGTCGGTGATGGCGCCGAAATTGTGCGGCACGAAGGGGCCGGTCTCGCGCGGCGAGCGCGCGTGGAGCGCCCGGGCCACGAGCTCTTTCCCGGTGCCGGTCTCGCCCTGGATCAGGACGGTCGCGTGGCTCCGCGCGAGCGCCTCGATCCGCTCGCCCAGCCGGACAAGCCCTTCGCTCCTCCCGACGAGGCCGAGCGACGCGCACGGCCCGAAGTCGGTATCCCACGCCATTCCGCCCTCGTCCGCTACGCCGTGAGCCGCACCTCGCGGGTCCCCGGCAGGACCTGACCGACCCGATGGACCCCGTGGCGCGCCTGGACGAGCGCGCGCTCCACCGGGTCCGCGTCCTCGCGGCGCACCACGAGGATCATCCCCAGCCCCATGTTCCAGACCTCGAACGCCTCCGCCTCGCTGACCTTCCCCGACGCTTGCAGGAAACGGAAGACCTCGAGCGTGGGCCAGCTTCCCGTCTTCACCTCCGCGGCCGTCCCCGCCGGAAGAACGCGGACCAGATTTCCGGGAATCCCGCCGCCCGTGATGTGCGCCATGCCGCGCACCTGACCGGCGCCGCGAGCCGTAGCGACCGCCGGACCGTAATACGGATGGGGCTTCAGGAGCTCCGACCCCACCGTGCCGCCGAACGGCAAGGGATCGCTCACGCCGAGATGAAGGGTCTCGAGGAGGATCTTCCGCGCCAGCGAGTAGCCGTTGGTGTGGAGGCCCACCGAGGGGAGACCGAGGAGGACGTCCCCCGGCGCGATCCCCTTCCCGTCGATCCACTCCGATTCCGACGCCAGGCCCACGATCGCGCCCGCGAGATCGTAGTCCTCCGGAGCGTAGAGGCCCGGCATCTCGGCCGTCTCGCCGCCGATCAGGGCGCAGCCCACCTCGAGGCATCCGCGCGCCAGACCCCGGACCACCTCCTCGACCCGCCTGGGGTCCAGCGCGCCCATGGCGATGTAGTCGAGGAAGAAGAGCGGCGTCGCGCCGTGCACCAGGATGTCGTTTCCACAATGGCAGACGAGGTCCTCGCCGATGGTGTCGTGCTTGTCGCAGAGGACCGCCACCTTGAGCTTGGTCCCCACCCCGTCCATGCTCGAGGCGAGGAGCTTCCCCGGCGCGCCCGGAATCCGGTACGCGCCCGCGAACCCCCCGAGGTCGGCCGCGACGTTCGCGTTGAAGGTGGAGCGGCAGAGCTCGCGGATCCGGTCGACCGCCTCCTCGCCTTTCCGGATGTTGACGCCGGCGTCCTTGTAGCGGCTCACGGAATCATCTCCACGCGAAGCTCGGCGTCTTGCGGCGTGAGCGAGAGGTCACCGGAAGCGTGCAGCTCCGTCAGGGCCGCGACCGCGCGCGGCTCGAACTGCGATCCCGCGTGCCGGTTCAGCTCGGCCAGGGCGCGTGCGACGGGAAGCCCCTTCCGGTACGGGCGGTCCGAGGTCATGGCGTCGAACGCGTCGCAGACGTGGATGATCCGCGCGCCCAGAGGAACGTCGGAGTCCAGGAGCCCGCCGGGATATCCGCGGCCGTCCGGGCGCCAGTGGTGCGTGCGCACCATGGTCGCCGCGGGACGCAGCGCGCGGATCTGCCCCACGATCCGCGCCCCGGCTTCCGGGTGGCGCATCATGAGCCGCCGCTCATCCGCGTCCAGGGCGTTCGGCTTCCGGATCACCTCGGGCCGCTGCGCGATCTTTCCGATGTCGTGGCAGAGCGCCGCGTAGTGGATGGTCTCCACGTCCTCCTCGGGAACGCCCAGCCGGCGCGCCACGCGCACCGCGTATTCCGCGACGCGCACCGAGTGCTCGTGCGTGTAGGGATCCACCGCGTCCAGCACCACGCTCAGCGCGCGGACGAAGCTGACCAGGTCGCCCTTCAGATCCGCGTAGAGCTGGAGGGCGTAGCGCGCGAAGAGGAGCGGCAGCGTGAGGAGCAGCACGCCCGGGATCCCGGCCGCCACGCGCACCTGGGCGAAGAGGAGGCCGAACCCGATCGAGAGGGCGTACTGCGGCACGCCGTCGCGGAACTGCTTCCGCCAGATCCGGCCCGGATCCTCGCCGCGCTCGGTCCCCATCACGAGGCTCACCGCGCTGGTGTTGAGCATGAAGTAGAGGGAGGACGCGAGCAGCACCGGCACGAGGTCCCGGCCCAGGTGGGGTGCGCCCAGGGTTCCGCCGGCCGCGAGGAACGCGGCCCCGGCCAGGATGGTGGTCGAGGCGTAGAGACCCGCGTTCAGCACGGCCTCGCCGGACGGCCGCCGGAGCACGAGCTTCTGCGCGAGGAGGGTGGTGACGAGGTCCAGCGTACCCGCGATCCACGGACCGAAGAGAAGGATGGCGCCGATGTCCAGGATGGAGGCGATGGTCATCGTGCCGCCGCGCACCGTCGGCACGGGGAGTGCCTCCGCGACCACGAGCAGCACGAACCACAACCCCAGGCCCCACACGTCCCAGCGCACCTGCTTCACCTCGGGACCACCGTAGAGCGCGAGCAGGACCGGGAGCACCGCGAGGAAGGCGGGCAGGAGGAGCCAGGCGAATCGCATGCGCCGGCGCTCTTCGCGCGGCGCCGCCGCGCTCGTCGCCCGCGGTCTCACGAGCTCGGCATCCAGGATCCGACCCAAGTCCCCTCCCCTCGCGTATGCGCACCGCTTTCGCACGGAGTGTGCCAGGGAGCGGCTTCCTAAGCCAGCGGACATCACGGCCCGCGGCGCCGAGCGGCGCGTCGGGGGCCCGACGGCGTCAACGGATCAGGCGGGCCATGTTGTCCAGGCTGAAGCGGGTCATCTCCATGATCGCGTCCGCGCGCCGGAGGATCTCGGGCCGCTCGGCGCGGAGGAGCCCCTCGACCCCGAAGTCCTCCACCGTGAAGGACGCGAGCACGCTCCCATACACCACGGCGGCGCGGAGCGTCCGGTCGGTGACCCGTCCCATGCGGGCGAGCGCGCCGAAGAAGCCGCCCGCGAACGTGTCCCCCGCGCCGGTGGGATCCACGACGCTCTCGATCGGCACCGCGGGGCACGTGAAGTAGAGGTCGCGCCGCTGCAAGAACGCCCCGTGCTCGCCCTGCTTGATGACCACCGCTTCCGGCCCCAGCGTCAGGAGGGCCCGCGCGGCCTTGTGCGTGAGCGCCTGGCCGGTCAGCTCGCGCGCCTCTTCCTCGTTGATGAGGAGGATCCGGATCCGCTTCATGATCTCGAGCAGCTCGGCGCGCTTCCCGTGGATCCAGTAATTCATCGTGTCCGCCAGGACGAGACGCGGGTGCAGAAGCTGGTCCAGCACCTCGCGCTGGAGCACGGGATCGATGTTGGCCAGGAAGACGTTCGGCATGGCGCGGAGCGAAGCGTCGAGCCTGGGCCGGAACCGCTCGAACACGTTGAGCTCGGTCCGCTTCGTCTCGCGCGTGTTCATGTCGCGGCTGTAGACCCCTTCCCACCGGAAGGTCTTCCCCTCCTGGACCTCGAGCCCCGTCAGGTCCAGGTCGGGGTGATCCAGCGCGCGCCGCGCCGCCTCGGGGAAGTCGGTGCCCACCACCGCGACCACGGAGACGGGAACGAAGTGCCGCGCCGCGAGCGCGAAGTACGCGGCCGACCCGCCCAGTACTTCCTCCACGCGCCCGGCGGGCGTCTCGATCGTGTCGAGACCCAGGGACCCCACGACGGCGATGCCCACGGCTACATGGACTCCGGCGCGCTCACGCCCAGGAGGGCCAGGCCGCGGCGAAACACCACCCCGGTGGCCCGCGTGAGAAGCAGGCGGGCCGCGGTCACGGAAGCGTCGGGACCCACGACGCGGTGGTGGTGATAAAACGAATGAAACTTCGCAGCCAATTCCTTGAGGTACATGGGAATGCGATGGGGCTCCCGGTTCCGCGCGGAGGCGGCGACCAGGGACGGAAAGCCCGCCAGGCCGCGCAGGAGGGTCAGGGTCTCGGCCTCGTGCAGGAGCTCGTGGCGCGCCGCTTCGAGCCCCGGCTCGGGGATCCCCTGCTGCCGCGCGTAGTCCAGGACGTGCGCGATCCGCGCGTGCGCGTACTGGACGTAGTAGACGGGATTGTCCTCGCTCCGCTTGACGGCCAGCTCCAGGTCGAAGTCGAGCGGGCTCTCCGCGCGCCGCATCAGGAAGAAGAACCGAGCCGCGTCCACGCCCACCTCTTCCACGAGATCCTCCAGCGTGACGAATTCACCCGCGCGCTTCGACATCTTCACGGGCTCGCCGCCGCGGAGAAGGCGCACCCACTGGATCAGGATCACCTCGAAATGTTCCTTCGGCCATCCCAGCGCCTCGACCACGCCCTGCATGCGCTGGACGTGGCCGTGGTGATCCGGCCCCAGGAGATCGATCACACGATCGAAGCCCCGCGAGAACTTGTCGTGATGATAGGCCGCATCCGCGAGGAAGTAGGTGGGCTCGCCGTTGCTCCGCACGATGACCCGGTCCTCCTGGTCGCCGAACGCGGTGGACTTGAACCAGAGCGCGCCGTCCTTCGTCTCGGTCAACCCGCGCGTAAGAAGCTGCGCCCTCGTCTTCTCGACGAAGCCCCCCCGGTGAAGCTCGCTCTCGCGGAACCAGCGGTCCATCCGCGCGCCGAAGCGGTCGAGGTCCTGCTTCTGACGTTCGAGCATCCGCGCGATCCCCCACCCGGCGAACTGAAGGCGGCGCTCCCGCTCCGGGAGGTCGAGCCAGGCGCGGCCCTCCGCTTCCGGGACGGTCGCGGCCACGTCGGCCACGTACGCGCCGGCGTAGCCTTCCTCGGGAATGGGCCGGGCTTCGAGGCCCAGGCGCTCCGCGAAGCGCGACTCGATGGACGCGCCGAAGAGCTCCGCCTGGAGGCCCCAGTCGTTCGCGTAGAACTCCCCGCGCGCCTCGTAGCCCGCGGCGTTCATGATCCGGATCAGCGCGTCCCCGATGCTGGCCGCGCGCGCGCTCACCACGTTCAGCGGCCCGGTGGGGTTCGCGCTCACGTACTCGACGAGGATCTTCTCGCCTCGTCCGGCGGCCGAGGCTCCGTAATGCTCGGGATCGCCCAGGATGCGCGTGAGATTGCCCGCGAGCCACGCGGGCGCCAGGCGGAAATTCAGGAACCCCGGTCCCGCGATCTCGACCGCGCTCACCACGTCGGGCGCAAGCTCCAGAGCCTCGCGCAGCGCCTCGGCCACCTGACGCGGCGGTTTCCGCGCGGTCTTCGCGAGGGTCAGCGCGATGGGCGTGGCCCAGTCCCCGTGCTCGGGCTCGCGCGGAACCTCGACGTCGATGCGCGCGCCCTCGGGGAGCGTGAGCCCCGCTCGAGCGATCGCCTTTTCGATTCGTTCGGTTAGGTGGGCCTCAATCGGCCACGGTTTCTCGGCCGGCATCGCCCCAGAGCTTATCCAGGAGGTAGTACTCGCGGGCACGGGTGTGGAAGACGTGCACGACGAAGTCGACGTAGTCGAGGAGGATCCAGCGGCGCGCTTCATATCCTTCCGTGTGCCAGGGTCTGATGCCGCGGGCGCGCATCCCTTCGTCCACGGCGTCCGCGATGGCGCGGGTCTGGACCTCGGACTGCCCGGTGGCGAGCACGAAGTAGTCGCACACGCCGTCCAGCTCGCGGAGATCCAGGATCACCACGTCTTCGGCCCGCTTGGTGAGGGTGAGGCGCGCGGCTTCGCGAGCCAGGTTCTGAGCTTCGATCTTCCGGGCGGGTTCCTGGCTCAACGCTCGCGGGTCACCGCGTACCGGACGGCGTCCTTGAGGGATTCGCGGATCTCGAGGTCCGGCACGGCTTCGAGCTCCTCCTCGGCGCGCTCGGCCAGCGTCGCGCTCGTCTTCTGGCTGTAGGCCACCCCGCCGTGCACCGTCACGAAGCGGACCACCTCCGACCAGTGGCCGTTCAGGAACGCGCGGGAGCGGATCATGTCTTCCATCGCGCGCCGCTCGCGCGCCGGCGCCTCCCGGAGCGCCTTGATGAGCGGAAGCGTGACCTTGCCGCCGTCGAGGTCGTTCCCGCGCGCCTTGCCGGTGATCTGTTCGGCGCCGAGGTAGTCCATGAGGTCGTCGGTGATCTGGAACGCCAGGCCCAGGGCGCGGCCGAATCGGTTCAGCGCGGCGCGGCTCTTCGCGTTCGCCCCGGCCTCGTTCGCGCCCAGCTCGCAGCCCGCGGACATGAGGCAGGCCGTCTTCTCGTCGATCACCCGCATGTATTCCTGCTCCGTGAGGTCGAGCCGGTTCTTCTGCTCGATCTGGCGGAGCTCGCCCTGGCTCATCCGGTGCGTCGCCTCAGCGAGGAGATCCATCGCCTCGTACATGCGCTTGGTGACGAGGATGGAGAACGCCTTGGAGTAGAGGTAGTCCCCCATGAGAATCGCGGTGTCGTTGTTGAACGCGCTGTTCACGGTGGGCAGCCCGCGGCGGACCAGGCTCTTGTCCACGCTGTCGTCGTGGATCAGCGTGGCCGTGTGGATCAGCTCCACCACCACGGCGCCGTGCACGGCCTCGTCGCTGACGCGGCCGAACCCCTTCGCCGCGAGCAGGACCAGGGTGGGACGGTAGCGCTTGCCGAACGCCCGGTGGAGGTGGGCTCCCACCGTGCCCACGAGACCCACGTCACAGGTGAAGGCGTCGTCGAGCTCGGTTTGGAAGCGCTCGAACGGTTCGGCGATCGGGTTCCGGATGCCTTCCAGCGTGGGTGCTTCCGCCGGAAGCACGTCTGTCGCGTGTCTGCGAGCGGTCAATGGGCTCCTAGCGCAAGAGTTACCGAGGAGTATTCGTGGGCCAGCCTAGGTCCCGGGGCCGTGGGTGTCAACCGAAAAGCCGGTCCGGATCCGCTCGAGAAGGACCTCGCGGCGGTTCAGCGCGGGGTCCTCCAGCACCTCTTCGAGCAGCTGATCCAGGATTTCCCCCACGCGCGGGCCCGGCGAGAGGCTCAGCTCCTTCATCACATCCTGGCCGTCCACCTCCAGGTCCTTGACCGAGAGCGCCTCCTCGGCCGCGAGGGTCGCCTCCACGCGCGCGCGCAGCTCGCCCAGGTAATGCGGGAATCCGGTCTTCAAACCGTTCCCGATGTTGTCCGCGATCCGAAGATCGAAGAGATCGGCGATCGCGTCCACGCCGACCCCCCGGATGAACCGGCGCACGGCCGCGTCGGTCCACTCCGGCCGGTAGTCGAACATGTGCTGGCGCACGAGATGCGCCACGCGCTCCGTGAGGTCGCGGCTGAAGCGAAGGCGCTCCATCGCGCGGCGCGCCATCGCCTCGCCCACGAACTGGTGATTGTAGAAGGTGGCCTCGCCGTCCTCCTTCACGGCGCGCGTCTCGGGCTTCCCCACATCGTGAAAGAGCGCGGCCAGACGCACGACGGGCTTCTCCGCCGGCGCGGCGTCGCAGGTGTGGAGCGTGTGGAAGTAGACGTCGTACGCGTGGTACCGGTTCTGCGGCACCGCCACCGTCTGCTGGAGCTCGGGGAGCCAGATCGGGAGCAGCCCCGCGCGACGCAGCACCTCGAATCCGCGCGAGGGCTGCCTGGCGCCGAGCATCTTCGTCAATTCATCCCGCACGCGCTCCGCCGCGACGCGCGCCACCTCGTCCTTCGCCTCCGGAAGCGCCGCCTCGGTCTCCTTCTCGAGATCGAACTCCAGGGTCGCGGCGAAGCGCGCGGCGCGGATGGGCCTGAGCCCGTCCTCGCGAAACCGCTCGCGGGGGTCCCCCACCGCGCGGAGGAGCTTCGACTCCAGATCCGGGATCCCCGACACCGGATCGACCAGGCGGTCGTGCAGCGGGTCCCACGCGATGGCGTTCACCGTGAAGTCACGGCGCCTCAGGTCGTCCTCCAGCTCGCGCACGAACGTGACGCGCTCCGGCCGGCGGGCGTCCCGGTACTCGGATTCCACGCGGAACGTGGTCACCTCGCAGGGCCCCGCGTCGGTGGGCACGGTGATCGTGCCGAACCGCGCGCCCGTCGCGATGCCGCGCGGGAAGAGCGCCAGCACCTCCTCCGGGGTGGCGCTCGTGCCCAGGTCCCAATCTTGGGGCGAGGGCTTCTCGCCGACCAGGAGCTCCCGCACGGCGCCGCCGATCACGTACGCCTTCTGGCCCGAGTCGTGGAGGCGGCGCAGGATGTCCCGGATCGGGGCCGGCACCTGGGAGGAAGAAAGACGCGGGCTCATGACGAGGGATGGTAGCATGCGGCCATGCGCGTTCTCCTTCTCGCGAGCCTCGTGCTGTTGGCGATTCCCAACGTGGGCGCAGCCCAGTCGGACGGCGTCGAGCCGCACCGCCCCTCGCGTCTCTTTCTCTCCTCCGCCGACCAGGGGCCGTGGCTGGCCGCCGACAAGGAGCTCCACTTCGCGGGATCGCTCGCGATCGCGGCGTCGCTTCGGGTCGAGGGCCAGACCCGGAGGACATCCGTCGGCGTCACGTTCGGGATCGGGCTCGTCAAGGAGATGTACGACGTGGCGCTCAAGCCCAAGCGCATGGGCCGCGGCGCAAGCTGGAAGGACCTCGCCGCCGACCTCATGGGCGCGGTCGCGGGCGTCGCCCTCGCGGGCGCTCTGGACTAGAGCCCGTCCTTGCTCGGCAGCGTGATCGTGAATCGCGCCCCGGATCCCGCGATGTTCTGAGCCGAGATCTTCCCCCCGTGGTTCTGGATGATGCGGTAGCTCCCCGAGAGCCCGAAGCCGTGTCCCTCCGGCTTCGTGGTGAAATGCGGCTCGAAGACCTTGCGCTCGAAGCCGGGAGGCAGACCGGGCCCGTTGTCCTCGACGATCAGCTCCACCTGCGCCACCACAGGCTTGAGCCGCGTGCGCACGACCACCCGCGGCACCTTGGAGCCGTGAAGCGCGTCCGCCGCGTTGCTGAAGAGGTTCATGAGCACCTGCTGCATCTGTCCCGGATCCAGATTCATCGCGGGCATGGCTTCGTCCAGGTCCAGGCTGAACTCCAGCCGCTCGAACTTGTTCTGCGGCGTGATGAATTCGACCGTTTTCCGGACGACGTCGTTCAGGCGCGTGGGCTGCTTCCGCATCTCCTTGTGCGAGGCGTCCATGAGCCCTTTCGCGAGCACCCCCATGGCGTTCGCCTGCTCGAAGATGATCTTCGCGTTCTCCTGCGCCTTCTCCGGCGTCATGGTCCCGACGCCCATCAGGAAGAACTGCGCGCGCGCCGAGATGGCGGCCAGGGAATTGTTGAGCTCGTGCCCGATCTCCGCCGCCATTTCGCCCTTCGCCGCGAAGCGCTCCGAGCTGATCAGCTCGTCCTTGGCGCGCTCCAGGGCGATGTAGCGCGCGCTGGCCTCCTTGATGAGGAGGAGCGGCACGAAGAAAAAGATGAGCCCGTAGTAGCCGATCGTCATGTACGAGACGACCACGAGGGGCGAGAGGAAGAAGAGCGCGGTCGAGGAGACGAGCGAGTGGTAGTAGAGGTATTCCTCGCGCCAGGTCTGGAGGAGCCGCCGCCGCGAGCTCAGAGCCACCGCGCCCGCGACGAGGAGCGTGTTCGACACGAAGTACACGACCGACGCGGCCGCCCACGGAAAGATCAGCCAGGCGCCGATGGCCATCGAGGAGCCGTGCGGCTGCGCCAGCGGGACGCCGCCGAGGAGCTGGAACACCAGCCCCGCGGCGGAAAGGGCGATCACGTTCTGCCCGGCGTTGAAGAGCGCCTTGTACCATTCGCGGCGCGAGAAGAACACGTTGGCGAGGGCGAACGCGATGGCCACGATCCAGACCGCGGGGCGGTATCCGAGCAGCACGAGGAGGCTCAGGTCCACGGTGGAGGCCATGCTCTCCATGGCCTTTCCGGTGATCGTGGAGAGCCAGAGGCTTTCGGCGAGGAGGCTGACGAGGATCCACCCTGCGAGGTGGATCGGACCGAGGACGTGGAATTCGGAGAACGCCGACGCGAGGATCGCCGCGCCGGCGACAACCACCATCGTGATGTAGAGAACGAGCCCTCGGCTCACGCTGCGGGACCCTACGCCGGTCGCGGCGCGAGGGTCAACGGGATTCGCCGCCCTGCAAGAGGTCCCGAGGGTCGAGCGGCTCGGTGCGCACGGATTTCGGGAGCGTGAGGACGAGATCGCGCGGATTGGCCTTCCCGAGCAGGGTGATCCCCGTGAACTCCACGTCCACCGAATCCTCCTCCCCGCCCGCGCTCACCCAGCGGGGCAGCCCGGTGGCCGGATCGGCGGCCAGCCAGACGGAGACGCTGGGGAGGGAATCGCCGAGCGAGGCGCGGTGGAGACGGTACCCTTCGCGCCACGCGCCGCCCGCCTTGCGACGCTCCCGCACCGCGCGGTAGTCCTGGTCCAGGAGCTTCTCCGGCGCAAGGACCAGCTGACGCACGCGCGCCGGCGCGCGATCCCAGTCCGCGCGATAGACGATTCCCTCGGTGGGACGATAGACGGAGAAGGTCCCCTTCTCCTTGTCGGCCACGATGTCCTCGCCGCCACCCGCGATCGCGCGGAAGCGGAGGCCCCGGCCCGGGATGAACCAGATCCTGCCCTCGGACCGGTCGGGCGGACCGCCGAAGGGGTCGCTCCGGAGGATGATGACGCGCGACTGGAATTCGGGGGCGCGGAGGACCCGGGTGAGCATGCGCTCGACGGCATCCTGGGGCGATGTCGTGGATCGCCGCGAGGGCTAGGATCCGCCTCATCGTTCCGTCTCTCCTTGTGAAAGTCCCAGGAGCCAGCGCACCAGGGAGCGGCCCGCCGGCTCGTCGAGCGATACGATCGACCACCCCGGCTCGATGGAAGTTCCAAAGCGGATCTTCCGGGCATCCGCCGGAGCATGATCCTCCACCTTCAGGGTTACCACGCTGCCAGAGAAGGACCATTCGATCCAGCTTGGAATGCGTCCCGCCTGGTAGTTCCGCTCGGGACCATACCGCACCGCGATCACCTCGCGCGAGTCGCGTCCGCCGCGGATGGAGAGGGATTGCGGTTCTCCGCGGGACGAGAGGCCGAGGGAAAAACGGTAACCGCCCGCGCCCTGGCCCAAGTCCCCGTCGAGCTTCCATCCGTCCGTGGCCGGATGCACGGCCGCGCGCTCCAGCGCGCGGCGCGCCCACGGTCCGCTGAAATCCCAGGGCGTGGCCGCGAAGCGCAGCACGCGCCCGTCGATTCCCTCCTCGCCGGAGAGCGTCCCCTCGACCCCCATGCCGTAGCGCCGGATCACGAGGAAGAGCGCGTCCCCGCGCAGCGACGCGTCGAGCACGCGCGCGGGTCCCACATAGCCCACCACGGCGAGGCTCTCCGCGCTCTCTCCCCACCGCGCCCGGGCGCCGCCCCGCCCTTCCTTCCCGCGCCGGATCGAGATCGAGCCCACGCCGCGCGTCGCGCTGTGCGGCGCCGCGTAGACCGAGAGGAACCGGTCCCGTGCCGCGGTGCCCGTCTCCACCTTGGGCACCCGGGCGCATCCCGCGAGGAGGATCGCGCCGATCAGGAGCGCTTGCGTCGCGCGAGGAATGCGGGCAGGCTTCGCGTCATGTCCGAGCTCACGGTCTGGCAGCCATCGGAGGCGCTCCCGAAGGGAGCCTGGTTCGGCATTCCGACGCGCCGGGGCGGCACGAGCGGCGGACCCTACGCCTCGCTCAATCTGGGACTCAGCGTCGGCGACGACCCCGGGAGCGTGGCGAAGAACCTGTCCCTGCTCCGCAACGCGCTCGGCATTCCGGAGGAGGGACCCGTCCGCGTCCGCCAGATCCACGGGACGCGCGTCGTGGAACCGCGCGAGGGCTCCTCCGAGGCCGATGGATTCCTTCTGGAAGCTGGCGACCCGTGGGCCGCGGTCTCCGTGGCGGACTGCGCTCCCGTCGCGCTCTTCGCGCGGGACGGCTCGCGCGCGGCCCTCCTTCATTCCGGATGGCGCGGCGCCCGGGACGGAATCGGCCCCCGGGGCGTGGCCCTGCTGGGCGAGCGCGGCGTCCCTCCATCCGAGATCGTGGCCTTGTGCATCCATGCCTGTTGTTCCCCCGTGGGCCCCGAAGTCATTCGCGCGTTTCCCGCCGAGGCCTTGAAGCCGCATCGGGACGGGACCGCCCTGGACCTCCCGCGCGCCATCACCCTCTCCTTGCTCGAGGCGGGTGTCCCTGTGGGAAGCATCCACGCGGCGCCCGAATGCACGTCCTGCGAATCCGCCTCGTTCTACTCGCACCGGCGGGATCAGGGGGTCACGGGCCGCCACTGGGCGCTCGTTCATCTGGCTCCTTGAGGAGGGTTGGCACGAGGCGCCGGTAGGCCCTCCGCCCCAGGAAGCCGAGGCCCAACCCCAGCAGCGCTCCGCCCACGACGTCCGACGGCCAGTGATCCCCCACGTAAACCCGCGAGAAGGACACGAGGGTCGCGGCGCAGTACGCCGGGATGGCGGCCGCGGGAAACACCGCCGAGAGCACCGGAGCCGCGGCGAAGAAGTTCACGGCGTGGGTCGAAGGAAACGAGTGCGTCCCTCGAACGCCGAAGAGGGGCCGCGCGTCGGCGAGGACCGCAGAGGGCGCGATCGTGAGCGCCAGGATCACGACCCCGATCAAGCCGCGGCGCCCGCGGAGGAGGAACAGGGAGCCGATCACGACCAGGAGCGGGATCTTCCACGGGCCGGGATCCGTGAGCGCCTTCATGACCGGATCGAGCCACCTCTGATGCATTCCGAGGTGGATGGCGCGGTAGACCGCGACGTCCCAGCCGGCCGCCGTCATGTCGTGCCGGTCAGAAGTCCGCGCCGAGCGTCACGAAGTGTTGTGCGACTCCTGTGGGGTGCTGGAAATTGTGGCCGCGTCCGAAGTCGTACCGGAGGATGAAGTAGCCAAGGTTGATCCGGGCGCCCGCGCCCCACGCGAAGAGCAGATCGTCCGCGTGGAACCCGCCCTCCTTCGTGAAGAACCGCGGCTTGTCCCCTTTCTGCCACGAGCTCGCGGCGTCCAGGAAGAGCACGCCGTTGATGCCGCCGAGGGTGATCCGGCCCGGCCATCCGAAGCGGAGCTGCTCGATGAGCGGGAAGCGGAGCTCCAGATTCCCGAGCAACGCGTTGCTCCCCTTGAGATCGCCGTAGTCCGCGCCGCGGTAGGTGAACGCGCCGCCGAAGCGGAACAGACGCGGATTCCTTCCGAAGCTGGACCCCGCGATCAGGCGCTGCGCGAACGCGTAGTTGTGGTGGATGTTGGTGTAGCGCCTCCAATCCATGAGCACCGTGGTGTAGGAGACGTCCCCGAAGGCCTGCTCCGCCGTGTAGCTGGATCGTCCGCCGTTGATCGGGCCCGTGGATCCATATAAAGCGTTGTCCGCCACCAGGCCGAGGTTCGGCGCGACGTAGAGGTAGGTCTTGTCCTTCACCGTCTGCGAGACGGTGCCCAGATCGTAGTTGTAGAGGAGCACGCCCTTGTCCAGCGCCGCCGCCTCCACCCCGTACTCGATGCGGCGGAACCGGCTGAAGGGACGGGAAAGGAGGAACGCTCCGCCACGGTAGACGTTGCTCTCCACCTGGTCGGTGCTGGGCGAGGAGAGGAGCAAGAGATCGGTCCGGTACTGGAACGCCGCCACGGTGTAGTTCGTGCGGTGCGCCAGGTTGGAGTACGCGAGGTAGAGGTCCGAGTTCCCGATGTCGCCGAAGAGATTCGCCGCGACCGTGATGTTATGGTTCCCGAGCACGTCGCTGAAGGACATGACCGTCGAGCCGGCGAATCCGATGTTCGACGCGAAGAAGGCGCCGCCCGAGACGTAGTCACGCGAGAATCGGGGACGGTAGGGCGCGTGCCGGAAGGTCGTGCTGTCGACCAGCGCCTCGCGGTAGACCTGCCGCACGTAGAGCGTGAG
>WNFL01384475.1_pt1 | contig 14512 bp, 13 predicted proteins | sample 5400361 | NCBI WGS metagenome assembly WNFL01 (sample SAMN13153351, study PRJNA577476) | soil metagenome | isolation source: 40 cm soil on Douglas fir-dominated hillslope | place: USA:California | collected 2013-09-17
GTAAGTTCCGCCGGTACTACCGTCGCGGCAACGGTGGCTCCGCCAAGAAGCCGGCGTCCGACGCTATCAGTTTCATTGAGCTGGGCGTCGGTGATTGCGACATCGGCAATCCTCGCCGCGACTACACGTCCCGGGAATACCGCAAAATCCCCGAGCTTTGGCGCAATCTGTCCGTAATATCTTGAATCCGGGATCGACGGTGCCAATGCGAAGCTCGAGATTGCCTGAATCGTGAGCCAGATCGTGCACCACGCCAAGCCGAGGACTCCGGCTGTTCGGGCAGCCGGCCGCAGCCAAATCCCGGTGCTCCTGGCGACCGCGAAGCCAAGCGCACCGCCGACAGTGTTGGTCACCACGTCCCCCAGAGTTGCGTCGCGCCCGGGAACGAAGAGGAACTGCGCAGTCTCTACGGTCAGCGAGAGGGTGCACGCCGTCAGAACCGCCCGCTTCCAGGGGATCCCCGAAAGCGCGAGACCGATGCCGAGCGGGAAAAAGAGGAGGACGTTGAGGATGGAATCGACCCCCCCGAGCGTGCCGCAGACGAGGCACAGATGCGAATCCACAGGCTTCCCAGCATCTGGAAGCAGCGTCGCGACCAGTATGGCCGCAACGCTCGCAACCGCGATGACACTCCCGATCCTCCGGAGGTGTGGCGTCGAGGCAACACTACCCTGCATGCGGAAGAGTCAAGATATCGGGCCAAAAGAATGGGAAGGTGAGATTTCTCCTTGTGGCGTAAGGAGATAGCGCATGGCAGCCATCGTTTCGGAGCAGCGCAGCAACTGGCATTTGAAGTGCGCTCGATCCGCGTAGCGCACGTTCAGCGCCGCCCGCCCGCCTCTTTCCCTCGCCATGCACACAGTACAGCTCCCGACCTCGCACTTCTTCACCGTAGACGTCGAGGAATATTTTCAGGTCAAAGCGTTGGAGTCGGTCGTACGACGGGATGAGTGGCTGTCCCGTCCGAGCCGGGTCGCGCATAGCATCGATGCTCTCCTCGGCAGCCTCGAGCGGAGCGGAACCAGAGGAACCTTCTTCGTTCTTGGATGGCTCGCGAAGCACCGTCCCGAGGTTGTGCTCGCGATCGCCGACGCCGGTCATGAGATTGCTTCGCACGGCTTTTGGCACGAGCGCGTTACGACCCTCGACCGGGCTGCTTTTCGCGAAGATATCCGTTCGTCCAAGGCGGCGCTCGAAGATTTGGTCGGCGCATCGATCGTTGGTTATCGCGCGCCAAACTTCTCGATTATTCCAGGATGCGAGTGGGCCTTTGATGTTCTGATCGAGGAAGGCTACCAATATGATTCGAGCCTCTTTCCGATCCGCCGACCAGGATACGGATATCCAGCCGCGCGGCGTGTCCCGCATGTCATCCAGCGCCAGCGGGGTCGGCTCGCCGAGTTTCCGTTAGCGACAACCAGCATTCTGGCTTATCGCGTACCGGCGGCGGGCGGTGGCTACCTCCGTCAATTTCCGTACGCGGTGATCCGCCGCGCATTTCAGGAGGCCACCGACCGCGGTGAGCCAGCAACCTTTTACATCCACCCATGGGAGATTGACCCGGGCCAGCCGCGGTTACCGGTCTCTAGTCTGAACCGAATTCGGCAATATCGTGGCCTGGATGGAGCACTCGTGCGTGTGGAGCGTCTTCTCGAAGAGTTCAGGTTCGGAACCATCGCCTCACACCTACCGCAACTCGAAACCCGCGCATCGACACCCGTCGCAAAAGGCGTCGCCTGATGATCCGGGTTGAGAAATTCACCGGACGCAAAGAGGAGTGGGATACGTTCGCCGCTGCGCAAGGCGGATATACCCATTTTCACCGGTTGGGGTGGCGGGCCGTCATCGAGCGTACATTCGGTCACGAGTGCGTTTACCTTGCGGCGCGCAATGCCGAAGGCGAACTCGTGGGAGTTTTACCGCTCGTCCGGGTCCGCAGCGTTGTGTTCGGACACTATCTCGTGTCGATGCCCTTCCTGAACTATGGTGGGCCGCTCGGAACCGATGCAGGAATTTGCGCGCTGGTTGATGAAGCCATCGACTTAGCCGGACGCGATCGCGTGAGGCTCCTCGAGATGCGGAGCAACATCCCTCTTCGAATCGGGCTCCCAGTATCGCACCGGAAGATTACGGTGTTCCTCGATCTGCCGCGCACGCCGGAAGTGCTGCTCCAACGCTTTGGCGCAAAGCTGCGGAGCCAGATCCGCCGGCCCCAGAAGGAAGGAGTCTCCGTCGTGTTCGGCCGCGACCAGGTCGAGCCTTTTTACGCGGTTTTTTCCCGGCACATGCGCGACCTGGGGACGCCGACGCAGTCGCTCAATTTTTTTCGCCAGATTGCCAATGAGTTTCCCCACGACTGTTGGTTCGCGACCGCCTACCTGGCGGGACAGCCCGTGGCTGGCGGCTGCGGTTTTCGCTTTCGGGATGAGTTCGAGATGACTTGGGCGTCGTCGTTGCGCGAGTATAACCGTGAATCACCAAACATGTTGCTCTATTGGGCGTTCATGGAACGTGCGATTGGCGACGGCATCACCCAATTCAACTTCGGGCGATGCACGCCCGGCACGGGAACCCATCGCTTCAAGATGCAATGGGGTGGGCGTGAACAGCCGCTCTGGTGGTATCGTCTCGCCGCGTCGGATGAGGTGATTACGCCCTCTCCCAAGGAGGGAGCATTCCGCTGGGGACCACGCATCTGGCGTCGGCTGCCGGCTTCGATAGCAACGGCGTTCGGCCCCTCGATCGTGCGCTATATCCCATGACCTGGCGCTGGCAGCCTCCTGTGCTATCCCCGGTTTCTTCACGCGCGCTTGTCCACGGCATGGGCGCGGCGATGGGCTTACGATCTGGCCACTGCCAGACCGCCGTCGCGGCTCTCTGCGGGCGCTATTCCGCTGACGATGCGCTTCTGACCGACACCGGAACTTCAGCGCTCATTCTCGCGCTTCGCAAAGTTCTTCCTCCCGGAGGCACGGTCGCGTTCCCGGGCTACGCGTGCATAGACCTTACAACGGCCGCGCTCGGAGCGGGATTGCGCGTGCGGCTCTACGACATCGAGCCCTCGACGTTGAGTCCGGACCTCGATTCGGTGAGAAAAGCAGTTGCGCGCGGAGTTGATGCCATTCTCGTCGCGCATCTCTACGGGTATCCGGCCGACGTTCTCGGCGTCGAGAAGATCGCGGCGGAACATGGAATACCCGTTATCGAGGATGCCGCCCAGGGTGCGGGCGGTACGTTGCACGACAATCTGCTCGGCACTTTCAGTGACGTTTCCATCTTGAGCTTTGGTCGAGGGAAGGGAATGACGAGCGGATCCGGCGGTGCCGTGCTCGTACGGACGCTCGAGCTCGCTAGCTGGACGAGACGGATGCATGCGGAGCTGGGCGCCGCGTCGGGCGGGAGTCTGGAAATGATGGCACTGGCCGCTCAGTCGCTGTTCGCGCATCCGTCTATGTACAGACTCCCGGCGTCGATTCCGGCTCTCAAGCTCGGGGAGATGGTATACCATCCACCGACTCAACCGCGCCCTATGGCCGCGGCTGCCGCGGCGATTCTGCCCTCCGCGCTAAGAATGGACGCGCGTGAAGTGGAGTATCGACGCGCCCGCGCGAAAGACCTGCTATCTCTCGTCACCGAGTCGAATGACGTGGTACCCATGCATCCAATCGCGGGAGGAGAATCCGGCTTCCTTAGGCTTGCGTTGCTTGATGCCGGCGGCCAAAAGGTGCCGCGCGCGACTATCGGTGCAGTTCGCGGCTACCCGATGACACTCGAGGAGCATCCGCAGCTGCGGCCGTTACTCATCCCGGGCGAGCGAGCCGGGAAGGGCTCGGAGATCTTGCGGGACAGGCTATTCACCTTGCCGACCCATTCGCGGGTAAATCGCTCGGATCTGACTCGGCTCGAAAAGTGGCTGACCTAAGCGCCGTGAACGTCGTGACGGTCGCTGATCCTGTCGCCAAGCGCGTGAACGGTGTGAGCGGTCGTCCAGTCGCTGCGCGTAGTGCCTTGAAGCGCCTTTATGCTGCAACGTACGGCTTGCTCGATCGCGTCCTCTATCCCCGGCGTCATCGGGCAGTGCTTCGGCGACTGTCGAATGTGCAACGTCCGAGGCGAATACTCGTGGTGTGTCACGGCAACCTGTGCCGAAGTCCGTACCTTCAGGGAGTACTAAAACGCGGCCTTCCGGAGGTTGTGGTAACGTCGGCCGGATTTGTCGGCAGCGGTCGCGCTGTTCCACAGATTTCAGTGGCACTGAGCGCGCAGCGAGGCCTCGACCTGTCGCGCTATCGCTCACAGCCCATCACACAATCGAAAGTGAGCGAGGCTGATCTCGTGATAGTGATGGATGCCGAGCAGGCACGGCAAGTCGCGAGAATGTTCCTGGTAAAACGAGAACGAATTGTAATCGCTGGCGATCTCGAACCGATGTTCGAGAAAAGTCGCGCGATTCGAGATCCGTGGAACCAGTCAGCCGAGGCGTTTAAGTCAACATTCGATCGACTCGACAGTTGTGGGGCGATGCTTGTCAGCCTGCTTTGAGGCGGCACCCGACCCGATTCAAGCGGTCAACCGGTGACGATTGAAGACTGATCCCTAGTCACCACAGCCTTCAGCTTGAGAAGATCGTGCTTCCCGCTGGCGTTCCTGGGAATAGCGGTCAGACACGCGTAACGGGCCGGCTGCATGTATCTGGGCAGCTCGATTCCGCAGAAACGACGCACCTGATCTAGGGTCGCGTCAGAGCGAAGAACGATGCAGGCGACGATGCGTTCTCCCCTCTGGGAATCGGGTTCTGTGACCACGGCGGCGTCAGCAACCAGTCCCGATGCCTGGATCACATCGCAGATCTCGTCGGGGCTTACCCGGAATCCAAGCGTCTTGATCATCCGGTCTCGGCGGCCGACATAATACAGCCGCCCCTCCTCATCAGAACGAACCAGGTCGCCACTGAATACAACCCGCGATGGTTCACCCGGACGAAAAAACGGGTTGGGGCGGAACACCCTGGCTGTTGCTTCCGGATCTTCCACGTAGCCGATCGCTACGGATGGTCCTCCGTGGAGCAACTCGCCCACCTCCCCCGGCTTCGCCAACTGTCCCTCGTCGTTCAACACATAGACCGTTGATTCGGGGACGGCCCACCCCATCGAATCAGGATGACTGTCGACCTCTTCCGGGGGGAGGTACGTGCTGCGGAAGACTTCTGTGAGCCCGTACATCAGGAAAAGCTTCGCCTGCGGCTGTGCACGCCGAAGATCCCGCACGCTTGATGGCGGCAAGCGGCCTCCGGCGTTCGTCACAATGCGGAGATGGTCAAGCGGCTGGTCGCGAAACGCAGCCACGCCAAGAAGCTGTTGCCAAAGCGGCGGAACGGCGGCAAGCACTGTCACACGTTCGCGGCGGAGCGTCGCTACGATGTCCTGCGCTAGAGTGGATCGTTCAACAATCAACGTAGCGCCCACGAAGAGGGCGGTGGTAAGCTGATTGAATCCGTAGACGAAACTGAATGGGAGGAGTCCCGCGATGCGGTCGTCCGCGCGCAGACCCAGATAGCTCGCGACTACCCGCACACCAGCCCACAGGTTCTCGTGGCTCATCAAAACGCCTTTTGGCTGTCCTGTCGATCCAGACGTATAGGTGATCTGCGCTGGCGCCGCTGCGTCGCAGGCCAACGGTGAGAACTCTGAATCGTCGCTCGCAACGTCCTCCAGCACGATGATGTGAGAATTGGTGATGACTGGCCGCGGGAGACTGTCGAGCACCTCACGACTCACAACGAAGGCGCGCGCACCCGAGTTGGTGAGGACGAATTCGATCTGTCGTGGCCGATACAGCTCGTTCAAATTGATTCCCGTCGCGCCTGTTCCCACTGAGGCGAAGAACGCGGCGGCGGCATCGCGCGGGCCCTTGGCGAGCACAGCGCAAACATCGCCTGGTCCGACACCGATATCGCGAAGCGCCTGGGCAATCTGCCCGGCGCGCCGATTCAAATCGGCAAAGCTGGTTTGCTCCCGGCCGTGAACGAGTGCGATGCGATCCCCGAACTCTTCGCCAGCGCGTCGCAACAGATTGGCGAAGCTCGAGCGAAATAGCGCGCGGGAATAGGATTCGTCCATCATTTGGCGAGAGAAAGCACGCGCAATGATAGTGCGCGTGCCGCCCGTCCGCCTCCCATCATCGCTGTTGCGAACGTGCCACACATTGGGCTCGCGGTGAAGGGAATCACGTCCGCACCTTATGGTGCAAGTCCTTTGATGCAAGGGACTTACCCTCCAAGAGAGGCGCCCGCTATTCGCTGCTCTCGCGGGGTGCCAAGCTTGCAAACCCAGTCGTCTGTCCGACGCCATCAATGGGCCGGCTCCAAGTTCAATCGCTCACCAGGACCATCCTCACAATGAATGCCACGCTTGCCGCGCTGGAGATCGACCCCGCCAAAGTAGTATCGCGAATTCGCGATGTGCTGAGGGAGCAGCTCGCGACTAACCTCAAGCGTCGAGGCCTGGTGGTCGGCATGAGCGGCGGAGTGGACAGTTCGGTCTGCGCCGCTCTCGCGGTCGAGGCAGTGGGCCCGAAGCATGTTCTCGGCCTCTTCATGCCCGAGAGGGAGAGCGATCCGGAGAGCCTGACACTCGCGAAGTCTTTTGCCGAACAGCTCGGGATCGAGAGCGTCACCGAGGATATCGCGTGCCGGAGTTCACCGACGAATGGGGATGCAAGCTCGTATTGCCGCCCGACCGCCTCGACGCTGATCGTCTCAACATCACGTACCTAGTCGTTCTGCCGCCGCGCGGAGAAAGTCGGCGGGTTCGGTTGCCTGCGCCTGAATATCGGCAGATCGTCGCCGCCTCGAATTTCAAGCAGCGTGTGCGGACGATGCTGGAGTATTACCACGCCGATCGTCTTCACTACGCAGTGGTCGGGACACCGAACCGGCTCGAGTATGATCAGGGCTTTTTCGTGAAGGGCGGTGATGGGCTGGCCGACGTGAAGCCGATTGCCCACCTCTACAAGACGCAGGTCTATCAGCTCGCGGATTACCTCGGGGTCCCCTCCTTGATCACATCGCGTCCGCCAACGACCGACACATTCTCCCTCCCGCAATCGCAGGAGGAGTTCTACTACAACATGCCCACGAGCACGCTCGACGTTGTGCTCCACGCGCGGAATGATGGGCGCCCCGCGAGCGACGTGGCGGAGGAAGTCGGTTTCACAGTGGATCAAGTTGAGCGCGCGTATGGCGATATCGACCAGAAGCGCATGACCACGCGGTATCTCCATCTCGGAGCGCAGCTGGTCGAACCAGTGCTACTCACACCTTCGATGGAAAAAGTCTGATGTGCGGAATTGCCGGAATCGTGCGGCGCGTGCCGACTGGAGTCTCCGTCGACTCACTGGGCAGGATGGCCGCTTCTATTCGCCATCGGGGGCCCGATGGATACGGATTCTATGTCGGACAGCGGGTCGGCTTCGCGCATGTCCGCCTGAGCGTCGTGGATATCGCCGGCGGAGCGCAACCGTTGGCGAATGAAGACGGGCAAGTCGTTGTCACGTACAACGGCGAGATCTACAACCCCCCCGAGCTCCGCCGCGAGCTGGAAGAGAAGGGCCACGTCTTCAGGACGCGCTGCGACACCGAAGTCCTCGTGCATGGCTACGAGGAATGGGGAGTGAATCTGCTTGACAGGCTGAACGGGCAGTTCGCCTTCGCAATCTACGACCGTAACACCGAGACCGTTTTTATCGCCCGAGACCGCTTCGGCGTTCGCCCGCTTTTCTATGCCCAGCGCAAGGGGACGCTCTATTTCGGCTCCGAAATCAAGGCCATTCTCGCCAGTGGCGAAGTCGAGGCGTCATTGGACCGCCGCGGACTCGATGAAACATTCACATTCTGGGCCCCTCGCCCACCTCGAACGGCATTCGCGGGAATCGCTTCGCTAGAACCAGGCACCTATGGAATTCTGAAGGATGGCGCTCTCTGGCTGCATCGATACTACGAGCTCGACTATCCGGAAGCCGGTGCGGAACCCGTCGACGTCGTCGAGCAACTCGACGAGTTAATGCTGCGCAGCGTTGGGATGCGCATGCGGGCTGATGTACCGGTCGGTGCCTACGTAAGCGGCGGACTCGACTCATCGATAACAGCGTCGCTTGCGGCGAGCGCCTCGCCTCATACGCTGCGAAGTTTTTCGATCACCTTCGACGATCCGCGGTTCGACGAGAGTGACTTTCAGCGTGAAGTCGCCGCGGATGTCGGGAGCATTCACGCGATTGCCGCGATTTCGCAGGGAAGAATCGCGGACAGTTTTCCCGAGGTGCTGTGGCACACCGAGACTCCGTTGCTGCGAACGGCACCGGTGCCCATGTACCACCTCGCAAAGCTGACGAAGGATTCCGGAATCAAGGTCGTTTTGACCGGTGAAGGAGCCGACGAGCTCTTTCTTGGCTACGACCTCTTCAAGGAAGTTTCGGTGCGACGTTTCTGCCTTCGGCAGCCGACCTCGTTGGGGCGGCAGAAGCTGCTTGATCGCCTTTACCCGGAGCTGATGGCGCAGGGACGCGGCGGAGAATTCTGGCGACGCTTCTTTCTCGAAACGGGCTCGCCGGGTGATCCGCTGTTCTCACATCTACCGCGTTTTCTTCTTAGCGCGCGTGTCAAGGAATTTTATGCGCCCGAGTTCAAATCAGGTTTGGGCGAGATCGACGTGCTCGGCGAGCTTCGCGGCTCGCTCCCTGTGCGCTACTTCGGCTGGTCGTCGCTGAACCAGGCGGCGTACCTTGAAATGACCACACTGCTCTCCCCGTACCTCCTCTGCTCACAGGGAGACCGGATGGCGATGGCTCATGGCGTCGAGGGGCGATTCCCGTTTCTCGATCACCGCCTGTTCGAGTTCGCTGCAGCGCTTCCCACCGGGTCGCGACTGCGCGGCCTCCGGGAGAAGGAAATACTGCGCCGCTGGGCATCACGTATTCTTCCTCCGCGGATCAAGGAACGCCGCAAACAGCCCTACCGTGCGCCGGATGCCATAAGCTTTTTTGGTCCAAACGCTCCAGAGTGGGTCGGCGATCATCTCACTTCGGATGCACTTCGTCGCGTCGGTGCATTTTCTCCGACTTCGGTCGACGGCCTTGTCCGGCGTTGTCGCGCCGGACTCGCCACCGGGTTCCGCGAGAATCAGGCGATGGTAGGTGTGTTGTCAACGCAGCTGTGGCACCACCAGTTCGTAGAGCGCGCTGTGTTCCCGGAACCGCTCCCGGTTCGAGGCGCGTCGGTGCTGCTGACCGAAACGACTCCGGCTTTCACTTAGCTCTCTTCTCACCTTCGGATAGATGCAGACCTCCCAAGCAGAAATAATTACACGGGTGCGGGACTTCGTTCAGGAAAACTTCCTGTACATGCACACCAACTTCCAGTTGGCCGATGAGGACCGCCTCCTCGATAAAGGCGTTATCGATTCAATGAGCATTGTAGAGATGATCTCCTTCGTCGAACGAGAGTTTGGCGTAAATGCGATGGAAGAAGAGATCAGTGACGCGAATTTCGGGTCGCTTGCCGGAATCGCGCGTTTTGTCACGGAGAAGCGGTCTGCCCTTGCCGCCTAGCGCGTCGACGCGAGCCGATTCCCAGTGTCTAACGCTTCGATGAGCGCCAGGCCGCTTCGCGAGCTTCAACCCGAACCAGGCGGAAACGGAGCCGGCTTGCCGATCTGCTCGCGCTGGTCGGTGATTGCGGAGCGCACTGTCTATTTCGGACACCAGTCAATCGGGAACGCTGTTGTCGCGGGAGTGGAAGCGTTGACACGACAGCATGTGCTGCCACTTCGCGTCGTGCAGACTTGGGACCCGGCGGCAGTGACCGGTCCGGCGTTCGTACACTTCCTCGCTGGACAGAATCGCGACTACGCATCGAAAAACGCCGCGCTCTTGCGGTTGCTCGAGTCGCGAGCGCGCGCGCAGAGGCCAGTAGTGGTGCTGAAGTATTGCTTCGTGGACCTTTACTGTCCCACTGATGCGCCCACAATGTTCGAGGCGTATTGCGACACGGTGGAAGCGATTCAGTTCGAGCATCCGGATGTCACCGTTGTGCATGCAACCATTCCACTCACCACGGTCGAGGGTGCGTTGAAATCGGGGGCAATGCAGTTTGCCGGTCGTCCGACGCGACGCGGAGCGGCGATCGCGCGACACCGCTACAACGAGCTAGTTCGCGCTGAATTCGCCGACACTGAGCCCATCTTTGATCTGGCGAGGGTCGAAGCAACTCAGCTTGACGGGACGCGTGCCGGGTTCGCTGCTGGTGGTTGCATGATCGAGACACTCGCGTCACAGAACACCGACGATGGCAGCCATCTCAACCCGCGATGCCGACTGGCCGCCGCAGAAACGCTCCTCGATGTGCTCTCCGATGTCATTGAGGCTGCCCGATGAGCGGAGGAGCGCGGGCCTCTAACCTCGCCGGTCCCGGCGTCGTTGAGGCTGCCCGATGAGCGGAGTAGCGAGAGCCTCGAGCGTCACCAGGCCCCGCGTCGCTTCAGGTGCCTCGAGGTCGCGAGTCGGTACAGGCGCAACAACCCTCTCACTGGTGCGGGATCCGCTGCGCACGGCGCTGTTCGTACTCACGGTCATTACGATCAGTCGCGTGCACCAGCACTATCCGGTGCTCGAGAAATTTCGACCGGCAGTCATCCTAGTCATCGCCTCGATTGGCTACGCCTACCTGAATCCGCGCTACCTCACACGTGCGAACGTGCTGAGGCTCTGGCCGATGCGCATCGTCGCCGCCCTGGGAGTTTTGGCCTGTTGCTCGGCCGCGTTTGGTATCTCGCTCGGCGGATCAGCGTCATTCATCCTCAACTCTTACGCGAAGACCCTGGCGTACGCCTTCTTGATTGCGGTGAGTATCCGGCACGTCCGTGACTTGTTCACATTCGTGTGGGCGTACGTCGTCAGTTGCGGTATCCTTTCGTTCTTTTCGCTGTTCGTCTTCGGAATTTCGAGGGGTAGCGGTAGCTATGTCACCCGCCTGAATAACCTTTATACCTACGATTCGAACGATCTTGGCGTCGTGATGATGGTGGGTTTCCCACTGACTCTGCTGCTGCTGAGCGTAATGCGTGGCCCGAAGCGGTGGTTCCTTCTGCTGATCCTCATCGGCATGTCGGCGACGATGGCGCGTTCAGGCTCTCGAGGCGGCTTTCTCGGTTTCGTTGCCGTGGGTGCGGCGGCGCTCGTGCTCGTGAATAGCGTGTCCGCCTCGAGACGGTTTTTGGTGCTGGTGGCCGTGTTCGTCGCGTTCGCGATTGGAGCGCCACCTGGGTATTGGAAGCAGATGGGCACCATCCTGTCGCCAAAGGAGGACTACAACTACACCGATGTCGATGGGCGCAAGGCGGTGATGGAGCGCGGTATCGGCTATATGGGTCAATACCCCGCTTTCGGTCTCGGAATCGACAACTTCAGTCGGGCCGAATGCACAATCTCGCCCAAGATTGCGTCGTTGCGCATTAACGGTCCCATGCGCTGCACCGCACCGCACAACTCCTACGTCGAGGCCGGCTCGGAGCTCGGAATCCCCGGATTCTTGATCTGGGTCTCGCTCATAGTGGGCGGGATCTTCGCTCCCCTGCTGCTTCGCCGCCGGATTCCGAAGTCATGGCGGCGTGGAAGCGAATCGGAGCAGTTCATTTACGGCGCGACAAGTTTCTTTCCAGTCGCGATGGTCGGATTCGCTGTGACCTCGTTCTTCGTCTCGTTCGCGTGGATGGACCCACTCTATGTCATGGCGGCTTTCCTTACTGGACTGTACGTCTCAACGCGAGTGCAAATGGACGAAGGAAGCCGTGATGGCTATCGGGCCGCTTCAGCGACTTTATCCCCGACCCGTACTCCGGGCTGGCGCGTAAAGCAGAGCGCATGGCGCTCTTACGTGTTGGGACGATCCCGGCCGGCGACCGAGTAGCTACGTGCACCGGTTGTTGAAGCAGCCCTTGGAGTGGGCCATGTCGTCGCCCACCGTTGGGCGGATGACGCAGCATCGCGTGCGCGGGAAGCGCCTGATTCTCGCGTATCACGGGATCATTCCAGAGGGACAAGGACCTGCTGGCGATCGAGCGTTATTCGTTGCCCAACGAGACTTCGCGACACATCTCGACCTTCTTCTGGCCGAGGCCGATGTTGCGCCGCTCGATCGGATCGACGAGCCAGGTGACGGGCGTCCACGTGTCGCAATCACATTCGACGATGCGTACTCAGGCGCCGTGAACGAGGGCGTAGCAGAGCTTGCCAAACGAAACCTCCCGGCGACGATCTTTGTCGCTCCAGGACGGTTGAATGGCCACGTTTTCTGGTGGGATGCGCTTGCACACGGGAGCCAGACTCTCAACCAGAGAGTGAGGCACCACGCGCTGCACGAATTGGCTGGCGCAGATGAACGGGTCCGCGCCTGGGCGGCTGCTACCGCGCTGCCGGTGTCCGGCACACAGCCGGCATATGCTTGCGCGGCTTCTCGTGCCGACTTAGCCATGGCCCTGTCATTCCCCGGGATCACGGTTGGCTCGCATACCTGGTCGCACCGGAATCTCGCCGCGCTGGGCGCAGGCGACGTCGCTGCGGAAGTGCGCGACTCTCGTGAATGGCTCCGTGCGGAGTTCGGCGACAAGGCGCTCGACTGGCTCGCGTACCCCTACGGACTGGACTCGAGAGAGGTACATCGCTGCGTCGCGAAAGCATCGTACGCGGGCGCTCTACGCATAAGTGGCGGGTGGCACCGCCCGACCGCGGTTTCTCCCTTCGCGAGACCCCGATTCAGCGTCGGATCTGGCCTCAGCGTGGCGGGACTTCGCGCGCGATTGAACGGGGCGAGACTCGGATGACGCGGCGTACAGCGATCGTCACCGGTCGCCACCAACGAGCCGAGCCTCCCACATTGCGCTGCTTTCGCGGTGGGGGGGGCGCACAGGCATGAACGCCACCGTAACTCGAGACAGTGTTGGTGGATTCGAGGCCTTCGTGCTCGAGAACTCTCGAGTCCGGGCGACGGTTATTCCATCGCTGGGCGGCCGCATGTGGGAGCTCCTTGACCGTGTTCGCGGGCGACAGTGGATATGGCACCGCGAGGAAGTGCCTCTGGCAGCCTCACCGAGTGGATCGACTTACGACGATGTCTGGGCGGGCGGTTGGGAAGAGCTCTTTCCAAACGATGCGCCCGCCGATTTTGAAGGACGTACGCTGCCCGATCACGGCGAATGGTGGACTACGGCGTGGACCGTGGCTGAGGCGACCGGAGGCGCAGAGGCGGTGGTACGGCTCGTCGCAGACACGCGCATCCTGAGAGCCTCGTGCGTCAAAGAATATCGACTCACTGGCGACACGGTCCACGTTTCGTATTGCATCGAAAGCAGGGAGCCGGAAGCTTTTCACTTTCTGTTCAAGCAGCATCTTGCGATCGCGGTTACGCCGTCTTGTGAGTTGGCGCTTCCGGGCGGTCGCGTGAGCGCGGTAGATCCCGGGTTCGGGACGATGCTGCCGGGTCCGGGCCCGTTCGAGTGGCCGCTGGCCCGAGGCATCGACTTGGATGTAGATCTGAGCCGGGTGCCGGCTCCCTCTACCGAGAGAGAGTTCGTGTACGTGACGGAGGTTCCTGAGAGCTGGTGCGGTGTTGACGATGTGAGCGCCGGGGCGTCTATCCGCATGCGGTTTGATCAGCGACGCATGCCATTCCTCTGGCTTTTTCTCTCTTATGGCGGATGGAAGGACTGTTATACGACCGTTCTCGAGCCCTGCACGAACATGCCCAAAGATCTGTCTGAAGCGGTGCGAACCGGGCAAAGCGCTCGACTCGATCCAGGAGCAGTTTTCCAGACAAGCGTTGCGGTCACCATGTCCGCGCTAAGTCCGAGAGACTGATGGTAGCGTCGACAATCGGGGTTCCCGTGAGCCAGGCCTCCAAAGATACCTTTTCGGGTACGTCGAGCCAGGACCAGGCGCGCAAAGTCAGCGCGCCGGAAACCACCATCTTGATTCGCGCGTTCAACGAAGAACGCTGGCTTCCAGAGGTACTCGAGGCGATCGATAGGCAACGGTACCGGGACTTCGAAGTTCTCCTGGTCGACTCGGGTTCAGTGGATAGGACGCGCGACATTGTCGCCGCCAGCGGGGGCCGAGTCGTGCGCTTACGCTCGGACGATTTCACCTTCGGGCATTCGCTCAATGTCGGCATTCAGGAGGCGCGTGGCTCGTTCATAGTGATTCTCTCCGCTCACGCGATTCCGACGGATGACCAGTGGCTGGAGCGCCTTATTGCCCCGCTTCGGCGGCCGGACACGGCGATGGTCTTCGGAGGACAGCGCGGCCACGCGCTCTCCAAATTCTCGGAGGCGCGTGATTTCGAGCGGATCTTTCCCGCGAAGCCCCAGCTGATGGACGACGATCACGTCTTCGTCAACAACGCGAATTCCGCTATCAGGCGCGACTTATGGGAGGTGCACCAGTTTGACGAAGGACTTCCCGGTCT
>WNFL01299041.1_pt1 | contig 14510 bp, 15 predicted proteins | sample 5400361 | NCBI WGS metagenome assembly WNFL01 (sample SAMN13153351, study PRJNA577476) | soil metagenome | isolation source: 40 cm soil on Douglas fir-dominated hillslope | place: USA:California | collected 2013-09-17
CGGGAACCAGCGTGCCCTGCGCTTGCAAGAACTGCGCACCGCCGCCAATGTCGCCGCCGAAAAAGTGCGGCGCACGGGAACACCTTACGCGTTTGCGCCTATGAACTCGCGCGAGCGCCGCATGGTGCATCTGGCCCTGCGCGATGCCGCCGATCTGCATACGGAGAGCGAAGGCGAAGGCCGGGAACGGCACCTCGTTGTGTATCCCAAGGACCGCGCGCCCAAGCACGAAGACTAGGGCTTCGCTTCAGTTCGTGTCCTCACGGCTCTCTCCGCCGTTTCCGCGGAGCCCTGTAGAATTCCCCCACGGAGGCTGCATGTCCACTCAAGCCATTCTTGCCGAAGTTCCCCTATTTTCGCGGCTCGATGATCAGGAGCGCGAGGCTCTCTCGGCTATGCTGCAACCTCGTCTCTTCCGTGCTGGCGAGAGCATTTTTTATGCCGGCGACCGCGGCGATGCGTTATACGTCATCCGCAGCGGCAAAGTACGCTTGGAGTTGACCACCAACGAGGGCGAGTGTCTGCTGCTCGACGAAGTAGACGCTGGCGAAGTCATTGGCGAAATCTCGTTCTTGGATGCAGGTCCGCGCACGGCCAGCGCTGTCGCGGCGGAAGATTCCGAGCTGCTCGAGTTTGAACGCGGGCAATTGCTCACATTTGTACAGTACCATCCGCATGCGGCGCTGGACCTGCTCGGCGTGGTGGCCAATCGAATTCGTTCTACGGACCAACTCCTGCGAACGCGCGTCTCCCGCAACATCAACGAGGAAGAGGAGGGTCAACTCACCTTCGGCGAGCGCCTGGCGGACCGGGTTGCAGCCTTCGGCGGGTCCTGGACCTTTATCATCTGTTTCGGAGTAACACTGGCCGCGTGGGTGATTGGCAACACTGTCGCGGTCGCCAAGCACCCTTTTGATCCTTACCCCTTCATCTTTCTCAACCTCATTCTCTCCATGCTGGCAGCGATTCAAGCCCCGGTCATCATGATGAGCCAGAACCGGCAAGGGGCCAAAGACAGAATGAAAACGGACATGGATTACCGCATCGACCTGAAAGGCGAGCTGGAAATCGCGCACCTGCACACCAAGGTCGATCAGATTTACGAAATGCTGCAAAGCCGTTTCCCGAGTTTGGAATGCAAGTATGTCCGCGACCACAAGAACTAAGCATATGGAGGCGCGGGCGTTCCCGCCCGTGCGCCAGGACGTGTATTTAAGGGGGACGGGCGAGGACGCCCGGGGCTCGATCGCTGCCGGACACCAGACTTGCCGTTAGACGACACTATCGTTGCCATCGCCACCCCGCCGGGACGCGGCGGTTTGGGCGTGGTTCGCCTCTCCGGTCCCGAAGCCGTTTCTATCTCTGCCCCGATGCTGCGATTGAAGGCAAGCCTGGAAGCAGGACGCGCCATATTCGGCGAGTTGATTGAGCCTGATTCGCCCGGAACGCGCATCGACGAAGTCGTCGTCACCTATTTTCAAGAGCCGCATTCCTACACAGCTGACGACGTCATTGAGATTTCAGCGCACGGTTCACCCGTGGTTCTCCGACACATCGTTGAGATTGCACTCGCGCGCGGCGCCCGCCTCGCCGAACCGGGCGAGTTCACCATGCGCGCTTTCCTCAACGGCCGCATCGATCTGGCGCAAGCGGAGGCAGTTCGCGACCTTATCGATTCGCAAACTTTGTATCAAGCACAGGTGGCAGCGCGGCAACTCGCCGGTGCGCTGTCACACGCACTCCAGCCCATCAAGCAAGAGTTGGTAAAACTAATCGCCCTGCTCGAAGCGGGCATCGACTTCGCGGACGATGACGTGCCCATCCTGCCCGCCGCCATGATTCACGCACACCTCGCGGAACTCCGCACTCCGCTCGAAAAGCTCGCGAGTTCTTTCGCCTACGGCAAGATCGTGCACGAAGGCCTGACGCTTGCCATCGTCGGCCGCCCCAATGTCGGCAAGTCCAGCCTCTTCAACCGCCTCGTCGAGCGTGAGCGTGCCATTGTTACGGCCACTCCGGGCACCACGCGCGATCTGGTCACCGAGGCCGTTGCCATCGGCGGCATTCCGTTGCGGCTTGTGGATACCGCCGGTATTCGCGACTCCAACGAAGAGGCCGAAACGCTCGGCATTCAGAAATCACGGGAAGCTCTCGCCGACGCAGACATGGTGCTGGTCGTTCTGAATGTGTCGCAGCCCCTCGCCGCCGAAGACAGGACACTAATTGCCCAAGCCGCGCAGCGAAACGCGATTGTCGTTGAGAACAAAGCGGACCTCGCAGCCGCCCAGCCGCGATCCGCGCAATTTTCCGTACCTGCGATTCGCACCTCAGCCCTCACCGGCGACGGCATTCCCCAGTTGCGCGAGGAAATTCTGCGCCAGATCCAGGGAACCAGCGCCCCCCAAACGGAGACGGCCTTCCTCACTAACCTGCGCCACCAGCGCCTGGTTGAGCAGTCACTCGAATCTCTACGCGCTGCCGCGAATGCCGTCGCCGTCCGCGTGCCCCACGAAATGGTCCTGCTCGATTTCTACGCCGCCCTGCGCGCGCTCGACGAAATCACCGGCGCCACCACCACCGACGACATTCTCAACCTAATCTTCGGCACGTTCTGTATCGGCAAGTAGCAGGTCCGTGTGACGCAGGCGCCTCGCCCGATACCTCTGGCATCTCACGCATGACTTCTGTGCGTATGACTTTAGTGCCGCGTGCGTACTTGGAAAACCCCTAAACGATTGGTACAGTGCTGTTAAGGCAACACATGTCTTTGGTCGTAAAACTCGAAGACCAACAAGGCGAGCGCGGCGAGTGGGCCATGCTGCACGGCGTGATCCCCGGTCCGGAAGAACGCGACTTTCCCGTGCTCCGCGGCGTCGATCCTTACGGCACCACGGTCTTCAACCATCTCCAGATGGCCGCATTCCTCGAGGAGTGGGTCCGTGTTCACGACCGCGCCACCGACGAAAATCAGNNNNGGATGAAGGTCAACGAAATGGCCGCCGCCTGCCAGGGTGACCGCGACCTCTCTCTGAAATTTGTTGGAAACTAGGCAGACAACCGACGCTGAAAGCCTCTACTTCGACAACAAACCCATCGCTTCCCGAAACAAAAGATCGAACGACTCCGGTCTCCCGCCAGGCGTAATTCCCGCCAGGATTTTTTCCACCTCGGCTTGCTTGTAGCCAAGATTCATCAGCGCGGAAATGACATCCTCGCGCACGGGCGTAGTGGCAATCCTGGGCGCCTCCAACCCGGTCGGAGGAAACTTATCCCGCAGTTCCAGCACCATGCGCTCGGCGGTTTTCTTGCCGACGCCAGGAATGCGCGTCAGCCGCGCCAAATCGCTGCTGCGGATGGCGTTTACAATCTGGCTTGTCTCCGGCATTCCGCTCAGGATGGTATTCGCCAGCTTAGGCCCAATCCCGCTCACGCCGATCAGCTTCTCGAATAAACTTTTGTCCGCTGTTTTCAGAAACCCGTACAGCGCCAGGCTATCTTCACGTACGTGGGTGTGAATAAACAGGGCGACCTCACTTCCGGTCTCCGGCAGCGAGGAAAACGTCGGCACGCTGATGTTCACGTCGTAGCCAACGCCGCCGGCCTCCACAATCGCCTGGTTGGGATGTTTCGCAAGCAGCCTGCCTCTGAGGTGCGCAATCATCGTGCCCGTATTGTAGTGGCAATGGCTGGCGTGGTGACGAGCCTATCCAATCGGTTGAACCAAAGGACCTACCGGAACCTGGGAGTTCGGGAATCAGGCCTCTGCGCTGTGCGAGCCATGGTGGAAATGATATTGCAGAATCTTGGCCGCCAGCGCTGGCACGGCTGCCGTCTCCGGGGAACTAATCGCGCGCACCACTTCTCCTTTGCAGAAAACCTCAGTGGCAGATAGCCCTCCAATTTCTACCGGAAGAACAAGATTGATTTCCACCCGGTCCGTGGGTTGGAGCGGTTCCTCTGCATCGAACAGGAGCCCGGAACGGGAAATGTCTCGGGTAGTACCTTTGCGCCATGCGGGTTGCCCCGCAATGCGGTAGCGGAGTGGCAAGTTGAGTCGGAATCGTTGAGCTCGGGAGGGCATGGGTTTCTCCTTAGGTTGGGATTCGTTTTGGGATTCGACGGATGGCGTTGGGTGAGTTGTGGTTTCAAGCGCGCCGGGAGCTACGCCCAGCACCTCGCGTACTTTCGAGATGAGCTCCGACATGGAGAACGGCTTCTGCAGCAATTCGACGCCAGGGTCGATGGTGCCGTTGCGGTCGATGACATTCTCCGTGTAGCCGGACATGAAGAGAATTTTGGTGTCAGGGCGGATCAGGGCGATGCGCCGGGCCAGTTCGCGGCCGTTCATGCCGGGCATCACGACATCAGTGAGCAACAAGTGAATGACGGCAGTGTGGTTCATCGCGAGTTGCAGGGCGGCAGGTCCATCCTGGGCTTCCAGGACGGCATATCCCTGCCGCTGCAGCGATTCGAGCGACAGGCGGCGGAGATTAGCTTCGTCTTCCACAAGAAGAACGGTGCCCACAGCTTGTGGCTGGAGGACGGCACTACGTGGCTTCGCGGCAGTGGTTGTCTCGCTCTCTTCCTTGGCGCAGGGCAAATAAATCTTGAACGTGGTGCCGCTTTCCGGTTCGCTAAAGACGTAGACGTAGCCGCCACTCTGTTTGACGATGCCGTAAACGGTGGAGAGGCCCAGCCCGGTCCCCCGCGTTCCCTTGGTGGTGAAGAAGGGCTCGAAGATGTGCGTTTGGGTCTCCGGGTCCATGCCGTGGCCGGTGTCGCTCAGCGCGAGCAGGACATATTCTCCAGGTTTCACCGGCGGATGGAAGCGGGCGTAGCTTTGATCCAGTGTGACGTTGCCGGTTTCAATGGTGAGACGGCCGCCGCGTGGCATGGCGTCGCGCGCGTTGACGGCGAGGTTGAGGATGACTTGTTCGATCTGGCCGGAGTCGGCTTTGATCTTCGCCGATGAGCCGGTTGAGCATCTTCAGGTTTTCCGTGACCAGCGCGTTCAAGTCCAGCACCCGCGGAGCGAGCATCTGCTTACGGCTGAAGGCGAGGAGCTGGCGGGTGAGCGAAGTAGCGCGCTCGGCGGCAGCCCCGATTTCTCGAGCTGGGCCGAGGAGGAGTTCGTTGGTCCCGGCGCGTTCCATCAGGAACTCTGAGTACCCGGAGATGACCATGAGGAGATTGTTGAAGTCGTGGGCAATGCCACCCGCGAGACGGCCGATGGCTTCCATTTTTTGAGCTTGGCGAAGCTGGTGTTCGAGAGCGCGGCGTTCGGTTACATCTTCGGCGAAGAGTTCGAAGGTGGTCTCGTTTTTCTCTTCCTCGAGTGCGCGTCCGGAGAGGCGGACGGCGGTCGTGGAACCGTCCTTTCGCATCCAGTCGGCATCAAGGCCGCGGAACTCCCGGACGGAGAGCAGGTGGCTGGAGAGTTGAGACCACTGCCGCGGATCGGAATAGAGCGTGCCCATGTTGCGGCCGAGCAGTTCATTCGTGCCGTAGGCGAGCATGGAGCCAAAGGCGGGGTTGATGTTAAGCAAGGTACCGTCGAGCGCGATACGGCAAATACCGTAGGGGGCGTTGGTGACGAGCGAGCGGAAATTGATTTCCGAGCGCCGCATGCCGTCCTGCGCGGACCGCAGCGCGGCGTTGAACGAGCAGATCAGTAGAGCTACGAAGACAAAGAGCGTGAGGTGGATGACCAAGCGCCGGTATTCGGTCGGGGAATGCATGCCGGTGAGGGAGAACCACGCGCTTACCAAAACCGCGAACGCGGTCGCGACCAAGCCGGGTTTCCATCCGCCATACCAGGCGCTGACCATAACGGCCACAGCAAAAACGACAAGACGGCTCTCGAAAACGTCCGAAAGAAGCAGAGCAGGGATGAGGGCGAGCGTCGTGCTGAGCACTGCCACGAAGTAGCGCAGCGCCGGAGCACTGGAAGGCGGGACGAGACGAGTTCGCAAGCGGGGGAGGCTTACTCGCATATGTCGTACCCCGACTCTATTTGCTGTGGAGGAGTTGCACCAGTTACGGCAGGACAGGAAGCGAATGCTGGATGGAAGATGACGGGGTGGCCATTGGCCGTAAGGACACTACGCCCCTTAGGAAAAGGCATTGGATAAAGCTCCTAAGACGAGGCGCGTATGCGCGAGTGTAGCAGAATGTTGCGGCTGGAAACCGCGAAAAAGCTGACGACTTGCACTTAGGGGGCACCAGCATTGAAACTAGCGAGCACTATCCCTTATGAACATTGGCCTGTTTGGCGGCACCTTTGATCCCATCCATCGCGGGCACATCGCGTTGGCTCGCGCCGCGGAGGAAAAGTTTAATCTCCGGCAAATTCATTTCGTGCCTGCTCATCTGCCTCCGCACAAACAGAAACAACCCTTGACGCCATTTTTACATCGTTTCACGATGCTTTCCCTGGCCACCGCCGGGAATAAGAATTGGATTCCGTCCCTTTTGGAGGCGCCGGGCGGGTTGAGCGGAGAGCTGAATGGCGAGCTGGCCAAAAAGGCGTTTCGCCCGAATTTCTCCATCGACACGGTGCGGAAGCTCAAAGCGGGTCTTAAGACCACAGACCGCGTATTCTTTCTGATTGGGATCGACGCGTTTCTGGAGATTCAGGCCTGGCACGAGCCGCTGGCGTTATTCGCAGAGTGCGCGTTCGTTGTGGCGAGCCGGCCTGGCCATTCCCTGGCAGACGTCGCCAACGCACTGCCGGAGGCGCTGCGGCCGAAAAGCGAGGCTACGGAGCCCTTCCGGAAGCATCCCGCCAAAGGCGATTTGGTGCTCCCCGGCGTAGCCGTGCATCTACTCGACGGCCTGCAACACGCAATTTCCGCCACCGCCATCCGCGAAGCCGCAAAAGCCGGGCGGCCCTTGGGCAAACTGGCCAATCCGGCCGTTGCCGAATACATCAAGAAACAAAATCTATACCGAACCTAACCGCCGCCCCGGACGCGAAACTGCTGTTGCCACTACAATAGCGCGAGGCATTTTTTACTTTTCAGGTGAAGACAGAATTCATGAAGAAGAACGAAGCACTCAAGAAGCAAATCTCCGAAGCCATGGCGGCGTGTCAGGACAAGAAAGCTGAAAGCGTATCGATTCTGGAGATGGAGAAGGGATCGAACGCGTTCACCGACTATTTTTTAATTTGCAGCGGCGTGAACCCGCGTCAGGTACAAGCCATCGCGGACGAAGTCGAGGAGCGCCTGGAAAAGAGCGGCCAGCGCGTCACTCATAAAGAAGGCTATTCCCAGGCCGAATGGGTGCTGCTCGACTACGTTGACTTCGTCGTGCACATTTTTTCCGAGAAAGCCCGCCAATACTACGATCTGGAGCGATTGTGGAAGACGGCCAAGCGTTTGGAACCGGCTGATCTGAAGAAGACGCCGAAAAAGGCTGCCGCGAAGAAGCCGGCGGCAAGACCAAAAAGAACCGCACCCAAGAAGACAGCCAAGAAATCAGCTTCCAACAAAATGACGCGCAAGTCGGCTCGAAAAAAGTAGACGAATTTTGCGGCCGAGGCCACCGAGTCTCGCCCGGGCGCCTATTTCGTTCCAGTAAAGATATATTCCTTTAAGAATATATCTCGGGACGATTTTTCCTAAAAAGGAATACTTGATTTGGAGGCTTTTTGCCCCGTTCCGGCTTGAAATTGAAAATCGCATGGATTGGCCGCACCAAAGAGCCAGCCATTCAATCGCTGACCGCCGAATATCTGAAACGCCTCTCGCGCTGCGCCGAAGTCGAAGGCTTGGAGCTGCGCAATGAAGCCGCCCTACTTCAGCTCGCCGCTGGCAAAAGCCACAACAAGCAGCGCCACAGCCTGATTCTGCTCGATCCCGGCGGAAAGCCGCTCAGCTCGGAAGAACTCGCCGACTTCGTGCAAGACCAAATGAACCGTGCCGTGCCAGTCCTCTTCGCAGTGGGCGGAGCCGATGGCTTCACCTCCGAAGCCCGCAAATCCGCTGCCGCCCGCCTCTCGCTCGGCAAAATGACGCTGCCCCACGAACTGGCCCGCGTCGTGCTCCTGGAGCAGTTGTATCGAGCGTTTACCATCCTCCAGGGCCACCCTTACCATTCCGGCCACTAGCTCTGCAAGGCATAGAAGCACCTTCGTGCTATACGGTATCTGCCGGATTGATTTAGTCTGGTTGCCATAGAATGCTCTACTTAGGAGATTGAGCTATGTCGAGAATTGATGACTTGATTCGCGCAAAGCAGTCGGACATTGAACGCCTAAAGCGCGAGATTGCAGCACTGAAAATTGCCGCCCCGCTGTTAAGCGACGATTTTGGACCGGTTCGCCCGCAAGATGGCATCTCCGCAACCAGCCTGAACGAGATTCAGTAATCGTTTTTTCGGCGGTTCTGCACGCCTAAGGTCCTCAGCTTTGAGCTGACTTGCCGGAGGTCTGCCCGTTTGAGAGTCCGCCCGCCAAACTCAATTTCCCCACAGATCTGCCTCAGCGTTTACAATCGAGCGTTTACAATTGAACGTTCGTTATGCCTGACGTTCGCCGCGGCTTAATTATCGTGAACACAGGGCCGGGCAAAGGCAAGACCACAGCCGCCATGGGCACGGGCCTGCGCGCCGTTGGACAAGGAATGCGGGTGCTGATGCTGCAGTTTCTGAAGGGTTCGTGGCATTACGGCGAGTTGGACGCGGTGCAGGCTTTTGGTGACAAATTCGTCCTGAAGCAGATGGGCCGCGGCTTTGTGAAGGTAGGCACGGAAAAGCCCGACCCGGAAGACGTTCGCATGGTCGAGGACGCCTGGACCGAGGCCGAGCAGGCCATTCAATCCGGGCAGTGGGATCTGGTGATTTTGGACGAGATCAACTACGCCATCAGCTATGGCATGCTCGATCCCGCCAAAGTGGCCGAGGCGCTGGGAGAGAAGCCGGAAATGGTCCACGTAATCCTGACCGGTCGCAACGCCCATCCCAGCATCGTCGAAATTGCTGATACCGTCACCGAAATGCGCCAAGTGAAGCACGCTTACGAAAAGGGCGTGCTGGCGCAAAAAGGAATCGAATACTGATGACCTGGTTTAAGCGCGAATCCAGTGAAGTCGACAACTCCGGCGAAAAAACCATCCGCACCGAAGGATTGTGGGTGAAGTGCGAGGATTGCCGCCAGATCATCTGGAAAAAAGACCTCGAAGAGAACTTCAACTGCTGTCCCAAGTGCGAGAAGCACTTCCGCATCGATGCACGCACGCGGTTGGCCTATCTGCTCGACGAAGGTGCGTACGAGACGGACGACGACAACCTGGTTTCCATCGATCCGCTCAAGTTTGTCGACCTCAAGGCCTATTCCTCGCGCATTACCGCCGCCCGCCGCGATACCGGCCTCAACGATGCCGTCATCAACGCCCGCGGCAAGCTGAACGGCCGCCCCGTCATCGTCAGCGCCATGGAATATTCCTTTATTGGTGGCAGCATGGGCGCGGTGGTGGGCGAAATGATTACACGCGCTGTGGAACGCGCTACCGACACGCGCACGCCGCTTGTCGTAGTTTCCGCGTCCGGTGGCGCTCGCATGATGGAAGGCGCCATTAGCCTGATGCAACTCGCCAAGATCTCTGCTGCCTTAGCCCGGATGGACGAATCGAAAGTGCCCTACGTTTCCGTGCTCACAGATCCAACAACCGGCGGGGTGACTGCGTCTTTCGCCATGCTCGGAGACTTGAATATCGCCGAACCCGGCGCTCTGATCGGCTTCGCCGGACCTCGCGTGATTGAGCAGACCATCCGTCAGAAACTCCCGGCGGGCTTCCAGCGCGCGGAATTCCTTCTTGAGCACGGCATGCTGGACGCCGTCGTCCCTCGGAAAGAGGTGAAGTCCTATATTGCTCGGGCCCTCGAGTTCATGACGAAGGCGGCGTGAAGTTGGGCATTTTCGCATCGTGAGACCCAGAAACGCCCGGTCAGGATCGCGTGGGGGAGGGGAGCCCGCGCCGGGTTGTGCATATAGAGTCCGCACACATTTATGCTTCTCCTGGTTTGTATCCGCCGTGCTCTGGCAACAGAACCATCATGTTGTCAGCCGAGGGCGGATTGATGATCTCCGACCCGTCTTCTTTGAACATTTCGAGCATGCTCATGAATCCCTCCCCGTTAAGGTGCAGCAATACGCAAATATTCATACCGTCGGCGTCTTTGCACCAGCCCTCAGTCGCGAGCCGATAGTAACTCGGCGACGGAGAACCTGCAGTGCATCGCAGCTTTAGCGTTCCGTCTTCCCCAAGTTGTTTGGCAGTCAACGAACCGAGTTGAGTGCGCAATTCGTCGCGACCCGGGAACTCGGCCTCAAGAAGTTTTTCCAGAAGCCCTTTTTCTCTGGCATCGAGTTGCCGAAACTCAGAATCCACTGAAGTCCTCCGATGCACAGCTGTGCAGGAAAGCAAACTTAGAGAAGGTACAAAAAGTTTAATGCTTGTGAAAGGATAAGAACCTGAGCTGCACTTGGGTCCTCTCATTATGATGGCTGAAGTATCACAACTCGTCAGCTACGACGACGCGGTTTCTCGCATGTACGAGCTCGGGCACGAACTCGTTCACCTGCCGTCACACAAGTTTGATCTCGAGCATATACGCAGGCTTCTGCGGGAGCTTGGCAGTCCGGAAACCAAGTTTCCTGCTGTATTGATTGCCGGCACCAACGGCAAAGGCTCGACCGCCGCCACGCTTGCGTCCATCCTGCAAGCCGCCGGATATCGCACCGGGCTCTACACTTCACCGCATCTGTTGCGCATCAACGAACGGGTGCGCGTGAACGGCGCAGCTATCGCCGATGAAGACTTTGCGCGCCTGCACGACCGCGTCGACCGCACCGCTCAAGACCTCGTCGCCAAAGGCGAACTCCCCTGGCATCCCAGCTTTTTCGAGATGATCACCGCCATAACCTTCCAGCATTTCGCCGAAGTTCCAGTCGAAATCGCGGTCCTCGAAGTCGGCATGGGAGGACGCCTCGATGCGACCAACGTCGTCGAACCGCGCGTCAGCGTGATCGGGGATATAGCTCTCGACCACCAGCAATATCTGGGCAGCACCGTCGCCGAAATTGCGCGCGAAAAGGCCGGCATCATCCGCGCGGGCGGTATTGCCGTGACGCTTCCCCAGATGCCCGAAGCCAACGACGCTCTCGGCCACGCCATGGTCGAGCGCAGCGCACGCGGCGTGAATGCGACCCAATACGTGCCGCCGATTTCACCGGGAGCCTCGCAGTTGAGAATTCCAATCACTCGCTATCTCGTAGGCGAGGAAGAACGTCTCGGTCAGGAATACCACCTGCAAGTTTTCGGGCAGGACATTCTGGTGCACACTCCGCTTCTCGGGCGCCACCAATTGCGGAATGTGGCACTGGCGATTGCTACCGCGGAGGAGCTGACGAAACAGGAATTCAAGATCAGCGCACACGATATCGAGCAAGGGATTAGGGAAACTGTGTGGCTAGGCAGGCTGCAGCGTGTGGCTGTCGACGGGATCGAATTCTTATTTGACGTGGCTCACAATCCCGCCGGGGCCTGGGCGTTGCGCTCGGCGCTTTCGGAATTGTTCGACGCGCGCCCACTGACGTTCGTCTTCGGAGCCATGCGCGACAAAGCCATCTCGGAAATGGCGGAGATTTTGTTTCCCCTAGCCGAGCGCGTGATCGCGACCCCGGCCAACAATCCGCGTTCGGCTTCGCCTGAAGAAATTCGTGTGGCGGCGGGACGAGTTGTCGTGGAGCTCGAATCCGCAGGCAACGTGCGGGAAGCGCTCCAACGCGCGCGCGACGCGGCATGCCCCAACGGTTTGGTGGTTGTGACGGGATCAATTTACATTGTTGGAGAGGCGATGCGCGAACTCGGCCTGCGCATCTGATCTTAAGAGAGACCTGGTTAAGAGACTTGCCCGAAGCTAACATCACCGTCCATCCCGAGCCCGCCGTGGCTCCCGCGCGGCCGGCCAGCAGCCTCCTCAGCCGCCTGCGTTCGTACCTTCTCTATGACCCGCTCATTTGGAGCTACACACTGATTCTCGGCGTCGTTTCGCTGATCTGCTCGCTCATCGACGGCAGCGGACGCATTCAACACAATTTTGCCAAGCTCTGGTCGTGGTTGATCTTGAAGACGATTTTGTCGCCGGTCACCATCACCGGCCTCGACAAAATCGACATAGCTAAGCCCCTCGTCTATGCCGTAAATCACTCCTCGGCTCTGGATATCCCGGTGCTCTACGCTTCGCTGCCATTCCAGTTTCGGATTATTTTCAAAAAAGAGTTGCTCAGCTATCCGTTTGTGGGATGGCACCTCAGGCGCTCCGGGCAAATTTGCATCGACCAGCAGAATCCCGCCGCATCCATTAGCACCATCCGTTCGGGCCTGAAGACTCTCAAGTCAGGAATGCCCCTGGTCATCTTCCCCGAAGGTGGGCGCACGCCAGACGGCAACCTGCAGTCCTTCATGCCAGGAGCATTCTTTCTGGCCATTAAAGCGGGCGTGCCAGTCGTTCCCGTCGCACTCGTTGGTATGTACGAACTGCTCCCCATGAACACCTACCACATCAAAAGCCGCCCTCTGGAAATGCGCGTCGGAGATCCCATTCCTACCGCGGAATACACGCTACGTACCATGGACCAGCTCGCAGCCCGCGTCCAAGCCCAAGTCGACCGAATGCGCGGTCCCGTTTCACAATAGAAATGCACCAGGGATGTGTACTCGGCCATCCAAGTTGACCCTCACCAACCCCTCCATTAAACTCAAAAAGATCCACTAAAATATGCCCGATACCATTCACATCAAGCTGCCAGACGGCAGCGACAAGGTATTCCCCAAAGGCGCCACTGCGCTCGACGTCGCCAAGTCCATTAGCCCTCGCTTAGCGGATGCCGCGCTGGCCGCCAAGGCGGGAGCCGACCTCATTGACTTAACCCGCCCGCTGGAAAGCGACACCGACTTGCGCATCTTGACCGAAAAAGATGCGGAGTCGCTCCCGGTGTTTCGGCATTCATCGGCACACCTGATGGCGGCCGCAGTGCTTGAATTATTTCCCGAAACCAAGCTCGGCCACGGTCCTGCGACGGAAGAAGGATTTTTCTACGACTTTTACCGTCCTACTCCATTCACGCCCGACGATCTGATCCAAATCGAGAAGAAGATGCAGGAGCTCGTTCAGCGGGACCTTCCCTACGCCCGCGAGTTCCTGCCGCGGGCTGAAGGCCTCGAGAAATTCAAGTCCGAAGGCGACTTCATGAAGTGCCACTTCATCGAGCAGTTTACTAAGCCCGATGAAAAGATCTCGATCTACAAAACCGGAAAATTCACCGACTTCTGCCGTGGTCCGCACATTCCCTCGACGGGGCGCATCAAGGCCTTCAAGCTGACGAATCTTTCCGGAGCCTATTGGCTGGGAGATGAGAAGAACCCGCAACTGCAGCGCATTTACGGGACGTCATTTTACTCGAAGAAGGACCTCGAGGCGCATCTGCAGCATATCGAGGAAGCCAAGAAGCGCGACCACCGCGTGATTGGCAAGCAGCTCGATCTGTTCTCAATTCAAGAACTAGCCGGCCCGGGGCTAATTTTCTGGCATCCCAAGGGCGGCCTGATGCGCAAGCTGATGGAAGATTGGATGCGCGAGGAATATCTGAAGCGAGGGTACTCGCTGGTGAATACTCCGCATGTGGCCCGGCGGCAGCTCTGGCAGGTCAGTGGCCACGACGGCTACTACGCGGAGAACATGTTCGACGTCATGGAGCTGGACGACGCGGAATACCGCATGAAGCCCATGAACTGTCCGTTCCATATTCTGATCTACAAAGACACGTTGCGTTCCTACCGCGATTTACCCGTACGCCTGGGCGAGCTGGGTACGGTGTACCGCTACGAACGGTCGGGTGTGATGCACGGATTGCTGCGAGTGCGCGGCTTCACCCAGGACGACGCCCACATTTTCTGTACGCTTGCTCAGGTCGAAGATGAAATCGTGGGCTGCATTGACTTTGCTCTTGCGGTGCTCCATACGTTTGGTTTCGAGAAATTTGAGGTCGAGTTGTCGACGTGGAATTCGAATGACCGCAAGAATTTTCTCGGTACCGACGAACAATGGTCTGGGGCAAATAAGTCGCTGGGAAACGCCCTCAAGCGGAGAAACATCGAATATAAGATCATTCCAGGTGAGGCCGCCTTTTATGGGCCCAAGATCGACGTAAAGCTGGTGGATGCCATTGGCCGCCTTTGGCAGCTTTCCACGGTGCAATTCGATTTCAACCTGCCGCAGCGCTTCGATCTTGAGTACGTCGGCGAAGACGGACAGCGCCACCAGCCCGTCATGGTGCATCGCGCTCTGTACGGCTCTATCGAGCGCTTCTTCGGGGTGCTGATTGAGCATTACGCTGGCGCGTTTCCCGTTTGGCTCTCTCCCGTGCAGGTGGCTCTGATTCCAATCAGCGAACGCCATCTTGTATACGCGCAAAAAGTCAGCGAGCAGCTCAAAGCAGCCGGCGT
>WNFL01015441.1_pt1 | contig 14508 bp, 13 predicted proteins | sample 5400361 | NCBI WGS metagenome assembly WNFL01 (sample SAMN13153351, study PRJNA577476) | soil metagenome | isolation source: 40 cm soil on Douglas fir-dominated hillslope | place: USA:California | collected 2013-09-17
GTGGTGACCAATTCGATCTGCTTGTCGGTAAAGGGCCTCATGTTTCGACGCAACAGGACAAGTGCGCCAACGGGATGGCCCTTGCGCAGAAGAGGGACCCCGAGAAATGTTCGGGGATCGCCGCTTAATCTCTGGGCTTCCGAAGAAGTGTAGTCGGGATCGGCACGCACATCGGGCACATGGATCACTTTGCCTTCGAGCAAAGTACGTCCAGTAATGGTTCCACGTTCTGGCTTGACCGGTATGTCCCTTACGTAATCCATGAACTGTGAAGCAAAGCCGTATGAGCCGGCCCGAAAATATTCGTCGCCGTTCTGACGCGTAATCGCCGCCATATCCGCCTCGCAGAGGCGTGCCGCTGACTCGACAAGCGTGTCGAGCACTGTTTGCAGATCAAACGCCGAGCGGCTGATAACCTTGAGCACGTCGGCAGTCGCAGTCTGCTGTTGCAGCGATTCCGTGAGGTCACGGGTCTTGACCTGCACCTCATCGAACAGGCGGACATTCGAGATGGCGATAACGGCCTGGTCAGCGAAGGTCTGCAGCAAGGCAATCTGTTTGTCAGTGAACGGATTTAAAGGCACGCTCAAAATGGTCCGGTTGCCTTGGATGCGAGACATCCGTTGCGCTTCCGGAAATTCGGCGGCTTCGGCGGAGTGCGCGTCGTGAATGTGAACCGGCATCCGGTCGATGACCGAGCGTCCCGTGGCCGAGGAGCGGCTGATCGGCCATTTCTCTAATTTCACCGGTATCGGCCCGTGATGTGCGCTGAAGCGCAGGTCATCGCCATTCTTCAAGAGCACCACGGCATCGTAGGCATCGCATAGTTCGCAGGCGCTCTCGACGATGGCCTTGAGAACCGGCCCGACGTCGGTCGGCGAGGAAGCGATCACCCTCAGAATGTTGCCGCTCCCGGTTTGATGGATCAGCGCTTCCGAGAGATCGTGGGTCTTGGCCTGAAGTTCATTGAACAGCCGCGCGTTCTCGATGGCGATGACGGCTTGGTCCGCAAAACTTTGCTGAAGCGCGAGTTCCTCGGCGGTGAACGGAACGGGCCGGTCGCGGTAGACGATGAGGACACCGATCGCCTTGCCCTCGCGTCGAAGCGGCGTGCCGGCCATGGCGCGGGTGCCCGCCGCGCGCGCGGGCGGCAGTCCGGGCCAGTCGGCGATCTCTGGATCGACATTGTCGATGTCGGCAATGTGAATCTGCCGGTTTTCGAGCAAGATCGTGCCGGGCATGTTATGCCCGCCAATCCGGAGCTGCGCCTCCGGGACCATCGAGCCGATGCGTTTCGAACTGTCACCGACGCGGATCGTGCGGCCCCACTGGTCGCCATCGGCGATGTGGAGCGTGACGCTCGGCGCGTCGAACAGGCGTGCGGTGGTCTCGGCGATCTGCACCAACGACCGCTCGGCATCGCCCGAGGTGCTGGCGATGGCACGCAGGATTTCCGCGCTGCCGGTCTGGCGGTCTCCGGCGGTGCGCAACTCGGCCAGCAGCCGGGCGTTCTCCAGCGCGGTCGTGGCCTGCCGGACGGTCGCTTCGTCGCGCTCGGCTAATCCTGACTGGAGCCGCTGCTCAAGGTCGGCAATTCTCCGCCTGAGATCGGTCACCACGTTCTGGGGAAGCGCGGTCATCTACTGATCCATTTCGCCGCGCGCGGGGTGGCGCGGGGCTCAAACAACAACATGCCCATTCGGGCTCATGGTTCATATCCCATGGTTCATATGATGCGTCGGCGGGCAATGCCATTCGGCCGCCCGATGTCGGTATCTGATTATTCCATTCCGGACGCGTCCGGGCCAGCGCCATCAGGCTATTTTTTGCCTGTTGCCGTTAATGCTCACAAAGTGCCCTGAACCGCCGAAAATCTCGTTTAGGTTGTGGTTGAGCCAAAACCGGTAAGCCTCACGTCCCCGGCCGCGAAACCTCGGTCTCCTTGCTGGTGATGAATTCCAGCAGCACCGGGATGCCTTCCTTCGTCTTCGCAATGCCGCGCTGGATCGCCGGGATGATGTCTTGCGGTTTTATCACCCGCTCGCCATAGCCGCCGAAGGCGCGCGCCATCGCGGCATAGTCGCCGGAGATGTCGGTTGAGCGATATTTTTCGGTCGAAATCGGCATCACCTTCAATTCGATTGCCATGCTGAAATTGTTCAACAGGATGGACATGATCGGGATGCGCTCGCGCACCGCGGTCTCGAAGTCCATGCCGGTGAAGCCGATCGCAGCATCCCCCCAGACGTTGATGCAGAGCTTTTCGGGTTTTGCGAGTTTGGCGCCCATTGCGAGGCCCAGTCCGTAACCGAGTTGGGTGGTCTTGCCCCAGCCGATATAGGACAGCGGCTCGACCGGCTTCCAGAAAGGCGAGAGCTGGTCGCGCGGGCTGCCGGCGTCATGGGTGATGATGGTGTTCTTGATGTCGACCGTATGCTGCAAATCCCAGAGCACGCGATAGGGGTTTAATGGCGCGTCGTTGCTGGTCAGCTTCGGCATCCATTTTGCGAGCCATTCCTGATGCGACGCGGCGATCTCGGCGGCCACGGCTGAGGCATCGCGGTCGGCGTTGACGCTTCTGTCGATCTCTTCCAGCAGCGCGTCGAGCACCAGCCCGGCATCCCCGACAAGTCCGATTTTGGCTTCAACATCCTTGTTGAGATGCGCGGGGTCGAGCGTCGAATGGATGATGGTCTTGCCCTTGGGCATGGCGATGCCAAACGACGTTTCCGTGAACGAGCAGCCGATGCCGAAGATCACATCGGCCTCGCCGAGAAATTTCGGCACCGCGCGCGGCACAGCCAGCCCGCCCGAGCCGAGCGAAAGCGGGTGCGTCTCGGGGAATGACGACTTGCCGCCGAGGCTGGTGGTGACGGGGATCGCGAGCTTTTCTGAAAGCCGCCTCAGCTGCGGCCAGGCTTTGGCGTAATGCACGCCCTGGCCCGCATAGATCACCGGCCGTTTGGCGCCGATCAAGAGCGCCGCCGCTTCCCTGACATGCACGGGGTCCGCGCCATAGCGGGTGCGCAAGACAGGCGTATAGTTCAGCGGCTCCGGCACCTCCTCGTTCCACATGTCGGCCGGGATCTCGACGATGACAGGTCCGCCGCGGCCGTTCTTCAATTTGGTGAAGGCGCGCCGGAAAATGTTGCCGACTTCGGCCGCGATGTTGATCGGCTCGGCTGACTTCGCAAAAGCCCTCATCGCCTGGCTGGAATTGAAGTTGGGTTCGATATTCGCAAGCCGCCGCGCATAGCCCATCGGCAGCACCAGCACCGGCACGGATTCGCCGTAACATTGCGCCACGCCGCCCATGGCGTTTTCCGCGCCGGGGCCGTGCTGCATGCAGAAGGCGCCGATGGTGCGCCCGGAGGTCACCCGGGAGATCGCGTCCGCCATATGCAGCCCGATGCGTTCCTGCCGAACCATCACGGGCCGGATGTCGGCATTGGCTGCGTGCTCGATGAGGTGATTGACCGGATAGCCGCAGAGAATTTCTATTCCCTCCCGCTTCATGATTTCCGCAATGGCGGTGCCGAGTTTCATGGCGATTCCCTTCCCCAAAAGCTGGCCGATGTTGAACTCGGCCGATTATGGATAGTTGGAACAGGAATCGATCGATCGGTAAAGCGCGGCGCCCCTTCTCCCGGGAAGTGCTGATATGCGCAACAGCCCGTGCGCGATATGGCAGGCGCTTACGGGCATTTGTTTCAGCCGCAACATTTTCGACGCGTATCGGCGCACCGAACGGGTGAAAGGCTGTCTCGCTGGTTTGGCCGCCGCGGCGTTTTTTTAACGCTTCGCTATTCAGCGGCACAGCCGCACTCGCTGCGTGACCTTCAATCCATCGACCAATCCATCGACGCTGAACGCCTCTACTAGAATATTTTGCTGCCTTGATGTCGCTAGGAGGGCAAAACTTGGTATAATGATTCAGGGACGGGTCTCGAACGTTGCGCAAGCGCCACATCGACCGATGAAAGCCACATTGATCGATGAAAAAGGAACCTCTTCACGGCCTTGTCATTCTCGCGAGGAAATTTTCCGTTACTAAGCATCCAACATGCATGCATGAATCATCATGGTATTAGGGGAATCATATGAAAGCAGCTCGAAACTTCATTCTCGGCTCGGCGGCGGGACTTCTCGCCATCGGAAGCGCGCAGGCGGCCGATCTGCCAGTCAAAGCCAAAGCGATCGAGTATGTGAAGGTCTGCTCGCTGTATGGCGCCGGGTTCTTCTACATCCCGGGCACCGACACCTGCATCAAGCTCGGGGGCTACTTGCGCGTCGATACCACGTTCAACGGGGGCGTTCACGGTCAGCCGGCCTGGAACGGTGACCTCGGTCAGCAAAATCGCTATCGCGATAACTTCGTTTCCCGTTCGCGTATGGCGTTCACGGTTGATACCCGCACCGCCACCGAATACGGTGTGGTCCGTACCTTTGGTCAAGCCGACATCCAGTTCAGCACCTTGGGCGGCAGCTCGAATAACCCGAACGTCCAGAACACCAATTTGGGTAACAACCCCCAGCTTCTTGACACCGCTGGCGGCGGCTACGTCGCGGTCGAGTACGTTTTCATCCAATTCGCCGGCTTCACCTTCGGTAAATCTTCTTCGGCTTACTCGACGCCCTGGAACGGTTTCCCGGGCAATATCTCGTCGAATTTGCTCGGCGGTAACAATACCGACACCGGCGTCAACAACATTCAATACACTGCCCAGTTTGGCAACGGCGTGTCCGGCACCATCGGTCTCGACGATCCGACCGTTTGGGACCGCACGGCCGTTTACAATCTGAGCATTCCGAGCGCAATCGGCGCCACCGGAACGGGATCGAATGCCTACGCTGGCACGCATTCTCCCGACATCGTCGGCAACATCCGGATCGATCAAGCTTGGGGTCTGTTCCAGTTTTCGGCCGCGGCGCATGAGGTCGATGCTTCTTATAACACGCTGGGAGCCGGTGGCGTCCCGACCAACCTCTCTGAAATCAGCGGCCACCCCGACACCAAGTGGGGCGGATCGGTGATGGCTGCCTTGAATATCAAGAACATCCCGACCGGTGCCGGCGACGACTTCAAGATCGATGCGTCCTTCGCAAAGGGCGACACCAAGAATGTGATCGCCACCAGCGGAACCTCGCCCAGCTTCGCGATGTTCGGCAGCAGCGGATCTGCCTTTGAGAGTGTTGGCTTTGGTGCCACAACTGACGGTGTCTATTCGGTAGGCCCGGGCGGTACGAATGGCATCAAACTGACTACAGCCTATGGTGTTCGCGGTGCGTTCAACCACAACTGGGATCCGTACTGGTCGTCGAGCTTGTTCGGCAGCTACTCTGCCGTTCGGTATCAAGGTGCGTCGGGTGATCTGACCTCGGCCAAGGGCGCCTATTGCGCCGCCTTCGCTGCAAGCCATCCGGGTCAGGCGGCAATCGGAAATACCACCGGCTCGTATACCTGTAATCCGGACTTCAACGTCTCCCAGCTCGGCGTGGTTACCCGCTGGACCCCGGTCAAGAACCTGACGTTCTCGGCCGAAGTCCAGTGGTTCCACCTTGACCAGAAGATGTCGGGAAGTTCGGTATTCACCGCGACAGCTCCCAAGCCGACCGCTCTCTATGAGTTCAAGGACCAGGATACGTTCTTGCTGCAGGTTCGCGCCCAGCGCAATTTCTGACCGCGACAGTGTTCAGAAATTGCCGGCGAGGGAATTGAAGCCGACAGACGAAAGAAGCTACCTTGCGCCACCGTGCTGATTCAGCGCGGTGGCGCAAGACCGAGAAGATAATCTTTGATGGCGCGGTTGGATTCCGCGGGTGCCGTGTGCGGGCAATCATGTTCGGGTTGCCATCCCCACCTCTGGGGCAAGGATCGATCCCGGTTTTAACCGATCGTCCAGCCTACCCGTCAATACATTGGTAACCAATCCAATCTAGTTTCCGCTGGGTCCGCTGGAGAAACCTGCGAAACACAGATAGGAGTTTTGAATGCGACAAGTGTTTTCAAAATTCCTGCGCGACCAATCCGGCGCTACCGCGATCGAGTATTGCCTGATTGCGGTCGGCATCAGCATCGTGATCATCGCCGCCGTCAACGGCATCGGCACGACCCTCAACACCGGTTTCACCTCGGTGAATTCGTCGCTGAAATAGCGGCGGGTCGGCAGCAGGCGACATGCAAGAGTTGCTGTTCGGGACCTGGAGCCCGCAAATCATAGCCTACAGCCAGCAATATCCGTGGCGCGTGTTCGCCGGGCTACTGGTTGCAATCCTGCTGCTGGATTTGATGTTCAGGCAAAGGCGATCATCGTCCGGCGGCGATTTCGGCGGATTTGATTTCGGCGATGGCGGCGGGGGCGGTTGCGGGGACTGAGACCGCGCTCACCGCGCTTTTCCATCCCCGTTCAGCGCCCGCATCATCCCGATCCGCGCGAACATCAGCCAGCCGCCGCCGGCCTCGGCGGCGTTGATCAGGTTCTCGACCGCGATCTGCCAGCACTCCTTCTGCTGCACATCTTCCGGCAGCTTCATGATGTAATCGGCGGCATGCTGCAGAGCGTCATGAGCTTAGCCCCGCCGCGCAAGGGTATCGGCTGATCGAACGGCGTCGACCACGGCATCTCAGGCCGAGCGGTGGGCTGGTCGCGAAGCCACGGAGCATCGGTCCGGAATTATCGCGCGCCGCCGCCAAGGCCCGGGCACTTATCTTATCCCGCCTTTTTCGATCGGGTGGGCGCGCGTACCGGCTTCTCGGCCCGCTTTGGCGCTTGCACTTTTGGTTCTTCCTTGGCGGCGCGCTTGCCGCTGATCGGCAGCAGCATCTCGCGCTGGCCTTCGATGCGTTTGGGCGGCCTTTTGCCTTTTGCCTTTGCGGCGGGCGGGGCGGCTTGTGCGGCGGGCGGGGCGGCTTGTTTTTCGCCGGCGATGCTGCGCTTCAGGGCGTCCATCAGGTTGATGACGTTACCGCTTGATTTCGGAGCGGTTTTCGCCGTGGTGCGCACCCCGTTGCGCTTCTGATTGATGAGATCGATCAGCGCGGATTCGTAACGATCCTCGAACCTGTCGGGTTCGAACGATCCGGATTTCTTCTCGACGATATGCTTGGCCAGATCCAGCATATCCTTGGTGACCTTCACGTCCTGGATGTCGTCGAAATACTCCTGCTCGCTGCGCACCTCGTAAGGGTAGCGCAACAGCGTTCCCATCAGGCCTTTGTCGAGCGGCTCCAGCGCGATGATGTGCTCGCGGTTGGTCAGCACTACGCGGCCGATCGCGACCTTGTTCATGCTGCGGATGGTTTCGCGGATGACCGCGAACGCGTCATGGCCGACCTTGCCGTCGGGCACGAGATAATAGGGGCGGATCAGATAGCGGTTGTCGATATCCGCCTTGGGCACAAACTCGTCGATCTCGATGGTGCGCGTCGATTCCAGGGCGAGGTCGTCGAGCTCGTCCTTGGACACCTCGATGTAGGTATCGGTGTCGACCTTGTAGCCCTTCATGATGTCTTCGGCGGCGACTTCCTCGCCGGTATCGGCATCGACCTTGGCATATTTGATGCGATGGCCGGTCTTGCGGTTGATCTGGTTGAAGCTGACTTTTTCGGTATCCGACGTCGCCGGATACAGGGCGACCGGACAGGTCACGAGCGAAAGGCGCAAAAAGCCTTTCCAGTTCGCACGGGGGGCCATGGGATACTCCGAAAACGCTACAGACGACCGGCGGCAAGGATACCACCAGGGAACCCGGATTCAAGGCGAGCGGGGAGGGAATCTCCTGATGGAGTTAACCGGGGTGGGGCCGATTGGTTGCACGGAGGCCTTCCCATGATGGCCAGGACCGCGAGCCGCGGCCTGAGATCGCGGGTCCCAAAGCCCGGAACATGATCGGAGATCACGCGTTGCTTTCGAAATACGCGCAGCAAGGCGTTCGTGACATCAAAAAATCGAGGGCACCATGGCAACGAGACAACAACGCCAGATCGTTGAAACCCCGACCGAAGCGCGCCAGGCCGAACCAGGGCCGTCGGTGCTTGCCCTCCTCACCGTCTCGACCGGGCTGGCGATATTGATCCTCGGCGTGGTCTGGTTCGCGTTCTTCCGCACCTGAGCGGAGGGGTGACTTTGACGGTGCGGCGAAGCGCGCTTCACACACGGTGTCACGTGGCGAAATAAATACTCCAACCAAAGCAGGATTTGCGCGATAACCATCACGCACTTTAAAGTTGAGCGGCTTCGTTACGGAGAGAAGGCTCTGATGGGGAAGCAAGCCAAGGACTCTTTTGATCCTAAAATGTTTCTCGCCAAGGTTGGCACCGGGAAAACGATTCTCGAATTTCAGAAGAACCAAAATATTTTCGCGCAGGGAGATGCCGCCGATACGGTATTCTACATTCAAAAGGGTAGGGTCAAGCTCACTGTCCTGTCCGAGCAAGGAAAGGAAGCGGTGGTTGCAATTCTGGAACCCGGTCAGTTCTTCGGAGAGGGGTGCCTTAACGGCCATCCGCAGCGCATCGCGACCACAACGGCGATGGAAAAATGCGTGGTCACCTCGATAACGAAGGAAGCGATCATTTCCCTCCTTCACACCGAGCCGAAATTTTCCGAGATGTTCATGGCGTATCTCTTGACGCGCAACAGCCGAGTTGAAGAAGACTTGATCGACCAGTTGTTCAACTCGAGCGAGAAGCGCCTCGCGCGCCTTCTCCTTCTGCTCGCGCATTTCGGAAAGGAAGGCCCAATCAATCCGAATATCAGCCAGGAAACCTTCGCAGAGATGATCGGCACCACCCGATCCCGCGTCAGTTTCTTCATGAACAAATTCCGCAAACTGGGGCTCATCAACTACAACGGAAAAATTGAAGTCCACAATTCGCTTTTGAGCGCCGTTTTGCACGACAAGCCCGAGATAAAGCGGCGAGTCAGCAAGCAGGGAGTAGCCGGCCGATATCGGCTTTCGAGGTAATTCAGACACCCCGTCTCGGCGGCGCCACGACTGCCTTTGGCCCAGAGCGCCGCCAATCTCTTTACGCGCCGGTTGCCGGCGGCGATCGATTGGAATAGGACCGTCGCATCCTTTCATGACGACGGAATGCAGCAGCTCTATGCGTCTGACCTACGTCATTCCCGACATTCACGGTCGATACGATCTGCTGAGCGATGCCCTCACCGACATAACCGGGCGTTCAGGCGGCGAGGCCGGTGTCATTGTCGCGATTGGCGACTACGTCGATAAGGGGCCGGAAAGCAAACAGGTCATTGACCGGTTGCTGTCAGGCGTTGCCGATGGCTGGAGTTTCGTTGCGCTGAAGGGCAACCACGATGCCATGATGGTGGAGGCGCTGCGAGATCCCGCGAAGATGGCTTCGTGGATGGAGAAGGGCGGCGATGCGGCGCTGGCCTCCTACGGTGGCGACCCCGCAGCTGTGCCGCAAACCCACATCGCGTGGCTCGATCGACTGCAACTGATGCATGTTGACGCGCATCGCGTCTACGTTCACGCCGGCGTCGATCCCGAGGTTTCGCTGGATCGGCAGAGCGAAGCGACACTTTTGTGGAAGCGCTATCCGAAGGGATTCCCGCGCGGGTTCGGTGAACTCCACGTTGTCCATGGTCATGATAATTGTCAGAGCGGCCCGCTGTTGTACGAAGGCCGGACCAACCTGGACACGCTCGCCTGGCGGACGGGGCGGCTGATGGTCGGGGTCTTCGATGATGACAAGCCGGGCGGTCCTGTCGATTTTATCGTAGTCAAGGGACCGCCGGCCGGGCATTAGCCGCACCGGCGCCGCGGCGGCCTATTGGGGCTTCCGATTCGGCGTGTTAGGCGTTCGGACGGTCGAAAAGGTCGGCGCCGGGCGGGGTTCAGGCGTCAGCCGAAAATTTCGCTAAACCGGTTGTGAAGAAAAAGTAACATTGCGGTGTTGTTCTGTTCATAGGCCGTTCACGCCTGCGGGGCTCAAGTTGAGGGCGGCGGTTCTGCCCTTCGAACATGGAGACCACATTGCGCCTGCTGGTCGTTGAAGACGATCCCGATCTCAATCGTCAGCTGACGACGGCGCTGACCGATGCCGGCTATGTGGTCGATCGCGCCTTCGACGGCGAGGAGGGGCACTTTCTCGGCGACAGCGAACCTTACGACGCCGTCGTGCTCGACATCGGCCTGCCGAAGATGGACGGCATCTCGGTGCTGGAGGCCTGGCGGCGCAACGGCCGCGCGATGCCGGTGCTGATCCTGACCGCGCGCGATCGCTGGAGCGACAAGGTGCAGGGCTTCGACGCCGGCGCCGACGACTACGTCGCAAAACCGTTTCATCTGGAGGAAATCCTGGCGCGGATCCGGGCGTTGCTGCGCCGCTCCACTGGCCACGCCCAGTCCGAACTGACCTGCGGGCCGGTTTCGCTGGATACCCGCACCGGCCGGGTCAGCGTGTCAGGCAATCCGATCAAGATGACGTCGCACGAGTACCGGCTGTTGGCCTATCTCATGCACCATACCGGGCGCGTGGTGTCGCGCACCGAACTTGTCGAGCATCTCTACGATCAGGATTTCGACCGCGACTCCAACACCATCGAAGTGTTCGTCGGGCGCATCCGCAAGAAGCTGGACGTCGATATTATCCAGACCGTGCGGGGACTCGGCTATCTGCTGACGCCGCCAACGCTTGGTTCTTGATTACCTGGTTCTTGATTAAAGGTGTTGATCAGGCTCCAGGCTTAAGCTTTTGTCCGAGCATGATTTTGTCCGAAGATCGGCATCGACGTTTCGGGATCATGCGTGATGCGCGGTAGCTCGCTCGCCACCCGGCTGTTCCTGTCCGCGACCGCATGGGTGGTGGTGATTCTGCTCATTACCGGGGTCGTGTTGTCCTCCGTGTACCGCGACGCCACCGAACGCGCCTTTGACCGCCGTCTCAACCTCTATCTCCGGACCCTGATCGCCGAGGTCGCGACCCCGGACGAGCCGCCCGACCATCAATTCCAGTCGCTCGGCGAGCCGCTGTTCGAACTGCCGCTGTCCGGCTGGTATTGGCAGATCGCCCGTACCGACTCGGAAAAGCCCGAAATGCGTGCGTCGCGCTCGCTGTGGGACAAGAAGCTGCCGAAGCTCGAAGAGCAAGGCGCCGAATTGACCGCGGCCGGCATCCGCCTCGGCTATGTCGATGGCCCCGAGGGACAGAAGCTGCGGATGGTGGAGCGGCCGGTCGATCTCGGCGCCGACGGCAAGTTTCTGGTCTCCGTGGCCGGCGACGCCAGCGAGATTTTCGACGAAACGCGCAGCTTCGACTATTACCTCGGCGGCACCTTCGTCGCGCTGTCGATCGTGCTGGTGCTGACCACGATCTTCCAGGTCCGCTTCGGCCTCGCCCCGCTCAAACGCATTTCAGAATCGATCGCCGATATCCGCTCCGGCCGCGCCGAACGGCTCGAGGGCGAATTTCCCGTCGAGATCGCGCCGCTGGCGCGCGAGACCAACGCGCTGATCGACGCCAACCGCGACGGCAATCTCGCCCATGCCATCAAGACGCCGCTGTCCGTGATCGTCAACGAAGCTTCCGCGCATGGCGCCGATCCATTTGCGATGAAGGTTCTGGAACAGGCCGATGTGATGCGCGATCAGGTCGCGCACCATCTGGAGCGGGCGCGCATCGCCGCGCGTCTCACCATCATCGGTACGGTTACCGAGGTCGCGCCCGCGATCGAGGCATTGCGCCGGACCATGGAGAAGATCCATCGCGACCGCCGCATCGCCATCGCGGTCGAGGCCGACCCGCAGGCGAAGTTTCGCGGCGAGCGGCAGGACCTCGAAGAAATGGCCGGCAACCTCGTCGACAACGCCTGCAAATGGGCGGCGTCGCAAGTCTTCATTGAGGTGCTGGTGGAACGACCGGTTGAGCCCGGCGCCGGTCCGATTCTGCGGATCCTGGTTGACGACGACGGGCGCGGGCTGTCGGCGGCCGAGCGCGCGCAGGTCTCGCGCCGCGGCCAGCGGCTGGACGAGTCCAAGCCGGGTTCCGGGCTCGGATTGTCGATCGTGGTCGATCTGGCGGCCTTGTATGGCGGCAGTCTTATCCTCGGCAGCGCGCCGATCGGGGGAGTGCGGGCTGAATTGGTGCTGCCGGGGGTGTGAGCGCCGCTTGCGGCAGATTCCCCGCAACCGGCCGGAACGGCACCCGCATAACCCCCGGTTCATCATTCCTAAACGACTTCTTAACGCGCGCGCTTTTATGATAATTGGTGGACGCGGTTCGCCGTCCGCGCAAACACAAGCGTACATACCGGGCGCATGAGCCAGACATCGACCGAACGGTTGACGGAATACCTCGCGCAGCTTACGGCGCAGGCGCAGGCGATGCTGATGCGGGAGTTCGAGCGCGCGATCGAACGTGGCGAAGACACCACGGTCGCCACCTTCGTGCTCGAACAATTGCGCAAGGTGGTGCGCGGAACCGACGAGGAGGCGCGACCGCGCACTGACGATCCGGCGCGGCTGCTGTTCCGCCCGCTTGAGCCGTTTCTCGTCGAAAGCAATTTTCCGGTGCGGCCGGGTCAGATTCGCCGCGCCTCGTTGCTGCCGGTGTGGCAATGGCTGATCCGCGACGGCGCGCCCGACCAGGCGCACGAATTCGAAGCATCGCTGGCCCGGGTGCGGGAGACCGGAACGACCTCCGGTCTTGAGGCGGCGATCCGTAAATTCCAGCTCGCCGCGGCGGATGCGATCTACAAGATCGCCACGCCCGTACCCGGCGACGACAGGCAGCGTGCGCTGGCCCGCGTCGGTCCACCCAACGTCATCGAGGATCTGCTGCCGATGGGCTCGGTTTTGCAGGCCCGTGAAGCGCTGGAGGGCCTCGGCGGCCGGATTCCGAGCCAATTGCGGGTTTTCGCGGATCCGCAGATCGCAACGGTAAGCGCATCGCTCAACGTTCCCTCCCTGCAAACGCCGCAAGCGCTGCCGTTCGCGCTGACGCTGGTCATGCAGCGGCTGACCGCGCCGTGGCAAATTATCCGCCTCGCCATCAAGATGGCGGCCTCGGACGATGAAATCCGCGTGGCCGCTACGCCCTACGGCATTGCCGTTACCATAGCCCTGCATGATCTGTGCTTCCTCGCAGCCTGTCTGAGGACGGACATCAAGCGCGGTCATTTCGAGGATGTCGCCGAACATCTCAAGACCTTGCATGACGGCGTGCGCGGCCTGCGGACCGAACTCGATCTTCGCAACGATTCCTCATGGGGCCGACAGTTGACGTCGATCCGGGCCGATATTTCCAACACCCTGCAATCGGAAATCGACAGCGTGCCCGGCCGTGTCCGGCGCCTGCTGCGCCAACGCGCCGACAAGGATATCTCCGTCGGCGCCAAGATCGATCCCGCCGAGGTCGAAGAAACCGCCGCATTGATCGATTTCGTCGCGGTATGCCGCACCTACGCCAGCGAACTGGCGATCAACGAGGTCACGCTGCGAACCTATTCCGATCTGCAACAATATGTCGAAAAGTCCACCGAAGCGCTGGTCCAGTCGCTGCGCGGCGGCGACGCCAAGGCGCTCGCCTATCGGAACATGCAGGTCAAGGCGGCAGTACGATTTTGCGACGTATTGTTCGGCCACGACTATGCCTCGCTGATGAGCAGGGCGGCGGAAAACGCGGTGACCGGCGAACGCAAGCCCTCGCGCGCAGTATAATAAAACGATAGTTCAAACTCGAATTGCAATTCCTGGTTGACGAAATCGAGGTGGCATCGTACCTATTTGTTATGAACCCAGGCATCAATTTCGTTGAACTTGAGAACCGCGTGATCTCGGCCAGGTATCGAAACCTCATGGTTAGGGCGAAGGTCGTGCTCGTCAACAAGACCAGCGGGGAGCAGTTGCCCGATCCGGTCACAACCATTGCTTCCCCGGCCCCCAACGGCTCCCTGAGGATCAGGCTGCCCGACTCCGTCAAGCCGGGCGCGTATTACCTGAAAGCGCTGAACGGCCACGGCGAATTTGCCGCGCAAAGTGCCGAATTTTACATTAGCTAATCCCAGGTTTTCTCTGGGCTTTTCGGATTTCAAGACCCCGCGGCGAATTGAGAATTGTTCGATTGCCCGGCTTGGCGCCCGTGGTGTAAAGCGGCGCATTGGTGCTTTCCTTTTGGCGCCGTTTCACCGGAACCTGCTTGATGGCGCTGTGGTTTGTGTTCGCGCTGATGACGGCCGCGGCGATCTTCGCCGTGCTCTGGCCATTGGGGCGCGGAGGCAGGCCGCAAAAACAAGGATCAACTCGCCGAGATCGATCGCGATGTTGCCGCGGGATTGATCGGCCCTTCCGAGGCGGACGCTGCACGCGTCGAGATCGGCCGTCGTCTCTTGGCCGCGGCGGATCGTCCGCGCGATCCGCCCATCGTATCGAACATCAGGCTGCGCCGTTCGGCGGCGATCATAGCCCTGGTTGGACTTCCGATCGTCGCAGTCGCGTTTTACCTTCCGCTTGGCTCGCCGCAACTCGGCGATTTTCCGC
>WNFL01156240.1_pt2 | contig 14508 bp, 11 predicted proteins | sample 5400361 | NCBI WGS metagenome assembly WNFL01 (sample SAMN13153351, study PRJNA577476) | soil metagenome | isolation source: 40 cm soil on Douglas fir-dominated hillslope | place: USA:California | collected 2013-09-17
AATGACGCATACTTGTCGCTGAAGAGCGGCGAATTGCAGACTTTGGAAGCGAGCGACACGATTGCGGACGGGCTGCGCGCTTCGCTGGCGCCGCGGACGTTTGCGATCTTGCGGCGGGAGCTGGCGGGAGTGCTGCTGGTGAGCGAAGGGGAGATTATTGAAACGATGCGGTTGATTTGGGAACGGATGAAGATTGTCGTGGAGCCGTCGTCGTCGATTGTGCTTGCACCCTTGCTAGCGGCAGGCGGCGCGGCGAATTTGCTATTGCCCAAGCGCGGGGACGGCACGGCGCTCAAGATTGGATTGATTTTGAGCGGCGGGAATGTGGATTTGAGGGCGCTTCCGTTTCGAATGGCGTAGTTGCCTGCCTTGCGCCGGCGCGGCGCGAACCGACATACCTTCATACGTGGCGTTGTGCTAACCTCAGTGTTAACCCTCAGGTAAGTCGAGAATGCGGCGCATCCGGCGGTGGCGCGAAGCAACCATGCGAGCCTATTTGCAATCGGAGATAGGTATGCGTGGCCCAGCCGGTCAATCGCGTAAGTTAGTGTTCGCCAAAATTTGAGAAACTTCGGGGCGTGGACTTTCATGAAAAATTGGGAAATGAAGAAGCTGCAGGCGCTTTGTGTCGTTGCGGCGGCGATGATTTGTGCGCTGGCGAGCGCGACAGGCGCGGGCGCGCAGACGGCGAAGCCGCGATTGGTGACGCAGTCGGTGGATGAATCAAGGCGCGTGACGATGCACGGAAACGTGCACCCGCTGGCGCGAGCGGAGTTCGATCAGGGCGCGATTGCCGACACGCAACCTGTGAACCGGATCTATTTGTTGCTGAATCGCAGCGCGGAACAGCAGGCAGCGCTGGATAAGTTGATGCGCGAGCAGGTGGACGCGAGCTCGGCGAATTTTCATAAGTGGGTGACGCCGGAAGAGTATGGGGCAAAGTTTGGCCCGGCGGATGAAGACGTTGCAGCGGTAGAGAGCTGGCTTAGTGCGCAGGGATTTACGGGCGTCAATACTTCCGCAGGACGAACGATTGTCGAATTTAATGGCACCGTTGGGACGGTGCGGCGCGCGTTTGCGACGGAGATTCACAAGCTGAACGTTCGTGGCGAAGCGCATTTCGCGAATATGAGCGAGCCACAGATTCCGGCGGCGTTGGCTAATGCGGTGATGGGAATTCCGTCGCTGCACAATTTCCGGAAGGAATCGCATGTGAAGCGATTTGGGAAGTTTCGCAAGGATGATCTCACTGGAGAAACCAGCGCGCTGTTTACATACGCCAACGCGAATGGGACGGGCCCGTTCTTTGCTATGGGGCCAGCCGACTTCGCGAAGATTTACAACATTCCGGCGGGTGCGGACGGGACGGGGCAGTCGATTGCGATTGTGGGCCGGTCGAATATCAATATTCAGGACGTCCGCGATTTCCGCACCATGTTCGGCCTGCCTGCGAACGATCCCGTGATTATTTTAAACGGCGTGGACCCGGGACTAGTTTCTGGCGATGAAGGCGAAGCAGATCTCGACGTGGAATGGTCGGGAGCCGTGGCTCCGGGTGCGACGATTAAGTTTGTGGTGTCGGAATCGGAGCTGACGGACGCGGTGGACGGCGTGGACGCCTCGGCAAAATTCATTGTGGACAACAACGTTGCGCCTGTGATGAGCGAGAGTTTTGGTTCGTGCGAGGCGTTTCAAGGAACCGCGGGCAATCAGCTTCAAAGTGCGTTGTGGCAACAAGCGGCTGCAGAAGGAATTACAGTCTCGGTGTCATCGGGCGACAACGGATCGGCGGGTTGCGACGATCCAAATTCCGAATCCTCTGCAGGGCAGAACGCAACAACACAGAATCCGGCTCATGGAATTTCCGTGAGTGGGACGGCGTCGACACCGTTTAACGTGGCGGTGGGCGGAACGGATTTTGACGACGCGAATAATCAGACAACTTTTTGGAATACTTGCAGCGGAACTCCCTGCAACACGACTCCAACGTCCGCGTCCGCCAAAGGCTACATACCAGAAATCCCGTGGAATGATTCTTGCGCGGCCGCTGGAATTAATGGATGCACAAACTCCCAGCCCTGTTCGGCGACGGTAGGACCACCTTGCTTGACGATCGTTGCAGGAAGCGGAGGGCCGAGCGCGGTCTACACCAAGACACAGGCGCCATTTCAAGTTGGATTCGGCGACACGCAGCGCGATCTTCCCGACATTTCGTTCTTTGCATCCGATGGCTTCAACAACAGCTTCTACATCGTTTGCGAATCGGATCAGGACATTCCGGGAGACACTGGATGCAATCTGACAAAGTTCGTGACAACGAGGCCGTTCCACGATTTTCAGGCGGTGGGCGGGACGTCGGCCTCAGCGCCAGCGTTTGCCGCAGTGATGGCGCTGGTGAATCAGAGCGAAGTGAGTCACGGGAGAAGTGGACGGCAGGGAAACGCAAACTTTGCACTGTATGGGTTGGCGAAGACGGAACAAGCGCTCGCAACTTTTCCAAGCTGCAATTCGAGTGGATTTACGGCGCCCGGCACTCAACTCAGCTTCTGCGTATTCATGAACATCACAAAGGGCAACAATGCGGTGCCCTGTGTTGGCGCAAGTCCGAATTGCAGCAAGACGACAACCGGCGGAAACGGGGTGTTGCAGACAGGGCCTTCCAACGCGCTTGCCCCTGCGTTTAGCGCCACCAACGGTAATGCGTACAACCTAGCGACCGGGCTCGGATCAACCAACGTAACGGCGTTACTGGCGAACTGGGCAGTGCCCAGCGCTGTGGGCACGACCACCGTGACCACGCTCGGTCCGGCTTCGATCGCTGGCGTGGCAGGTTCGGCATCCGGCACCATAACCGGCCCCGTCACGGGCAGCGGAGGAACGCCGACAGGCGTCGTGATATTAGAAAACGCCTCGACGGGGGCACCACTCGCATCGTCAGTCTTGAGTGGAGGCTCATATACCCTCGCCGCCGCTTTGTTGCCGCAAGGAACGTACACCATTAGGGCCCATTACAGCGGGGACAGCACATTCCTAGTTAGCGATTCGTCGACAGCGAACGTATCACTGACGAAGCAGAACAGCCAGGTGATCGTAAGCTTTGTCAGCGCAACGGGGCAAATTGTGACCGCAGCGCAAAGCGTGGCGTATGGCTCGCCATATATTTTGCGCGTGGACGTGGCAAATAATGCTGGGACTATCTGCGAAAACATTGCCAATGCGGGACGCAGTTTCGTTTGCCCGACGGGATCCGTGAGTCTGAACGACGGGCCGAACCCGCTCAACGATTTCCCAACTGCGCAGACGCCTGGCGCGAGGAACGTGGCGCGTTTGAACGACCGCGGGTTCATTGAAGATCAGCCGATTCAGTTGAACGTCGGCGTCCACCCAATCACCGCCGCTTACACGGCCGACGCCAACAGTAGCTATAATTCCTCGACGACCACAAACACGCTTTCGGTGACGATCACGCAGGCGGCGACGACCACCGCGTTGGTCGGGAGCCCGAGCAGCATTGTGTCGGGTGCAACGGTGACGCTGACCGCTACGGTGAGTTCCCGCAGCAATTCAGCGCGGGGACCGACCGGCACGATTCAGTTTTCGAATGGCGCTACGAATCTTGGCGCGGCCGTAACTTGTACGCCGTCGGGGGCAACAGCCTCGGCGGGCGCTTCGTGCACGGCAAAATTGACGACGACACTTTCCGTGCTGATACCGCCGATCGGCATCGACAACCGTTGGCGGTGGACGCCTCTGGAGTGGTTTGCGGCACTGATGGCGATGATGGCGCTGGCTCTGTTTGCACTGACGATGGGGATGCGCGGGCCGCGGCGCGGATACGCCTACGGTCTGATCGCGCTCTTTCTGATTGCGTCGGCAACGTTAGCGGGCTGCGGCGGCGGAAGCAGCGGCGGTGGCGGCGGATCGACACGGACGATTTCCGCGAAATACAGCGGCGACACGAACTACGCGACGTCAACGGGTAGCGGAACCGTTACGGTCCAGTAGGCGACTTGGCGCAAGTCAACTTCTGCGAACAAAAACAGATCCCGACGGCGCAATTCGCCATCGGAATGACAGTCTCTTCCTTTTTTTCGAGCCTAATTCAAAACGGGCGGGAAGAAGATATTCCAGAAGTTCGGAGAAACGGCGCCGAATTCGACAGGGATAAGAGAGCCGTCCGGACTAAATTGTGGCGGACGAACAACGGTCGCTTCCACGGTCTTTTGCGCTTTCACATTTTCGATCGAAATCTTGGTTCCCTGCGCGAGTGGTTCGGGGATGATGATGAGTGCACCGTTAGCGCTGACGGTGTGTGTGACGCCGTCGTAGATCTGAGGCTTGCCGGTAACGTGCACTTTGACGGTGATCTTCAGCAGGACCCGCTGTGCGCGGCGGCGCTCTTCGTTCGTCAGCGGACGAGTAAGGCCAGGTTTTACGGAGTGTGCTCTATGCGGTGTGGTTGGCTTCATAATTCCAATCCCCAAAAATCCATGTCCGGCGCGACGAGTTCAATACCGTATTCCCAGCCTTCGGGACGGGGATTTCCCTTCCAGACGACAACCGCGGCGTTGCTCGAGCCGGTGGCGAGATTCGTGAGAGCGATCCTGTGTTCGAGCGAAAAAGATTCGGGCAGAACGATCATGCAGCCGTATGGATTGACAACGCGCGTATGGGCGTCGAGTCCGCGGCGCGTGCCTTGGGCATCCCATTCCAGACGAACGGGCACGCGAGAATTCATGCGAGTGCCGCGGCGCTTGTCGGTGTGACGACCGCCTTCTACGACTATTTTCGAGACTTTTGTCTTCAGTTGCATCTCTTCCTCGAGACTTCTTCGCAACAAGGCCATGCTAGAGTTGGGGTGAGAATCGGTCAATGGTACAAACTGGCTGCCGATTGCAACTAAATAGCTGTCCCAAAGGACAGGCGTGGCGGACGAAATAGTACAGGTGACATGAAGAATCTAATCGTCAATGCGGATGATTTAGGGTGGACGACCGGCGTGAACCGCGGCATCGCGGAGGCGCATCGCGGCGGAATTGTGACGAGCACCTCGCTGCTCGCGAATGGTCTGGCGTTCGACGACGGAGTGAATGTTTCTCGCGCGCTTCCCGCGCTAGGCGTAGGCGTCCACCTGAACCTCAACGACGGCAAGCCCGTACATAGCTCGCGGGCGGTGCCAAGCCTGGTTAACGAACAAGGCAACCTCTCCGGCGGCCCGGAGCAATTGCTGCTGAAACTGGCGCGGCGCAAGTTGAAATTGAACGAAGTCGAACGAGAATGGGAGGCGCAGATTGAAAGGGTTCGTGCGGCGGGAATTTCGCCTACACACTTGGACGGCCACAAACACGTGCATATGCTGCCTGGGCTGTTTTCCATTGCGCTAAAGTTGGCGAAAAAATTTGGTATCGGTTCCATCCGCATCTCAAGCGAGGCGTCTTCTCTGCGGTCGGCGCTTTCGGGGAAATCGCGCCGCGATTCGGGCGTGAAACTGAAGCAGGGCATCCAGGCGCGGGCGCTGAAGCTACTTTCAGGAGACGCGCGGAAGCTGGCGGACAAAGCGGGGATTGAGGCAGCGGACTTTTTTTGCGGGGTCGCGCAAACGGGCGTGCTGTCGCGGGACGGCGTGCTGAATTTACTGGAATCGCTATCGGAAGGCACGACGGAACTGATGTGCCACCCGGGTTACGTCGACGAGGATTTAGCCGCTTCCGACACGCGGCTGCAGGCTTCGCGCGAGGCGGAGCTGGCGATTCTTACGGATACCTCGGTGCGAAAATCTGTCGCCTCGCATGGGATTCGCCTGATAAACTATAGTCAGATCGCGAATTGAGCATGGAAACAGAATCTTTAGTCCGCTACTCGATTGTCGTCCCGTTCTTCAACGAACAGGAAAACATTCCCGCTTTGTACATGAAGTTGACGGAAGTGATGGACGCGATCGGCGAGCCGTATGAACTGGTGTTTGTCGACGACGGCAGCAAAGACAATTCCTTCAAGGTTCTAAGCGACATTTACGAGCACGACCGCCGCGTGAACCTAATCCGCCTGCGTCGCAATTTTGGACAGACTCCTGCCTTAAAGGCCGGCTTCGATTTTGCGCGCGGCGAAGTGATTATTTCCATGGACGGCGATTTGCAGCACGATCCGGAAGAAATTCCCAAATTTCTCGAAAAAATTGAGGAAGGTTTTGACCTCGCGAGCGGCTGGCGCTACGCGCGGAAAGACCACTGGCTGATGCGCCAGATTCCGAGCCGCATTGCGAATTGGCTGATGGCGAAATTGAGCGGCGTCGACTTACACGACTTTGGCACCACCTTCAAAGCCTATCGGCGCGAAATCATTCAGGAAATTCAGTTGTACGGCGAGCTGCACCGGTTTATTCCAGCCCTGGCCAGCACGACCGGCGCGCGCATCGTGGAAGTGCCGATTGAAAATCTCGAACGCAAGGCCGGCCGTTCGAATTACGGAATCAGCCGCACGATTCGCGTGTTTCTTGACTTGGTGATCGTAAAGTTTTTGCTCGATTATTCGACGCGGCCGCTGCAATTTTTCGGTTTGCTGGGCATGGCAGGAGCGGGTTCAGGCGTTTTGATTGGCGCGTACGTTCTGTTCGAGAAGCTCTATTATCACATGGCTGTCATGCAGCAGCACGGCCCGCTAATGCTGCTCTCCATCGCGCTGCTCGTGAGCGGCATTCAATTTATTTCCATGGGCCTGCTCGGCGAAATAATGGCTCGCACCTACTACGAATCGCAAAATAAGCCGATTTACGCGCTACGCGAAGTAAAATCCCACCGCAAAGAAATGGGCGACTCCGCAGAACCCGCCCGCCCCTCCGGCAATACCGAACGGTAATCTTTCCACAGTCTTTTTTTCTCCACCTTCATTCCGCACCGCACATGCGATAGGCTGTCTTGTCTACGAACGAGAAGTTTCTCCAATTCGTTTCAGACACCGTCACATTTTGGGAGGACGACCGTGAATCGTGAGCAGTTCTACGCAATGATGAACGGGGATGGCACGCTCGATTACGAACAATACCTGAATACGAAGGCGCTGCTCTCCTGCCAGTCCGATTTCGCCGATCTCTGCAATCGCGATGAGATGCAATTCCAGATTGTCCACCAGGTGGAAGAGTTGTGGATGAAGCTGATCGCGTTCACGCTGCTGGATATTGATGATTATTTGCGGCAGGAAAATACCAACCGCGTGCTGACGCTTTTCCGGCGCATTCATGCAACGCAGCGGATGATGATTCAACAGCTTGGCCTGCTCGAAACCATGTCGCCGAAGGAGTATCAAGACATTCGGCAGCGACTCGGTAACGGCAGCGGGCAGGAATCGCCGGGATTCCGCGTGCTGTTGAAGATGTATCAGCCGATCTGGAATTCGTTCGTGGAACACTATTTGAAGAAGCACGGGCTGACAGTCGAACAGATTTACGATTCACAATACGATCACGGCCCGGCCTACGTTGTGGCGGAAGCACTCGCCGAATTCGATGAACTGTTTCAAAAATTCCGGTACGAGCACATGCAATTGATTCACCGGACGATCGGCTTTGGGTCGAAGTCGCTGAAGGGCCGGCCCGTGGAAATATTGGAAGATGGAATGCGCCACAAGTTTTTTCCAGATCTTTGGGAGATTCGCAACGAGATGACGGATCGCTGGGGCGCGCAGTATGGCGTAAAACGGGATCCGATTAGCGGTCTCCACTAAATCCAGAGCCTGCGCTTTCGACAAACTCATTTGTGTTCGGAAATGCAGTGATACCGCCCACGATAAAAAAGCAGCGGCTCGCCGTCAAATAATTTCGCGGATTCCACTTCTGCAATCACAATCGTGTGATCCCCGGCGGCGTGCAGACCAGCTAGCCTGCAGGAGAGCTGGCATAACACGTTCTCGATGAGCGGAATTTTGTCTTCTGTCCAGTGAAATGAAACTCCGAGGCGCTCTTGCGCTTCCCTGCCCTGTTCAATTCCAGCGAAGAATTCCGAATACGCCTGTTGCTCCCGCTTGAGGACATTGACGCCGAAGCGAAGCTTTTCTTTCAGCAGCGACAGCGCACGGGCACGGTGGTCCACGCAAACGGAAACAAGCGGCGGCTCGAGTGAAACCGACGCGAAGGAGTTGGCCGTCATGCCATGCACGTGGCCAAGCTCGCGCTCCGCTGTAATCACGGTGACGCCGGTGGCGAAATGCCCGAGCGCGCGGCGAAATTCCGTAGCGGGAAGCGGACTGGCGGCCATAAGCGTTTTCAAGATAGCACAGCAAACAGCCCAACGACGAAATCCGCTGCAATCGAGAAGTTAAGAAAGAAAGGGCGCGCCGACCAAGCCGGCGCGCCCTTTCTTACGCCGTCTGCCTCGCGTTAGCGATGAGGCGGTTTGTCGTTGCTCTTCGGATCATTCTTCGGTTCGTTCTTCGGCGGCTTGTTTTCAGGGCGCGGCTTCTGTTCTTCCTTCTGCTGCTTTTGTTCGAGCCTCTGCTGTTGCTGCTGATGTTTCTGTTCCAGTTGCTCGAGCTGCTTCTGCTGCCGCTGCTGGGTCTGTTGCTGACTCTGTTGCTGAGCGCGTTCGGCGTTTTGCTGATCGCGCTGGCGATTCTGCTGTTCCTGAATCTTCTGTTGCTGCTGCACCTGCTGTTGCTCGACTTTCTGGCGCTCGCGGTCCTGCTGCTGGCGCAAGTTCTCCACTTCCTGCTGGTGCTTTTGTTCGAGTTGCGGATTCACGGGTGGATTCACCGGCTGGCGCGCCGAGGGCGGACGGTCGTTGTTGACGCGCGCGTTCGGATTATTCCGATCTGAGTTCGGTGGACTAGGATTCTGCCGGGAATTGTCGGGGCGAATATTGTCGTTCGTAACTGTCGCCGGGCGATTCGGGTTGTTTTGTACTGGCGGCGGTTGATTAGGCCGGTTCGCGGGATTGCCCTGATTCGGCGGATTCACCTGATTAGGCTGGTTCGGACGATTTTCCACCGCACTGCGACGATCGCTTTGCGGAGTCACCGTCCGGGCAGGCGGCGCAATCCGAACGTTTGGCCGCGTGTTCTGCGGCTCTATCTGGCGTTCTTGCGCGACGCTGATGGGCCGTCCGCCATTCGCTTGTATGGCTTGCTGTTGCCGAGCGAAAGGTACAGGCGCCGGGGGCGGAGCCGTCTTCGCTACGACGGGCCGTGCGGAAAATTGAGTGGTTGGTCTGACCCGCGCTTCATTTCCTGCACCCAAAACGCTGCGTTGCTGCGGCACAACCGCGGGGCCGGTTGGCGCAACACCAGCGGAGAGATCGCGCTCGTCGACGCGCATCATGTGGCTGTGTACAGGCTGCGCGGACGTGAAATTAGCCTGCGAAGTCGCGGTGACGGCGTTGTTGATGTGCTGATTTTGGTAAGTAATGTTCGTCACGTTCACGGTTTTGTTCACGTAGACGTTGTTGTAGACGTTCGTCACCTGCGTGCGATTAATAATGGTGGTGTTCGAAACGTTCACGTTCTCTACGTAACGCGGGCTCACGTGATACGACGGGCAATAGACGTCACGCGGTCCGAGCGGGAACCAAGCCACACCGACAGCGGGCGCTCCACCGACTGCAACGCCAACTCCCCAGTGCGCGCCGCCAACCCACGCAACCATCGCGGGAGCATAAACCGGCCGGACATAGCCGACGGTGACATACGCAGGACGCGGCGGGACTGGCACCCAACCCCACACTCCGCCGACAACGACCCAACGGCCGTAGTGGAACGGAGCAAAGCCCCAAGGCGCGTCGTCAACCCATGTCCAGCCCCACGGTGCAACATAGGCCCAGTGGCCGTAGCGATACGGGGCCCAGCCGACGACGGTTGTGTGTGGGAACCAAACGGTCCCATATTCGGGCACGGGGCGCCAGCCGCCGTATTCGTCGAGGTCTTCGTAGCCGACGACATCATCGGAAACGTAACGCGAAGATGTGGAGCGATCCCAACGGCGATCGCGGTCGCCGCACCATTGATCGAAGTCGTCGTCATCGTAATAGTTTTGAACGTCGGCGCTCAATTCATCGGTTCCGCTGAACGTGCCGGTCTGATTGGCATGTACGGCGTAGGAAGATCCGCCACCGGTGACTTCACCATCGCCGCCGCGAACTTTCACGAATGTGCTATCGCCGGCTTCGTTGACGGTAACGCGATAGCTTCCCGGTCGCAGAACGGTGAAAGCAAGATTCGGCGTGTCGATTTCGATGGATTCGTCTTCGTCGAGGCGCTTCACGCGAACGTTGACGGTGCCTTCGGTGACGCGAATCTGAGCGGAGCGGTCATCGAGGTTGAGAAAAGAGAAACCTGTTTCGCTACCCAAGCGAACAGCCGTTGCACCAAAACGTAATTCGGCGCGACCATCTCGATCAGTCCAGAGCTTGTCGCCGGTGGTGATCGGTCTGTTATTTACGATCGTAACCCAGTCGTCCGTGCCGGCAGGCTCGAACGAAACGGCTCCGCCGGTGTAGCTCAAACGAGCTGCGCGCGAAGGCGGATCGTCATCGCGATCGCTTTGCGCGACGGTGAATTGGGGAACAGCCAGAGTGGCGGCCAGTACGATTGCCAGAAAACCCAGAGACTTCGTTAGCCTGGAAAACATGTGCGTCTCTCCTGAAGCCCGCGAATAATTTAACCGGGCCAATTTTGCTTCGCGAAGCTTGCTCTTTGCCTTCAAAGTAGCACTTCGAGACATCTTCTAGTTGCCGGGCCGCTCGCCAGTTTCCAGAATGAAATCAGCCGGCCAGGACTAATCGTCACTTTATGAAACACGCTCGCGTCAAAAGAGTTGCTGGGCAAAACGGTTCGATCGAGCAAGCAAAAAGCCCACGCCAGCGAACTGCGGGCGTGGGCTCGAAAGCGACGAGCGCGAGGCGCTCAAATGTTGAGCAAATTAGTGGCGCGTGTGCGTCGAACCGCCGCCTCCGCCGCCACCATGATTGGAGCCTCCACCGCCACCGGAGCTATGGCTTGGCGCGGAGTAGCTGCCTCCGCCACGGCTCGGTGCGGAGTAGCTACCACGACTTGACGGAGCCGAATAGCTGCGGCCAGACGGAGCCGAATAATTGCGGCTCGGCGCCGGGTAACCGCGACTCGGCGCGGAGTAAGAACGCGGAGCCGGCGGATTGTAGGACCTCGGCTGCGAATTGCCGCGGCTCTGGTTGCCTGGGTTGTAATTGTAATCCGCCGACGGCCGCTGTGAGTTGCCGCGTTGCGGCGGCTCGTAGGAGCGTGGGCTGCTTCCGCCACGATTGGAGTTGCCGTTGTTGCTCGGCGCATTGCCGCGATCCATCGTACCGCGTGGAGCGTTACCAGTGCCTGCCCATGGCGGACGATCGCTGTGCGTCATCGTGGTGCCGCGAGTCGCCGCAGCGGAATTGCCACTGTTCGACGGGCGATTCGAGGAATTGCTGCCGGATCCTGCAGGCGGACGGCCACGGTCGGAGGAATTTCCCTGCGCGTCCCATGTGCGTCCGGTTGGTCGCGTGTTGGACCCACCGTTAACTCCAGCGTTGCCGCGAGGCGAGTTGTTGTTATTGAACCCACCGCGATTGGCATTGCCTTCGGCGTTGGTGCGCATGTTTGAATTTGGTTTGTCGAGCGAGAGTTCACGCTGCCGCGAAGACATCGCTCCACCGTTCAGCGGTGAATTGTTGAATCGGCCGGAACTCATCGGCATACCCGATTGGCCACGATTGCCGGAATTTTCCGTTCCGCGTGCGCCGCCATTGCCAGGGCGTTCGGTGGCGGGCCGCATGGGCCGCATGGTGCCGGCGTTGAATGAACGCGTCGGCATATGTGAACCGCCGGGCGCCGGATTATTGCGCGCAACGACCGCGCGGTTCTGGATCGCTGCAGACGGAGCAGCGACGCGACCGGCATTATGGCCGGCGCCGAAGAAGCTCTGGCGTGTCGGCGAACCGTTCACGCGATTGTTCGATGCAACTTGCGCTCCGCGCAAAGACGCATCCGTCATGTGGAACGCGCCGCGATTCACGCGGCCACCGTTGACGAAGTTGTTGTGCGACATCACACTGACCGCCCGTGCGTTGTGCGCGTACGCGTAGTTGAAATTGTTCCGGTTGTTGATCACGTTGATGTTCGTGATGCGCGTGTTGAAAATCGCGTAGCCGAAGCTGTGGCGATACCACGGGCAGAACGGTTCGCCGAACCCCAGCGGGAACCAGCCAACTCCGCCGCCGAATCCGAAGCCAAATCCCGCGCCCCAGCCGCCTCCGCCGTAGAATCCGACGAACGCAGGGCCCCAATACGGCCGCGCATAATAAGATCCCGGGCACCAGCCCCAGCGATTGCCAATGTAAGCCCAGCGCCCGTAGTGAAACGGCGCGTAGCCCCAAGGCTCGTAGTCAACCCAAGTCCATCCCCACGGCCCAACGGAGCTCCAGTATCCGTCGCTATAAGGCGCCCAGCCGGCTTCGACCGAGTTCGGATACCACACATGTCCGTATTCCGGAACTTCGTCCCACGTCCCGTTATCGTCGAGGTCGCTGTAACCAACCGTGTCGCGCGAGACGTAACGCGCGGAGGTGGAATTGTCTTCTTTTTCGTCGCGACTCTGCGCCCAGCGATCGAAATTATCCGGACCCGGCGCAGCGGAAATGCTGTAGCGAACGTCCTGCGCGCCGTTGAATTCGCCGCGGTCGCCGGCCTTGATCGGATAGCTCTGGCCGCCAGCAGAAACGTCGCCAGAACCACGAATCACGGTGACGCGAGTCGATTCGCCGTCTTCGGAGACGTCGATGCGGAAAGCGCCCGCTTCCTTCACGGTAAAAGCGAGATTCGGCGCGTCGACTTCGTAAACTTCGCCTTCGCGCAATTCGCGCACGCGGAAATTAATTGAGCCTTCGGCAACGCGCATTTGAATTGTCTTGTCGTCAAGATTGAGGAAAGACAGTGCGGTCATGCTCGCCATGTGCACGGCGGCTTGGCCAGCTTGCAGTTCGGCGCGTCCGTCCTTATCGGTCCAAAGCTTGTCGCCGATGGTCACCGTGGCGTTGCGCTGGGCCGTGCCCCAGTCACCCTGCCCACCCGGCTGGAAAGACACCGGGCCATCTGTGTAGCTGATACGCGCAACGCGCGACGGAGGATCGCCCTCGTCCGCTCGGACCGCTTGCGCGCTAAATAAGAGAAGACCGAGCACTGAAAGCAGCCATCCTGCGCCGCTTGCCCAGCTGGATTTGGTCTTCATATCGTTCCCCTGTTCCGCGACCGGCGCCTTGGCCAACTTGGCCGGTCTCCGGGAGCATACTCTCGGCTCCCATAGGATGGAACACCGGAATGGGAAAGAAGTTGCCCACCAAACGCACTCGTGAAAAGAGGTACTAGGACTATAAATATCTGCCCGGATTCTGTCCCTTTGGACAGGCGACCCCCTGCCCTCCCTACCCTAAACTCCTGTCTTGTGAGCGCTTCTGCGCTCTGGGAGAATTGCATGCTTATGAAGGGCAAATGGTTTGGGGTGTTGGCTCTGGGATTGGCCGCGGCGGTTGCTGAACCTGGCGGCAGGTTGGGCCTCCAGGCGGAACCGTGATTTCGCTCGAAGCGGATCCGAAGGATTCGAAGAAGCTCTACCTCGGCACATCTGACGGGCACGTCTTTTCTTCCACAGACGAAGGCCAGCATTGGCAATTGCTGAGCCGAATCGGCGTTGGCCAGGATGACGTCATTACGCACATTTTGGTGGACTCTCGCAATTCGAATCACCTGTACGCCAGCACGTGGACGCTCTATTCCGGCGGCGGCGGCGTATACCGCTCCGAGGACGCAGGACGGAGCTGGCACATTGTTGGTCTGCAAAAAGAAACCGTCCGCGCGCTCGCGCAATCTCCCACGAATCCAAAGACTTTCGTCGCTGGTTCTCTGACCGGCGTTTATCGTTCGCAGGATGACGGCGGCTCCTGGGAACGCATCTCTCCCGCGAATCACGACGACTTGCGCAACTTTGACTCGGTCGCGTTTGACCCGAAAGACGAAAACATTATTTACGCAGGGACCTATCACCTGCCCTGGAAGACGGCAGACGGCGGCAAGCACTGGACTTCCATTAAGGCAGGCATGATTGACGATTCCGACGTCATGACCGTTATCGTGGACGCTGCAAACCCTTCGAACGTCCACGCAACTGCGTGCTCCGGCATCTACCGCAGCGTGAATTCCGGCGAAACGTGGAAGCGGTACGCGGGGATTCCGTTCATTTATCGCCGTACCCAACTTATCCGCCAGGACCCGCAACATCCGGATACGCTTTATGCCGGAACGACCAGCGGCCTCTGGAAGACGACCAACGAAGGCGTCGACCAATGGAAGCGCTTGACTCCGGTCGAGTGGGTCGTGAATGCGATTCTGATCGATCCGAAAAATCCGAACCGCGTCATCATCGGCACGGAACGCCAAGGCGTGCAGATCTCTGAAAACGCGGGCGGCACGTTTACCGCCGCGAACACCGGCTTCCATCACCAGCACATTCTCGACGTCGCA
>WNFL01142892.1_pt1 | contig 14507 bp, 14 predicted proteins | sample 5400361 | NCBI WGS metagenome assembly WNFL01 (sample SAMN13153351, study PRJNA577476) | soil metagenome | isolation source: 40 cm soil on Douglas fir-dominated hillslope | place: USA:California | collected 2013-09-17
CAAGGCGATCTCGCGCCAAACCTTGCCGGCGCGGGCGGCCGCTGGTCCGAGGGCCAGCTTCGGCTTCGGCTTGTCGACGCATCTCGCCTCAATCCCGCAACCATCATGCCGTCCTATTATCGCCTGGACGGCCTTGATCGCGTCGGCACGGCGTGGCGCGGCAAACCGATCCTGTCGGCCGAGCAGATCGAGGATATGGTGGCGTATCTCGTAACGCTACGCGACTAGGAAGGCAGAACCAGCGATGCGCAAAAAAACCAATTCCACACGCCGCCAGTTCCTCGGCCTCGCCGGCGGCGCGGCTGTATTGGGCGCAGTCCCGATCGTGACGTTGCGGCCGGCTGAGGCGACACCCGCGACGCTCGCCGCCGCGATCAGGAACGTCGTGGGCGAAGCCGAGGTACGGACCGGCAAGGTCAAACTCGATGTGCCGCCGCTGGTCGAAAAGAAAACGGCAACACCGTGCCCGTGACATTGAGTGTTTCGAACCCGATGACCCCTGATGATTACGTCAAGAGCATCCACGTCTTCAACGAGAAGAACCCGCAGCCGAATGTCGGCAATTTCTATCTCGGCCCGCGCGCCGGCCGCGCGCAAGTCTCCACCCGGATTCGCCTCGCCGACAGCCAAAAGGTCGTCGCCATTGCGAGGCTGTCGGACGACACGTTCTGGTCCGCCACAGTCGACATTGTGGTGACGCTCGCCGCCTGCACCGAGGAGGTGATCTGATGCCGTCCGCACTGATCAACGTTCCGAAACGAGCAAAGCGCGGCGAGATCATCGAGATCAAGACGCTGATGTCGCATGTCATGGAGACCGGCTATCGCCGCACCGCCACCGGCGAGGTCGTCCCTCGCGACATCATCACCAGTTTTGTCTGCCGCTACAACGGCGTCGAGATATTTCGCGCCGATCTGTTCCCGGCGATCGCGGCGAACCCGTTCATGACGTTCTTCACGGTCGCGACCGAGAGCGGCAAATTCGACTTCGACTGGGTCGGCGACAGAGGTTTTATGGAAACTGCTTCGGCCTCGATTTTGGTCGAATGAGATCCGCGTGCGCGATAGCCGTCGTGGCGCTGCTGATCGCGGCCGATATCACGGCCTTGCTGGCTGCCGAAATCCCGCAAGCGGAGCGCCGATCCGGTTACAGCTTCATGACGCCGGACACCCAGGCGATCCAAGATGACGATACCACCAATCCCGGCATGCTGGGGGTGCTCGACGGCGAAGCTTTGTGGAAGAAAAAAACCGGAGCCGCCGGCAAGGCCTGCGCTGATTGCCATGAGGATGCGCGCGCCAGCATGAAGGGCGTAGCCGCCCGCTATCCCGCTTTCGACAAGACACTCGGACGCCCCGTCAATCTGGAGCAGCGCATCAACCTGTGCCGCGTCCAGCATCAGCAGACGACACCGCTGCCTTACGAAAGCCACGACCTGCTGGTGCTCGCCGCCTTCGTGGCGGAACAGTCGCGCGGTGTGCCGATCGTCGCCAGCGCCGATCCGCAACTCGAACCCTTCGTCGCCCGGGGACGCGAACTATTCATGCAGCGTCAGGGCCAGCTCAATCTCGGCTGCGCCAATTGCCACGACGACAATTGGGACAAGCGCCTTGCGGGCTCCGCCATCACGCAAGCACACCCGACCGGCTATCCGCTTTACCGGCTGGAGTGGCAATCACTGGGCTCGCTGCAGCGTCGCATGCGCGCGTGCATGACCGGCGTCCGTGCGCAGGCCTACGATTACGGCGCGCCGGAACTGGTCGAGCTGGAGCTTTATTTGATGTCGCGGGCGCAGGGAATGCCGATCGAGACGCCGGCCGTGCGGCCGTGAATGCCTAGCTTTAAGTTTTACGCGTTCGCTCGCTCGACAGAACCGTCGTCCTCCCCTATGGACAATCGGCCGCGCAAGATAACATTGCCAAGGCAACTTGAAACACTGCCAAAAAAAGCAAGGGAAACGCCATGACGAAAATGTCGAAGGTACGAAGTGTCGAAATCCTTGGCTGCGACGCTGGCTGGAGAAATTACCATTTCGTCAAGCTCACCACCGAAGACGGCATCGTCGGCTGGAGCGAATTTGACGAAGGTTTTGGCTCGCCCGGCGTAGGTGCTGCGATCCAGCGCCTCTCGACGCGGGTGGTGGGACAGAACGCCTTTCAGCACGAACGAATTTATGCGGAGCTTTTTTCAGCAACCCGCCCCGCGGCCGGCGGCATCGTTGCGCAGGCGCTGGGCGCGATCGAAAATGCACTGCTCGACGCGAAGGCAAAACTGCTCGGCGTGCCCTGCTACGAACTGCTCGGCGGCAAAATTCGCGATCGCATCCGGGTCTACTGGTCGCATTGCGCCACCTGGCGCATCAATCATCCCAGCTGGTACAAGCCGCCGATCGACGATCTCGACGGCGTCAAGGCGATCGGACGCGAGGTTCGCGAAAAGAAATTCACCGCGCTGAAGACCAACATCTTCACCTACGATGCCGGCAAGCCGCAGGGCTGGCGACCCGGATTCGGTTCACCGTTCGAACCCGAAATCAATGTCGACCGAAGGGTCTTGCGCGATCTGCGGATGCATCTCGAAGCGATCCGCGACGGCGCCGGACCGGATGTCGACATCCTGCTCGATCTCAATTTCAACGCCAAGACCGAAGGCTATCTTAAAATCCTGCGCGCAATCGCCGACCTCGACATGTTCTGGATCGAGATCGACAGCTTCAATCCCGAAGCCCTGGGCTATATCAGGCGTCAAAGTCTGCACCCGATCTCGTCATGCGAGACGCTTTTAGGCTTGCGCGAATTCCTGCCCTATTTCCGCGAACAGGCCATGGATGTCGCCATCATCGATACACCCTGGAACGGCGTGTGGCAGTCGATGAAGATCGCAGCCAGCGCCGAGGCGCACGAGGTCAACGTCGCGCCGCATAATTTCTACGGCCACCTCTGCACCATGATGAACGCCCATTTCAGCGCGGCGGTGCCGAACTTGCGGATCATGGAGACCGATATCGACCGACTGGCCTGGGATCATGAGCTTTTCACCCATTTGCCCAATTATGAAGACGGGCATCTCGTCATCCCCGACCGGCCCGGCTGGGGCACCGAGCCCAACGAAGAGGCACTCCGTGCCCATCCGCCGAAAGGCACCGGCGGCCTTCTGAACTACGGCCGAAAAGCTTAAGCCACTTGGGACATCGCCGTTGAAACCCTGCCCGACGCGCCTTTCGCGATTGGGGTTGGCGAGTGCGCTTGCTCTCACATCGTATCGGATGCAGAATTTTTGCAGAGGCCTCGAAACGGCAGGATGCCTGACATGTTTCCACTGCCGTCGCTACCGACCGACCGCGCGCCATGCGCAGCCAGTTGACACATCAATGAGTCACGTCGGCTTCAGGTGCATAGCCCGAGAGGGGAATGGACCATGAGGCTGTATATTTTTGAACATGAGCAATTTTGACCAGCGCAATCGATACCGGAGTTCCACACTGTTTCTGTCATCACCCCGTGCCGACGGTCATCGGGGGATTTAGGGCGCTGTGCGACCGCCTTGATCGAAGGAGAAGCTATCACGCGCCTCTACGTTTGTCCGTTGACCGGCCGTTGAAGCCTGGCAAGGGGAGGATAAAGCGATGATCAAGAGCAATTATCTCGCAACTGCGACAATAGCACTCTCACTCGCGTTCGCCGGCGCGGCATCCGAAGTTGCCAAGGGATCGCGGCACGAGTTCTTGTACTTTACCGACAACGGCGACCTCACCGCCGTGCGCTACGATGACTGGAAAGTCACGTTCAAAACTATCAAAGGCAATCTGTTCACCGGCACTGAAGAATCAACCAACGTTCCGCTGGTGACCAACCTGCGGCAGGATCCGTGGGAGCGCTACCAGGATCAATCGATGATGTATGCCCGGTGGTGGGGTGACAAGCTGTGGACGTTGATTCCGAGCTCAGCCATCGTCGGGCAGTTCCTGCAGACCTTCAAGGAATATCCGCCAAGCCAGACGTCAGGAACGTTTGGCATTGAAAAGGCGCTCAAGATGATCGAGGCAGGCAGCAGCGGCGGCGGCAAATAGCGAGCGACGCTTGAGGAGAAGCGAGAAGCCAGGTCGCAGAACGAGGTTTTATTGATTTCGTCGGTATACCCAGACACTCACCGTGTATTTGCAAATGGTCTGACATCAGGGAGACGTCGCTATGAAAATCACGACGGCACTTTCGTTAGGCTTTCTTCTCGGAACAAGTTATTTGCCAGGAGCGATGGCCCAGCAGATCAACGGCACTCCGGGTTCGCCCAGCGCCACGACCACAATCGACGGCACACAACTTCCGCCCGAGCCCCCAAAGTTTGGCGGTGTGATCAACGAGAATGCCAAAGATTCCAAGCCGTACTGGCCACCGTCGGTAGTGCCGCCCACGGGCGCGCCAAACGTGCTGCTGATCATGACCGATGACCAAGGCTATGGCGTGTCTGGCACCTTCGGCGGTGTCATCCCGACCCCGAGCATGGATCGCATCGCCAAGGCGGGATTGCGCTATACCCAGTTTCACTCCACGGCTCTTTGCTCGCCGACGCGGGCTGCGCTGATAACTGGCCGCAACCACCATTCGGTCGGGTTCGGCGTCATCGGTGAAATGTCCACCGGCTATCCGGGTTATGATTCCGTCATCGGCCCTGAGAGCGCGACGATCGGAACTATTCTCCGCGATAACGGATACGCCACGTCCTGGTTTGGCAAGAACCATAATACCCCAACCTATCTGTACAGCGCGGCCGGACCATTCGACCAATGGCCGGTCGGTATGGGCTTCCAGTACTTCTATGGGTTCATGGGCGGCGAGACAGACCAGTGGACACCTTACCTTTATCGCAACACGAGCCAGGTATTTCCGTGGGTCGGCAAGCCCGGCTACAATCTCATCACCGACATGGCTGACGACGCCATCAAGTACATGAGCAGTCTGAACGCGGCCGCACCCGATACGCCGTTTTTTCTTTATTACGTCCCGGGTGGCACGCACTCGCCGCACCAACCGACCAAGGAATGGATCGACAAGTTCAAAGGCAAGTTCGATATGGGCTGGGAGAAGATGCGTGAGCAGATTTTCGCCAACCAGAAGCGGCTTGGGGTTATTCCCGCGAATACCCAGCTCACGCCTTGGCCGGATACCCTGCCGAAATGGGACTCGCTTTCATTTGTGCAGAAGAAATTATACGCACGGGAGGCGGAGGTGTTTGCTGCTTACGCAGCCTATACCGACAATGAGATCGGTCGCGTCATACAGGCGGTCGAGGACATGGGCAAACTCGACAACACGCTGATCATCTACATCAGCGGCGACAACGGCACCAGCGCCGAAGGCACCCTCGAGGGCACTCCAAACCAAATGACCGCTTACAACGGCATTCTGAAACTCCCGGAAGCCGAGCTGATGTTGAACTATGAAGCCTGGGGCTCCGACAAGACCTATCCGCATATGTCGGTGGCGTGGTCGTGGGCATTTGATACACCGTTCAAGTGGACCAAGCAGGTTGCATCGCACTTCGGCGGCACACGGCAAGGCATGGTCATCTCGTGGCCCGGACACATCAAGGACGTCGGCGGCGTTCGCTCGCAGTTCCATCACATGATCGATATCGTGCCGACGATTCTTGAAGCCACGGGCATCAAAGCTCCGACCACGGTCAGCGGCATTGCTCAAAAGCCCATCGAAGGCGTGAGCATGGCCTATACGTTTGACCAGGCGAATGCCAACGCACCCTCGAAGCGCGACACTCAGTATTTTGAGATGTTCGCCAATCGCGGAATCTACCACGATGGTTGGTACGCCGCGACGACGCCGCCGGTGCCGCCCTGGCTCATGGGAACGGCCAAGCTGCCTGAGATCAACGACTACAAGTGGGAACTCTACAACATCGTGGACGACTATTCGCAAAACAATGACCTCGCGGCCAAGAATCCCGACAAGTTGCGCGAGTTGCAGGCGTTGTTCGGGACCGAGGCGGCAAAATACCAGGTTTTACCGCTGGACAACTCGATTATACCTCGCTTGACCACGCCGCGGCCGAGCGCGACCGCCGGGCGAACGGTTTTTACATATTTCGGTGAGAATACCGGCATCCCGGAGGGTAACGCTCCGAGCATCCTCAACAAGGATTATACCATCCCCGCCGAGGTTACCGTTCCCCAAGGCGGCGCGGAAGGAATGATCGCCACTCTCGGCGGCCGCTTCGGCGGATATGCCCTCTACCTGCTCAAAGGCAAGCCGGTCTTTTCTTACAACTTGCTCAATCTGGAGCGGTTCCGCTGGGAAGGCGGCGTGGGACGTCGTGACCTGTTCGGCGATGCGCTCAAGCCCGGCAAGCACACGATTGTATTCGACTTCAAGTACGATGGCCCCGGCCCGGGCAAGGGTGGCACCGGCGTACTGACGGTTGACGGCAATCAGCTGGCGCGAAAGACGATCCCGCACACGATTCCCGCACTCATGACAATCGACGAAACGTTTGACATCGGGAGCGACACCCGCACGACGGTGGACGACAGCTACAAGCTGCCGTTCCGCTTCACCGGCAAGATCGACAAGCTAACGTTCAAACTTGGTCAGACGCAAATGACAAGTGATGAGCAAAAACTTATGCGGCACGCACTCGAAAGAGCGAGGGACTAGGCACGGCAATCACGAAAAATGCATGAGGAGAGCTACATGAAATCTAAATTGGCACACTCCGCGTTCGTCATTGCTTCCCTACTCGCCTTGACACACTTTGCTGCGGCCCAAGGTACGTCCGGTTCCACCGGGGCCATCGCATCCATTCCCAGCAGCGTTGTAAGGGCCGGTGAACAAGGACAAGCTGTCACGCAGCCCGGTCTCTTCAGTATTATCACCAGTTCGACTCCGCCTGGCGCTGATGCGGGTTCGAAACAAGAAACAATCCGGCGCGGTCAACACCCGCGGCCTTCGAAGTAGAAAACAAGTTCAGAAGCGAGAGCGAACCGAGGCCGAGGTACGGGAGATTCGAGACTTTCGCTGTTGCTGGCGCCAGTGCGAGCGACTTGTCCGAACAGGCGCTCCGCCGTCAGGGCAAAGGAAATTATCTGATGAACCAGAACCACTTTACCCTCAGTTTCCCATTGAAGGAGCCCGCTGACGCAAAGGTACTGGCGGAGCAGCTGCCACCGATGATGCATGGTCTATTCCAGGCAACGGATGCCATCGGCCGGGTCCACTACTCACGCTTCACGGTTCTGAGCGAAAAAACCTTGCTATTTCTTGGCGATTTCGACGGCGAATTCGATCAGCTCATGGCCGATCTCGCCAGGCTGGCCGGACCGGTGTTTGACGCGATCCTCCAGCATGTTGCCAATCCGCCGCCCACGCCGGTCGCCGCCAACGTAGACGCCTTCGTCAAATGGACCGCGGCGCATCTTGTCCGTGCGGTGAATCTTTACACCGCCTACCCCGACGTGACCGCCAAGGAGATAAAAGCCTTGGCATCCGCCGCGGACGTCGGTGGGAGCGGCGAACTGCATCCATTTCTGGTGATCCTGCCCATCAAGTCATACCTTCATTTCATTGCAGTGCAACTAATCTTGCGCGCGCGAGGACGCGGGACAACGAAAGACCTGGACAAAGTCGGCACACCCCACTTCGCACAATTCGTGCCGCTTGAGGACAATCGGATCGGTTTCTTTACCGTCTACGATGGCTCGTTCAACAAATACATTGCCGATTTCACCAAGAACATCGGAGAGGTCTTCGATCTAATCTTCAAGTTTACGAAGAATCCGCCTCCGTCACCATGCAGAAAGCATCTGCAGGAGTTCGTTGACTTTGCAGCGGGCGCAAACCGCACGCCGATCGGATTCTATCAAGCATATCCAGGCCTATCGGTTCAGGACATCCATGCGCTGATCGCCGACAGCAAGCCGCAATCCGCTTTGGGTGGATAGTCAAGGAGGCGCGCGATGAGTCAGGCCAACGAGGTACAGGCGCCTGAGGCGAAAGAAAGCCAGGGATTTTTTCGCCGTCTGTTCGGGCGAGCGGAAAATGAGATTTCCGGAAGTGATTCCCATGCCCGATCCGCTTCGGGGAGCGCGCTCGACCTCGGCGATATTCAGGGGTTCATCCTCCGCGGGTACAGGATGCCGATGGTTCGGCATTTCCTGCTGACGGTCGGTGCTCCCGCCGAGGCGCGCAAGATGCTCGGTCGACTCGTCAGCGGCGACGAATCCGACGCGCCGCAGATCACCACTGCCGAAGACTGGCACGTAGGGTTCGAGCCAGGACCAGGAGACAATCCCGCCGACGTCCCGCTCCGCAAGCCGGACTATTGCCTAAACCTCGGCATTACCTGGCCCGGGCTGCTTGCGCTGGAAATCAAGGATCGCGTCCCGACGCTCTCGTTCAAGTCGTTCGGCGCATTCATCGACGGCGCCGCCGAACGCGCGAAACTGGTGGGTGACACCGGCGACAGCGAGCCGCAGCACTGGATCGGCGGATTCGGAAAGGGAAGCGACCACGTCCTGGTTACGTTGCACGCCATCAGTCCCGAAGCGATGACGTCATATAGCGACCGCCTCTCCAACCTGCTTGCCGCCTTTCGGGAAATCTGGCGTGCTGACGGGATGGCCTTGATGGAAGTGAAGGACGGCGAGCCCGTCCCCACCTTCAAGGTTCACTTCGGTTACACCGATGGTATCAGCATGACCACCATTCGCGGTGGTCCGGAACGATATCCGCCGGATCATCAGCAGCCATGCGAACCCTGGCTATTTGTCTTGCGGGACGAGGCTGAGAATTACTTCGTGCCGGAGCCGCGGGAACTTGGCCTGAATGGCAGCTTCGCTGTGTTCAAGATGATCGAGACGGATGTCGTCGGATTTGAAAAATGCCTTCAATCGAACAAGGACGCGATTGATCCCGAATTGCTTGCCGCCAAGATCTGCGGGCGCTGGCGCAACGGCGTTCCGCTTATGTTGTCTCCTGACACTAATAGCCCTCCGGGTGGGATACCGACAGAGCAGCTGAACAACTTCGAGTACGTTAACGCGGATGGATCGGGCGATCCAAAGGGTCTGCGCTGCCCCGTCGGCGCGCACACGCGCCGCATCAACCCGCGAGGCCAGCCCGTCACAGGCCAGGGTCAATCCGGCGGCAGCAACAATACGCACCGGCTGATCCGTCGTGGCATGCCATACGGGCCGACCTATGATCCGGCTCAACCCCGCGACGGCATCGAGCGCGGGCTGCTCGGCTATTTCATCAACTCAAGCATCGAGAACCAATACGAGTTCGTGCTCGGACATTGGGTCAATGACAGCGAATTTGCCGGGGCGGCACGCAGGACCCGGCGGAAAGTATTTTCGTAATTCCGCGGGCGAATGGTGCGCTCCCGATCAAGATCACGGGGTTTTCAAGCTTCATTACGACGAAGGCCGCCGCCTACTGTTTTCTGCCAAGCATCACCGCGATCAAGTTCATCGCCAATTTGAGCTGAGGCCTGTGACCGACTTCTCTTAGGAGACTTTCCATGGTGTTCCTGAACAGGTGGTTCGGAGTTACCGAGAGCGACGCTGAGCGGAACCTTACTAGAGAAAAGTCCGACATCGAGGAGATCACCAAGAAGTCCCTCCTGATGCAGACGAATGCTGCTGCCCAACAACGCCGGCCGCTCTGTCGCGGGACCCACGCAAAGGGTGTCTGCGCCCGAGCCCTGTTCGAAGTATTTGACGTTACAGTCGAACGAGATCCTGGACAGGCGACACGGCTTGCGAAGGGGATTTTCGCAAAGCCCGGCACATATCCTGCAGTGGTGCGGTTTGCGAACGCGGACCCAAACATAAATTCTGATTTCAAGCCGGACGTCCGATCGTTGTCATTCTCGGTCGATCTCACTCGGAATGGCAAGACTGTTCCCGATGCGAACCGTGGCCGACAGGATTTTTCGCTGCAAAACGCAACAACCCTGCCAATAAACGATGCGCCTGCATTTCTGGCGACGATGAAGCTGTTGACGGCATCAAATCAAGCCGCCGGCCTGTGGTCCCTGCCATTCAGGGACAAGCTAAGAGTGCTGAGGACCCTCGCGTTGGCAGAATTGCAGGCGCGCCAGACAATCAAGCCCTACCAGCAACTGCGCTATTGGAGCACCGTACCGTTTCGTCACGGACAAATCGATGTCGTGAAGTATTCGGCCACACCGTCCCCGGACAATCCGGCGCGTCTTCTGCAAAGAAGCAATCCTAAGGGCTTGCAGGACGAGCTGATCCGGCATCTCGAGGAAGATGGCAAGATGAGCGGATTCGACGTTGGGGTCCAATTCCTCGACGTCGACAGGATGACATATTGGGGCAAGCATCGGGACGCCAGCTTCTGGATCGAAAACGCCAGCGTCGAGTGGAACGAAGCGGAAGCGCCCTTCCACACGGTCGCGAGGCTTACCCTCATGCCAAACTCGCAGCTTCCGTCGGAAGAGAGTGATGCAACCTATTTCGATGTCACGGGAAACTCGACACCTGACAGCACGCCTCTTGGAAGCATCAATCGCGCCCGCTGGCCAGCGGAGGTTGCCAGCAGAAAAGCCCGCATGCGCGCGGACAGTCGAGCCGCCGGAGGGTGTCGAGGCGTTGGCACTCAATCGAAGCATCCTCCGGGGGGCCGCTCGTTGAATGAGGCCCGCAGCGGCAGTGGTCAATCGGCGCCTCAGGAGTAACGAACATGGTTTCGCTAAAATTGCCGCTTTGGCTTCGTTTTGTCCTGCTTGTTGGTATTGTCGGTCTTGTGTCAGGCGCAAGCCTCATCGCCTATCGGTACTATACTCGTCCGGTGACGCTGAGCGTGGCGGTGGGCTCGATTGACGGTGAGGCTGCCAAGGCAATGTCGGCGATTGCAAGCCGGCTCGTCTCGACGAACGCGCCGGTGCGGCTCAAGGTGATCGACAGCGGTACCGCGCTTGGGGCCGCCAAGGCCTTTTCGGACGGCAAGGCGGATCTGGCAGTGGTCCGTGGCGATGTCGGCGACTTGTCGAAGGCGCAGGCCATCGTCGTCGTGAGCCATATGGCCGCGCTCATCATCGCACCGCCGGGTTCGTCCATCGACAGCATGGAAAAACTAAAAGGCCACCGCGTGGGCGTACTCGGAGGCGAAGCCAACGCCAAGATTGTCGACGTGCTGAGCAAGGAATACGGGTTCGATCGCGCGAAAGTATTCAAGGACGTCGCGCTGCCGGATGCCCGGCGGGCCATTCAATCCAAGGAGGTGAGCGCGCTGCTCATCGTGATCCCCCTGACCGGAAAATACCTGTCGCTGGTTCGCGACATCTTCCAGCAGGGCCCCAAGGCATTGCCGACACTGATCCCGATCGAGTCCGCAGGCGCCATCGCGGAGGCCGAACGCGCCTATGAAAGCTTCGACATTCCGAAGGGCACGCTACGGGGGGCTCCGCCGGTCCCTGACGACGACGTGACCACCTTGAGAACCAATCTGTACCTGGTCGCCGGCAAGGCGCTCGGTGCGGATCTGGTCACGACCCTCACGCAAACGATCATGAGCGTCCGCAGGGACCTCATGCACGAAGAACCCATCTTCGCGCAGATCACCGCGCCCAGCACCGACCAGGACGCCTTCCTTCCGCTGCACCGCGGGGCGGCGGCCGTCTACAACAGCACCACGCAGAGCTTCATGGACGAATACGGCAACTGGATCTACCTGACGCCGATGGTGCTTGGCGGCATCGCGACGGTGCTCGCCGCGGGCTGGAAATTCCTCGGGATCGGCAACCCCGCGACCAGTGAGGGGCCCCTGGATTCTCTCTATGCCCTCTCGCGCCGGATTCGGAGCGTCGGCACGGAGGCTGAGCTGTCGGATATCGAAGAAGAAATTGACGACATTCTCAAGACGCAACGCGCCAAATCCGCTAGTGGCGACGAGAGCGCGGTGGATGACGCGACCTTGAATGTGGCAGCCCATCGGCTGGAGAGCTTGATTCACGATCGACGAACGATGCTCGCGAAGAGACCGGCAACTGCCTCCGCGGCATGAGCGACGCAGCACTTAGTTGCCAAACGATGCGGAATTGCGATTGACCGAATGAGGACTTCAACCCAAGGAGGACAGTCATGAAACATCTGATGATCTCGCTATTGCTGGCAGGAGGCTTCATCGCCTTGAGCACGATGGACGCAAGCGCCGTCGTCTGCGCACGCGGTGTGTATCGCGCGGGCTGCGTCGCGGCCGGCGGGGCCGCGGTCGTCGCGCGGCCCGTTGTCCGTCCGGCTGCCCGTGCAGTTGTTGTGGCGCCGCGGGGGGTCGCTGTTCGCCGCCGGGTGTACTGACAATCCTGCGACGCATTTGCTAAAAAACATGCCGCGTCACCAGCGATTGATCTGGTCGCAGGGTCGCACTATGCTGTATCGAACAGCCGCCAAAAAGGCTGAGAGATTCTAGCTATGAACGATCTGTTGATCTCACTCCTTGTGTTCGCGGTGATATTTGGCGGCGCCCTGGTTGGGATGGTTGTTCGACCTTTGTTGTCGGAAAGGCATCTGCATCCAGACTCCAGGGACGTTGTAAAAATGGCAACGGGTCTGATTGGCACATTAGCCGCGCTTGTGCTGGGCCTGTTGATCGCGTCTGCGAAGAGTTCCTTCGATCAGAAAACCAACCAGGTCAGGCAAATGACCACGGCCATAATCGTTCTCGACGATCTGCTTGCGCAATATGGTCCGGAAGCAGCAGGTGTCCGAAATCTTCTGCGGCAAACCATTCAACCGTTAGCCAACCGCATTTGGCGCGAACAAGAGATCCCGACCGGCAAGCCCGTTCATTTCGAGTCAACCGCCCAGTCGTGGACATTCGAAAATGAACTGGAACGCCTGTCGCCGAAAGATGATGTTCAACGTTCCCTGCAATCCCGCGCCATTCAGACCTTCACGGAAGGCGCGCAGATCCGGTTGCAGTTGTTTGCGCAGGCCGGCGGCTCAATTCCGACTCCCTTTCTGATCATTCTGGTTTTTTGGCTTAGCGCGATCTTCGTGAGCTTCACCTTGTTTGCGCGAGCCAATCTGGTCGTCATGGCCTCTCTGTTTGTATGCGCGCTGTCGTTTGCCTGCGCGATATTTCTGGTTTTGGAGCTGGATAACCCCTTCTCAGGCCTGATGGGAATTTCGAGCACCACCCTTCGGAGCGCGCTTTTGCCGCTGAATCCGTAGAGCTTGCTGGTATCTCCGGCTATCTCGTGCAAACCCGGCTGTGGACCCCGGAAGTATTGCTCTGGATTTGGTATGCCGCAGCGCATTGGCGATGGCTGCGTTGCAATAATTGCCGTGGCAGCCGGCTTGCGGCGCAGCAATTGTTGCAGGTATCCTGTGGCTCAGTCGATCAGCCGGGCCCACGAAGAAAATGGCCCTCCGTTCCAGTGGAGAAAATGCCGTGAACCCTCCGATAAGCTCTCCCGCCATCAAAATCGTCAAATCGGTCCGCGAACAGGTGAGCCCCGAGGAATGGCAAGCCCGCGTCGATCTCGCGGCCTGCTATCGCCTCACCGCCATGTACGGCATGACGGAGATGATCGCCAACCACATCTCATGCCGCGTCCCGGGATCGCACGATCATTTCCTGATCAATCCCTACGGGATGCTCTACGAAGAAATCGATGCATCGTGCCTGATCAAGGTCGATCTCGAGGGCAACACGATCTTCAATGCCTCCGACTATGGCGTCAACGCCGCCGGCTTTGTCATTCATAGCGCCATTCATATGGCGCGGCACGATGTCGACTGCGTGGCGCATACCCATACGCCGGCCGGCATGGCGGTCTCGGCGATGGAATGCGGGCTGCTCCCGCTGGCGCAAACGTCGATGCGGTTTCTTCACATCGCCTATCACGACTTTGAAGGCATCGCCGACGATGTCGGCGAGCGCGAGCGGCTGGTCGCGGATCTCGGCAATCACGAAGCCATGATTTTGCGCAACCACGGACTGCTCGTCGTCGGACGGACCATCCCTGCGACGTTCAACCTGCTGTATCGCATGGAGCGCGCCTGCGAAGTGCAGGTGATGGCGCTGTCGTGCAATACCAAGCTGGTCTACCCGCCCGATGACGTCCTCGAAAAAACTTTCGACAAGGTGAAGCCGCGTGCCGATCAACCCAATCGGAACGGCGAACTGGCCTGGCCGGCGCTGCTGCGAAAGCTTGACCGCGTCGATAGCTCCTACCGGAACTAACAAGCCAGGGACGAAATGCCCCGGCCGTCCAATCGGACGGGGCCAAATCCAGGGCTTAGTCCTCCGGATCGGTGGCAAAAGGCAGCCGCATATCAGCCCCACTCCAACGAAGCCGTTTCAAAATTAATGAAGCGGAGGAAGTCGGCCGGGGTTTGCGGCCAAGCGCGCGCCGCCGCATCAAGCCCACCTCTCCACGCAGCCTGACCGCATAGCGCGCCGTCACTGGCCTCGTTTGTACAATCAGCGGATGACGGCAACGCGCCCAGGTCTCCGAGCGTGCCTCAC
>WNFL01043021.1_pt1 | contig 14506 bp, 9 predicted proteins | sample 5400361 | NCBI WGS metagenome assembly WNFL01 (sample SAMN13153351, study PRJNA577476) | soil metagenome | isolation source: 40 cm soil on Douglas fir-dominated hillslope | place: USA:California | collected 2013-09-17
AGCCGTTGCACTGCAAGACCGGTAGCCTGGGATACTTCCGGAACCGGTCGTCGGTGAGCGCGAGTTGGCAGAGAAAAAACACTGAGCCTCGATCTGACTCGATGAGGCGGACGTGGATGCAGGTCGCGCAGAGTCCGGCGCGGACTTGGTTGGGTCTTTCTTCTGCTTCTGCCGCCATTCAGCAAGCATACCAATCGGCCTTACGGAACCGCTCAGGGTCCGTTCCCCGCAGAAGCCTTAGGTCGCGTCGACGTAACACAATGAAAACAAATGCCCGTGAGAAATCGGGGGCACCGAGATACGATTTCCGAAACCGTCACAAATGAATTTGCCGAAGCGTTCCAATTTCAACGTATACTGCTGCTGGCTTCACTCTTTTAGGAGATGTCTTTCCATGTCGAAATTGCGTCGTCTGTCTGCCCTCGCTGTCACAATTGCATCCCTGGTCTCCGCACAAGCGCTGGGCCAGAGCGGCGTTACCACCTCGACCAAGAACCCACAACAGATCGCTACGCTCCACTGGTACAAAGCGAACCAGACGACCAAGGTCAACGTGGGAAATCTGCCTGCGGGCGCGGCATTTGATGGCGCCAACCTCTGGGTGGCAAACGCGATCGACAATACGGTCACCAAACTGCGGACGAACGATGGAGCTGTTCTCGGCACCTTCGCGGTCGGACAGGATCCTGGCGGCGTAGCATTTGACGGGGCCAACATTTGGGTTGCAAATTTCAATGGCAACAACGTAACCGAGCTTCGGGCTAGCGACGGTGCCGTCCTGGGATCCTTCGCGACCGGACAAGGCGCCAGCGGCGTGGCTTTTGATGGGGCAAACATTTGGGTCGCAAACGCCACCAGCAACAACGTGACTAAGCTTCGTGCCAGCGATGGCGCCGTTCTTGGGACGTTCGGCGTGGGTCAGTACCCAACCCACCTGGCATTCGACGGAGCGAACCTTTGGGTAACAAATACCAGCGGCGACAACATCACGAAACTCCGTGCCAGCGACGGCGCTGTCCTGGGAACCTACAAAGTGGGAACGAACCCTCGGGGAGTGGCTTTTGATGGGAATAACATCTGGGTGGCGGTCTCCAGCACCAACAAGGTCGTAAAACTTCGGGCCACTGACGGTGTGACGCTGGGAAGCTTTTCTGTCGGATCAGTGCCGTATGGTGTTGTATTCGACGGCGCCAACATTTGGGTAGTGAATTTCGCCACCAGCAACGTAAGCAAGCTGGCCGCCAGCAATGGGGCTACACTCGGAACCTTCAGTGTCGGATCTGGTCCGGAAGACACGGCATTTGACGGAGCCAACATCTGGGTGCTGAACGCAAACGAAGCGACTGCATCGAAGCTCTGATTCCACTAACGCTTAACTGAAAAGCGGTCTTGCTTTCCCGTCGGCACACGGTAACGAGGCCGCTGTCCTCTTGCTTTTCCTTGAAGGTGCAAGTTGGCTATCCGAGTTTCCGGGCTTAAGGTTCCGCTAGAGGGGTTCGGGTTTAGGGAGCTTTGGGGCTGGCTGGTTCGTCGTGCCTGACAAGGAACAGAACCGCGACCACACCCGCTGCGGCTGCGCCGCCATAGAGGGCGCCGGCGGAATTCAGGGGGCCAGTGGTAGCTGCGGTTGCGGCTCCGCCGCCGGGACGACGGCGCGACTGTTGCTGCTCGGCGACGGGACAAGCTTCGCGGCGCATTTCCTGGCCAGCGCGTAATACTTCGCCACGATCGGGCTGGGAATCTTGCGTTCCGGTCGTGCGGCCGACCGGGGCACCGTTCACGTCGCGATTGCGCGCTGCCTCGGACGAGACTTCGGCGCTCTTATCGGACTTCTTGTCACGAGCCTTCTGGGTGCGTCCATAAACGCGAACATCGCCGCCACGGGCCTGGATGAGGACTTCGCCGGCGCTGGCGTAGCTGACGGCAAACTCGGTCCACTGGTTCCAGGTCTGCGGTTTGACGGTCCAGCAGCCAGCCTGAACGCCGAATCCGCTCTGCGTGTTTGCACTGACGCCGCCGCGTTCCAGCACGGCATACTCGCCTTCGTAGCGCAAAGCCGTCTCCGGGCCGAGCATGGCGTTGGTGCCGTTCTGGGTCAGATTTCCGCCGGCGTCCTTTTGCGTGACGGTGAGGTCACCAAGCAGGAGAGCTTGGGAGGTTCCGACCACGCGGCCGTTGACGGCAACATTGCCGCGGGCGGCAAGCATGGCGCCGGAGGCTGGTGGTTGGGCCATCAGCAGGGTGGGCATCAAAGCGGAAAACGCGCAGAACAGCAGGCAACTTGGGCCGACGCGCCATTTCTTTTCTTCGCCCATGTCTCCGCTCATGCTTTTCGCCCCCCGGATGCTTCGCTCTAGCTTACCACTGTGATGCGTCGAGGGCCTCTCCGGTTATCAATCGAACCTCTCGAAAGGACATCCCTTCCTTATCATTTCACCATTTTGCTCCTTCATTCGCCTGCGCCGTGGCATTTCTTGAATTTTTTTCCGGAGCCGCAGGGGCATGGATCGTTGCGGCCAACTTTTGCGCTGGAGCGTACGACCTGCTGGACTGGGGCCTGCTCGGCTCCACCGCCGGCCATCTTGGCCTGCTGGAGTTCTCGCCTTTTTTTGCGTTGGAACTCGTGCTCTATTTCGTCGACGGACGTGGAGATACCGCGGGGGCGCTTACCGTTTGTCGTCGCCGAAGACGAGCGACCTTCAGGCGACGCTGCGCTGGGAAGAGCATCTTGCAGCCTTTGCGCTTCTGGACGCTCGAAGATCTGCATGAGATACAGATAGCGGACGGTGTCTTCCTGGAAGCGCTGCATCATCTCCTCGAACATGTCGAAGGATTCGCGCTTGTATTCCACCAGGGGATCATGCTGGGCGTAGCCGCGGAGACCGATACCCTCCTTGAGGTGGTCCATATTGAGGAGGTGGTCTTTCCAGAGCTGGTCGATGACGCTGAACATGATCATGCGCTCGTGGTAGCGCATGGCGTCGGCGCCAAGCAGCTTTTCCTTGGCGTCGTAGCGGTCTTTTAGTTTTTGGAAAATGGAGTCGCCGAGTTCAGTGCGGTTGAGACTCTCCATGTGGATGCCTTCCTCGGTGACATCCACGCCGAAACGGGTAAAGATGGCTTCCTTGAGTCCCTTGAGGTCCCACATGTCGACGTGGGCCTTAGGCGGGCAGAACTGTTCGATGAGGCCGCCGAGGATGCTGGAAACGTAGTCCTCGATGATGAGTTCTTTTTGATCGACACCTTCGAGCAACTGGCGGCGCAGGCCGTAGACGGCGGTGCGCTGCTTGTTCATGACATCGTCGTATTCGAGGACGTGTTTGCGGGATTCGAAGTTTTGTGACTCGACGGCTTTTTGCGCGGCCTCGATACGGCGGGAGATCATCTTCGATTCGATGGGTCCGCCCTCTTCCATGCCGAGACGCTGCAAGAGTGTCGAAACCCACTCTTTGGCGAAGATACGCATGAGATCGTCTTCGAGGGAGAGGTAGAAGCGGGAAGAACCGGGGTCGCCTTGGCGTCCGGCGCGGCCTCTTAACTGATTGTCGATGCGGCGGGATTCGTGGCGCTCCGTACCGAGAATGTGTAAGCCACCCACGTCAACGACTTCCTGGTGTTCGCGATTCGTCGCGGCCTCGTGCTGGCTAAGGGCTTCCTCCCATTGCGCCTTGGGAACGACATACTCGCTGCCCTGGTAATAGAAGAGGAAGTCTTTCTCATCGTCGACGGCAGTGATGACCTGGCCTTGCGCCTCGCGAACCGGCTGCGCCAAGCCTTTCTTGACACACTCTTGCTTGGCGAGAAATTCCGCGTTGCCGCCGAGCAGGATGTCAGTGCCGCGGCCCGCCATGTTAGTAGCGATGGTGACAGCACCCTTGCGTCCGGCCTGAGCTACGATTTCGGCCTCGCGTTCGTGAAACTTGGCGTTGAGAACGACATGGCGGACACCCTTGCGCTTGAGCAGATCGGAGAGAGCTTCGGATTTTTCAATGGAAGTGGTCCCGACCAGGATAGGCCGGCCCAGGTCGTGGAGTTGCTGGACTTCATCGGCGGCGGCGAAATACTTTTCCTTCTCGGTGCGATAAACGATGTCGGGATTCTCCAACCGGGACATTTTCCGGTTGGTGGGAATCACCACGACTTCCAGCTTGTAGATTTTGTCGAACTCGGAGGCTTCGGTTTCCGCTGTACCGGTCATGCCAGCGAGTTTCTTGTACATGCGGAAATAGTTCTGGAAGGTGATTGTGGCGAGGGTCTGGTTTTCGTTTTCGACCTTGACGCCCTCTTTGGCTTCGATGGCCTGGTGCAAGCCGTCGGACCAGCGGCGGCCCGGCATCAGGCGCCCAGTGAACTCATCGACGATGATGACTTCGCCGTCTTTGACCACATAGGCCACGTCGCGACGGTAGAGCGAATGGGCTTTGATGGCCGTTTCGACGTGGTGCTTCAAATCCCAGTTTTCGGGCTCGGCAATATTAGTGATGCCGAGGAGCTTCTCGACTTTATCCCAACCTTCGTCGGTAACGGTGATGGTGCGGTGCTTTTCGTCAACCGTGTAATCGCCGGTCCAGATTTTTTCGTCGAGCGATTTCTGGATTTCCTCGCCGAGAACGAGCTGCGGGATGATGCGGTTGACGCGGTCGTACTTGTCGGTGGTCTGCTCGCTCGATCCGGAAATGATGAGCGGCGTGCGGGCCTCGTCGATGAGAATGGAATCGACTTCGTCGACGATGGCGAAATTGTGCCCGCGCTGGACGCAGTCGCCGAGATCGAACTTCATGTTGTCGCGCAGGTAGTCGAAGCCGTACTCGTTGTTGGTGCCGTAGGTGACATCAGCGGCATAGGCGGCACGACGCTCTTCATCATCGAGATCGTGCACGATGACGCCGACTGTGAGGCCGAGGAAGGTATAGATCTTGCCCATCCACTCCGCGTCACGTTTCGCTAGATAGTCGTTGACGGTGACGACGTGAACCCCGCGGCCGGAGAGGGCGTTGAGGTAGACGGGCAGCGTGGCAACCAGCGTTTTACCTTCGCCGGTTTTCATTTCGGCGATTTTGCCCTGGTGCAGGACCATGCCGCCGATCATTTGTACGTCGAAGTGGCGCATGTTGAGAACGCGGCGGCCAGCTTCGCGGACCACGGCGAAGGCTTCGGGAAGGATTTCCTGGAGAACTTCTTTGAGGGCGGCTTGCTCGGCTTCGGCAGTGGCCTCGGGAGAGGCGGCTTCGGGCAGGCCGCGGAGGTGCTCATCGATGCGTTTGCGGAAGTCGAAAGTCTTGGCGCGGAGCTGTTCGTCGGTAAGCACTTTGGTGGCCGCGTCCCGAGCGGTGATTTGCTCAAGAACGGGCTGGAGGCGCTTGACCTCGCGCTCGTTTTTCGTCCCGAAAATCTTGGCTGCGATGGTGTTAATCAATGCGTGAAAATCCTTACAAACGGCATACTTCGGCCATCAAATTGAGATAGTAAAAGCCTAACATAGGTTGGGTGCCAGCCCATGCGCGGAGTTGCTGGCGGAGCTTTCTGAGGAACTCCGCCTGAGTGACGGATTTGCTGTATATTCAGCGCGGAGTATGGTGTTTCCCGCTCCCCTCACCTTATGGATCTTTTCTATCGCCGCTTTACGCAAAGTGCCAGCCGCCGACCCAACGAAATCGCGGTGGAAATGCAGCGTCGTGATCACACAGAGACCCTTACCTACGGCGAACTCCGGCGCATGGCGGAGAGCGTAGCCAGATGGCTGCGACACAACGGCGTGGATGCAGGTTCGCGGTGCGCCATTTACGCGGATAACAGCGCGCGCTGGGTGGTGAGTTATCTGGGGATTTTTGCGCAGGGATGCACGGCCGTACCGCTGGACAGCAATTACCACGCGGACCAGGTACACAAGCTGCTGCTGGATAGCGGGGCCAGCCTGCTCTTTTGCGATGCGCGGCATTTGACGCTGGCTCGAGAGGCGGCGACGGGGACTGCGGTGAAGATTGTGCTGTTGGAGAGCGCGGAGGCCAAAGCGGCAGGGAGTCTCGACGCAATGATTGCGGCGGGACCGGAGGATTTTTCTGCTTCAGAACCGCAAGAGTCGGACTTGGCGGTGCTGCTGTACACCTCAGGGACAACGTCGGACCCGAAGGGCGTGATGCTCTCTCACGGGAACCTGGCGAGCGAGGTTGCGACCGTCGCTAAGCTGGTTTCTTATACGGAACGGGACGCGATCCTGGGAATCTTGCCGCTGTTTCATTCGCTGGCACAGGTAACGAACCTATTGCTTCCCCTGTCCGTTGGCGCGCGCGTGGTGTACCTTGAAACGCTCAACACCACCGAACTATTGCGCGGACTGCGCGAGCGGGAGATTACGTCGTTTTGCGTGGTGCCGCAGTTTTTCTATCTGATTCATGAACGGATTGAGAAAGAAATTGGCAAGCGCGGATTTCTGGCGCAAAAGGCGTTTGCCGCGGTGCTGGCGCTGAACCGGTTTTCCCGCAAGCTGGGAATCAACCTGGGCAAAGTGTTCTTTGGGAAAATTCACGCCACGTTTGGCAAGCGCATGCGGCTACTGGTAACGGGCGGGTCGCGCTTCGATCCGGAAATTGCGCGCCAGTTCTATGCGCTGGGAATTAATGTGTTGCAGGCCTACGGCCTGACCGAAACCACCGGCGGAGCAACCGTGACGCCGCCGGGAGATTTCGTAATTGGATCGGTGGGAAAGCCGCTGCCGGGAGTTGAGGTGAAAATTCTAGATCCACAGCCTTCCGAGGACGCGCCCCCGAGCGGGGAGATTGCCATCCGCGGCCCCAACGTAATGCTGGGTTACTACAATCGGCCGGATGCCACAGCTACGGCGTTCAAGGATGGGTGGTTGTTGAGCGGGGATCTGGGATATATCGACCGGCGCGGACACGTTTTTGTTACTGGGCGGAAGAAGGAATTGATCGTACTCGCGAACGGGAAGAATCTTTATCCCGACGAGATTGAGTCGTACTATCTGAAATCGGCGTTTATCAAAGAGATTTGCGTGATGGCGCTGCAGGGAGTGCCGGGTGATCCAACCAAGGAACGGTTGCACGCGGTGATTGTGCCGAATTTCGAAGTCTTGAAAGAGCGCAAGATTGTGAACGCGAAGGAAGCGATCCGGTGGGATGTGGAGGGCATTTCCCACGGGTTGCCGAGCGTGAAGCGCATTTTGAGTTACGACATTTGGCAGGAAGAGCTGCCGCGGACAACGACAAAGAAGATCAAGCGCTTTGAGGTGGAGAAGCGGGTAAAAGAGCAGCAGGCGCGGGGCGGCGGGGACGACGAGGAGACGAAGCCGCCGGCGAAAGAACTTTCGGCCGCTGACGGCGCGTGGCTGGAGCAGGCAGATGTGGAGCGCGTGTTGCCCATCATTCGCGAGGCGGCCAAGGGCAATGCCGACGCCATTGCCCCGGATACGAGCCTGGAACTCGACCTTGGTCTGGATTCCATGCAGCGCATCGAGTTGCTGGTAAGCATCGAAGAGGAACTCGGCGGCAAGGTGGACGAGTCGCAACTTGGAGACATTTATACGGTGCGCCAACTGGTGGACGCGGTGGTAGCGAGCGTGGCGGCGGGCGGCGGGAAAAGGACGGAGTCGGCCGGGTGGAGTACCGTTCTGAACGAGGAAACTACGGACCCGGAAGTGCTTACTTTGACGCGCCCGCAACTGGTGTCCACGGGGTTTTGGTTTTTGCTGGCGAAGGTCGTGCTTTCGCTTTCGCGAGTTCTGAATGGATTGAAGGTGACCGGGATGGAAAACATCCCCGACAAAGGCCCGTTCATCCTGTCATCGAATCATCAGAGCTATATCGATCCGGCAATTCTGGGGGCGGTGTTGCCGTGGAAACACTTTAAGAATTTGTTTTCTCTGGGTACGAGCGAAGTCTTTGGGTCGGGGATCATGCACTGGATCGCCCGGCAGGTGCGCGTAGTCGTGCTGGATCCGGATGCAAATCTTGTTCCGGCCCTGAAAGCTGGGGCTTACGGGTTGCGGCATGGAAAAGTTTTGATTCTGTATCCCGAGGGCGAACGCAGCGTGGATGGGTCGCCGAAACGCTTCAAGAAAGGCGCGGCGATTCTGGCGACGCACTTGCGAGTGCCGATTGTGCCGATTGCGATTGAAGGCTTTTATGATGCCTGGCCGCGGGGCAAGCCCTTCTTCCAGAAGTTTACTTCAAGATTCAGCATGGCGTTTGGGGAGCCGATTGCTCCTCCGGACGGCGAGCCTACGGAGCTACTCGCTACGCAAATGATGGCGACGGTGCGGGGGAGGGTGGTGGAAATGTGGACGGTGTTGAACCGGGCGTATCGCGGCGAAAAGAGGCCGTCGGCGAAGGCTGCGGACTAGAACGCTATACCCACGCTTGGCATTCCGAGCATAGCGAGGAATCTGCTTGTGGATCTCGGCAGGCAAGGCAGATTCCTCGCTGCGCTCGGAATGACAATCACTATTATTTACTTCGCCTTGGGGTGCGTTTTGTCGTAGACGGCCATGAGGTGTTGCACGGAGAGCTGGGTGTAGCGCTGCGTAGTGGAGAGGCGCTCGTGGCCGAGGAGTTCCTGGATGGCGCGGAGGTCGGCGCCCTCTTCCAACATGTGCGTTCCAAAAGCGTGGCGCAGCGTGTGGGGGTGGAAATCCGAAGACAGGCCGTTGGCGACGCCTATTCGTTTGACGATGCGGCCGACGCTCCGGGTGGTGATGCGGCCTCCGCGAAGGTTGATGAGCAGCGCGCGCGGGGCTTTGTTGCGGGCGACCATAACTTTGGCGCGGGCGGGCAGATAGACATTGAAAGCGTTGAGCGCGGACTCTCCGAAAGGGACATAACGTTCTTTTTTTCCTTTGCCGCGAATTAGGATGGCACTTTCCGAGTAGCGGATGTCTTCGATGTTGATTCCCGTTAGCTCGGAGTTGCGGATGCCGCAGCCGTAGAGCAGTTCGAGTAGCAGCATGTCGCGCTCGGGGAATGCTGCGGTTTCCGGGGCTTTGGCGTCGAGCATGCGGTTGACTTCTTCCACTGTCGGAACGCGTGGCAGTTTCTTGGGAAGTTTGGGCGTCGACACCAACGCCGCCGGATTCTGTTCGACCACGCCTTCGCGCGCCAGCCAGCGATAGAGCGAACGCACGGCAGCCAGAGCGCGAGCGACGGAAGTCTTGCTCAGGCCGCGTTCATACCGAAGCGAAAGAAAGCCGCGGATGCGGATGTGGTCAATCTGCTTCCACGTGCTTTGTCCGACAAAACCGGAAAAGACGTCGAGGTCCTGCGTGTAGGCTTTGATGGTGTGAATGGAAGAATTCTGCTCGCGCAGGTGGCGGAGGAATTCGTCCACGGCCTTTTCCACGACGGACCGCCGGGTAGCCTTTGCGGCCCTTCTTCCGTGTCTCCGTGTCTCCGTGGTGAACGCCGTCATTTTCGAGCCTTCGCCCGCGGATGATGCTGCGTGTACACGGTCTTCAGCCGGTCGAGCGCCAGATGCGTATACACCTGAGTGGTGGAGATATCCGCGTGGCCCAGAATTGTCTGCACGGTCCGTAAGTCGGCGCCGTTTTCCACCATGTGCGTGGCGCAGCTATGACGCAGCATGTGCGGAGATACGCGACGCCCAGTAGCGAGCGACGATGCACGCACCATCGCCCACACGCTCTGTCGGCTCAACTGGCGCGCGCCGCTGCCCGGAAACAGGAACGGGCAAGTCTTCCCTGCCACCAGCGCCGGGCGCGCCTTGCTTAAGTACGATCCAAGCGCCTCCATCGCGGAGCGCCCAATCGGCACCATCCGTTCCTTATCGCCCTTGCCGCGCACGAGAACGTAGCCGAGCTCCAGCTTCAAATCTTCCAGCTTCACGCCGATGATTTCGGAAACGCGCAGAGCACCCGCGTAAAAAACTTCCAGCATCGCCCGGTTGCGCTCGGCAATAGCGACCGCTGTCTTGGAATCGGAAGTTGCTTTCGGGCCGTGCAACACCGTCTCCATCTCGTCCCGGCCCAGAGCTTTGGGAAGGACTTTCCAGCGCTTGGGGGAATCGATATTCAGCGTGGGATCGTGTTCGAGCAGATCATCCAACAAAAGATAGCGGTAGAAATGCCGCAGCGCCGAGAGCTTCCGCGCCACCGAACGCCCGTCCACCTGATTGGCAAACAACTGCTGCAAAAACTGGCGCACATCTTCTCGGCGCGCAGAAACCAAAGTCCGCTTGCGGCTCTCCAGAAACTCGGCGAACTGCAGCAGATCACTCAGATAGGCGCTGACGGAAAGACGCGCTAAGCCCTTCTCCACCTTCAAATAGGCGGCAAAGGCGGCAAGTAGATTTTCATTGGAAATGGCGGGCGGCACAATCTCAGGCTACGCGTTATCGGACACGGATTGAAGTGCCGCGGCGGGTACTCATTGGGTGGCCGAGGTTAGCAAATCCCGCGCATACAAAACCCCCTCCGGCGTCTCTTCGTGCTTGAAGTAAGCGTACACATCGCGCCCCTGGCTGGTATGCCCGCGAAGCGTTTGCAGCATCACCTTTCGCTCGTCCGCGGAGTAGCTGGCTTTGCGAAAGCGGTAGTAAGCAAAATCGGCGGTGGTCACATCCGGCGACGCCAGCGTCTCGCTCTCGGCCACGCACAGGGCAGCGTTGCGCTCTCTCAACAGATTCCAGGTCTCGTCCACAAACCAGGACGCGTGCCTGAACTCAAATGCCGCCTTCACTGCGCGCGGCAGCTCTCCGAGAAACTCGCGCAGCAGCCCCGCGTCGAGCTTCATGTTTGGCGGCAACTGAAATAGCACTGGCCCCAGCTTCCCTGCCCGAGCCAGCGGCTCGAGCGAAGACACAAACCGCGGCAGAAAATCCGCCGTGCCCTTCAACCGCTTGATGTGGGTCAGCATCTGGTGCGCCTTCACGCCAAAGCGAAAACTCTCCGGCGTATCGGCAATCCAGTTGTTGAGCGTCGTCTCTTTCACCAGTTGCCGGAAGGTAAAGTTCACCTCCACTGTATTGAGCTGCGTGGCGTAGTGGCTTAGGAATTTCTTCTGCGCCAGCTTGGCCGGATAAAAATCCGGCTTCCAGCCCGCATAGGCCCAGCCAGAAGTACCTGCATACAGTTGCGACATGAGGGAGAGTTTATTCCAGATTCGCCAAATTTTGGTCGTCACGCAAAATTTTGTCATCCCGAGAAACGCGAGGGATCTCCTATTTGTCGCCGAAGAGCAGATTCCTCCGCCTTCACTTCGTTCAGGGTGGGAATGACATCCTTAAGGAATCGCCGTCATCAACGCTTCTGTACAGCCTTTTTCTTTGGATTTTTGACTGGTCCCGCGGCGGCAAGCTCAATTCCCGCCGCGCCAGTCACCGCCACCGGCGTCAGCTTCGGCAACTTCTGCTCCAGAGTCAGCAGTGGCGCGAACAAATCTCCCATCGCCTCACACCGCGCCAGTGTCTGACCCGCCTCGAAAACCAGCTTTTCAACTTTCTTCTTCTTCCACGCCTCTTCCACTTCTTCCCAGGTCACCGGCGTCGAAACCGTAGGCCGCTCCCTCGCCCGCAGGGAATACACCGACACCGTCGTCTTGTGCTCGTCGTTCTGGCTCCAGTCGATAAAGACTTTGCTGCCGCGTACTTCCTTCTTCATCTCCGACACCACCAGGTCCGGATGACGCTCGGCCAGCAGCCGCGCCACGGCGTGCGCAAAGCCCTTCGTCGCGTCGTATGTCGTGGCCGTATTCAGCGGGACGTAAATCTGCAACCCCTTCGATCCCGAAGTCTTGGGAAGACTCCTCAGCCCAAACTGTTCAAACAACTCGCGCAACCACAACGCCACTTGCGCGCACTGGACGACATTCGCCGGAGGCCCCGGATCCAGATCAAACACCATCATCGTCGGCCGGTTCAAATCCTCCGCCCGCGAGAGCGAGGGATGCAGTTCCAACGAAGCCAAATTCGCCAGCCACACCAGCGTGGGCAAGTCGTCGACCAGGATATATTCCAGTGTCCGCCGATTGTGACGGCTGTACACCGGCGTCGTCTTCACCCAATCCGGACGGTGCTTCGGCGCATTTTTTTCGTAGAAATATTCCCCATCCACGCCATCGGGATACCGCTTCATGGTCAGCGGCCGCCCCGTAAGATGCGGCACCAGAAACGGCGCCACGCGCACGTAGTAGTCGATGACTTTCCGTTTGGTGAAACCGGCCGACGGGTACAAGACCTTCTCTAGATTCGAGACCGTCAGCCGCCGGCCTTGCACGTCAATGGGGGTGGAATCTGCCAAAGCAATCCTCACAATGATTGTGCCTCAAGATCGGGCTGTCAGGCTTTGGACAGTTGAGAGTAATGGGAAGGCCGTTGTGTTCGGCACCAAACGCATTTCAGCTGGAATCTACAGTTGAAGCCTGATCAATCCATTAAGAGCCAACCTCTGTTTGGCGTTGCGAATCGAAGTTGCGAATCTGCGAATCGAAGATGGCGAGTTTTTTCGTCGCCGCTTCGCGATTTTCTCGCAATTTGGAGGCTTCCCCATGCACCGCTATTCCATTTCCGCACTATCCCTGGCGCTCGCTGCTGCTGGCCTTTTATCTGTCGTTGGCTCGACCGGATGCGGCTCTAATTCCAAAGGCACCACCAGCAGTCACCCCCAGACGCTGCAATACAAAGTAACGCTGACCGGTGCGAACACAAGTAATGGCACTGTTTCTGTCGATACCGGCGGCACGGTCACAGTAACCTTGACAGGGGCTACCGCGAGCACGAGTTACGATCTGCAATTTTGTCCCGCTCCCGCGCAGACGTATACCTGCTTCATAGTAGGAACGGTCATGGCCGACGGCAGCGGAAACGCAAACGTCACCCTCACGTTTCCGAAGTCCGGAAGCTGGGCGGGAGACTTTCACCTGGACTCGGGCGGGAACACGGTGTTTCAGACTGACGTCGGACCGGGCATAACTTCGCAGGTCTTCCTCGCGACGCTGCAACCTTCAACCACGGCCAATGGATCCGGGATATTTATCAATAACTTCGTTCCCACTTCGCAAGACCCGCTGAGCAGCGGGACGGTGGAATTCGCGAGTGGGGCATTCCAGTTCAAGCTGCAAGGCGCCTCTCCCAATACAACGTACAGTGCAGGGGAATGCCCGACGTACTTCGGCTCCTCGTGCTACACGTTGGTCGGTGCAAATAGTAATTCGGCATTCACGACCGACAGCAGTGGAAATGCCATCTTCGCGGCACTGCAGGACGGCACTGCCGGAGACATTTTCGAGGTCGACGCGCCCGGTACACGGGCCGGGTTTGTGGCGGGCTTCAAAGTCCCTTGAGGCTTTTTAAAACGCGCAAATGGAAAGCGAAGAGGAGCGACTTAAACCAGAGGCTTGACGTTCTGCCGGATCCAGTCGAGGATTTGCGCAAAGCGAAATTCGCCCCGATCCATCGATCCATCGATGGACGAATAACCTTTCAAGCTTTCAACCTCGATGTAAAAGCCATTGCGCCCAAGAAGACATCGGCGGCAGTGAAAGCGAACGGTTGCCTCACAAATCAGCATCCACCCATAAGGTCAGGTTTAGTTTACGCTTCGGATCGGGTTTTATGCTTGTGCCGTATCACTTCCGCTCGACTTCAACATGATCTTCAAGGCCATCCCCGTTTGACAACCCCTCTTTCCCCCCACTAACTTCAAACTATCCGCCCTGCATTACGTCCAAAGGCTGTGGAGGTTCCATGAAATCCCGTTTGCTGCCCATTTTTGGCACCATTTTCCTATTGCTCGCCGCCTCCGCTGCCCAGGATGTCGCTTCCTTCGAGAAGCACGTCACTGTCAAGACGCTGCCCAACGGCCTCACCGTCCTGATTTGCGAGCGTCCCGAAGCCCCTGTCTTCTCCTTCTTCACGCACGTGGACACCGGCTCCACCCAGGAAGACATCGGCAAATCCGGCCTGGCGCACATGTTTGAGCACATGGCCTTCAAGGGCACTGACAAGATCGGCACCACCAACTACGCCGCCGAAAAGCTGGCTCTGGAAAAAGTCGAGACCGCCTATGCTGCCTACGACAACGAGCGCCACAAGCGCGTCGGCCGCGACGAGCAAAAACTCAAAGACCTGCAAAAAGCCTGGGAAGACGCCGCGGCCGAGGCCAACAAGTATGTCGTCCTCAACGAATTCGGCCAGATCGTCGAAAGCAATGGCGGCGAGGGCATGAACGCCTTCACCAACAACGACGAGACCGGCTACAACTATTCGTTCCCGTCCAACCGCGTCGAGCTCTGGGCGTATCTCGAATCCGAACGCTTCCTGCACCCGGTCCTGCGTGAGTTCTACAAAGAACGCAACGTGGTCATGGAAGAACGCCGCATGAGAACGGACAGCGCTCCCATCGGGCGGCTCGTAGAACAATTCGAGTCTGCGGCATTTGTCGCCCATCCTTACCACCGCCCCATCGTCGGTTTTATGTCGGATCTGCAATCGTTCTCCGCCACCGACGCGCAGCGCTTTTTCGACAAATACTACATCCCCG
>WNFL01092608.1_pt1 | contig 14506 bp, 14 predicted proteins | sample 5400361 | NCBI WGS metagenome assembly WNFL01 (sample SAMN13153351, study PRJNA577476) | soil metagenome | isolation source: 40 cm soil on Douglas fir-dominated hillslope | place: USA:California | collected 2013-09-17
TGCGGGGTCGACTATAATTTCGGACCCTCTCCCCCCGTGGGGGCTCTCCTGCATTCGCAGCAAGGGAGAGGGAGAACAGTGCCGGGATGGCGGAATTGGGTGAGGCCCGACGAGAAAGGCCAACTGCTTGGCGTTTCTCGCGGCCGAACGCCCGATTCGCTGCATAGAATCGGGCTGGGCACGGTGCGGATAGATGAAGCCGGGATGGCGGAATTGGTAGACGCACGGGACTCAAAATCCCGCGGTGGCAACACCATGGGGGTTCGATTCCCCCTCCCGGCACCAACTTTAGCCCGGCAGCAGCAGGCTGTGCTCCGCGCAAGGCGCGGCCGCGTGGCGCTCGTAGTTGTCCTGCGAATAGGCGCAGAACAGCGGAAACTCCTCGGCCTTCGCGAGCTTCGCCCAGAAAGTCTCGAGCTGCGCGCTGGCGTCGGTCTTTCCCTCGGCCCAGAGGACCGGCACCATCTCGACGAAGGCGCGCACCGGGCGCCCGTTGCCGCGCGCCCGCGAAATGAGCTTGTTGGCAACCTCGAAGAACTGCGTTTCGTCCGGCATGCCATCCACGAGCAGCTTCTGCAGCGTCTCGCTCGCGAGGATCGGGATGTAGCGCTGCTGCCAGCGCGCGCGATCGACGTCGATCCAGCGCTGCCGCAGGCGCTTCTCGAGCTCGTGCAGGTGGGGTGCCGAGGCGATCACGAGGGCGGCTTCCTCGCCACGCAGCCCGCTGCCGACGAAGCCCTCGAGCGCGTCGAGGAAGATGGTCTCGGTTCGATAGACCTGCAGGATGTGCGCGGAGCGCTCGACGGTGCCCCAGAAAACGTCACCGCGGATGCTGCGCCGGTCGGGGATAACGACGCCCATTCAAGTGCTCATCGGAGGGCGCCCCTCAGTGCGGCTGGGGATCGTCTGCCTTCGCGTGCGCCTTGTGGATCTGCGAGATTCGCATCGACGCGTGCAGGAAGTGGTGGAAGATCGCCTGCATCAGCTCCGGATCCACGGCCTCCTCCGAGGGCGCGCCGGGCTGCCGCGAGAGCTTGAAGGTCCAGTACTCGATGTCGTCGTCGCCCTTGACTTTGCCGGGGCGGCGCGATTCGGGAAGGCGCGCGAGCTCTTCGGGCGTTATCGTCGCCAGGTAGTCGCGAATGGTCATGAGGACCTCCTCGACGCTCTCCATGGCCTCGATCTGCCGATGCCACACCGACTCGGTCCTGAACGAACCGGAATCTTCGAGCGCTTGTGTCATGTGCACCTCCAGCCCGCAGTATGTTCGCTGGAAGGTCGCTGCCCTATCAGACGCGGGTCCGCCGGCAAGTAGGCCCAGTCCTACGCCCTCAAGGCGAGCATTGCGAGAATTTGCTGTGTGGAGCGCACGCGCGACATGCGCGGAAAGACGCGGTGCATGAGCTGCTCATGGTTATCCTGCTCGGGGGAAGTGCACGCATCCGCGGCGATGACGAGGTTGTAGTCGAAGTCGCGCGCCGCGAACGCGGTCGATGCGATGCCCACGTCGGTGGAGCCTCCCGCGAGATAGGTCCCGTGGAAGGCGCTCCAGCGATGCTTGGGGACCACGAGATCCTCGGGTGCCGGCGCGAGCTCCGCGACGACGCGCGCCTCCTCGGTGCCGCCGGTGAGGAGCGGGCCGTCGGGATCTCCGGGACCGAGCGCCCGCAGCCGATTGTCGGTGTCGCGAAGGGTGCGCGCGCTGGTGGCGCGATCGGCGCGATGGTCGGCGTTGGCGTAGACCACCAACGCGCCGGCGGCGCGCGCGGCCGCGAGCAACGCCGCCGCATTGCCGATGACGGGTACAAAGCGTTTGCGCGAAGCCTCGTCCGCGTTCACGTGCCCCTTCAGCAGGTCGAAGAGGAGGAGCGCGGTGCGCGCGGGCACCAGGCGTTCGCTCACTTCGTGCTTCCCAGCACGATCTCCGAATACAGCTTCTTCCACTTCGCCTCTTCGTCGAGGATCAACGCGGGATCGACGAACTTGAGCGGCAGCTTTTGCGCCGGGTTGCCGACGCGCAGGTTGGCCGGCACGTAGCCGCCTTTCTCGAGGATCGCCTGGCCCTCGGGCGAGAGCACGAAATCGACGAAGAGCGCGGCGGCGTGGGGATGCGCAGGCTTGCGCGTGACGCCGATGCCGTTGGCGCGCCCGATGGCCGGCTCGATGGCGAACCATTCGACCGGAGCGCCTTTCTGCTTCATCTTCTCGGCGCCGTGGCTGTAGGTCGTGAGGGCGAACGCAATCTCTCCCGAGGCGACGAGCCCCGCCAGCAGCGTGTGGCCTTTGCGCACCGAAAAACCGTTCACCTTCGCGATCTCGCGGAACGTCCGCAGGCCCGCTTCTTCTCCCAGGCCCTTCACCACCATCGCGAACCAGTCCTCGTCCTCGGCCTCGATCCCGAGCCGTCCTTTCCAGCGCGGATTCGTGAGATCGGCGTACGTGCGCGGCAGCTCCTCTTTCTTCACCAGGGTCGTGTTGTACGACTGCACGAACATGTTGATGCGCGTGCCGACCCATTGCCCGTGCGGGCGCAGCGCCTGCGGCATGAGATCTTTCAAGTGCGGGCTCTTGAGTGGCTGGAAGACCTTCTCCCGATAGATCGCTTCCAGCTCCGGGCCGTTGGTCTCGATCACGTCGGCATCGTTGCGGTTGGCGCGCGCCTCGGTGACCGCGCGCTGCAGGACCTTCTCGGAGCCCGCGCGCCAGCCCTTCACCTTCACGCCGTACTTCTTCTCGAACGCCGCGGAGAGCGCGGTCAGGTCCTCGGAAATGAGCGAGGTGTAGACCACGACCTCGCCTTCCTGCTTCGCGCCTCGCGCGAGGAACTGCTCGCGGTCGGCCCTCTCGGTCGTCACGATTTGCGCCGAGGGATCCGCCGCCTGGGCGAACGCGAGAACCGGAAGCGCGGCGAGCGCCGCAGCGATGTTCCTCCATGCTGAATGCATACCTATTCTCTCCTCTGGGGTTTCGCCATTCCACCATAACGACGCTCCCGGAGCATTCGCCGACACGCTTCGGTACACTCCGGGAACAGCTTCGGCGACGGGGGAGGTGCTCGTTGAGAAAAGTCCTTTTCATCTTCAGCGTCCTGAGCGATGCGGACGTGGAGTGGCTTGCCAAGGTGGGCGAGCACACCCACGTCGATGCCGGCACGGTCCTGATTCCACTCGGCTCGCGCGTCGACTATCTCTACTTCGTCCTCGATGGCCGTCTCGCCATCCGCACGCGCGCGGGCGAGCCGATCGCGATGCTCGAGTCGGGCGAGATCATCGGCGAGATGTCCCTCGTGGACCCGGCGCCCACCACGGTGTCGGTGGAGGTCGCCGCGGATGCAACGCTCTTGCGCATTCCCGATTCGGTGGTGCGTGAGAAGCTCGCCAGCGATTCCGCCTTCGCCGCGCGCTTCTACCGTGCGTTGTGCGTTTTCCTCGCCGACCGCATGCGCAACGCCACGCAGCGCATGGGCTACGGCAAGGCGAGCGAGGATGCGACCGACAAGGACGAGCTCAATGATGATCTGCTCGACAACGTGCATCTCGCGGGCGCGCGCTTCGACAGGATCCTGAAGCGGCTGGCGGGTTGATGTCCGAGGAATCGAATATCTTCAGGAAGGCCGCGTTGGACCGCCTCGCCTCCCCGGAGCGCCTCGACGAGCGCCTGGGCCTGCCCACTTATCCGCAGGCGCTGATGCTGGCACTCGCCGCCCTCCTCGCCGCGGTCGCCGGTTTTGCGATATGGCTTCTGTTGGCGCGCTGAGCCCCGATTACGCCGAGGGGCCGGCCGCCGGCGAGCGCCCGCCGCCGCCGCGCGCGCCGTTGCCCGACACGGAGAAGCTGCGCACCCCGACCATCCTGCAGCTGGAGAGCGTCGAGTGCGGCGCCGCCGCGCTCTCGATGGTGCTGGCATTCCACGGCCGCCACGTGCCGCTCGAGCAGATGCGCGTCGATTGCGGCGTGAGCCGCGACGGCAGCAAGGCGGGCGGCCTGCTGCGCGCCGCGCGCGCGCACGCAATGATCGCGAGGGGCTTCAAGAAGGAGCCCAACGACCTCGCCGAGTTGCCGTTGCCGGCGATCCTGTTCTGGAACTTCAACCATTTCGTGGTCTTCGAGGGCTTTCGCGGCGGCCGGGCGTGGCTGAACGATCCGGCGCGCGGCCGGCGCAGCATCGACGCCGCCGAATTCGACCAGGCTTTCACGGGCGTGGTCCTCACCTTCGAGCGCGGCGCCGAATTCCAGCCGGGCGGGCATCCGCCGTCGGTGTTCCGTTCGCTGCGCAAGTACCTCGACGGATTCCGCGTATCCATCGGCATCGCGTTCTTCATCGGCCTGGCACTCGTCCTTCCCGGTCTCGTGATGCCGTGGCTCCTCGGGCGCTTCGTCGACGAGGTGCTGGTCGCCCGGATCGACGGCATCGCGCTTCCGCTGCTCATCGGGCTCCTGGTCGCCGCGCTCGCGCGTTCGCTCCTGCTGGCACTGCAGGCGCGGCTCCTCATGGACACCTTCGGGCGCGCGGCGCGCGGATCCGCGAAACGATTCTTCGCGCACGCGCTGGCGCTGCCGATGACGTTCTACTCGCAGCGTTCGGCCGGGGAGATCGCCGCGCGCGTGGACTTGAACGAGCACGTCGCCGAGACGATCTCCGCGGACCTCGCGCATCTCGCGCTCGACCTCGTGACCGCAAGCTTCTTCATGGTGCTCATGGTGCGGCTCGAATGGCGCCTCGCCCTGGTCGTCGCGGCCTGCCTGGCGCTCGAGCTCTTCGCGTGGAAGGCGCTCGCGAAGCGCACCGCCGAGATCTCGCAGGAGCTCTCGGTGCAGGCGGGAAAGCTCGCCGGCACGGCGACGGGCGCGCTCTCCAACATCGAGAGCATCAAGGCCGGCGGACAGGAGACCGCGCTGTTCCTGAAATGGCTGGGGCTGCAGGTGCAGTTCGTGAATGCCTCGATCCGCGCGCAGCGCTACGCGTTGACGCTGGGGCAGGCGCCCGCGATGCTCGGGCTCATCGCGCACCTCGCGGTGCTGGGCCTGGGGAGTGCTTTCATCATGAAGGGCGGATTCAGCGTGGGCGACCTCGTGGCCTTCCAGGTGCTGCTCGCGGGATTCACCGCTCCCCTGCACGCGCTCTTCGGCGTCACGCAGAAGCTGCAGACGCTGCGCGGCGACCTGGCACGCCTGGACGACGTGCTGCACCACGCGCCGGAGCCCGGCGTCACGATCGAGGGCCAGGCGCCCGAAATTCCGGCGCCGCGGATTACCGGGGCGCTCGAATTCCGCGAAGTGACCTTCGGCTACAACCGCGGCGAGGCGCCGCTCATCGAAGGCTTTTCGCTCACGTTGAAACCCGGCGGCCGCGTGGCACTCGTCGGAGCGTCGGGGTCGGGCAAGTCGACCGTGGCGCGGATCGCCGCTGGCCTCTACCGGCCCTGGAGCGGCGAAATACTCTTCGACGGCCAGCCGCGCGACGTGTACGAGCGCGTGCACCTTGCCGAGGCGGTGGCGTATGTCGACCAGGATGTCATGCTCTTCGAGGGCAGCGTGCGCGACAACCTGACGCTCTGGAATCCGGCGCCCGACGAGATGCTCAAGGCCGCGCTTCGCGACGCCGCGCTCGAGGAAGAGATCTTCGAGCGCGTCGGCGGCCTCGATGCGCCGCTGCAGGAAGGCGCGCGCAACCTGAGCGGCGGGCAACGCCAGCGCCTCGAGATCGCGCGGGCGCTGGTGCGCAATCCCGCGCTGCTCATCCTCGATGAGGCGACGAGCGCGCTCGACCCCGCCTCCGAAGCGATGGTCGAGGCGAACCTGCGCCGGCGCCGCGTGACCTGTCTCGTCGTCGCGCATCGCTTGTCGACGGTGCGCGATGCCGACGAAATCCTCGTCCTCGAAGGCGGCCACGTCGTCGAGCGCGGAACGCACGACGAGCTCTCGCTCATTCCCGACGGCCGCTACGCCGCGCTCGTCGCCTCCGACTCCGGCGAGGCCTGAACGTGTTCGATCCCGGCCTCTCCCACAAATCCACGACGCTCGACGCGGCGTGGCGCCTGCTCGTCAAGGAAACCCGGGGACAGACCCCCATTTCCGTTGACGGAGTCAACTCCGCGGAAATAGGGGTCAGTCCCCGGTTTTCCGAAGATGCGGCGGAAGTCCTCGAGGAACTCGCCGGCAACGCGGGAGTGCGTTCGCGGCGCGTGCTCCTCGATGCGAGATGGTGGTGCCAGGCGGGCGGGCCCATGATCGCGCGCGTGGTCGAGCGCCGGCGGCTGCCGCGCACGCGCCCGCCGCGGTTGAGTCCCGAGCTCATGGCGGGCACCGGATGGGTGGCGCTCGTGCCCGACCTCACCGGCTACCGCATGCGCGCGACCAACGAGGAGGGCGAAGTGGTCGAGTGGCGCGTCGACGAAGAGGTCGCCGGCCGCCTTTCGCCCTTCGCGTTCACCTTCTTTCGCCGCTTCGAGAAGCGCGCGCTCGGCGCGCGCGACATGCTGCGCTTCGCAGCGCGGCACGGCGGACGCGATCTCGGATTGCTGCTCATCGCCGGATTCGTCGCCGCATTGGTCGGGCTGTTCACGCCGATTGCCACCGGATGGTTGATCGACCGGGCGATTCCCTCCGGCGCCGTCGGCACGGTGCAGGCGATCATCGCGGGGCTCGCGGTGGCGGGTGTGTCGATCATCGCACTCGAGGCGCTGCGGGCACTGGCGGTGATGCGCTTCGAAGCGCGCATCGGCGTGGCGCTGCAGGCCGCACTCGTCGATCGCGTGGTGTGTGCTCCAGCGCGGTTCTTCCGCAACTTCTCGAGCGGCGACCTGGCGCTACGCATGGGATCGGTCAACACCATCCAGCGCACCATCACCGGCTCCACGATCGGCACGTTCGTCACTTCGCTCTTCCTCTTCGCCAACGTCGGCCTGATGATCGCGTACAGCCCGTCGCTCACACTCGCCGCCTCCACGATCGTTGTCGTGGTGATCGGCGTGTCGACGCTCATCGGGCTCGCGCGGCTGCGCGTGGGCCCGCGCCTGGAAGCGCTCGACGGCAAGCTCTCGGCGATGACCTTCGAGATCTTCGCCGGCATCGCGAAGCTGCGCGCGAGCGCTGCCGAGCCGAGAGCCTTCCGCCAGTGGTACGCGAAGTACCACGAGTTCCGGAACTTGAACGGCGAGAGCGCCCGGCTCTCCAACTGGGAGTCGGTCGCGCTGAACGTGCTGCAGCCCGCGGCGACGATCCTCGTGCTATGGCTCGCGTGGCGCCTGCAGCCCACCTCCAACATGACGACCGGCGATTTCGTCGCCTTCCACGCCGCCCTCTTCGCGCTGCTGGGCGGGGTGCACTCGCTGGTGTCCACCGCGCTCGACCTGGTGAACCTGAAGCCGGTGTGGGATCGCGCGCGACCGATCCTCGAGACCGCCCCCGAGGACGCGGGCGCGAGCGGCGAGCGCCACGAGCCCAACGGCGCCATCGAGATCCACCACGTGAGCTTCGCCTATCCGGGCGGCCCCGAGGTGCTGCACGACATCGATCTCACCATCAAGCCCGGCGAATTCGTCGCGATCGTGGGCGCGAGCGGCTCGGGCAAGTCGACGCTGCTGCGCATGCTGCTGGGCTTCGAGGCTCCGGCGCACGGCGAGATCCGCTACGACGGAAAAAACCTGAAGCGGCTCGACCTGCGGCACCTGCGCCGGCGTGTGGGCACCGTGCTGCAGGGCGGGAAGCTCTGGGCGGGCGACATCCTCGCCAACATCGCGGGCGCGCACAACCTGGGCGTGGAAGCCGCGTCGGAGGCGGCGCGCAAGGCCGGCCTCGAGAAGGACATCGAGGCGATGCCCATGGGGCTCTACACCGTGGTGGGCGAGGGATTGAGCACGCTGTCGGGCGGACAGCGCCAGCGCGTGCTCATCGCTCGGGCGCTCATCTCGTCACCGAAGATCCTTCTTCTCGACGAGGCGACGAGCGCACTCGACAACGTGTCTCAGGCGACCGTGCTCGAAGGGTTGTCGGGCCTGGAGGCCACGCGAGTGATCATCGCGCACCGGTTGAACACGGTCCGCAACGCCGATCGCATCGTGGTGCTCGAGCGCGGCCGGATCGTCCAGCAGGGGACGTTCCGGGAGCTGGCGGGCGCGAGCGGGCCGTTCTCGGCCATGCTCGCGCGGCAGGTGGCCTAAGCCACCCGTTTCCCTAGTTCTTCTTGCTCTTGCTGTCGACGGCTGCGATCTTCGTGCCGCCGATGTCGGGCCTGTCGCGCTGCGCGGTCACGACGATGGTCTCCATCTTGACCACTTTGTCGGCCGGTTTCGGACGCTGCCCGGTGATCACGATCGTTTCCATCTTGCGCACTTCCTGGCCGCCGGCCACCTTGTCGAGCTGCTGCTCGGATAGTTCGCCGTCGTGCGCCGAAGTCGTTTTTTGCTTCTTGGACATGGTGCCTCCGCTAGTGAAATTGCAATTGAAAGATAGCATGGCCCGGCGGGGGCCTCTGCCGATTTTTCAGCACCCGGGATGCTGAAAACGGGGGCCAACCGGGGTGGCACGGCCGTTGCATTGGAAGGGGGGTGACCGCTCCAACCGGGTCGCGCGTATTGAAGGTCCTGTTGGTCGACGATACGCCCGACCGTGCCTCGGCCCTCAAGCAGGCGCTCTCCGCCGTGGAGGGCGTCGAGGTGGCGTGCACCCTCGACTCGCCCCTCGAGCTCCTCGCGCGCGTGGGCGAGCACCGTCCCGACGTGGTGCTGATCGAGACCGATTCCCCCAGCCGCGACGTCCTCGAGCAGCTCGCCGCGATATCGTCATCGGCACCGCGGCCGGTGGTGATGTTCACCGGGAGCTCCGACGACGAATCCATCCGCGCCTCGCTGCGGGTGGGCGTTTCCGCCTACATCGTCGACGGCATCGCCGCGGGGCGGATCGCACCCATCATGCGCGTGGCGATCGAGCGCTTCGGCGCCGAGCAACGGCTGCGCGCCGAGCTCGAGGACACCCGCGAGAAGCTCGAGGACCGCAAGCTCATCGAGCGTGCGAAGGGCATCCTGATGAAGCAGCGCAACGCCAGCGAAGAGGAGGCTTTCGGGCAGCTGCGCTCGCTCGCCATGCAGCGCGGCGTGCGCCTGGGAGAGGCCGCCCGCCAGGTCATCGACGTCGCCGCCCTGCTCGGCTGAAGGGCCCAAATTCGTGCTGCAGCGCACCATTCTGGCGCACAAAGGAAAAGGGGTCAGGTCCCTTTTCGACCGCCCCAGCCCCTCTTTCCCTCTCGAAAAGGGACCTGACCCCTTTTCCGCAGTGTTGGCACGGCTGTTGCAATAGCCGATACAGCGACCTCCGGCCAACGACGGCCGGGGGCCCGACAAAGGCGTCCGGCATGCGCTCGAAAGCGCGGCCGCGACGCCTTTGTCGTTCATGGACCAAAGACGAAGGGAGCACGAGTCGATGCACAACGATCGAACCAACGACGCACGCCGCAGATTCCTGTCGCAATCGACGCTGGGGACGGCGGCGATAGTGGCCAGCCTCACGCCCGCGATGCGCGCCTCGGTCTGGGCCGCCGGCTCCGATGCGCCCGAGAGAAAGGAAGTGAAGATCGGCTTCATCCCGCTCACCGATTGCGCCTCCGTGGTAATGGCCTCGGTGAAGGGCTTCGACAAGAAGTACGGCCTCACCATCACCCCGTCGAAGGAAGCCTCGTGGGCGGCGGTGCGCGACAAGCTCGTGAACGGCGAGCTCGACGCCGCGCACGTGCTCTACGGGCTCATCTACGGCGTGCAGATGGGCATCGGCGGGCCGAAGAAGGACATGGCCGTGCTGATGAGCCTGAACAACAACGGCCAGGCGATCACGCTTTCCTCGCAGCTGAAGGACAAGGGGGCGACCGACGGAGAAAAGCTCGCCGCGCTCATCGCCAGGGAAAAGCGCGAATACACCTTCGCGCAGACCTTCCCCACCGGCACCCACGCGATGTGGCTCTACTACTGGCTCGCGGCCCACGGCCATCACCGTGCCGCCGCCGCAGATGGTCGCCAACATGCGCGTGGGCAACATGGACGGCTTCTGCGTGGGCGAGCCGTGGGGGGCGCGCGCGATCGCCGACAAGATCGGCTTCACCTCGCTCACCACGCAGGCCCTGTGGAAGGACCATCCGGAGAAAACGCTCGGCACCACGCTCGAATTCGTGCAGGCCAATCCCAACACGGCGCGCGCGATGACCGCGGCCATCCTCGAGGCGGGCAAGTGGATCGACGCGAGCCCCGCCAACCGCAAGGAGACGGCGGAGGTGATCGGGCAGAAGTCGTACGTGAATTGCGAGACCGAGGTGATCCTCGGCCGCTTCCTCGGCCACTACGACAACGGCATCGGCAAATCCTGGGAAGACCCCGACTACATGAAGTTCTGCAACGACGGGCTGGTGAACTTCCCGTGGCTTTCCGACGGCATGTGGTTCATGACGCAGCACCGCCGCTGGGGACTGCTCAAGGAAGACCCGAACTACCTCGAGGTCGCGAAGAAAGTGAACCAGATCGAGATCTACAAGCAGGCGGCGGCGATGGCGAAGGTGAACGTTCCGAAGGAGGTGATGCGCACCACGAAGCTGATGGACGGCGTCGTCTGGGACGGCAAGGACCCGGTGAAGTACGCGGGGGCCTTCAAGGTCAAGGTCGCCTGATGAGCGCGGTGCGGTCGATCCACCTCGAGCGGCGCGTGGTGGCGCATCCGTCGGCGCTACGGGTGCGAGCGACGATTCCGGCATCTGCCCCTCCTCCACGTCCGGCCGCCCCACCCTGGCTTCTTCGCCTCATCGCGATGGCCCTGGGCATCGCGGTCTTCGTCGCCCTCTGGGCGGCGATCGCGAAATTCGGCCGCATCCCGGATCCGCCGTCGGTGTTCAAGGAGGCGGTGAAGATCTTCTCCAACCCCTTCTACCGCAACGGGCCGAACGACCAGGGCATCGGCTGGAACGTGCTCATGTCGCTCGGGCGCGTGGCGATCGGCTTCGGTCTCGCGGCGGCGGTCGGCATCCCGATGGGATTCATGATCGGGCGCTTTCGCTTCCTCTCCGACATGGCCGCGCCGATCGTGGCGCTCCTGAAACCGGTGAGCCCGCTCGCGTGGCTGCCGATCGGGCTGCTGCTGTTCAAGGCCGCCAATCCCGCGTCGATCTACGTGATCTTCGTGTGCTCGCTGTGGCCGATGATCGTGAACACCGCGGTGGGCGTGCGCCAGATCCCGAGCGACTATCTCAACGTGGCGCGCGTGCTGAACCTCTCGGAATGGAAGGTCTTCACGCGCATTCTCTTTCCCGCAGTGCTGCCGTACATGCTGACCGGCGTGCGCCTTTCCATCGGCGTGGCGTGGCTCGTCATCGTCGCCGCCGAAATGCTCACCGGCGGGGTGGGCATCGGCTTCTGGGTCTGGGACGAGTGGAACAATCTGAAAGTCGACCACATCCTCATCGCGATCTTCGTCATCGGCATGGTGGGCCTCGCCCTCGAGCAGGCGCTCATCTTCATCGCGAAGCGTTTCAGCCACGGAGTCGCCTCATGACGGAAAAGTGCCTGCAGGTCGAAGAGGTCGGCATGGTGTTCGAAACGCGCGGCACGCGCTTCGAGGCGCTGCGCGACATCTCGCTCACGGTGAAGCGCGGCGAGTTCGTGACCCTCATCGGACACTCGGGGTGCGGCAAGTCCACGCTCCTCAATCTCGCCGCGGGATTGCTCAAGCCCACCGCGGGATTCCTCTTCCTCAACAACAAGGAGATCGCCGGTCCCGGGCCGGAGCGCGGCGTGGTGTTCCAGAACCATTCGCTCCTGCCGTGGCTCACCTGCACCGGAAACGTCCATCTCGCGGTGGAACGCGTCTTCGGAGAGAAGGAAACGCGGGCGCAGCTCGCCGAGCGCACTCGCGCCGCCCTGGCGCTCGTCGGCCTCTCGGCGGCTGCAGCGAAATATCCCGAGGAGATCTCCGGCGGCATGAAGCAGCGCGTCGGCATCGCGAGGGCGCTGGCGATGGAGCCGAAGGTGCTGCTCCTGGACGAGCCGTTCGGCGCGCTCGACGCGCTCACGCGCGCGCACCTCCAGGACGAGCTCATGGCCATCGTCGCCAAGACCGCTTCCACCGTGTTGATGGTCACGCACGACGTCGACGAGGCGGTGCTGCTGTCGGACCGCATCGTGATGATGACCAACGGGCCCGCGGCGACGATCGGCGCGATCCTCGCGGCGGACCTCACGCGGCCGCGCTTGCGCCTCGAGCTCGCCACCCATCCGCGCTACATCGAGTGCCGCCGCGAGGTGCTCGAGTTCCTGTACACGAGGCAGGCGCGGATGGCGGCGTAGATGGATGGCGGCAAGAACCTGGGACGTCCCAAGCTGGTCGTCGTCGGCAACGGCATGGCCGGGGTGCGCGCGGTCGAGGAGCTGCTCAAGCTGGCACCCGATCTCTACGAGATCACGGTGTTCGGGGCCGAGCCGCATCCCAACTACAACCGCATCCTCCTTTCGCCGGTGCTCGCGGGCGAGCAGACGCTGCACGACATCGTGCTCAATCCCGTGGAGTGGTATCACGCCAACGGCATCCGGCTGCACCTGGGCCGGAAGGTGGCCCGGATCGACCGGGTCACGCGCGAGGTGGTGGCGGACGACGGCACGCGCGAGCCCTACGACCGGCTGCTGCTCGCGACCGGATCGAATCCGTTCATTCTTCCGATCCCCGGCGTCGATCTCGAGGGCGTGCTCACGTATCGCGACATCCACGACACGCAGCGAATGATCGAGGCGGCGGGCCGATACCAGGACGCCGTGGTGATCGGCGGCGGCCTTCTCGGCCTCGAGGCGGCGAACGGCCTCAAGCTGCGCGGCATGAACGTGACCGTCGTGCACCTCATGCCGTGGCTGATGGAGAGGCAGCTCGACAAGACCGCCGCGCGATTGCTGCAGAAGACGCTGGAGGACAAGGGGCTCCAGTTCAGGCTTGAAGCCCAGACCGAGAGCTTGCTGGGTGAGGGACGAGTCAAGACGGTTCGCCTCAAAACCGGCGAGGAGATTCCCGCACAGCTCGTCGTCATGGCGGTCGGCATCCGTCCCAACACCGAGCTCGCGCAGGTAGCGGGGCTGCACTGCAGCCGCGGCATCGTCGTGAACGACACCATGCAGACGTTCGATCCGCGCATCTACGCCGTGGGCGAATGCGTGAGCCACCGCGGCACCGCGTATGGGCTGGTCGCCCCGCTCTTCGAGATGGCGAAGGTGTGCGCGAACCACCTCGCCCACTACGGCATCGGCCGCTACGCGGGCTCGGTTCCCTCGACGAAGCTGAAGGTGACCGGCGTGGACCTCTTCTCCGCGGGCGACTTCACGGGCGGCGATGGCACGGAGGACATCGTGCTCGCCGATCCGGGCGCGGGCGTCTACAAGAAGCTCGTGATCAAGGACGACAAGCTCGTCGGCGCGGTGATGTACGGAGACACGGTCGACGGCGCGTGGTACTTCAAGCTGCTGCGCGAGGGGCGAAGCGTCGCCGCGATCCGCGACAAGCTCATGTTCGGCGAATCGAACCTGGGAGACGCGGGCCACCTGGGGCAGAACAAGGCCGCGGGGATGGCCGCCGAGGCCGAGGTCTGCGGCTGCAACGGCGTCTGCAAGGGCGCGATCGTGAAGGCGATCAAGGACAAGGGTCTCTTCACCCTTGAAGAAGTGCGCAAGCACACCAAGGCGTCCAGCTCGTGCGGATCGTGCACGGGGCTGGTCGAGCAGATCCTGATGTTCACCGCGGGCGGCGACTATTCGACGGCGCCGAAGAGCAAGGCCGTGTGCGCGTGCACCGACCGCACGCACCAGGAAGTCCGCGACGCGATCCGCGAGCACGAGCTCCTCTCCATCGCGGCGGTGCGCGAATTCCTCGAATGGCGCTCGCCCGACGGCTGCGCCACCTGCCGGCCGGCGATCAACTATTACCTGCTGTCGACCTGGCCGCATCGCGCCAAGGACGACCCGCAGTCGCGCTTCATCAACGAGCGCTCGCACGCCAACATCCAGAAGGACGGCACCTATTCGGTAGTGCCGCGCATGTGGGGCGGAGAGACTAACGCCGCCGAGCTGCGCCGCATCGCCGACGTCGTGGACAAGTACGGGATTCCCACCGTGAAAGTGACCGGCGGGCAGCGCATCGACCTCCTCGGCGTGAAGAAGGAAGACCTGCCCGCGGTGTGGAAGGACCTCGACATGCCTTCCGGGCACGCGTACGCCAAGGCGCTGCGCACCGTGAAGACGTGCGTGGGATCCGAATGGTGCCGCTTTGGCACGCAGGATTCCACACGCATGGGCCAGGAGCTGGAGAAGGCACTGTGGCGCATGTACGCGCCGCACAAGGTGAAGCTCGCGGTGTCGGGCTGCCCGCGCAACTGCGCCGAGTCGGGCATCAAGGACGTCGGCGTGATCGGCGTCGATTCGGGCTGGGAGATCTACGTCGCGGGAAACGGCGGCATCAAGACGGAGGTCGCGCAGTTCCTCTGCAAGGTCGCCACC
>WNFL01043134.1_pt2 | contig 14505 bp, 9 predicted proteins | sample 5400361 | NCBI WGS metagenome assembly WNFL01 (sample SAMN13153351, study PRJNA577476) | soil metagenome | isolation source: 40 cm soil on Douglas fir-dominated hillslope | place: USA:California | collected 2013-09-17
CCACGATCGCGACCGCGCCGCCCGCCGCCCCACGCGAAGGACCGGAACATCCAATCCGAGAGGAGCGCGATCGTACCGACGAGCACGGTCACGAGAAGCATCACGCGTATGTCGTGATTGCCGACATGCGAGAGCTCGTGCGCGATCACGCCTTCCATCTCGGTGCGGTCGAGCTTGTCGATCAGGCCACGCGTGACGGCGATCGATGCGTGCTTCGGATCACGGCCCGTGGCGAACGCGTTCGGCGCGGTGTCATCGATCAGATAGATACGCGGCGGGGGGATGCCAAGTCCGATCGAAAGGGTCTCGACAATGTTCCGGAGCTGCGTCTCCTCCCCCGGCGCGAGCTCGCGCGCCTGGCTCTGCGCGAGGACGAGCTTGTCGCCGGCGAAATACGACGCAGTGGCCGACACGCCGGAGAGACCGAGCGCGGCCGGCACCATGGCAACGCCGCCACCCGGCGCGAACACCTCGCCGACGACGTAGCCGAGGGCGATGAGGAGGCCGGTGAACACGGTGATGAGCGCGACGGTGCGCCAGCGGTTCGCGGCGACAGCGTCGTAGATGTTGAGCCGGGACTGCGGAGCGGCCACTCGGGTTAGCTGAACGACACCTTCGGCGCTTCACGCTGAGCCGGCTCGGTCATCTCGAAGTACTGCTCGGCGGTGAAGCCGAACATTCCGGCGAGGATGTTCGTCGGGACCGTCTGAATGGCGGTGTTGTAGTCGCGCACGTTGCCGTTGTAGAAACGGCGCGCGAAGGCGATCTTGTCCTCGGTGTCCCTCAGGTTCTCGGAGAGATCCTTGAACTCCTGTACGGCCTGCAGCTGCGGGTACGCCTCAGCGACCGCGCGCAGATTCACCAGGGCGGCCCCGAGGGCGGTCTCCGCCTGAGCGCGCTGCTCTGGGGAGCCGGACTGCGCAGCCGTGATGGCGGCGGCCCGCGCCTGCGTCACCGACTCGAAGGTTTGTCGCTCGTGCGCGGCGTATCCCTTCACGGTCTCGATCAGGTTGGGGATAAGGTCCCAGCGCCGCTTCAGCTGGACGTCGATGTCGGCCCACGCTTCACGCACGCGCTGGCGCATCGTGACCAGACGGTTGTAGAGGCCGATGACGAATACGACGATGACCGCGATGACGACGAGCGGGATCAGTATCTCCAAGGTGTTCTCCCCTTCTGAGCTACGGCACGGTCAATCATGACATCAGCGGAGCCAGCGCCTCCTCCAACTGCCGCTGGCGCTCCATCCCGGCGCGAAGGCGCGCGTGGGCGGCCGGTCGAGGCCGAAAGGTTCGGCCGATCGGCGAGCGCACCGCGGTGATGTCGGGCACCGCTCCGATGCGCTCGAGCGCGGCGATCGCGGCGCCGCGTGCCGACCCCTCGCCCGCGCCGCTCATGAGCAACGGGCGATCGATCGCGTCGGCGAACAGCTGGATCAACCACGGCAGCGCGAGGAGCGTGCCGCCGGTGGCGATGACGCGATCGATGCCGGGCATCGCGCGGCTCGTGACCTCCCACAGGCGCGCCACCCGGTAGGCGACGCCCTCGACCATCGCGCGCGCGACGTCGTCGGCCGTCGTGCCGAGCCCGATCCCAGCGACCGCGGCGCGCGCCGCGTCGTTCCACGTCGGAGTGCGATCGCCGGCGAGGAGCGGGAGCGCGATGAGCGGTCCTTCCGCGGATGCAAGGCGGAGCGCGCGCGGCACGTCGACCTGCGGGAACGTGCGCTTCACCCAGCCGAGCACGTTCCCGCCACTCGAGAGAGCGCCACCGGTCACGACGCGACGCGCGTCGAGCCGATAGGTCCATCCGCCCTCCACGATCGGCGGATCGTCCGTCGCGTACACGGATCGCATCGCGCCCGACGTCCCGAGGAACAGCGCAGCCGTGTCGCGACCGACGGCACCCGCCCCGACATTGGAGCCCGCACCGTCGCCGATCGCCGGCACCCACTTCGCGTTCGCGAGCGCGGGCCAGCGGCGCGCGAAGGTCGGAAGCAACCCGGTAAGCGGCGCGTCGTCGATCGGCGACAAGGTCTCCTCGCCGATGAGCAGATGCGACAGCAGCGGACGATCCCAGCGGCGGGCGCGCTGGTCGTACAGCCCGGTGGCGGACGCCATCCCGTGTCCCGCGCGCCTCGCGCCAAGGACGCGGAGGTACAGGTACTCGCCGAGCGACATCCACCATTTCGTGCGCGAATACGCATCCCCCTCGTGCTCGCGGAGCCATCGCAGCTTGGCGGGCAGGTACGACGCATGGAGGACGCACCCGGTGCGCGAATGCGTCGCCACGGGGTCGAGCTCGCGTCGCAGCGCGGCCGCGGCGCCGCGTGCGCGTGTGTCGGCCCAGGTGAGCACGCGGGTGGTCGGATGGCCGCTCGCATCGACACCGAGAAGGCTGTGCCAGAACGTCGACGCGGCGACCGCCGCGATGTCGCTGGAGCGGCGGCCAGCTCTGGCGAGCACCGCGTCGATCGCGCCGCACGCCGCGCGCACACGCTCGTCGGCGTCCACGGTGACCTCACCGTCAGGAGACGTACGAACGGGCCTGTCGGCGTGCGCGATACAGGAGGCGACCGGCCGTCCGCGCACATCGAAGAGAAAAACACGCAGTCCCGACGTGCCGATATCCAGCGCGAGCACCAGCGGCGAACGCGCCTCGCGTAGCGGGATCGCCAGCGGCTCGCGCAGCACGGCGCGAGTATGCGCGGCTAGGCCGTGGCCGAGCGGATGATCGGCGGGCGCGTGGCGCGCGGCAGGCGGAGTCGGACGAGCGAGCCGAGTGTCGACGGACTCTCGATGTCGAGCGACCCACCGTTCGCCTCCATCAGGAGACGCGCGAGCTCGAGACCGAGAAAGCGGTCCGCTACGGCCACGGCGCGCGGGTCGTCAGCGCGTCCGGGGTCGTCGAAGAGGGCGCGATCGTCGACGCGCAGCGGCACGCGAGAACGGTCGCTCACGTCGACCCACGCGGACTGCGCGTCGACCCGTACCGCAACGTTCACGTACTCGGTCGAGTGCTGCAGCGCGCTACGGACCACGCTCTCGATCGCCTGCCGCAAGCGGTCGATGTCGGCATCGACGATGGGCGACTCCGCACCGAGCGTGATGATCACCCGCTGCTTGTCCGCGATCGCGCGCACCGCCTCGCGAACGATCTCGTTCAGGTCGGAATGCTTGCGCGTGAGGAGCAGCCGTTCGCTCTGCAGTCTCCCGAGCGACACGAAGTCGCGGGCGAGGAACTGCAGCTCCTGCGCGCGCCGCTGGAGCTCCTGCACCGCGGCGTGGTCCTCGGACTGCGCCGGCGTGCTGCGGTCCAGCTTCTTGGCGAGCGCGGCGATCGCTTCGACCGGCCGAGGCAGCTCGTAGTCGAGCACGCGCAGGAAGTCCTCACGCTGACGGTCGACCTTGGCGAGGCGCGCGGTACTGGTGCGCTGCCGATCGAGCAGCAGCGCGATCGCGATGAAGATGACCAGGCGCGTGAAGGCGTTCCAGATGGACGCTGGCAGTGACACAAAGCCGCGGTTCACCGAATCGGCGAAGAGCCACGCGAGAGCGCCGGCGATCGCGACGATCACGCCCGGTCCGCGGCCGACGAACCAGGCGGTCACGACGACCGGGATCAGATAGAAGAGCGAGAATCCGATCTCAGGGCCGGTCAGAAGATCGACAAGGCAGATCGAGGCGATCGCCACCAGCGATAGCGCAGTCAGCGATATCTTGCGGCCCACGATCAGGCGAGCAGAGCGCGCACCGCCGCGGCGATGTCGCGTGCGGCGAGCCCGGCCGCCTCCAGGAGCTCGGCGGGCTTTCCGGATGTCGGCATGTCGCGCACCGCGAGATGCCGCAGCGCGACGTCCTTCACGCCAAGCGAGACGAGACCCGACACGACCGCGTCGCCGAGGCCGCCCTCCGGCCAGTGGTCCTCTACAACGACGACCCTTCCGCCCGTTTCTCGCACTGCCTTCGCAATGCCCTTGGCGTCGAGCGGTTTCACGGAGTACGCGTCGATGACCCGGATCTTCACACCGGTCTTGGCGAGATCGTCCGCGGCCTTCAGGCTCTCGTGCACGGTGATGCCGGCTGCGACGACCGTAACGCGATCGTCACCATCGCCGCCGCGCACGACGCGGCTCCCGCCGATCGGGAACTCGTCCTCGGGCCGATAGAGGACCGGAGTGTTCGCCCGCGTCGTCCGGATGTACGAGATCCCACGCAGGTCCGCCATCGCAGCGACGAGCTTCGCGGTCTGATTCCCGTCGCACGGATAGAGCACGGTGCTGCCGTGCACGGCGCGCATCATCGCGAGATCCTCGAGCGCCATCTGCGACGGACCGTCCTCGCCGATCGAAACTCCGGCGTGCGATCCCGAGAGACGGATGTCGGCGCGCGAGATCGCCGCCATTCGGATGAAGTCGTACGCGCGCGTGAGGAACGCGGCGAACGTCGACGCGAACGGCACGAAGCCGACGACCTGCATCCCGACCGCGACGGCGACCATGCGTTGCTCGGCGATGTACATCTCGAAGAACCGATCGGGCGCGGTCTTCTTGAAATCCTCCGCATGCGTCGAGTTGCTCACCTCGGCGTCCAGCACGACGACGTCCGGGCGCGCCGCGCCGAGCGCGGCGATCGCGTCGCCGTAGGCCTTCCGCGTCGCGACGGGGTCGGTGTAGCGCTTCAGGTCCGGCGCCTTTGCCGCTGGGCGGGGCGCGGGCCGCCAGGCGGGTGGGCTCGGCACTTCGAACGCGCGTGAGGGCTCGTCGCCGATCTCCGCGAGCGCCTGTTTCGCCTGCTCCGCATCGAGGGCCTTGCCGTGCCAGCCGGGCTTGTCCTCGAGGAACGAGACGCCTTTGCCCTTCACCGTGCGGGCGACGATCGCGGTGGGGCGAGAGGACGAACGGGCGCGGCCGAGTGCGCTGTCGATCTGCGAGAGATCGTGGCCGTCGATGACGATGGCGTCCCAGCCGAACGATCTGATGCGCGCGGCATACGCGTCGGTGTTCCACTCGAGCTCGGTCGGGCCGCGCTGGCCGAGGCGATTGATGTCGAGGATCGCCGTGACGTTCTCGAGACCCTCATGACCGGCGAGGTCGAAGCCCTCCCAGATCGAGCCCTCGGCCGACTCGCTGTCGCCAACGAGGATCCACACGTGGAACGGCGCCTTCAGCAGCCGCTTGCCGGCGAGAGCGATACCGACGCCGATCGGCAGACCTTGCCCGAGCGACCCGGTCGCAACGTCCACCCACGGAAGGATCGGCGTGGGATGTCCCTCGAGGCGCGAACCGAATTTGCGGAACGTCAGGAGCTCCGCGTCGTCGATCGCGCCGGCCGCGCGGAACATCGCATACACGAGCGGCGAAGCATGGCCCTTGGAGAAGATCAGGTGATCGTTCGCGAGCGTGTCAGGCCGGTCGAAGTCGTAGCGAAGATGACCCGCAAGCAAGACCGCGATGAGATCGGCCGCGGAGAGTGATGAGGTCGGGTGTCCGGATCCTGCGGCCGTAGAACATCGGATGCTGTCGGCGCGGAGCTGTCGAGCCAGCGAACGGTATAGATCGAGGCGCGTCGCAGCCTCGCTCACGGTCGCCACGGTCACACGGTACCGCAGGAACAGCCTCCGGAACGAATATCCTCGGTCGCACCACGGGGGTGACGGCATGGAGATCGGGCTCTACGGCTTGGGCCGGATGGGCGGCAACATGGTCACGCGGCTGGTACGCGGGGGGCATACCGTCGTCGCGGGAAATCGCAGCCCAGGGCCGGTCGACGAGGCGAAGACCGAGGGCGCGGTCGGCGCCTACTCGATCGAGGAGATGGCGAAGCAGCTCAAGCCCCCGCGCGTCCTGTGGTCGATGGTCCCCTCCGGGGACGTCACCGATCACACCCTCGATGAGTTCGCGCGATTCGCCACCAAGGGCGACGTCCTGGTCGACGGGGGCAACTCGTACTTCCGGGACTCGATGCGCCGCGCCGAGAAGTACAAGGCGCTCGGCCTCGACTACCTCGACGTTGGCGTCTCCGGAGGCATCTGGGGTCTCGACGTGGGCTACTGCATGATGGTCGGCGGCGAGGCGCGCGCGGTCGAACGTGTGAAGCCGGCGCTCGACACCCTCGCACCGCCGAACGGTTGGGCGCATTTCGGGAAGAGCGGCGCGGGCCACTTCATCAAGATGGTCCACAACGGGATCGAGTACGGGATGATGCAGGCGTACGGCGAAGGCTTCGAGCTCATCCATGCCAGCGACTTCGACATCGACATGAAGCGTGTCGCGAGTGTCTGGATGCAGGGCAGTGTCGTTCGCTCGTGGCTGCTCGAGCTCGCGGAGCGCGCATTCGAACAGGAGGGCCCGGACCTCGCGAACATCAAAGGCTGGGTCGCAGACTCCGGCGAGGGACGGTGGACGATCCAAGAAGCGATCGCGCATGACGTGCCCGCTACGGTTCTCGCGCACTCGCTCTTCGCCCGATTTACATCACGACAGGACGATTCGTACGCCATGAAAGTTGCGGCCGCGCTGCGCAATCAGTTCGGGGGCCACGCAGTCAAAAAGTGAGACAGCCTGCGCGACGAGGCGGCGTGCGGCGTGACGAGGATGTCGTGGCGCTCCTCGAGCGAGCGCCTGCGCCCAGCCGGCCCGAACAGCACGCGCGACCTGAGCAGCGGGCCGGCGTAGCCAGCAGCGAGCGAGAGGAGGGCCGCGACGTCAAGTCACGCCGCACCCCGCCGGCTCGCGCGGGCTAAGCGAACATGACCACCACCACCATCACCAATCCGCTTCGCGAGGGCCTGCGATTGGGGCGCACACCCGAGCCTGCGTGTCTTGTCATCTTCGGTGCGTCGGGCGATCTCACCGCACGAAAGCTCATGCCGGCGCTGTACAACCTCGCGCTCCAGCATCTCTTGCCGGCATCGTTCGCCCTCATCGGCTCCGCGCGTCGCCCGATGACGGCCGACGCGTTCCGCGCTGAGATGCACGATGCGGTCGCGGAATTCAGCCGCACCCGGCCGATCAACGAAGAGGTCTGGGCGACGTTCGCGCACTCCATCGACTACGTCGGGACGCCAGACGAGACCGGCTACGACCAACTGCGTGACGTGCTCGCGCGCACCGACAAGGAGATCGGCGCGAACGGCAACCGTCTCTTCTATCTCGCGACTCCGCCGGCGGCGTACGAGCCGATCGTCCGCGCGATCGGCGCACACGGGCTGCGGGGTGAGAACGGATGGTCGCGCGTCGTGGTGGAGAAGCCATACGGCCACGACCTGAAGAGCGCGATGCAGCTCACCGGCGTCGTGCAGGAGGTCTTCCGCGAGGACGAGGTCTTCCGCATCGATCACTACCTGGGTAAGGAGACGGTCCAGAACCTCCTCGTGCTGCGCTTTACCAACAGCATCTTCGAGCCGATCTGGACACGCCAGTACGTCGACCACGTGCAGATCACCGCCGCGGAGTCGCTCGGGATCGAGGAGCGCGCCGGTTATTACGACAGCGTGGGCGCGATGCGCGACATCGTGCAGAACCATCTCTTGCAGCTGCTGGCGCTCGTCGGCATGGAGCCGCCGGCGGCGTTCGACGACCGGTCGGTGCGCGACGAGAAGGTGAAGGTGCTCCGCGCGCTGCGGCAGATCGCGCCGGACGACGTCGGAGCGCTGACCGTCCGCGGCCAGTACGGTCCTGGCTTCATCGACGGCGAGCGCGTCGTCGGCTACCGCGAGGAGCACGGTGTCGCCCCCAACTCGCAGACCGAGACCTACGTCGCGCTGAAGTGCTTCATCGACAACTGGCGCTGGGAGGGGACGCCCTTCTACATCCGCACGGGAAAGCGGCTCCCGAAGCGCTCCACCGAGATCGCGATCCGTTTCCGGGTCGCGCCGCATCGCATCTTCACGCGCGAAGCTTCCGAGGACCTCGACGCCAACGAGCTGGTGATCCGCATCCAGCCGGACGAGGGCATCTCGCTCACGTTCGGCGCCAAGGTGCCGGTCCAGGGGCTCCGCATCCGCTCCGTAAACATGGACTTCGGCTACGGCGAATCGTTCATGGTCGATGCTCCCGACTCATACGAGACCCTCATCCTCGATGCGCTCCGCGGCGACGCGACCCTCTTCACGCGCCGCGATGAGGTCGAACAGCAGTGGTCGTTCGTCGACCCGATCCTGGCGGGCTGGCACGAGGGCCGGCCGGAGCTCGCGAGCTATGCCGCCGGCGCGTGGGGTCCCCAGCAGGCGGACGCGCTCATCGCGCGTGACGGACGCAGCTGGAGACGGCCGTGATCGACGAGGCGTTCTGGGGCGCACGGGCGACGAGCATCGACGCGCTCGACCGCGAGCTGGCGCGCCTACGCCGCGCGGCGGTCGCGCACGCGAGGGAGCGTGGGCAGACGCTCGCGCGGGCGTCGGTGCTCAATCTCGTCGTCTACGCCGAGCGAGAAGTGCACGCGCGTCGTGCGGCGCGAACGGTCGCGGACCTCGCGCTCCGCCATCCGTCGCGCGCGATCGTGCTGCTCGGCGACCGGGGCCGCGACGGCGTCGTGGCCTCGGTGCAGCTTCACTGTCATGTGCCCGAGTCGGACGGCGCGCAGCCGGTCCTCTATGAGCAGATCCTGGCCCGCGTGCGAGGCGACTTCGACGAGCGCGTCGCGAGCGTCGTCATTCCGCTGCTCGTACCCGACCTGCCGGTGTTCCTCTGGTGGACGGGCACCCCGCCAAGCGATGCACGGCATCTCGACGACCTCGTGACGCTGGCGGACCGCTTCATCATCGACTCGGCCGACTTCGCCCGCGCGGACCGGACCCTCCCAGAGGTCGCGCGTCTTGCGCGGCACCGCGTCGCGATCACCGATCTGAACTGGGCACGGCTCACCCACTGGCGCGAGCTCATCGCGCAGTTCTTCGACGTGCCGACCTGGCGACCGTTCCTCGACGGGATCACCGGCATCCGCGCAGGCTTCGCCGTCGACATGGACGGCCGTGACATCCACCCGTCGCAGGCGCTCCTTCTCCTCGGGTGGCTCGCGTCGCGCCTCGGCTGGCGCCCGATCGAGTCGCTCGCGCCATCGGAGGCGGGTGGCCTGCTCTTCCGCATGAGCCGCGCAGACGGCGCGCCGATCATGATCCGGCTGCGACCGCGCTTCGAGCGCGGCCTCGACGCAGGTGATGTGTCGGGCGTCCGCATCCAGTCCGCGATCGGCGGCGACACGGCGGAGTTCGTTATCAAGCGCGCGCCCGATGAGCGACACGCGACCGCGACCGCGATCATCGCTGGGGTCGTGCGGGCCGAGCGCGTCGTGCCGCTGCCCGCGCTCGGGATCCGCGAGCTGCTCGGCGAGGAGCTGGCCATTGCGCGGAACGATCACGTCTACGAAGTCGCGCTCGCCGCCCTGATGGCGCTGGCCTGAGCCGGGAAGGCCATGACCGACATGTCAGCAAAGGATCCCGCTGCGAAGGGCGACGACGAGAACGAGGGCCGGCTCCTCGCCGGCCGCTACCGTCTGACCACGCGCATCGACGAGGGCGGCGCCGGCGAGGTATGGCAGGCCCGCGATGAGCGGCTGGATCGTGACGTCGCGATCAAGCTCCTTGGCGCCAACGCCGACGAGGCATTCCGCGAACGTTTCGCGGACGAAGCGCGACGCGCGGCGTCGGTGCTGCATCCGAACGTCGTCACGGTCTTTGACGAGGGCCGCGACGGCGCCGACGCATTCATGGTCATGGAGCTCGTGCGCGGACGGACCCTGCGCGATGTCATCGCGGACCGGGGACCGCTGCGCCCGCACGAGGCGGCGCGCATCGTCACGCAGATCGCGGCGGCGCTCGACGCCGCGCACGAAGCGGGCGTCATCCACTGCGATGTGAAGCCGGCGAACGTCATCGTGGACCAGCAGGGCACCGCGAAGCTCACGGACTTCGGGATCGCGCGCGCTGCCCGCGGCCCGCGCGAGCACGAGCTCATCGGCACCGCGAGATACATCGCGCCGGAGCGTATCGAGGGCCGCGCGCCGACCGAGCGGAGCGACATCTACAGCCTCGGCCTCGTCGCGTACGAGCTTCTCGCGGGTCGACCGCCGAACGCGGAGATGGAGACGGAAGACCTGCTCCGCGTTCGGCTCGATGGGCGTGCGCCGTCCCTTCGCTCCGCACGCGTTGGCATCAGCGAGGAGATCGATCGCGTTGTAGCAAAGGCGCTCGCGCGAGACCCGCAGGCTCGCCACGCGAGCGCGGGAGCATTCGCTCGCGAGCTCCTGGCGGCATCGCAGCGGGACGACGCGACCGGTGTCCTGCCGCCGGTGACGCGGCCGCTGCCGAGCGGCGGACGGCGCGAGTTCCACATCGACACGACCATCGCGCTCCTGGCCATCGTCGCCGTCCTCGTCGCGACGCTCGCGATCTTCGCATCGTTCCAGGGCCGCGCGGTCGACCGGCCACCCGCGAGCGGCGCGCCTTCGTCGCCGGCCGCCGGCGTCACGCCCAACGTCGTCGGGAAGGACGTGGACGAGGGGGGCCGGCTGCTTATCGCGGCCGGCTACCGCTCCCCGGTGCCGTGGCAGGTCGATCCGCTCGCGAGCGGCACGGCGTGCAGCGTTGCCCGTCAGGAGCCGGCGGCCGGGACCGCGGTTCAGTCCGGTGCGACCGCGCGCCTCTTCCTCGTTGGTGGCAAGGACTGCGGCGGGAAGTCCAAGGACTGACGCTGGTGGCGACCGGAGTGAGGTCTGACACGGGGCGCGTGCGGGATGGAAATGAAGACCGCTACCTCGTGCGCGAGGAGCGGGGCATCACGCTCCTCGCGGTGGCGGATGGCGTCGGTGGATCGAGCGGCGGCGAGATCGCCGCCGACGCCGCGCTCGTCGAGCTCGGCGCTCGTTTCTTCGGCGCGCCGGCGGATCGCGCGACGAGCGACGCGCTCGCTGAGGCCATGCGTGACGCGAACGCCGCTGTGCTCAAGGCCGCGGCGGCATCCGGCCACCACGATGCCGCCACCACGGTGGTCGCCGCGGCCCTCCGCGATGAGCAGGCCGTGATCGGCAACCTCGGCGACAGCCGCGCGTACCTCATCCGCGACGGCGTGTGCCGACAGCTCACGCAAGACCACTCGGGCGACATCGAGCACGCGATCACGCGCTTCGCGGGCGACCCGCGTGGTATCCAGCCCGACATCTTCGTCGAGAGCCTGCGCGCCGATGATCGTTTGCTGCTGTGCAGCGACGGTCTCACACGGCACGTCACCCCCGAGGAGATCGCGAAGGCCGCGACCGGCGAGGACGTGCGCGACGCCGCGAACGCGCTCGTCGATCTCGCGAACGCGCGCGGCGGCCAGGACAACATCACGGTGGTCCTGCATCAGCCGGGTCGGCCGGTGACGATCGCGAGCGCAGCGGGACGAGCCGTCGCATTCGTCGTGTTCGCGCTGCTGATCCTCGTGACCGTCGGCGGTGCGATCGCCGTCCTCTTCGCGGCGAGCTCCGTGCCTCCGGCGACCTCGGCGCGGCCGAGCCCAGCTGCGACGTCGACCCCAACTGAGTCGCCGTCACCTTCGCCTTCGCCATCGCCGACCGCCACGCCGACGTTGGAACCGTCGCCGAGCTCAAGCCCCTAAGGGGGGTCGCAGGGGGTTCTCCCCCTGCGATAACTAGATCCCGATCCGATCCAGGAGCCGCCGTGCGGCCGGCGCGCCGATCGCCACTCCCACAGCACCGATCAAGACCGCGCCCTCGATGAGCCAGGCTCCGATGACCGTCGCCTGCGCGAAGACGTTGGCGCTGACGGGCGTCGGACACGAATCCGTTGGGTAGAAGGTCGGGTCGTAGTGCCAGGTCGGCAGGATCTCGTAGATGCTCCCGATCGTGCCCGGGATCGGGAGTCCCGACACATACGGATAGAAGATGACGAACGCCGCCGCGGCCACGCCGATGAAGATCAGCACCGCGCGGCGCCGTCGTTCCCAGATGACCGCCAGGATCGCGGCGAGGCAGAGCAGATAGAACGGCAGCACCGTGAAGAAGTGGTAGAAGAACAGCACGCGCGAGATCGGGATCCAGGCCACGTACTGCGCGAGCATCGCGAGCGACAGCACGCCGAGCGACCACGACCGTGTGCGGATCGCGAGCGCGATGACCAGCGCCGCGGCCGGAAGAGCCGCCCAGAAAAGCACGATGTTGCCCGCGTCATAGATGTAGCCGTTGTTCCCGCCGGTGCTCGCGCCGAAGTACCAGTACACCGGCTTCAGGTCGAGTGGCCAGCTCCACCACGGTGAGCCCGCGCAGTGCGGCGCGGTGAGCGAGCTGTGATACCAGTACATCTGCTGCGTGAGCTCCCACAGGTTCCAGCCGTATGGCGCGGTGGCTCCGCCGAACCACCGGACGTAGCTGCCGAGGTAGACGGCGAGCGGGATCACCGCGAACGAGACGAACAGCAGCGCGGCATTGCGCCCGCGACCGGCGAAGAGGTCGAGCGGCCCGCCGGTGCCAGGTCGGCCGCGTTCGTACGCGAAGGCCGTCACACCGACCGCGAGGACGAACACGCCACCGAGCGTGTACGCGGCGGCCCACTTCGACGCGAGGCCGAGTCCGAGCAGCGCGCCCGCGATGAGGACGTCGACCGCGGCCGAGCGCCTCCACGCTCGCTGCGGCTCGCCGACAGGGGCCCGTCCTCCTGTATGCGCAGCGACGATGAAGTACCAGGCCGCGACGATGAATGTCGCCACGTAGATGTCGTTCATACCGATGCGCGCCTGCGCGAACATCGATCCGTCGAGCAGCACCGCGGCGCCAACGAGCCACGGGATGAGCGGCGACGCGAAGAGACGGCGCGCGAGCAGGACGAGGAAGAAGGCGAGGATCGCGCCGAGGACCACACCAGGGAGCCGCCACGCGATCGCGTGACGGCCGGTCTCGATGCGCTCGGCGCCGTCCGCGCCCGCGACGAGGAGCTTGTCGTCATCGTTGTCGAAGGCGAGGAGCGAGCCCGACACCGGTATCGAGGCGAAGGGCGACGCGCCGTGCACCTCCACGACAACGACACGGCCGGCGTCGAGCGCGTACAGGAACTGCGTTCGGGGCACGAGCACCAGCGCGGTGGCGCCGGACGCGAACGTGCCGGTGCGCGCGTTGCCCAGGGTGACCGAGTCGCGCTGGCCGTTGGGCAGCTCGTACACATCGAGCGATGGCGCATCGCTTCGCGCAACGAACAGCCGGTTCGGCGCCTGCGCGTACGCGATCGCGCGGCCGGGGCCGCCGCCCGGCAGCTGTCGCGTCTCGGAGCCGGTCGCGGGATCGACGACGTGCACGTCGCCACGCGCATCGAGAACGTAGAGCTCCGTTCCATCGGCGTTCGACGTCGCGGCCACCGCGCCGAGCCGCGAGACGACCGGCGGCGCGTCGATGGTCGTGTAGATCGCCACGCCCGTCGCAGTTGCGACGACGACGCGGCCGCTCGACTCCAGGAGCGCCGTGACCGGTCCGCTGACGGGCAGGGCGGCGCGCGCGATCTGCGCGTTGCTCGGCGACTCTTTCAACGGACTCTGGGAGAGCTCGGTATCCGTCGCCCAGATCGCGCGGTCCTGATCGAGCACGATCGCCCGCACCCCGAACGCGCCCTTCACGAGATCGCGAGGTGCGGCGCCGTCCCGCCCGCTCAGGCTGATGAAGCCGTCGGAGGTCGCGGACGCACGCGTGCCGTCCGGTCCGACCGCGAAGGCGACGACGTTCGGACGCAGCGGCTCACGACCGACGACGCGGTCGTCCCCGAACGCGAGGATCCCGAGCGCCATGATCTCCTTCGCGAGATGCGGATGCGTCCATTCGTACGGGTCGCGCTGCGCGAGGAGCTCGAACGCGGTACGCGCGTGGTAGACCTCGTCGAAATACATGTCGCGCGGGTGATCGAGGCGGTAGCCGCGCGTGAGCAGCATGGCCAGCGCGACGAGCAGAGCGATCGAGACATCGCGGCGCGTCGGTGCGCGACCGGGACCGAGCGCTGCCGGGAGGCGCCACGCAGCCCGCGGCTCGGCCGCGGCCCGCGCTGGCGTCGAGGCCGGCGCCGCCGCCTGGATCGAGGGCTCGAGACGCGCTTCGCCGCGTACGAGCCGCCATGCGATGAAGCTGGCGGTGCCGATCATGAAGAGCGCGATCGCGATCTGGCCGTCGCGCGAGAACAGGCTCGTCTCGAGCCATGGCGGCGACCTGAGGTCGTTCTGCGGATAGCGAGTGAACGCGAAGTAGAGCGTGAGGGCGAAGCCGAGAGTCAGCGTGACGTACGGCCAGAGGAGGCGCGCGCGCACCGCGGCCAGTGGGAGCAGCAACACCAGCGCCGGGAACAGATATCGCTCGTGCGCGCGCGTCGGCAGGAAATAGAAGGCGCATGCAGCAAGCGTTCCCGCGGCGAGGAATGTGGCGGTGTCGCGGCGCCACCACAGCGGTACGCAAGACAGGAACAGTCCGATCGCGACGAGCGCGACGCCGGAAGCGACGAAGGCATCGTCCGGCTTCCAGAAGTCGCCGACGATCG
>WNFL01173716.1_pt1 | contig 14504 bp, 12 predicted proteins | sample 5400361 | NCBI WGS metagenome assembly WNFL01 (sample SAMN13153351, study PRJNA577476) | soil metagenome | isolation source: 40 cm soil on Douglas fir-dominated hillslope | place: USA:California | collected 2013-09-17
GAGGAGTTGCGCCAATTCGTCGATTGGGTGGCGGGCTACACGCTGTCGTCGCGCGGCATGGTGCTGCGCATGGCGTTGCGCATGGGCGAGCATCTCGGCCCCGAGCGGCTCCGCATCGGGGTGCGGCTCGCCGGCCCGGCGCCGCCGCGCATGACGGCGGCGCGCGAGCGCGTGCTGGCGCTGCTGGCGGACGGAATGGCGCGACCCAAGGGCGAGGCCGCCCAGGAGGCGGGCGTCTCGGTCGGCGTGATCGACGGCCTCGTCGACGAGCGCACGCTCGAAGCGCTGCCGCTGCCGCCCGCGCCGGTGGCGCGCCCGCCCGACCCCCTCCATCGGGTCCCCGACCTGAGCGAGCCCCAGCGCCTGGCGGCCGACGCCTTGCGGGCGAGCGTGACGGCCGGCGGCTTCGGCGTCAGCCTGATCGACGGCGTCACCGGGTCGGGCAAGACCGAGGTCTATTTCGAGGCGATCGCCGCCGCGCTGGCGCGGCGGCGCCAGACCCTGATCCTGATGCCGGAGATCGCGCTCACGGGACAGTTCCTCGACCGCTTCGTGGAGCGTTTCGGCGTGCGGCCGGCCGAGTGGCATTCGCAGATCGCGCCGCGCCTGCGCGCCCGCACCTGGGCGGCGGTGGCGGCGAACGAGGTGAGCGTTCGGCCTGATCATCCTCGATGAGGAGCACGACGCGGCCTACAAGCAGGAGGACGGCGCGCATTACCACGCCCGCGACATGGCGGTGGTGCGCGCCCGCATCGGGCAGATCCCGATCGTGCTGTCGTCGGCGACGCCCTCGGTCGAGACCGAGGTCAACGCGCGGCGCAACCGCTACCGCCGGCTGAGCCTGCCCGAGCGCTTCGGCGGCCAGCAGATGCCCGTGATCGAGGCGATCGACCTGACCCGCGAGGGGCCCGCGCGCGGGCGCTTCATCGCGCCGCGCCTGGCGGAGGCGGTGAACATCGCGCTCGAGCGCAACGAGCAGGCGCTGTTGTTCCTCAACCGCCGCGGCTACGCGCCGCTGACGCTGTGCCGTGCCTGCGGCTTCCGGTTTTCTTGCCCCAATTGCGACGCCTGGCTGGTGGACCACCGCTTCCGGCGCCAGCTCGTGTGCCATCACTGCGGCTTCTTCACGTCGCGCCCGCCTTCGTGTCCAAAATGCCAGGCGAGCGACAGCTTTGTCGCCTGCGGGCCCGGCGTCGAGCGCCTCGAAGAGGAAGCCGCAGCACTGTTTCCGGGGGCCCGGATCATGGTGTTGTCGAGCGATCTGATCGTCACCGCGGAGCGCATGCGGGAGGAACTCAAGGAAATCGCCGAAGGCCGGGTGGACATCATCATCGGCACCCAACTGGTGGCGAAGGGGCATCATTTCCCGAGGCTCAATCTGGTTGGCATCGTGGATGCCGACCTGGGCCTGAACAATGGCGATCCGCGCGCTGCCGAGCGGACCTTTCAGCTCTTGTATCAGGTGGCGGGCCGCGCCGGCCGCGAAACCGGCCGCGGCTACGGCTATCTCCAGACCCATCAGCCTCAGCACCCGGTGATGCGTGCGATCGTTGCCGGCGACCGCGAGGCCTTCTACGCGACCGAGATCGAGGCGCGCGAGCGCACCGGGTATCCGCCGTTCGGGCGTCTCGCGAGCCTCATCGTCTCCGGGCCCGATCGTCCATCCGCCGAAGGCTTCGCGCGGCGTCTTGCCGGCGCAGCGCCGCCGACGGAGGCGGTGCGGGTGCTCGGCCCCGCCGAGGCCCCGATTGCGGTGATACGCGGCCGGCACAGATTTCGGCTCTTGGCGAAGGCTCCGCGGAGCTTCGATCTATCGGGCTACGTACGCGGCTGGCTCGCGTGCGCGCCGAAAGCGGAGACGGCGGTGAGGCTCGAGGTGGATATCGATCCGGTGAGTTTTTTGTGAGACGGCGTTCAAGCCCGAGCGTGGAGAGGATCACGCTTGAACGCGGCCATCACGTCCTGTCGTCCCCATTCCGCCATAGCTATTTTCATCGCGACTGGCGTAATCCGCCCATTAAGCAGCGGCGATTATGGCTTTCCTGACGGCCTGCGGCAATGCGATCGCGCGAAAGAACACCTTTGGATACAGATAATCCTCGCCGGATTCGTCGATGACCCGAAGCAGGCGGTGCTTCTCGGCGGCCGGGTCGCGGAGCGCGACGTAGATCTTCCGCTTCTCAAGCGATGCCGCGTAGCCCTCATTATCGATGGACGCGACCAGGCTGTTTTGACTGCGACTTTGCCATAATTTTGTGGCTCAAAGCAGATGCTTGATCTTGAATTCCTTGCGCCCGATTCCGCAGCTTATATCAGTGTATCTCAGCCAGATGGACAGAGCCATCCGCCAACTGAACGCGAGCGGTTTGGTGCACAAATCGGATTCCTGCGCCACTGCATTCGTGGTACGCTTGGGCCTTCTCACGTCATGGAGCGGATCATGACCAGGAAAGCTCTCGGCCTTGCCGGCGTAGCCGCCGTGTTGTTTGCGGCGCCCGCCGTCGCGCATCATGCCTTCGCCATGTTCGATCAGTCGAAGGTGCTCTACATGTCGGGCACCGTGAAGCAGTTCGAATTCGTCAACCCGCATGCTTGGCTTCACGTCGCCATCGTCAACGACAAGGGCGACACGTCGACATGGTCCTTCGAGGGCGGTTCGCCGTCGCAATTGGTTTCGCTCGGTTGGGCGCAGGACCACCCCATGGTCGGTGAAACGATAGAAGTCGGCTTTCGTCCGATGAAGGACGGGTCACGCGGCGGTCAGCTCATGAGCGTCAAGTTCCGGAGCGGGCAGAAGGTGTGCTCCAACCGCGGCTGCGGCGACGGGAGCGGCGAAATTGTTCCGGGGGCGTACCGGCCTCAAGAATGATCAGCGGGGGGTGACCATGCGCATTTTAGCTTTCATCTCGCTCGGGCTTTTGCTGGCTGCCCGCCCCGCATCGGCCTGGGAGGAATACAAATACCTCGACCAAGGCGTGGCGATCCAATTTCCCGCCAAGCCGCAGGCGATGAAATCGACCTATGATTCGGTCTATGCCAAGGGTCTTCCGTCGATGATCTATGCGGCCGAGGACGATCATGTTGTCTACAAACTGACCGTCGTCGATTTGACCGCCCGCGCCGACATGGGTGCGAATTTCCTGAACGAAGCGGCCAATCGGCTGCAACGCGAGGGCGAGGTGCTGTTCACCGACTTTCCGCGCGTCTATCAGGACGCAAGGTCGGTCTTCGGGGTCTCGCTGGTGGTCGATCGCACCGACGGGAGCCGCGTGCGCAGTTCGCTCTATCACCACAAGGGCAGGCTTTATGTTGCCGACGCAATTGTGCTCCCCGCCCGTGGCGACAAAGACATGACGACGCCCTCGCGCTACGATCAGACCATCCGCTTTCCGCCGGACGGTCGTTTCGACTGAAACGGATGCCCGCCCTACGTGCTGCAATGTCACCGCTCCACATGATCAAGCACGCCCGCGATCAGCTCCCGCGTGCTTGTGTAAATCCCGGGCGCTTCGCTCTCGCGCGGTCCGCCGACACCGAGCGCCATGTGTGCACCAAATCGTTGGCGTTGCGCTCGCAGCCACTGCGCAACTTGGGCAACCGCATCCGGCTGGCCGACATCGACGACAAGAAGCGGCTTGCCGCAGCGGTCGGCCCATTCTTGGGCGCGCTTCGTTCCTTTGGAGACGGCGAGGCCCTCGCGATTGGTGATGATGAGGATTGCGTCGCTGTCGCGCACGTTCCATTCCGTACGCTGCTCGGGCTGAGAGGACGGCGTTTCTCTCAGCTTGGGATATTTGTTCAGGAGACCAGGCGGGTCAGGAAGGTCCTCGGCCCAACCGCCCTTTGGGCACCAGCCACCCCATGACATGCTGCGCTCAATCGCGACATCAAGCGCTGCGCGGTCAACGCCAGTTTGTTCGCCGCTGATGATCTTCATGGCGCGTCATTGCCGAACAGAGCCCGCTCCCTGCCTTCCCCCGCTTGCGGGGAAGGGTAGGGATGGCTCGATCGCTGCGCAACGCAGTCAGGCTTGCGCCCCGTTTGTCGCCGCTTTAGAAATCCGGTTTGTTCGCTCGCGGCACCGCAGTGTCCCTTCCGGCTAAAACCAACTCCTGCAGATTCTCGGCACAGACGACTTCCCGCCAGGCTTCGCGGCCGCGCCGGTAGGTTATGGTCGCCGACCAAGGCATGGTGAAGACGCCTTCATCTTCGACCGTGAACAGGAGTTGCAGGTGCTTGCCCCTGTAGCCATAGTCGGGCGCCGAGCCTGCATCGGCGCCGCCAGGGGGCCGCCGATTCTCCCTTACATCCCGTTCCAGTCCTTCCCTTGCGGTTTCGTAATCGAGGAGCCGGTAGCGTTCTACAACGTGGAGAGCCTGCGTATAGGGCGTGCCGTAGAAGTCGACCATGGCAAACGGCCCGATTTTGACGCCCACAGTATCGATCACCAGCGTGTCGCCTTCGTAGTGGCCCACGGAATCCCCATACCAGGATGGCGTCACCTGCGCCGGATGTGGCTGGTTCATCCGCACGTAACGCACCTGATGATCGTTGGGATAAAGGAAAATGATCTTGTCCGGCTGCTGGAGCATCTGCATCGCAACGCCGTTAAAGATATACGGAACGGGTTCCGGCCAGCACTGTATGGTCGGAGTCGGCGAGACCATTCCGCCTAGCTCTATTTCGCCCTTCTTCTTCACGGCTTCCGCCGCCTGGGGCTTCAAGATCGGATTGGTGTAGTCGCCGACCAACCGGGCGGGGTTGCTCACGAGGACGCTGTTGTTGGCCGGCAATGTCCGGCCGTTGACGTCGGCGCCCTGCGGCCGGCGCGACTTGTTGACCACCGAGCTGGGGCCCGAGGCCAGCGGCTCGAAACCCGGGAAGGAGGGATGCGACCAGATGCCGGAGAAATCCGGGACGGCAGCCGGCGCGACTGCAGGTCCTGCGGTTTGCCCGAAGGCGGGCGTCGCCGCCGCTACCGCGAACATGATCAGCAACCCCAAATTCCGCTGCCTGTGCATGACAGTCTCCCTTTCATGGCTTGTCGGTGCGAAGGCAAGAAATGGCGCGCGCACCTCCGGCGGGGGCGGCCGATCACCGGGTCATTTGTCAGGCCTTGCCTTGGCAGCTAGGCCTAAAACCTTACACGATTTTCCAACGTGTGCGAAGGCGGGCGGCCGTCGAGCCGACCCGGAGCTAGGGCGGATTCCGGTCAGCTTGAAGCATTTGCCTCTCTCCTCGGTCGTGGCCGGGCTTGTCCCGGCCACCCCGATTATGCTTGCTCTATGCCTCGGCGTTCGAGGTCGCCGGGACAAGCCCGGCGACGACGCCGGTTAAAGTGATTTAACGCAATCGAAATCCGCTCCAAGAGAGCCTTCCCGCCCATGGCCGACCTTGCCGCCGCTCAGAATCTGTTGCGCACCGTGTTCGGCTTTGCGGAGTTTCGCGCCGGCCAGACCGAGATCATCGAGACGATTCTCGCGGGTCGCGACGTGCTCGCCGTGATGCCGACCGGCAGCGGCAAGTCGTTGTGCTATCAGTTGCCGGCGCTGATGCGCGGCGGGCTCACCATCGTGGTGTCGCCGCTGATCGCGTTGATGCGCAACCAGGTGGCGCAACTTCGCGGCTATGGCATCGCCGCGGCGAGTCTCAACTCCACCAATCATTTCGACGAGAACCGCACCATCGTGGAGCAAATCGCGCGGGGAGAATTGCGCCTCGCCTACGTGGCGCCCGAACGGCTCGCCAAGCCGGAGACTGTTGCGCTCTTACGGCGCGCCAATGTCGGCCTGCTGGCGGTCGATGAGGCCCATTGCATCTCGCAGTGGGGCCACGATTTCCGCCCCGAGTACATGAACCTTGCAGCCCTGCAGAACGAACTGGGTAGCCTGCAAACCATCGCGTTTACGGCGACCGCGGACGCCGCGACGCGGGCGGACATCCTGTCCCGGCTGTTCCGGCAGCAGCGGCTTCGACCGACCCAACCTGCGGTTAGCCATGAGCGCGCGAAACCATGGTCGCAGCCAGCTCGTGCAATTTATTTCCGGACATCGCGGCGACAGCGGTATCATCTATTGCGGCTCGCGCCGCCGGGCCGAGGATATCGGGGCGTTTCTGCGGGACGAAGGCGTCAAGGCGCTGCACTATCACGCTGGAATGGACGCGGCCGACCGCTCGCGCAATCAGGACGTATTTCTGCAGGAGGACGGCGTGGTGATGGCGGCGACCATCGCGTTCGGCATGGGAATCGATAAGCCCGATGTCCGCTTCGTCTGCCACCACGATTTGCCGAACAACATCGAGAGCTACTATCAGGAGATCGGCCGTGCCGGTCGCGACGGCTTGCCGGCCGATACGCTGACCCTCTTCAGCACCGGCGACATCGCACTGCGCCGCCGCCAGATCGAGGAGAGCACCGCGTCGGACGACCAGAAACGGGTCGACCGGCTGCGCCTCAACGCCCTGGTGGCGCTCTGCGAATCGCCGCGTTGCCGGCGCCAGACCCTGCTTGGCTACTTCGGCGAGTCGGTTCCGTCGGGGTGTGGGAATTGCGACATCTGCGCCGGCAGCGTTGCGGTGGTCGACGGCACCATTGCGGCGCAAAAGGCAATGTCGGCAATCGCGCGCACCGGCGAACGCTTCGGCACCGAACACCTGATCAACTTGCTGCTGGGTGAAGAAACCGAGGCGATCAGGAATTTTCGTCATGACGCGTTACCGACCTTCGGGGTCGGCAAGGAGCACGACCGCAACGAATGGCGCTCGATTTTCCGCCAGCTCTATGCCGCCGGGATGCTGTCGCTCGATATCACCGGCTATGGGCGCTGGACCATTCAGCCGGCCGGCAGGGCGGTCCTCAAGGGCCAGGCGAGAATCGAGTTGCGCCGGCAGGCCGTCACGGCGCCCGGCAAGAAAGCCGCACGCAAAGCTGCGGCCGCCGCAACGCTTGGCGAGGGCAGTGCGGACCATGGCCTGTTCGAGGCGCTGCGCGCGCGCCGCTCCGCGCTCGCCAAGGCGCAGGCGGTCCCGGCCTACGTGATTCTGCCGGACCGCAGCCTGATGGAGATGGCGCGCGGTAAACCCACGACGCTTCGGGAGATGGGAGGCATACACGGCGTCGGGGAAATGAAGCTCAAGCTCTACGGTGAAGAATTTCTCGATGTGATCCGCCGTCACCAGGCGTCGCCAAGCCAACGAGGGGCGGATTAGAGCGGATCCGCTCGCGCAGCTCGCCGTGTTCTCCCGGAGGGTCTGCGCCACCATTCCGCTATACTGAGAAGTTTGTCGAGCTGAAGTCGGCACCGCAGGGCGTTAGGACAGTCGTACCGGCGCCCAAGCATCCGCTCAAGCCGGGCCGGCACCGCGGAGCACGCAATGACGGAGCGCTTTGCCCGAGGGGTCGACAGGCCTGGTCGAGAGGCTCCCGAGGAGTTGGACTGATCATGTCTTAACAGGTGTCAAAGTGCTTTTGCGGCTTCGAACGGATAAGGCTTGCCAGCCACCATCGCCTTTCCGCTTGCCTCATTCCCTGCGGCCGAGAATATCCAATTGTCACGGCTTCCAGACGCCCACATCACATAGACGCCATCCCTGGTCAGGTGCCACGTACCTTGTCCATTCTCGGATGGGTTGTAGTAGTCGCTCCATTTGACGTTTCCATCTGGTGTAAAATCGATGTTCCATATCCATCGGTCGTCGCAATCCATCCTCCACCGACCGGCGATTTTGGAGATGTAGTCGTCCCATACGCGAATCGCAGTAAATTCCGAGGCCTTGCCGCTCGCTTTGGTGCTTGTTCCTTTCTGATTGGTGGGCAAAATCTCGAAAGGCCATGTTTCGCGTGTGCCAGTGTTCCAGACGACTTCGACAAAGTCTGCTTTCGCAGCCCATTTTCCTTGGCCATTTCTATGATTAAAAATATCATACCAGCGAACGGTCTTGTTTCGCGCAAAATAATAACACCATATTCCACCATCCATATTAAACCACCACCAGCCGTAAATGTTTTCAACACCGGTTTTGACATAAACTATTGGAATATCCTTAACCCACCACGGCGTGGCTATATCAAAAGCAATGACAAATCGCTGTCCACCGAGGATAAGCGTACCGATTGCCATTCCTTCGGCTGCAACGTCTGAAATCGTCATGTATCCATTGGCAATGGGAAAAGCGATGCCCTTAAAAAGGCCCGTAAGCGGATTCTTGAGAAGTTCTGAGTAGCCTTGGCACATCGCCTCTTCAACGTATTTCAACAGCACCAAGCGGCCATAGCCGGCGAGCTTAAGCTGCACTCTGAAGGTTCGAAGAAAGAAAAAACGTGGCGTTAGGGCCCGGTGCACCAACTCATGATTAACGGTTGCCTCCTCTGCCGCCAAATCTCCCCGCATCAAGTACAAAATGCTACCCCACACATCCGTGCCGCCCATAACTCTAGGAGGCAGCTGCCCTGGCCCCACGGCTTTGAGGGGCGGGAACCGACTCCACAATTGGCCGGCATTCGGGTCAGGTCCGACATTAGGCAAACCTGGTTGTCTGGGCGTGGCAACCTTCAACCAGCTCGGACGGACTACGCCGCCGCCCCGCGAGACTTCGATACCCTTCGCAGTACGCCTCAGAAGCAAAGCCATGAGAGCATCAAACCCGAGTGTCGTTGCGCCCTTGGCAAACAACTCGGCGCTACGATCCAAGTCAGAGTCATTCGTTGCTTGTAGACAGATCATTGAAGCGTCTATCAGCGTTGTTATAGCCTCACCGACTGAAGGTCCCAAGGCTGCCGCTCCGATCAATAGGAGCGCAACGTCTATGACCTCGCCGACGCCGAATAGGTGCGATATTGCCCAAAGCAAGAATGTGCTGCACACGATTACTACGTTTTCTGGCGACACCAGGGCATCGATTTGATCTTTTATCGATCCATAAAAATATTTTTTGGACCGGATAATCATCTCCTTTACTTTGTCGGAATCCGACATTGTTGCAACTGCAACCATCGACATTCCCCCTGCTGCGCAAAGGATTGGAACGGTATCGCGGTGTTGACCTAGACGAACGACTTACTGGCTATTCAAAGAGCTTTCGTCGATGAAGCCTGCGCGCTCGGAATTATTGAAGCGTCGATGTTGATTTGGGTCATTCTCGCCACTGCGGAATCCTCCAGATTGCTGCGGTGCCGACCGCGACGACGAGGGTCGGGCGCATGTTGTTGCTCCTTTCACCAACGCCACGCCGGCGCTGCTCCGGGTTCGCGCTTGCGTGCGGTAGGTCCGCCGCCGCGGCAATTCGCAGGCAGATAAACCAAGGTCCGCCATCGGTCCCACCGAGGACTGCGGAGGGACTGCTGCGATACACCGGGGCGGGACCGATGGAGAGCGGATAGCAGGGCTCATGGCACTCAAAGCGACCTGGCCGACACCTAAGGCGGCGCGATTAGGAATCCCTCCGAGGCGCCGATGTCGCGACGAGACCCGTCCGAAATCTTCCGAAAATCTTCCGAAATCTTGATAAGAGCGCCGAAACAGCGTAGTTTTTTCCGGCCGGAATTGCTCAGGGGGAAGTGGGGAGTGCCGTGCCTTCGCAGGGACTTGCGTAGGCACCGAGAATGCTTGGCAACCGTGCGCATGTTGGTGTGACGGGAGCAGTCCGAAATGCTCTTAATGCCGCGACACGTGAATTTCGCCGGCTTTCAGTTCAACGTTCCGACACGCGAACTGCTGCGGGTCGAAAACGGTGGGGTGCTAACGCCGATTTCGCTGGGATCACGTGCAGCCGATCTATTACTGCTCTTTCTTAGTCGGCCCGGAGAACTCATCGCCAAGAATGAGATCATGGACGCCGTGTGGCCGGACCTTGCGGTGGAGGAGAGCAATCTGACCGTTCAGATTTCGACGCTTCGCCGTGCGCTCGACAGCGGTCGGAACGGCGCAAGCTGCATTCAAACGGTTGCGGGACGCGGCTACAGATTTATCCTTCCGGTCAAAGACGGAGCGGGATCTGAGATGTATCTGCCGGCCGGTGAGGCAGGTGCGCTTCAGGCGAATGCTGCCTCTCCATCGGCGCAAGGGCTTCGCGCAACACCTAAGTCCGTTGCTGCGACGTCTTCTTCACCGCAATCTGCCATGGCGGCAGTGCACGCCACGGTGGGCGATAGACGAGCCAGGCATTGGCGTTTCGCCGCGGCGGCCATGGTGGCCGTGCTTTGCTCGGCCGCAGTCGCCATCCATTGGCGAGGTCTCTCCTCCGATCGGCCCGTGTTCCGCCCCGAACCGCGCGGGCTGTCGATCGTTGCGCTGCCATTCACGAATGCGAGCGGCGAGCCCAAGGACGACGATTTAGCGGCGGCTCTCACCGAAGACGTCACGACCAGCCTTGCCCAGACGCCGGGCGCGTTCGTGATGGCACGATCGATGGCGCATGGGACCGCCTCTCGGAAGCTTTCGCTGCCAGCTATCGGCAGCGACCTTGGCGTTCGTTACGTGCTCGAAGGCACTATCCGCCGTTCGTCCGACGCCGTTCAGCTCAAGGTTGAGCTGAGCGAAGCGGCGAACGGCGCCAGCATCTGGGCCGCGCAATTCCAGGGTGCTGGCAGCGAGCCGCGGGATCAGATCGTACGAAACCTGTTGTTCCCGCTGCGGACGGCCTTCATGGACGCGGAGGCGCAAAGGCTGTCGACCCTGCCGCTCGCGGCCTTGACGGTTGAGGATTTGCTGCTGAAGGTGAGGGCCGCCAACAATCATCCGCCGATTACCCCCGCCAGGAGTGCGGAGAATATCGAATTGCTCGAGCGCGCACTGTCCCTTGCGCCGAACTCCCCTGAGCTCCTGACGAGCCTCGCTCGTGAGCACCTGCGGCCGATCGTGGAATTCGGCGAGCGCATTGGAAATCGCGATGACCTGTGGCTTCGCGGCCGCTCTTACGCCGAGCGGGCACGTGCCGTCGCGCCCGGATCGGAAGCGATGTTCGAGCTGCAGGCCTACCTGCTGCGCGCGGAAGGGCGTTTTGACGAAGCCATCGTCGCGTACAAGGCACTCATGCACGCTGCCCCCGACTCCGTGCGCTATCACGTCGACCTCGCGCAAAGTCTAATCGTGATGGGGCGGTCGGCGGAAGCGGTCCCACTTCTGGAAGAGGCGATCAGGCGCAGCGACGTGGCAGCACCGCGATTTGTTCCCTATGGGGCGCTCGGCCAAGCGCTGATCCGGCTTGGACGCAACGACGAAGCAATCGACTGGTTGCTGGCTGCCAGGGAGCAGTCGTCGGGGCTCATTCCTCAAATCTATCTCCTGCTTGTCGCTGCTTATGCGAACGCGGGCAGGATCGAGGATGCGCGGCGCGAGTTACGCGACTATGTCAAGCAGCAGCCGACGTCCACGCTGCGCGGTGTGCGCCACAGCATGAAGCCGACGCCAGCCGCTGCCGACGAGCAGCAGCGCGAGTTCGACGGCGTGGCCCGCAGCGGCTTGCGCGATCATGTCGATGAAGATGTCGACGCCGGCTTGCCGATTACGGCAGGTGTGCAGCCGAATTCGCGGAACGCCCCGACGCCGCGCGGCGCTCCCGGAGTGTCGCTCATCCGCACCTTCGAGCTAGCGACGCTGATCGATCATCGGCAACGCGGGAACGAACAACCTCTGCTGCTGTCGACCACGTGTACCTTCTGTTTGGACATCGTGTTTCCGGGTTCAATTCATGTTCCACAGTACTTGCGGCATGAGCCCATGACCGACGAGCAACGTGGCGCTCTCAAGGCTTGGCTCGACCCCTTGCTGGACGGAAATCCAAGTCGGCGCCTGATCACGATTTCGTGGAATGCCGAGCGCTGGCACGGACGCAATCTCGCCCTCGAACTGGTTGCGCTCGGCTACCCGAATGTGTCTTGGTATCGCGGCGGGCTGGAGGCCTGGGACGCTGCCGGTTTGCCCGTGCAAAGACTGCACTGGTGATAGCCTCTCTCGGAGACGCCGAAAGTCGGCGCTTCGACTTTGGCTGGGGACGATCTCGCGGGCGTGCCCCTCCGGTATGCATTTTTCATCTCATTCAGGCGGCCGGTCAGGCCACGGCGGCTAAAGCGGCCCGCCCCTACGGCTCGCTGTGACCAGGCTGCATCAGGCGGGCAGATGAGATGAGCAGCGGTCGACCGCCGTATTGCGCCGCAATTCCTGCTGTGTTAGCAAACCTGCGATTTGACTGGGCGGCGCTGACCCCGGCGTTCCCGAAAAATCCAAGTCCTCACACATTTTCAAGGGCTTGCGCCTCAACTCGGGGGGCGCTTCGCCTGCGGAAATAGCACAAAGCCTTTTGGTGAGCCTGTGGCAGGGGAGTATCCAATCGATTCCGGAATGGCGGGCCGTTATGCCACGGCCTTGTTCGAGCTGGCGCTCGAGACTGGGGCCGTCGATTCGGTCCTGGCCGATCTTAAGAGATTCGACGCGCTCCTTGATGAGAGCGCGGACTTGACGCGCCTCGTCCGCAGCCCGGTGTTCACCGCCGACGTGCAGTCCAAGGCACTCGCCGCGGTGCTCGACAAGGCTCAAATCGACGGGCTCGCGGCGCAATTTCTTAAGGTTGTGACATCCAACCGCAGGCTGTTTGCGGTTCGCAACATCGTCAAGGCTTACGTGGCCCTGGTCGCTCGCCACAAGGGCGAGGTGACGGCGCAGGTCACGGTCGCCGAGCCGCTGTCCGATGCGCATGGCGACGAGATCCGCAAGACCCTCAACGCGGTGACCGGAAAGGATGTCCGGGTCGACGTGAAGGTCGATCCGTCGATTATCGGGGGACTGGTGGTGAAGCTTGGCAGCCGCATGGTCGACAGTTCGTTGCGCACCAAGCTCAATGCACTCAAGCATGCGATGAAAGAGGTCGGTTGATGGATATCCGGGCCGCAGAAATCTCCGCGATCCTCAAGGAGCAGATCAAGAATTTCGGCCAGGAAGCCGAAGTGTCGGAAGTCGGCCAGGTGCTGTCGGTCGGCGATGGCATCGCCCGCGTCTATGGCCTCGACAATGTTCAAGCCGGCGAGATGGTCGAGTTTGAGAACGGCATCCGCGGCATGGCGCTCAATCTCGAATCCGACAATGTCGGCATCGTGATCTTCGGCGAAGACCGCGAAATCATGGAAGGCCAGACCGTCAAACGCACCGGGGCCATCGTCGACGTGCCCGTCGGCAAGGGCCTGCTCGGGCGCGTGGTCGATGCGCTCGGCAATCCGATCGACGACAAGGGGCCAATTCCGGGTGAGCGCAAGCGCGTGGATGTCAAAGCCCCTGGCATCATTCCGCGCAAATCGGTGCATGAGCCGATGGCGACCGGCCTCAAGGCAATCGATGCGTTGATTCCGATCGGCCGCGGCCAGCGCGAATTGATCATCGGCGATCGCCAGACCGGTAAGACCGCGATCGCTCTTGACACCATCCTGAATCAGAAGCCCCTCAACGCCACCGGCGACGAGAAGATCAAGCTTTACTGCGTCTACGTGGCTGTGGGGCAGAAGCGCTCGACGGTCGCGCAGTTCGTGAAGGTGCTGGAGGAGCAGGGCGCGCTCGAATATTGCATCATCGTGGCGGCGACGGCTTCCGATCCGGCGCCCATGCAGTTCCTGGCGCCGTTTGCCGGGTGCACCATGGGCGAGTATTTCCGCGACAACGGCATGCACGCCGTCATCATCTATGACGATTTATCCAAGCAGGCGGTGGCCTACCGGCAGATGTCGCTGCTGCTGCGCCGCCCGCCCGGGCGCGAGGCCTATCCGGGGGATGTGTTCTATCTCCATTCGCGTCTCCTCGAACGCGCCGCGAAGATGAACGAGGACAACGGCGCGGGCTCGCTGACGGCGCTGCCGGTGATCGAAACCCAGGCGAACGACGTGTCGGCCTACATCCCGACCAACGTGATCTCGATAACGGACGGCCAGATATTCCTGGAGACCGACTTGTTCTACCAGGGCATCCGGCCGGCGGTTAATGTCGGGCTCTCGGTGTCGCGCGTGGGCGCCGCAGCGCAGACCAGGGCGATGAAAAAGGTTGCCGGCCGTGTCAAGGGCGAGCTGGCGCAATATCGCGAGATGGCGGCGTTCGCGCAGTTTGGCTCCGATCTCGACGCCACCACCCAGCGCCTCCTCAACCGCGGCGCACGTCTGACCGAGCTGTTGAAACAGCCGCAATTCTCGCCGCTCAAGATGGAAGAACAGGTCTGCGTGATCTATGCGGGCGTCAACGGCTATCTCGATCCGATACCGGTCAACCGCGTGCGCGCATTCGAAGACGGGCTGCTCGGCGCGCTGCGGACCGAGCACGGCGATATTCTCAAGGACATCCGCGAAGCCCGCGATCTCAGCGAGACAACCGCCGCAAAGCTCAAGGGCGCGGTTGATGCTTACGCGAAAGCATTTGCCTGATGGCAAGCCTCAAGGACATGCGGGTCCGCATCGCCGCCACCAAGGCGACGCAGAAGATCACCAAGGCCATGCAGATGGTGGCGGCGTCGAAGCTGCGCCGGGCCACCGC
>WNFL01390330.1_pt2 | contig 14504 bp, 16 predicted proteins | sample 5400361 | NCBI WGS metagenome assembly WNFL01 (sample SAMN13153351, study PRJNA577476) | soil metagenome | isolation source: 40 cm soil on Douglas fir-dominated hillslope | place: USA:California | collected 2013-09-17
GTCGCCGGCATCACCAGTGTCCGCGGCGTCGCGAACCGGTTGCCGAATGTCGTGCTGAACAGGAATGGCCGGGGACGGAAGATGCGCGTCCGGTACGTGAAGCCGTACCCGAACCCGTCGTTGTACGGATAGCCGAATCCGCCGTAGCAACCCCAGAACGGGTCGCAGAAGGGATCGTAGAACGGGCTATAGTAACCGAAGCGGTACGGATAGCCGAAGGACAGTCCCAATCCGAAGCGATAGGGATAGCCATCGTCATAACCGTAGCGCGATGCATAGCGGTAGGATCTCACGACGTACGTCGTCTGGTCGTAATCGAACCGCCCGCTCGAATCACCCGCCATCCGCTGTACGATGTCGAGCAGCTTCGCGAGCGGATCGTCGCTCACGGTCTGCGACGGGCCGCCCAGCGCGCGGAAATCCCAGTGATCGTTGCGGACGAAGGCGTCGAAATTGAGCGGATCACGCGAGACCGCGGCCAACACCGTGCCCGATCCTTCATCGCCGTCGACCTGGAAGGCGTCGCGATCATTGCGGCCCCGAATCTCGAACTTCTTGTCTCCACGGATGAAGGCGTCGTCGCGCGGATCGATCGGGAACAGCACGCGGACGCGGCCAGCGGCGTCGGCGTGCAGGACCACGAGGTAGCCGTCCTGCGCCGCTTCGACATAGACCCGGGCGCGCTCGCCGCTCGAGAATTGGTCGTGATTGATTTTGACTGTGACAGGCGGATTGGAGCCTTGAACGGCAAGCGAGAGTGCTAGGGCAGCTAACATAGAAAACTCCTCCTTCCTAAGCTTACTTCATGTCTCCTGCGCGAAACAGGAGTCCTACTACCCCTCGCAACGGATCCACCTGCCGTCCGAGGTCCTTGAACGTTGCAGTGTGACCCGCGTTGTCCTCGGCACGCACGGTCGAGTTCTCGAACAACGGATAGTAGCCGATGGCCATGCGCACCGCGCCCGGCGGGATCGTGCAGCCGCAGCGCATCGAGCCGGCCAGCCCGGCGTTGACCGTGATGGTGAGCGGCAGCCCCGTTTCATTAGTAATGACCGGCGCGAAGTAGGCGCCGTGCGTCAGCCGCGCGGTAGCGGCCAGGCGCACCGTGCCGCGGGGCTGCCCGACCGTGATCGTGTCGCCGAGCGAGACGCCGAGCCGTGAGACCAGCTGCCAGGACAGGTTGAGCCGGTGCCCACGCTCGAGTTTCAGATTGAACGATCCGCCAGGCAGGATGCGCCGCTCTTCGCCGGCTACTTGGACTGCCACCATGTCCGTCAGACGATTCTCGAACGCTAATGTTGGCTGCCTGAGGAAGAACGCGCCGGCGCCGAGGGCGAGGACAGGCAGCGCGATGGCGAGAATAACCCAGCCGACCCGCCGTGGTTTGGCCGCCCGGCCAGCAGACCGTCCGGTGGTCCGGGGCGCCGTGCGCGCCCCACTCACCAAGAGCTCCGTCGCTTTCTGAGCCGCCGAGGCCCTCGAGCGCATCGTACTCGGTTGCTTATCGCTCTCGAGCGCCGCGATGACTTCGGCGGCGGACCGGAAGCGATCCGCCGGCTGCTTCTCGAGGCAGCGCAGGATCACGTCGGACAGCTCGCGCGGCACGGCGGGGTTGACGTCCGACGCGGCAGGCGGGCGATCGGCGATGTGTTTGCCGACGACTTGCTGCGACGACTCGCCGTCGAACGGCGGCGTGCCAGTCACCATCTGGAAGAGCACGCAACCCAGGGAATAGAGGTCCGACTGGGGCCCCAGGTTCGGGTCGCCGAGCGCCTGCTCGGGGCTCATGTAGTGCGGTGTGCCGATCACGAGTCCGGTCTGGGTGAGACCGGCGCCGGCCTCGCTCCCGAGCCGCCGCGCGATCCCGAAATCGACCAGGAGCGGCCTGCCGCGTGCGACATCGAGCATGATGTTGTCAGGCTTGATGTCGCGGTGCAGCAGCCCGGCTTTGTGGGCGTGATCGAGCGCGTCGAGGATGGGGATGATGATCGCGAGCGCGCGCTCGGGTGGCAGCGCCCCGGACCGTTTCAGCAGCTCGCCGAGCGACATGCCGTCCACGAACGGCATGGCGTAATAGACCAGCCCCTCGCCTTCGCCGACGAAGTGGATTGGGAGGATGTTGGCGTGCTCGAGCTTGGCGGCCGCGCGGGTCTCGCGCTGGAAGCGCTCGACCATGCCGGCGGTCCAGGCGACGTCGGGCCTGAGCACCTTCACCGCGAGCCGGCGCTCCAGGTCCTTGTCCCCCACCTCGTACACGTCGGCGAAGCCGCCCGACCCCACCAGGCGCTTCACTTCGTACTTGGCGCCGAGGGCTTTGCTGAGACTCGCGAGCGTATCGGTCATCGGCGCGTACTATAACTCCAGGTTGATGGAACCGTATAGGTGCCATAACGTCACTTTGTGATATTTCTCACCGCACGGACCCCTGCAGAGTCCCATCTTGTACCCCGACAAAGTCCCTTCAAAACACTCTTCTATGGGGAAACTCATGAAGGCCCGTCGCGTAATCGCGCCCGCGCTGTTGTTGATCGCTGCACTGGCTTGTACTGACCGCTCTCCGACATCAGTTGCACCAGTCGCACCGCCACCGCAAGCCGATCTCATCGGCTCCCTGCTCGCCCCGACCGGGTTGCTCAAGTGCTCGAACTTGCCGTACGCGTCTGCGACGGCGACGATCGGGCCGAACGGCGGCTCGATCAGCGCGGGACCGCATACGCTCGTGATTCCGGTCGGCGCGCTCAGCGCGCCAACGACGATCACGATGACGGCGCCGACAGGCCGCGGTGTCAACGCGGTCGAATTCGCGCCGGCAGGGCTGCAGTTCGCGAAGCCCGCGTCGCTCACGATGAGCTACTCGAACTGCAGCTTGCTCGGCAGTCTGCTGCCCAAGCGCATCGCGTACACGACGTCCAGTCTCAGTATCTTGTATTACATCCTGTCCCTCGACAACATCTTCTCCAGGCGTGTCACCGGGCAGGTCAATCACTTCTCGAATTACGCGATCGCATGGTAATAGCCGCGCGCTCCGCGGCGGATTTGCTGCATGAGGCGCGCGGCCGTGAGTTGGCCGCGTGCATCCCGGAAGCCATTCGGTGCTATGAGGCGTCGATCTCCGCGGCGGAGCGGAACGGCGAGAACGCCATTCTCGCCGAGGCGCTGCGGCGCCTCGCCGTGGTGGTCCATCATCGCAATGAGTCGGCCCGCGCGCGCGAGCTGTGCAAGCGGAGCTACAAGGTCGCGTGCGACTTCAACAACGACATTCTCGCGGCCGAGGCCCTGAACACGATGGGCGGGCTGGCGGTGCGTACGGGGGACGTCGATGACGCACGGGCCCATTTCCGACACGCGCTCGAGCGGGGCGGTCACGCGCGGGAGCTGCGGGCGCGGGTCGAGCTGAATCTCGGCGTACTGTCGAACATCCGCGGCGAGCTGGTCGACGCGGTTGCGCACTATGAGCGCTCGGTCGAGTCGTATCGCGCCACCAACGACGAGCATGGCTGCGCGACCGCGTACGTGGACCTCGGGATCGCCCACACGGACCTGCGGCAGTACGACTGGGCCGACAGCTACTTCAGCAAGAGCTTCGAAATCGCCGAACGGGCGGGCGACACGCGCCTCCAGGGCATATGTCTCGTGAACCATGCCGAAGCACACTTCCTGCGCGACCGCTACGAAGAAGCGCGCCGCATGGCCGAGGCCGCGCTCGCGATCTTCGATCAGCTCGATTCCCGCGCCGACAAATCCGAAGCCTACAAGGTCATCGGGATGGTGTACCGCGAAACCGGCCGGCCGGCGCTCGCCGAGTCGCGCCTGCGGACCGCGATCGAGCTGGCCGTCGGCGCCGGCTCGGTGTTGAATGAGGCGGAAGCGGCGCGGGAGCTGGCGCTGCTGATGCAGGTCATGGGCCGCAACCAGGATGCGCTGACGCTGCTGAACACGGCGCATCGCCTGTTCGGGCGGCTCGACGCGCGGGTCGACCTCATCTATGTCGGCGGGAAAGTCTCCGAGCTCGAGACCACGTACTTCGACGTGGTCCGCGAGTGGGGGCAGTCGATCGAATCGGCGGACAGCTACACCTACGGCCACTGCGAGCGCGTGGCACAGCGCGCCGTCGCCGTCGCGCGCGGGCTCGAGCTCGACGACACCGCGCAGACCACGATTCGGCTTGGCGCTTACCTGCACGATCTGGGCAAGGTACGGGTGCCGCACGAGGTCCTGAACAAGCCAGGCCCGTTGACGCGCGAGGAGTTCGAGATCGTGCAGATGCATCCGATCTGGGGCCTCGAGCTGCTCGCGGCCGTCGAATTCCCCTGGGACTTGAAGCCGATCATCCGCTGGCATCACGAGCGCTACGATGGTACGGGCTACCCCGACCGTTTACGCGGCGACGAAATCCCCGTGGCGGCCCAGATCGTCGGCATCGCAGACGTCTACGACGCGCTCACCACCGCGCGCTCGTACCGGCCAGCCATGTCGCACGAGGCGGCGCTGGCGGAGATCGAGCGCTGCCGCGGCTGGTGGTCAGAGGCTGTGTACGACGCGTTTATAGCAGCAGTGCCTCAACTCGATACGCATGCACCATCTTTGCTCGAAGAGACCATCCGAAGACTGTAAACCGCCCGTCCTGAGACGCGACGAGCGCGAGTGAATCGCGCTGCTCGTGAATGAACTGCGCGGCCGACAGATGCCGCGTCCCCCCCAACTCCGACGCATGTACTGTCACCGGTGTGTGGCCGAGAATCGGCTCGCGGACGAGCACGTGCTCGACGAACGGCCCTGACTCGGTTCTCCCGATCTTTGCGCCGAACGCCAGCACGTCCCAGCGATCGCTGAGCACCACCGCGCCGTCGACCGCGGTCAATCCGCCAATCGCATCGGTCGCTTCCTTGAAGGCGCCGTCGCGCGTGCCGGTGCGCACCAAGTCGCCCAGTTTCGAGAACGGCGGCGCGACCTGATACGGCACCGAGATGATCGACTTGCGCCAGGCGTCCGAGCCGTGCGGCACCACGAGGAGTGAGCCGCCGTGGTGGTGCGCGCGCATCGACAGCGCGAGTGGCAAGAGCACATCGTCTGCGCTGCCCGAGGCGGGATCGAAGCCGAGCAGCGTGCTGACGAAGTCCGGGCACTCGGACGCCAGTGTTCCCTCGGCATCGACGATCTTGACCTGGTCGCCCTCGAGCACGGCGACGTTTGCGAACTTTCCGTCCGGATCGGCGCGGCGGTGCTTGATCACGAGCAGCCCGGGCTCGATCACTTCGATGACGAAGCAGAGCGGCGGGATCACGCGTGTCGCGCCCCAAACCGCCAGCCCCCCCCCGGCGCCGTTGTCCCAAACCCCAAGGTGAATGCCCGGCCGTTCGACCGCCGGCGCGAGCTTCGTCAAGGTGGCGGGGTCGAGGGGCAGTGGGTGCTCGACGAGGAGGGCAGTGCCGGCGGGTGGCAGATAGGCCACCGAAATCGTCGGCGCCCGGCCTTCTTCGCGCCGGAGGCTCGCCCAGAACACGGCATTGATGATGCGCTCGATCGTGGCGGCGTCGGGGATATCGGCCTTGATCCCGGCGGCCTGCACTTCGTGACGAAAATGCTCGGCGATCGTATGAGAGACGGTGTGCGCGGTCGGGTAGTCAAGACGGTGCATGTCTATCAAGTTACCCCACTCGAAAGAGCGGGAACAACCAAACGGGAGGCTCTAGGCAATGCTGATGATCGTCTTGCGGTTTACCCACGTGTTCTTCGGGGCGCTGTGGGTCGGGATGATGGTGTTCCAGGTGTTCTTCCTCATTCCCGCACTCGGCCAGGCAGGGCCGGATGCCGGGAAAGTCATGGCGGCGCTGATGCGGATGCGCATCCCCATCATCGTGCCGATCTTTGCGCTTCTCACACTGATTTCGGGGTTTTGGATGTTTCAGCGCCTGGCGGGTGGGGCGCCGGACGCGTTGATGGCGACGCCGATGGGGAAGGCCTTCGGGTGGGGTGGTCTGGCGGCTCTGCTCGCGTTTCTCATCGGCATCTTCGTCATGCGACCCGCGATGATCAAGTCGGTGATGCTGGCCCAGTCGGGAGATCCCGCTCATGGTCCGGAGATTCAGCGGCTGCGGGCACGTGGCGCCGTGGTGGGGCGCGTGGTGACGATCATGCTCCTGTTCACGCTCGCGGCGATGGCGGTGGCGCGCTACCTGTAAAATCCGCGTCCACATTCGGCCGCCGTGGCGAGCCTACGCCGGGTGAAGCTTCTTGATCACATAAGTCGAAATCGCCGCCAATCCCACGACCGCGGCGACGAGCAACGCGCTCTCCCCAACCTTCTGGAGCAAGCTCACGGTCAACATTCCGGCGAGCGGATTCTTGCCCGTGATGAGCGCGATCGCGCTGAGTAACGCGAGCCACAGCACGCAGCCGATCAGGATCAGGGGCAGCGTCTCGCGTCCCTGTGGTGACTCGTGCTGCAAGATCGCGCTTTGCTCTTGCCCTACCCACCAGCGCCACAGAGTGCGCACGGCCATGTAGGCGAGCACGGCGCCGAGGGCGATGAGCACGAGCAACGCCCCCCGCTCGAGGTCAGTCTGGGCGACACTCTTCGCGATCCAGCGCGGAGTGAGCGCGGTGATCTTGCACATCACGTCGAAGTTGCGGTGGTAGAGCGCGACGCCAAGCGCGATGGCGATGGTGGTGAACGCGGTGCGGGCCATCTGCAGCCACGACACGCGCCAGCGCGCCCGCTGATCGATTGCCTCCGACTCGGCGGGCAGTTTGGCGAGCCAGACGCTCGCCGCCGCCTTGGCGCAGGCCCGCACGACGCGCAGCACGAACTCGTCGAGGTTGCGCCAGTAGACGGTGTGATCCTTGATGATCGAGCCCTCATTCCAGATCTGGTGCGACTCGATACGGGATCGAGTGACGCGTAGATGTCGATCCAGCGCCCGAGCCCCGGCGGGCAGCGCACCGTCGTAAGAATCCGCTCCCAGTTCCTGGACAGAATCACGTAGATCGATCGGCCGAGCAGCAGCAGCGCGAGCGCGAGGATGAGGACCGACGCAACGGGAATCTGCTTCGGGTTCGCCTGCTGATAGAGGGCGACCATGCCCAGGATCGCGAACCCGGCGCCCCCGAACACGGAAATACGCTTGCCGTGCGTTGCGAGGCGCGGCGTGCGCGACTCGAGCATGCTGGAGAGCCTCACGCCACCGAACCCCAGCGCGACCGACACCACCCCAAGCAGGACCGCCAGCACGCCGGCCTGCACCACTTTGAACATCGGGACACCGCCGCGCGTCACCTGCAGCGCGAGCCAGGTCGAGGCGGCGGAAATCAGGACCGACGCCCCCATGGCCAATCGCACCGGGTCCAGGACGATCCGCTTCGGCAGGGCTTCCGCTGTCCGCAGGATCGAGAGCGGATTGGTACCGGCGCCGAACGTGATCAGGGTTTCGGGCTGCCTGGCCGGTGGCTCATTGACGCCGGCGATGCCGCCCAGGGCTTCGAGCGCGACGGCTGCCCCCTGGGAGTGCGCGACGACGACCGTGCGATCGCAGCGCTGCTGCAATCCCTCGAGCCCTTCGAGGATCCGCGTCTTGATGAGCGCCGCGCGGACCGGGCTCTCGACAAAGACGAGACTATCGCCGACCGTGGCGGTGAAGACGCGCTGCGCGCTGAGGAGCGCGCCCCGCACCGCGGGAATGGGCAGCAGCCCCACGACCGCCACGACCACCAGCGCGAGCACGAGCAACGGCGCGAACAGCAGGCCGAGGAACAGTTTCACGAGCGCGAGCGTGGCGGCGAACCACTTGGGCGTGTGGCCGGATTTGGCGAGCCAGTAGCGCTGGGCGATGTGGCTCGTCAGCGCCCACGGCAGCGCGCGCAGGCTCCAGGAGACCAGCTCGAAATACGTCGGGGCCAGGAACGACTCGGCCCACCATCCTTCAGACAGGAGCCAGTGGTCGGTTTTCCCTGAGTGCTCGAGCCGCAGCCGGGCTTCGGTGCGCTCGCCATCGCCCCCTTCGAGTTCTTTACCCGCGCGCTCGACGGTGGCGACGACGCTGCCGTTACTGGCCTGGGTGATGGTTTTGACGAGCACGTCGCCCCAGCGCGTGATCGTATCGCCGGCGGGTTGCGTGCCGATGCCATGAACCAGGAGGATGCCGAGTTGGTGCGTCGTGGTGGTCATGCGGGCCTGACCACGTTACCGAGCCGCCCTCGGAACCGCCAGAACGGAGGCTACATTCCCGCTATGAAATCGCGCTCCCCCTCTCGCAAGCTGCCCGCGTCCGGTCCTCTCCCCAAGCCCGAGAGCCCCCGCGAAGCACGCGAGGTGTTGAAGGCCGAGGCGTTCCCCGCGCCCAACGTGCGGCTCGTGACGCTGACCGGCACTGAGTTCACGTCGATCTGTCCCAAGACCGGCCAGCCCGATTTCGGCACGGTGATCATCGAGTACGTGCCGAAGGATCTGTGCATCGAGTCGAAAGCACTGAAATACTATTTGTGGTCCTATCGCAACGAGGGAGCGTTTTGCGAGGCGCTCGCGGCGCAGATCGCCGACGACGTCGTCTACGCGATCAAGCCGAAGTCACTCACGGTGCGAGTCACCCAGAATGTGCGCGGCGGGATCGCGCTCGTGGCCGAGGCTAGTCGGGAAGGGTAGGGCCGCGGTACTCGCATGTCGTGGTGCACGTCTCGTGCACGATCACGGCGGTGAGATTGTGCAGCTCCGGTTTCAATCGATCCCAAATCCACAACGCGAGGATCTCGGAGGTAGGATTCTGGAGTCCGGGAATATCGTTGAGATAGTTGTGGTCGAGTAGATCGTAAATGGGCTGGAACGCGGCCTTGATGTCGGCGTAATCGATGATCCAGCCCGTGTGCGGATCGATTGGTCCACCGGCGGCAATCTCGATGTTGAACGAATGCCCGTGCAACCGCGCGCACTTGTGACCGGCAGGGACGTTGGGCAGCCGGTGCGCCGCCTCGATCGTGAACGATTTGCGGATTTCCATCATCTGATTCCCAGGAGCTTGTGCGTCTGAAGACTCAGGCGCCAGCGCGGGTGCTCGAGGCAGTAGCGCGCGGCCAGCTCGGTGTTCTGCTCCACGTCGGGGCCGTCCATCGGCTGCAGGAAGAAATGGCCGAAGTCGAGCCGTTCGAAAGAGGCCGGGTCGAGTAGGGGCGCAGCATGCTGCGCCCCTACCCCTGAACCCATCTGGCCCACCTGCGGATACACCACCTTCAATTCGTCGCCGCTCCGTTGCACGAGCGAGCTGCCGGCTTTGGGACTCACGCAGATCCAGTCCAAGCCCCTGGGCGCTTCGAGCGTGCCGTTCGTCTCGATCGCGATCTCGAAGCCGAGGGCGTGCAGGCTCGCGATCAGCGGCTCGTCGAGCTGGAGCAACGGTTCGCCGCCCGTGATCACGACGAAGCGCTTCGACGTACCATTGCCGAACCATTGGCCGGCGACTTCTTCGGCGAGCTGATCCGCGCTCGTGAACTTGGTCCCACCGACAAAGTCGGTATCGCAGAACTGGCAGATCGCGGTCGCGCGATCTGCTTCTCTGCCAGACCAGAGATTGCAGCCGGCAAATCTCAAAAACACCGCCGGGCGACCGGTGTTCGCGCCTTCTCCTTGGAGCGTGTAGTAGATCTCCTTCACGGTATAGCTCATACAGCTGCAAACCCTTGCTCGCGGATGCGGCACGAGTCGCAGTGACCGCATGGCATCCCGTCGGGTGTCGGATCGTAACAGCTGAACGTCAACTCGTAGTCAACGCCCAGCTCGAGCCCCTTCCTTATGATGTCGACTTTTCGCATTTCGATGAGTGGCGTATGAACGCGGACGCGCGCGACCTCCACACCGGCCTTCGTCGCGAGGCCGGCCATCTGCTGGAACGCCGCGATGTATTCGGGGCGGCAGTCGGGATAGCCCGAGTAGTCGAGCGCATTCACGCCAATGAAAATATCCTGGGCTCCAAGGACCTCGGCCCACGCGAGCGCAAAAGAGAGGAAGATCGTGTTGCGGGCGGGGACGTACGTGACGGGAATCGTCTCGTCCAGCGGGCGGTCCTTCGGCACGGGGATATCACTGGTGAGCGCCGAGCCGCCGAATTGGCGAAGGTCGATGTCGAGAATGACATGCTGGGCGGCGCCGAGGCTCTTTGCGACTCGACGCGCGGCATCGAGCTCGGCGGCGTGGCGCTGGCCGTAGCGAAACGACAGGGCGTAGCAGGTGAAGCCCTCGCTCTCGGCGATCGCGAGGGTGGTGGCGGAGTCGAGGCCGCCGGAGAGGAGCACGACTGCACGGGGACGGTTCACGGGGGTGGAAATCTAGTGGAGAGAGTGGGAAAGGGGTGGTTGCTGATCCGCTCACCTACGGCGCATACCCGCTCGCGCGCAGAATAGCCTCGGGATCCTTCAGCTCCAGCAGCTCGCGCACCGCGGCGCGCTTGTCGGTGGCGCGCGCGTAGTAGGCACCCGCGATCCGGTAGCCCACCCAATAGCCGATGTCCACCGCGCCGTGGTTCTGTCCCGCCGGCAGCATGCCGTTGTACATCCACATCTTGATTATCGAATCACCGGCAATTTCCATTTCGTCCTGGAAGTCGACCCACACCTCGTGCTCATGCGCGCGACCGTAGACCTGGCGCGGCGTGTTCGCGGCCCATGGTCCCACGGCGAGCTCGGACACAAAGTCGGCGATCCCTTCGCCGAGGGAGTGGCGCAGCAGGGTGTCGTGCTGGCCTTGGGGCATCGGCTTCTGCTGCGTATGGACAGCCTCGTGCACGACGAGGCCCACGAGCGATGCGAAACGGTGCCAGGGCATACCCTTCCGCGCCCAGTCAGGGAGCTCGTCGAGCGGGGTACTGGGATCGCTCGCACTTTGCTCGGTGCCTATCAGCATGCCGCTCTCCGCGGTCGTGCCGCCGGTCGAGAGTGTGCCGATCAGGAAGTAGATGTTCGGGAATCGGGAGTCGGGATATAGGGCAGCAAGGTTGGCCAGGCCCCGGCGTATGCCTGATGTGATCGCCATGTTCGTATCGACCGAGAGCGTCGTGGCGCGCACGGCGGCGTAGTAGCGGGAGTACTGCGTGACCGCGTGCAGCAACTGTTCGGCGGCGGATCGCTCGTAGAACGGTGCCGTGACTTTCTTCACACTATCCCGGGGCAGCGAGTCGAGCCGCGCTTTGGGCCAACCGGCGGCGGCCAGCCGCGCGCGGACGGTGTCGGGATTTATGAGCCGCACCCGTATCCAGTCGCGCAGGCCAGGCGAGCCGGGTTGCAAATACACCGTCTCGAGGATGCGCACGCGCTCCGCCGAGTCTTTGCCGGCGGCTTGGTCGTAGGCGCGCCAGAAGTTCGGGATGTCGCGCGTGATGATCTGGACGGAGTCGCTCTGAACGGACAGACTGCCCGCTAGAATCAAGAGGAAGAGCATAGGAATTAACGGTACCCTGGGCGATGGCTGCTATCAAAGCAAAACGCACCAAAGGTCATAATGCGGTAGGCTCTTGACGTCGCGCGATAATGCGTCTAGCTACCTAGTTAATGTCCTACGCCACGTGTCGCGGCTGTCCATGTACCATGTCCCATTTGCCCGGGAGACGGCCGTAGTGTAGCGCGAGGAGTTACGGAGTGTGACGCGGCTGTGGTCCCCGGACGCCTGGGAACCGCAGCCGTTTTCGTTTTATCACAAAGGAGAAGACATGCCAGAAACCCTAGCAGCTGTATCCGACATCTCGGCGCGTGGCTACGCCCGCCCCGAGGTGCTCGTCTCCACGCAGTGGGTGGAGGAGCATCGCAACGACCCGAAGGTCCGTCTGCTCGAGTCGAACGAGGGCATCCTGCTCTACGAGACGGGACACATTCCCGGCGCCGTGAAGATCGACTGGGTCACCGAGCTCAACGATCCGTTGGTGCGTGACTACGTTGATCGCGCGCGCTTCGAGCGGCTGCTGCGCGCCAAGGGCATCAACAACGACACCACGATCGTGTTCTACGGCGACAAGAACAACTGGTGGGCGACGTATGCCTTCTGGGTGTTCAAGCTGTTCGGCGTGGAGAATCTGAAAGTCCTGGATGGCGGCCGGCTGCGCTGGGCGGACGAGGGGCGCGATCTGCTTACCGAGGTACCGAAGTATCCTCAGGGCAACATCACCGTGAAGGAGCGCGACGACGCGCGGATCCGCGCGTTCCGTGCCGAGGTGGAGCAGCACGTCAAGCGGAGCGGCAAGCTGGTGGATGTGCGCAGCCCTGAGGAGTATCGCGGCGAGCGGCTGCACATGCCGGAGTATCCGAACGAAGGCGCGCTGCGCGGCGGGCACATTCCGGGCGCGAAGAGTATTCCATGGGGTCGCGCGGTTACGCCCGAGACCCACACGTTCCGGCCGGCTGAGGAGCTGCGCACGATTTACGAAGCGGAGAACGGACTGCAGACGACCGACAACGTCATTGCCTATTGCCGGATCGGGGAGCGATCCTCGCATACCTGGTTCGCGCTCACGTACCTCCTCGGCTTCAAGAACGTGCGCAATTACGACGGCTCGTGGACCGAGTGGGGCAACACCGTGCGCGCGCCGATCGAGAAGCCGTAAATGGATCGCGAGACCCGGATTGCCTGGCTGGTCGATCATTACCACCGCCCGCGTCACAAAGGCGCGCTGGCTTCTGCCGACGCGCGCGTGCCAGGTGGCAATCCGGGGTGTGGCGACATTATCACGGTGTATGTGAAGGCTGAGCCGGGAGAGAATCGCATCGGCGCCGTCAGTTTCGAGGGCGTGGGGTGTACGCTCAGTCAGGCAGCGGCGTCAATTCTCGCGGAGCGCATCAATAAGGATCGGCCGAGTTTCGAGGAGATTCTCGAGTATCCGCCGGAGCAGATGATCGACCTCCTCGGCCGCGACATCGCCGAGGCGCGGCCGGGGTGCGCGCTGCTGGCGCTGGGCACGCTCAAGGGGGCGGTGAAGACGGTCGAGATGAATCGCAAGCTCAAGGCGGCGGGGCATACGGAGGAGCAGATTCGACAACTCCGGCGCGCGATTGCGGAGCAGGGGGAAGAGACTGGGGTGGTGGTAGGGGAGGGGGCGGAGCAAGCTTCACGCCGATGAACTGGTGCAGCGCGAGCGCCTGCGAGAGCCAGTTCGACCGCAGGCTAGCCGCCCGTGAGCTGAAGCATTATCGCGCCCAGGGGCCGGAGCCCACCGGACGCGCGCTGATCCACCTCCTGCGCCGCGCCCTGAAGGACGGAAGCACGCTGCTCGATATCGGCGGCGGCATCGGCGCGATTCAGTACGACTTGCTCGAGGCCGGCGTCCGGGAAGTCACGGCGGTCGACGCGTCGACCGCCTATCAGCAGGCCGCGCGCGCGGAGGCGGAGCGGCGCGGTGTAAGCGCGCGCATCCACTTCCGGCTCGGCGACTTCGTGACGCTGGCCCCCGAGGTGGCGGCCGCCGACATCGTCACGCTCGACCGCGTGGTCTGCTGCTATCCCGATATGGAGCCGTTGGTGCGGCTATCCGCCGAGCGCTGCCGCCGGCTGTATGGCTTGTCGTATCCCCGCGACCGCTGGCCGATGCGTGCGGTGGTCAGTACGGAAAACGCGTTCCGCAGACTCTTTGGCAATCCATTCCGCTCGTTCGTGCATTCTCCGGCTGTGATGGACCAGCTGCTCACGGCGCTGGGGTTCACGCTGCAGTCCAAGGTGCGGACGTTCGCGTGGGAGATTGTGGTATACGAGCGCTAAGCAGATCAAAAAGGGGCCGCTTCACGGCCGCTTGACAGCATTGCCCACCATGCAAGCCGACCTCATTCGAGAGCGCTTGCATGCGCGAAACGATCACAGCCATTCTCGCCGTAGCCATACTCGGCCCCGCCCTGACCGCCCAACGGACTCCCCATACCCGGCCCCAACCCCGCTGGGAGATCGGTTTCACATTGGGCCGGAGCAGCGGGGGCAACGCTCCAGCCATCGCGACTGCTATGGTTGCCGCGGGGCTCAACAACACGTTTCCGGCAGGGTGCTTCGTGTTCTGGTGTTGGAACGATATCCATTATCCCGTGACCCACCGTGGCGCCCGGACGACCACCGTCGCCCTCGGCTACAGAGTCCGGCCGTGGTTCACGCTCCTCTTGCAGCGGAGCAGTGCTGACCTGGGTCAGACGACCGGCTACTGCACCAGCTCTGAAGAGTTGTGGTTCACGGCTCGTGTTTGGTCCACACTCTGAAGAGTGGGCCCAATAAGGCACTGCGCTTTAAGCGCAGTGGTTCACCGGGCCCACGCTTTAGCGTGTGGACCCCTCACAGAGTTAAATAGACGATCTTCACGAAGTCGTCGCCCTTGTAGCGCCCCCCGCCCCAGTCGCCATCGAGATCGGTGAACGGTTTGGCGGCGATCGATTCCTCTAATGATTTGCCGGAAGCCTTGAGTTTACGGACGCGGTCCGCCGCGGTGGACAGCATGTCGCGATACTTCACGAGGTCGGCCCTGGTGGCGAGCGGGCCGTGGCCCGGCACGATCTTGGTG
>WNFL01011549.1_pt1 | contig 14503 bp, 13 predicted proteins | sample 5400361 | NCBI WGS metagenome assembly WNFL01 (sample SAMN13153351, study PRJNA577476) | soil metagenome | isolation source: 40 cm soil on Douglas fir-dominated hillslope | place: USA:California | collected 2013-09-17
GCAAAATTCTCGCCGCCGCAACCCGCTGGACTCAAAGGCGTCGACCAGTTGCTCCACTTCTGCACGGCTCCGCCGCTGCTGAACTCTCCCAAGCGTGTGCTTTTCTCTCATTCCCCCACTTCATCACGCTTGCTTCTCGGGCGCTAGGTGCGTTCCTCTGACGCATACTTTGCATTCGGCTCTAGGCTACCGTTCACCGGAAGAGTTCGAAAATGAGTCGGAAGGTCGAGTCGGTGACGCGCGTTTCGAAGCGGCAACTATGAGGGTTTTCAAGACCATAACGGGAACTCAGAATTAGTGCTTGGGACTTCCAAGGCACGCGTAGCAGTGAGACAGTGTACCCATTAAATTGTCTCACTATGGGGTTCACCCCAGGGGTTCTCGTACCCAGCTGTACCAAAACTGTGCCAAAACCCTATCCAATTGTAATTTCGAGGGTTACTTCGAGCGAGAAGCAGATTCCCCGAAATTGTTGGAAACATTAGAGAGTGAAGCAAAGGAACGGAGTTGTTGGAACGCGGGCTCGTGCTTGCAAAGCAGGTGCTCTCCCAGCTGAGCTACACGCCCACGATAACCATATGATTCTAATAGATTTTTTTTAGGATGACTACCTATTGACTGCCTACCGTCGAAGCAGATGCTCTTACAAATTGAGCTGCCCACCCATCAGGTCCAACCTTCATCCTGTCAGATATGTATAGCTATTCTCCGAAACTGCTTTGACTTCGATTCTCGGTCCATTCGGTCCAAGAACGGCCTTTTTCAAGCAATTACACGTTGCAGTCTTGCATCTTGCCAGGCTGCAAGCGAGTTTCCTAGAAGCGCGTCAGTGATTAGGTTTTTAGGTTTGTTCAGCCGGGATTTTCTGCACATCCGCCAAATCGGTGTTTGGGCCGGCCTTCAGCGGTGCCTCATATAAAAAGGAGCAAAAATGCAGACTGATTCCTTCGTAGCTTCCGGCTCTTCTCCAACACCTGATTTCGAACTTCAGAATCACGGCTCGATTTTCCTTTTAATTCCTCAGACCATTTCCGCTCGTATTTGGATTGCCGACCACATTAGCCGCGAAGGCCGGGAAGTAATTTCCGGGCAAGGCAGTTTCGATGTTCAAGTTTGCGGCCCCGAGTCACTCCGTCTGACAGGTCATTGTCTGTATCTGACATTAGATCAACTGAAGCGGTTCAAACAGGCCGTGCCGGAGCTGTTCGAGCGGAGCCGCAATTGAAAGTACTTTCGTACTATTCCATTCGTACTATTCCAATTCAGGACGACGTGAGGCATTCTACAGGTGCATCAAGAGCGCCGTCATTCAGACGGCCCACAACCGTGGTCTCAGTTTCATCGAGAAGAACGGTGTGAAGCCTGCCTAGGCAGATGCGTCCCCGAAAGGGAAAAGCATGACTGATTCCCCTCAATCAAAGGTGGGACCCAATCCGTCTGGTTTGTGGCTACCGCCAAAAGAAGGCGCACAGACCTCGGCCACATCAAAGACAAACCAACACAGTTTGCTCACGGACACAAACGGGGCTGGAAAAAGTGAACCGAATTCTGTCAAGCAGCTACCTGACGGAACAACAGTGCTCACTCTTTTGCAACAAGACGGCATCCCTGTCGAATGCTTCAACGAGTTCACCGACTTTGTGTTGGCGCATTCCGACGAAATTGACGAGGCCTTGGCAACGGCGTTTTTGCATCACCAACTCAACGGCACCGAGGTGGTCCAATGAAGACAGACGCGCTAAAAGTTGTCATTTTGCTTCTGATTTTGGCGCTGTGCTTCCTGCTTTTTCTGGGGGTACGTGCCCAGGCGCAAGAGACGAACGACCAAGTCGTACTCGTGTTCGACCGCATTGAGAACGGGAAAATAATTTTGACTCCGAAAGTCGGCGTGTACTTCACCGTCAAGGCCGACAACTTCGTGCCGTTGAAACGAGGGGATTTCATCATATGCAGGGAGCGCACCCTGGATAATACAGATGAGCGGGGGTCCGTCCACCACACGATAGTTTTCAAATGCGGCGTCGATACGTTGACCGTGCACGGCATCGGTCTGCTCCAAGACTCGAAGGACGTTAAGAGGGCGCAACGGGAAGAGAAGGATGAGAAGGCACCCTCTCCGAAGTTCAACAAAAAGACCAAAACGTATTCATGTCCCCCAACCTGGGGCGTCTCCAGCGAAGATGAAGTCCGCTGCAGAAAGGCTCGATGATGGAGAGATTAATTTTCGTCCGCAATTCTCTTGTGGCGCTTCTCTTCGCCATTCCTGCCGTCGTGATGTTACCGAGGGCGAGCCACAGTCTCGCTGTTCCCGCGTTAGCGTTTGTCTGGTGCCTATTTTTCGAATACTTATACCACCGCTGGTTTCAGCATCGTCCTGGCACTATTTTCGCTGATAAACATCATCTTCATCACGCGACGTATCGTCGGGAGAACGAGGAGGAGCACCTGAATTTTGGCGGACATCCAATCTATGTCGCGTTGCTCTTTATCGTCAACGGCGCACCACTGGTGGCGGTCGACCTGATATTCCACACGAGGTGGTTCCCACCCGCTATGTTGATATTCGTCGGATACGTCATTGTGATGGAAGACATCCATTACCGCATCCACACAGACCTTTGGGTCCCCTTCAACCTGGGCGTGAAACACCATCACGGGCATCACACGATGCCACCAAAGAATTTCAACGTTTTCATTCCGTTGTTCGATTATCTCCTGGGGACGAAAGAATAATGCGCCGGGGCAGGTTGTATCGAGCGCAAAGAATTCTCAGCAAAAAGGGCGAACGTGCTGAGATTGCAATTCGCAAACCGAACGCTGGTAAGTGTGACGGCAAAAACATCGGTGGTTACACCGACCTGGTTTTGATAGGCCCTGCTTCAATCTGCATTTGCGTAAGTCAGAGACTCTTAGTTGGGAGGCCCCGAAGTGGAAATTGTCAAACACCGAAGATCGAAGACACCGCAAGAACTTCACGATGAGAAGGTCTTGGCGTACTGGCTGCTGTGGCATCACGTCCACGTGATGCAGAACCAGACGAGACGGGCGCTTACTTTATTGGCGGCGTGGAGAATGCGCCAGAAAAGAATTGGGAGAGATTGACACCGTACTCGATAGCAAGATCACGATGATTACACGCCGCAGATTTTTAAAACTCGCCGGGGTCGGGGCTGCAATAGCGGCGACTCCCCTAGTATTTGCTCCGCGAGGTGTACAGGATGAGGTGTGTGATTGCGACGAGAAAGCCAAAAGGCTCACAACGCATAAGGGGAAGACAGTCTGTTTCTTTTGTGCGACCGCCGAAGAAATGAATTCTTTTTTGTTTACGAGAGGATTGAGACCAACGCCCTGATAAGTCGAGCGGGAGAGTCGAAATTGTTCTATATAAATCATACGCGAGCAGAGCGCCAAGAGCTGGATCCACGGTGAGCTTTGCACGGTAACATGGGTACGTGACATGCGCGTTTTCTCTACTTCGGTTTCCCATGACCTGTCTTACGTCTTTTTCTGAGAGAAAGAAGGTAAAGGAAGTAGCGGGTGGGAGGCTGAGGATGGCGGTCAACCCAATGGCGATGCGTTAGCCCGGATTCGTCGGCGCAAGAACCCGGAGAGGCCCAGGAACCGCAGCGTCTGTGGGCAGCATCATAACCAGAGTGCAGTTTTTGGAATAGTTGGAGCAACTCAGGATCGCTTTGCGGATAACGCGCACAGGAGTGTCATCTGGAAAGGACTGAGGATACTTGAGAGCGGCCAGAGCAGCGATAGCGCCGCGCAGCTCTTCGGCACCGGAAAGGAAAACCGCCTCGTTGCTTTTGTGCCCATTGCTGACGGAGATCAGAAAATTTGCGCTCACAAAATTAGCTTGGAGCTTGGTTCGAAACGGAACCTGCAAGCTGCGCATATCACTGAGTGCGACCCCGCCGTCGACAGAATGAACAGACCTTGAAGTGGCCGAAAGGCCAGACGCGTTCGTCAAGAAAGGACGAAGATGAGACATCTCGCCTGAAAGTTTTTGATGAGTAACAGAATCTCCGGGCAGATAAGAAGAAAGGGCCATGTTGCAGACGGCCGCAGCTTTTTCTTTCTTGCCAAGCTTTTCGTACGTTTCCACGAGATGTTGGCCGATGACTGCCCCTTGTAAAATTTCCCAGGCCGCTTGCAGATATTTCTCGGCACCAGGAAAGTCGCCGGAGCGGAATTTAGTCCAGCCAAGCGTGTCCCAATTTGCTGCTAGTTGCAACATGAGCGAAAAATCGGAAGGCTCCGCATCCTCTGGAGGTATGTCCATGGTCTTCTCGGAAAGACCCTTAACAGCGCGGCTGGAGTACTCCAGCGCCTCGGAAAGGTGCACATTGGCCTCGGCGAGTGTGTACGCAGCATCATTGAGTTCGTTGGGCTCGGCGTCATCCCCGAGGCCCTGCTTGAATTCAGGCATCGCCTTCTCTACATCGGGGATTCGAAGATAAGCCTTGCCCAAAGCAACATGGAGGTGTTCGGGGACGTCCGGGTGCGCGTCCATGGCCTTTTTCAAAAGAGCGACTGCGTCGGAGGCGCGTCCCGCCTCGCAATAGAGGCCGCTCAACCTGAGGATGATGGCGTCGTTATCGGGGTCAGCCTCTAGGCCTTGTTCGAGTTGGGGGATGGCGGCAGCAGAGTTCCCAAAAAGAATGCCTGGTGGTATTACACCCCCGGTCGCGTCCGTGCTTGGAAATGTGCCCCTCAGAAATATGTAGCTGCGCTCCGTGTCTTCTATAGCCTTAGCCAGGCTGCTGAATTTCGAACGATCTGTGCCGGGGATTTCGTTCAACAGGGTCTTGAAATGTAGCGTGCCATGCAGTGTGTCTTCTTTGAGGGAGTAGGTAGCGGAAAACTCCGCGAAGTCGTACTTACGTTCCACTTTCTGCGGGAGCAGCGGGGAAAAGCCCTTTGGAAATTTGACCGTGGTTTCGTATGTTACTTCCTGCGGAGAACCCAACGGAAGCGGATCTTTCGAGAGCTTTTGCTCTTCGCTCAGTTCCTGGATGAAAATGGGCGGAGCGGGAAAAACAATGCGGTGGTTTTTCCAGTCCGGTAAATCGGTACGATGGTAGGTAAAAGAGATCCAGAAGGGTTGCGTCGTATCCTCAGGCTGCTCAACAGAGACATCACTCACGGTACCACCGAAGCCCATCCCGGCCACGATTTTCTGAGTGAGTTCCTGCCAGTTATTCTGAGGAGTGGAGCGATAGGCGAGCCGAAGGCCGAGTTCCCCGTCCCCGCGTTCCTCCAGTCTCATCTTCGCGTCGAGCGTACCCTTCGTGTCGATCGAAGAATCGATGTGAAAAACTTCGTAGTTCGGAAGTGGGGAATTGGCCGGGGTAGCAATCAGCCGAGTGCCTTGGGAAGGAAGAACTGCTAGGGCCTGGCGGTCGCGCAGATTGCGAACCAGGAGACCAAACGAAGCGACTTCTGGTGTGGTATCAAGAAAGACAAAAGATTCGCCTCGAGGAATCGCAGTGATGACGTGGTCGAAAAGACTGGGCGAAGGAAATGAGGGATCTATGCGGTAGCTCGAACTGATCAGCACGGGATAAGCGGCCACGTTGACGGCTTGAAGCAGCGCGGCGAAGAGGGTGTGCTTGTCCTTGCAATCCCCGTATCGATTTACAAGAACTTCCACTGCGGAATGAGGAGTGTAGCGGCTGAGACCTAGATCGATCCCGATATAGCGAAAACGCGATGACACGAACTCGTAAAGTGCTCGTATCTTCTCCTCGTCTGTCGTCTTGCCCTTGGTAAGCTCTTCCGCCTTCGAGCGAATTTCGGCGGTTACCGACGCCTTTGGCTTTGCCAGACTGTCGAACCAATCGCCCACTTCTTTCCAAGAAGAAAAGGAAGAGACTTGAACGCCCGGAGGCGGGATACCTCCGTAGTTTCTCTCCCATGCAGGAATTTTGGATTCTTCTCGCTTCTTGAGATTTACGTTCTCAAAGGTATATACGCGACGAGCGCCATCGTCCCGGACAGAAGGCTGGGGGTCGGAGTTACGCAGCTTTACCGGAAGATCGCGCGGCACATCGATTTCCAGGATTTCTTTGAGGCAGACGCCTTCACGGAAAAAGTTGTGATCGAACCAGAAGTGCCCTGGAGCAATAGGGTCGTGGATGGTCCAGCGGATATGAAGTTCCAGCACATCACCGGCGGAAAGAGATTTAACGGCGATATGCTTCTCCCGCTGATCCGTATACATGGGTGCTTCGCGGCTGACCGCAGAATCCAATTCTTGAATGTCTGAGGCGGGAGTCTCGACAACACTGCCGTCTGGTTTGCGCACGCGCGCGTAGATGACCTCGAGCGACTCGAAGCTCGAAGCAAAGGGATAGGTAAGGAGGCCAAATTCGCGCACCGCCGATTCAGACTTGATGCGGACTCGCGCGACAACATCGCGGTAGCCCTTGCCGTCAGCTTCAAAAGTAATTCTTGTTTGGATTAAGTCAAATACGTATGCCTCTAAGGAGTTGCTGTCGTTTTCAGATGCCTTAGCGGACGTGGCTGTACGGACCGCCGACCTAGCCGAGGACTCTTGGACCGGCGCGGCAGCAACACGCGTGGGGAAAAGTAGAAAAGCAGCAAAGAAGAGTGCAACCGAGAACCTGGGTCCCATCTCGATTTCTCCCGAGCCAGTAACCTCTCGGGATAATAACCCAGAATGTCGCGCGATGAAAATTTCCAGTGATGTGGGACTAAGCGTCGATCATCCAATCGCGACCGAGCGGCGATCCCAAAAACATTTCGTCCGTTGTCATAAAAGCAGAATCCTAATTGCGATGAATGGCCGCAAAATGCGAACGAAAAGTGAATAAAGAAGAAGAAAGTGATTCGTCCGGTTTCCATCGCAACTTGCGGATTCTCTTCGGTTAGCGCCAGCTCCTGGCAAGACTTGATTGAATAGGTCGCTCGGATGTTAACCGAAGGGCTTGCAGGTTCGAGTGCCTGGACATTCCGACTATGAGAAACCACCCAGCGCGCACGACGGCGTTGCCCCAAAGACCTGAGGCAAGGCCTTCGGTCCAACGTCAGTCCAATTCGAGAGGGTGGTTGCACCGCGTGTTTCTGTGTAAGCGACACCAGATGCGGCACTTATGTGATTTAACCTGCTTACTTGCAAAGCAGATGCTCTCCCAGCCTAGGTAGGTGCTTTCCCACTGAGCTGACCCCCACGCGGTGTAACCGTTTCTGCAGGGGCATTTACGGCCGTTGCAAATTGACGGTATATGCGTTTTATCCCGAAGGCGAGAGACTTTTTTGGCTGCAACTTCCCATAAGCAAACTCGACCACGTGGATCGCTTCCAGGTGGGCCGTTGTCCAAGGAACTATGAGAAGTGCGGTCATGATTAGAAAACGACAAACCCGTATCTCCCCTCGAACATCGCCGGCTGCGAACCAGTGTTCGTAATCGTGAGGCTATAAGTGAAACCGGGAGGCCCCAACTCAACATCCACGCTATCTAGCCTTACCTGCGCACCGTTGGTCAGGGGGCGAACGGACCAGACCACAAACCAGTTCTGCGGCCAGCCCCACGTAAACCAAGTGTGGCCTTGACCAGGCCCGATCGTCGCCGTGAATTGCGTGTTAATGTTCACGTTATCCTCTCCGTACTGCGCGAATGGTTGCCGCCTCCAGAGTCCCCGGCCCCACGTTGAGGCATACAGATACAGCCCAAACCACTGCAGCCAGCCCACGCTCGCGTTGGGTAGGCCCCCGCCGTAGTTCGCCCAGGTGTTGGCCCAATCGGTAGACACGAACACGCCCGGATTGCCGGCTACGAAGATCGCGTTCGGGTTCACTGGGTCCGCCAAGATGGACTGGAAGTAGCCCGTGCCCAGCGCCCCGGCCGTCGCGCCATTAATCGCTTGCCAAGTCGCCCCTCCGTCGGTCGACTTCGCGACCTGGTTCGCTGTAATCAAGTAGAGCTCAGCATTCCTGGCCCCGTTCACCGCGAGCTGAACGACTCCTCCGCCACGCCAATTACTCCTCATGTCCACCCAATTGCCCGGCGTGCTGACGTTATTGTTTCGATAGACCTTGCCCGAGGCCGAGATCGCGTAGGCCATCCCAGGGGTACCCGCCGCAAACGCGATGGAGGCAATAGCCTCGTTCGGATTCACACTGCTGACCGAATTCCATACCGGCTGGCTGGCTGCCGGATCCAGCGTGAACTGCAGCGTTCCCGACTGCGTTCCCGCGAACAGGATTTTCGAGTTAGGCGTGTTATCCATGGCCAGCGCGTGTTGTCCGCCAATCTGCGGCAAGATCTGAACGAGATCGGCGGCGGTGTTCGTTCTTGGGTACAGCTGTCTCCACAGGTCGGGTCCCTGCACCAGGTAAAAGACTCCTGGTTGATTGGGAAAGCTATAGGTGTTGGCGCCCTCCCAACTGTGGCCTTGGATTTCCTCCCATTCCCGGCTCTTCACAAAGCGGCAAGCCAACAAACCCTGGTGGTGCGCGGGCCCAACAGCAACCGGCCCCGCAATCGCATTCGGGGAAATACCCACGCGGTAAAAGTTGGAGGTCACAAGCCCATAATTCAGGTCCTGCTTGCTAAAAACGTCGGCCCAGCTCCAAGCTGCCCCGCTCATCCACGTTTGGCCTCCGTCGGTGGAGCGGAACACGCCTCCGTCGTTACTTAGGTACGCTACACCTTGATTTTTCGTGTCGAAGGCGACGCTTTGTTGATCCTCATGTGGGTGGTAATAGGATGCGGCAGTCGACCATGTCTTACCACTGTCTGCGCTACGAAACAACTCCTGAGTACCAGCGAGGATCACCCGATCGTCAAATGGGTCTACCGCAATGACGTTGTTCCAATCGCCTTGCTGTTCGCCCCAAATGTCCGGTGGAAGCGTGCCTTGCGTCCATGCACCCCCGGCGTTATTGCTGACAAACACTTGCTGGTCGAACTTCACTGCGACGGCCCGGGTAGCAGGTGTTCCCTGTCTGCCGAGCCCAATCTTCACCATAGTGTTCGCCGGATTGGCCACGGAATTCCACTGGAGAATGGTCGTCCAAGGCGCTGCTCCCGTCGTCGTCATAAGTACCCCGACGCCTCGCTGCGCCGCATACACAACGGCCGAGTTGCCCGAATCCAGCGCCACGTCCGTGATGTCACCAGAAACGAGCGCTGCCCAGTTGCCTCCCCCATTGGTTGTCTGCCACAAACCAGTGTTCGACGCCACCAGAACCCGATTTGCGTTCTGCGCGTCGATGACCACCCTGCGCACCGCGTGACTCCACGGACTGGAACCGGACCACAGGACCGTAGCGCTGGCGGAAGCCCACGTGGACCCGCCATCCACCGACCGAAGCAGATTAGCGCCCTCAGCCAAATAAACGATTGAGCTGTTGGATGGGGCAATCGCCACCGCGAAGCCGGCGAGAGATGCATGAGGGTCGCTGAGCGGAATCCAGCTCGCGGCCGGGTAGTTCTGGACGCTGTCGAGCCTCCAGAGCCCGCCCCCCTGCGCGACGCCAAACAAACGATCGCTGTTGTTCGGATCAATCGCCACCTGGATCATGCATCCGCTGAGGTGATCGGGGCCGAGATTGCGCCAGTTGGCTTCGGGAATGACGGTCTTGAAATAATAACGCGCCTCAAAGGTCGCAGCCGACGACCCGCTATTGGTAATCGTGAGCCAGTAAGTGAAGCCGAGTTCCCCGTATTCGATCGAGACTTCGTCGAGGCGCACTTGAGCCGCAAGAGTGGTTGGGCGGATCGACCAGATGACCAGGTAATTTGGGTCCCAAGCGTACGTGAACCAGGTCTGTGTCTGGCCCGGGCTGAGGCTGGCCGTAAATTGGGTGCCGACTCCGAACGACATCGCGACCTCCAAAAATAACGCTAGCTATGGCTAGTCGCGCTGTGGCCCAGCGAACGGATCCTCGAACAAGCTTCCGGCCTCGTACTCCTTGACAACCTGGCCCGGTTGGGGCTTCACACCGACCCCAAATTTCGCGTCCGGCGCGATCTTTGTGACGGACACGATCTGTCCGCGCTCATCGTGAACAACGATGGTTTTCACCACCGCCGCCACACCTTCTCGGGCAGCACCCTGCTTTCTATCCTCGGGCGGTACAGGCTCGTACTTTGGTGCCTGTTCTGGGTCACGAAGCTCCTCTTTAGTGGGCTTGTGATGTTGCAGCGGTCCACCGGACATCCTCCGGCGCGGCGTCGGCTTTTTCTCATTTGCCATGGTTGTTCCCTCCCAAAAACTCCTAATCCTGATTTTCCTTTTGAGTCGCAAAGCGGCACCCATTAGTCCCAGAATTTTCGCTTTCAACTCTGTCTTGCTCAAAACCCTATGCCGGGGGCCTTCGTCTCAACCGCAGATCCTCTTGGCCACGGTTGGGTGGGCAAGCGCGGTTACTTTGGCAGTTCCACTGACTTTCCTGGGCTGTTTGTCGATTTTAACCTGCCTTGTTTCCCACACTTGACTTTTCGCGTGCTCGATACTCTATCTCTTTGATCACTCTTGGCATGTTGTCAATACGCTGCCGCGATGCAACCAGTATAAGTTCAAGCGTTGACGTTTGTGCTCGTCGCAAGGAACCACTCACTCGCCCAGGGTGGTCCGAAGGTCAGCCAGCGATTCAACTGACGGACGCTCAAACCCGATTTTTCGACAAGATGGGCGGCGAGAGGCCAGTATTTCACTCGTTTTTTCTCAAATGGCCCATAGTTCAATACATACGTAGCTAGCATCGCTACATCCCGCGTCAGATCATTTCTCCTCTCAATATCCTTATCAAAATATTCCAGATAATCGTTCGAAGAATGGTCCAAGAATTTCCGCCCCTGTAGCGCCGAGCACAATTTCTGGTACTCTTTCGTCTCAAGAATCCAATAGTGCCAAATCTCGTCGATTTCCTTCGAGACCGGGATATTGCCATGGCAATATACGGCTATGTTGAGAAATTTCAAGGCCTCCTCAACCCGGATGCGTACCTCAGCACAGGATAGCCGTGACAGCTTCTTTTCAAAGTAGTGTTTTAGCTGGGGGCTTAGGAATGCGTCTCGCAGTTGCTGGTTTGTGATCGTCATTGAGCGCTCCAAAGGCCTGAGAAACCATCGTTAGCCCCAAACGTTCGATTTGTTTCTTTTGTAAGAGTTTCGGCACATCAGTTCAGCTTCTTATTCACACAACACGACCCGCCATCCGGCTTGCAGCAACCTGCCTGCTTCATCTTCATTGCCGAGATTAGCGTCTTTTTCTTCAAATGATTCAACGCCTTCGTCGTTACTAACAGTCTCTTCCTCAACCGAAGTGCTTGCTTTGGCGAGACCGACCTAGTCGCCAATACACCGGCTTGGACTTTTTGCTTGGTCATGGTGTGCTCCTTATCCTTTCTGGAATTTCCCTCCGCAGATTCAGATTCAAAAGTAGCGAAGAGGATTATTGCCTTCCGCCACTGTTAATGGTCCCATCAAGCGAGCCGAGAACACATAAAGGTGCGCTAGCAGCACCATTGGCCGCGACCACCCCACTGCCCGTTACATTGCTAAAGCGACCTGTGCGGGGAACAAGAGTGTAATTACCTCCTCTGCAAATTCACGATATTGAACCGCCCTTTGGCAGGAAGTCATACACCCACGCCCCCCGGCTGTCAAGGCAACTCCCACCCTTGCCCACCCCCAGTTTTTAGTTGCCGCTGAGTGGAGGTAGCCTGCCGGGCGGGTTGCGGTAAGGAGAGGTGTTGCAAGGGTAGGCCACTACTGGAGTATCTTGGGCTGCGCGAGTGTGGATGCCAGACCTTGGGGAGTGCTCCCGATGAAAATCGCTTCAGAATTCGTGAACAAGCGAGATGGGTGTACTATGGCGCTGTTTTCGCAGCCAAAAAGGAAATTCTGGTTCGGACGCATTGACCGGTGGGGACGCGCGCCTACTATTCGTGCGCCAGTCCCGCCAACCGGCAGGCGGCCAAAGGAGTCTACAATCGTTCCGGTTTTCGACGTTAATCAGGCATTTGCCGCGAAGCTGGTCTATGCGTCCGAGTTGGCTGACCCACCTAAGCACAAGCGAATAAGAGCCAAATTCTATTCGTAGCGCAGGGCGATCATGGGGTCAACGCGCGTGGCGCGCCGCGCCGGAATGTAGCAAGCGAGCAATGCAATGGCGGCCAGACTTAGCGCGACCGCGGCGTACGTTAGCGGATCGGTGGGCTTGACTCCGAAAAGGAACGTGGAGATCAAGCGAGTGACGCCGAAGGCCAGGGCAACTCCAATGGCAACACCTATGGAGGTGAGCTTGAGTCCAAGTTTGGCGACCAAGCCCAGGACGTCGCCCGGACGCGCGCCGAGCGCCATGCGGATACCAATCTCGTGCGTGCGCTCGCTGACCGAATAGGACATTACGCCGTAGATGCCCACGGCAGCAAGCAGGACTGCAACGCCCGCAAAGATTCCGAGCAGCTCCATATAGAAGCGGTAATCGCCGAGGGATGCTGACAAAACGTCTTCCAAGGTCATGATATTGGTGACGGGCTGATTGGGATCGATCTCCGACAGAGCTTGCTTGACACTGACCGCCAAATTTTCTCCGCCGCTCATCCGGCCGGAAGGTGTTCGCAGCACTAATGCTTTATGCAGGTGGGCCCTCGCGGCGCCGCCGGGAAACACTGCCGGCTGTTGTGTGAAAGGCGCGTAAACAAATGGAGGCGTTTCTTCTCCCAAACCAAAATGTTTGATGTCGCCGACAATCCCGACGATTTGGCGGGGACGCAGTTCGTCGACCGGGTAGGGATCGTAGCGCAGAAGAATTTGCTGGCCGATGGGATCCTCGTTCGGGAAAAACTTGCGCGCAAAAGACTGGTTTATCGCGATGACCCACGGCGCGGCTTCCGTATCGTGCTCATCGAGGTAGCGGCCTTTGACCAGAGGAATCTTTAGCGTGCTGAATACTCCGGAGCTGACCTCACTGTATCCGGCTCGCGGACGATTTTCAGGAGGCGGAGCGGGATGTCCGAGAATCGCAAACGAATAGAATTCCGGGCAGCAGCGCGTGGGCAATGCGCCGATTACCGCGGCGGACTCCACGCCTGGCAACACGCCGGTTTTTTCCAGCAGCCGCTGATAGAAAGCCGTCACCGAGGGCAGCGTTTTTTCCATGTCGCCGCCAGGGACGCGTTCCAGATACTTTCCGCCTTCGGGAAGTTGCAGATCCATGCTTAAGACATGGTTGACGTCGAATCCAGGGTTGACTCGCTGCAAATGGAAAATTGTGTTGATCATCAGACCGGCGCCTACCAGAAGCACCATTGCCAAGGCTACCTCGGTTACCGCAAGCGAATGCCGAGCCAGGCGCCCGGACCTGGTTGTCGTCTTGCGTTCGCCTTCCCGAAGGACGACATTTAAGTCGGCACGCGAAGCTTGCATTGCGGGGGCCAATCCAAACAAGATCGCTGTCAAAAGCGAAACCCCTAGTGTGAACAGCAGCACGCGGGCATCGACGGTGATTTCGGTGGAGTTGGGGAACTCTCCGGCAAGCGCGACGACTAACTTTATTCCGGCAAAGGTCAAGCCTAAACCCAGCAAGCCTCCGGAAAGGGCCAAGACTCCGCTCTCCGTCAGCAATTGCTGGATCAAGCGGCGCCGCCCCGCTCCGAGAGAAGCGCGCAGTGCGTACTCTTTGCGGCGCGTCTCGGTACGGAACTGCAGGAGGTTGGCAACGTTCACGCAGGCGATCAGCAAAACAAAGGCGACCGCGCCAAAAAGCGGGTAGAGCGCTTGCCCGGCAAAGCGATAAAGGTCTTCGCGCAAGGGACGAATTTTCGTGCCCACGCCCTTATTCGTCGCTGGATACTCCTGCTCGAGCCGGCCCGAAACCACGTCCATTTCGGTTTGAGCTTGCCTTAAGGTCACGCCGGGCTTTACCCGCGCCACGGGCATGAGCCAGTGGTCGATCCGTGCAGAGTACCGGCTGCTCGCGGGGTTGATTGGAATCCACACATCGAGGCGCCCCCCGTAGAACGGAGCGAAATGCGGCTGCATGACTCCAACTATGGTCGAGACCACGCCCTCGATAGCGAAAGTTTTCCCCAGAACCTGCGGATCACTGTTGAGCTCGCGCTTCCAGAACTCAGCGCTGATGACGACAGCCTGCGCACGGTCCTGCGATTCCGTGGGAAGAAAAATTCGCCCCAAAATTGGTTTCGCCCCCAGCAAGCTGAACAAATTCGGAGTTACATATTCCACACGCAGAGGCCGCGGCTCGCCGAGACCGGAAACGCTGGCTGTGTCGTTGAAACTGATCAGCGCAATATCTTCGAAGACGTGGTTTTGTTTTTGCCAGTCCACCAATTCTGCTATAGGCGGCGGGATGGTTCGATCCGGATGAGCTGACTCGGTCTCCCAAACCACGACTAATTTTTCCGGATGGGGATAGGGCAGGGGACGATAGAGAAATGTGTCCAGAACGCTGAAGATGGTGCTGTTCGCGGCAATTCCTAGCGCGAGGGACAGGACAGCGA
>WNFL01240950.1_pt4 | contig 14503 bp, 15 predicted proteins | sample 5400361 | NCBI WGS metagenome assembly WNFL01 (sample SAMN13153351, study PRJNA577476) | soil metagenome | isolation source: 40 cm soil on Douglas fir-dominated hillslope | place: USA:California | collected 2013-09-17
TACACCCCAGCCGCCACCACCAATCCCTCGACCGCGCTTCACGCAGCCGACCGGTATACACACCGTCATTCCGATCGGCCTTGTGCCTCCAATCGGCGAACCTACGTACGAGTCCACGAGTGATCCCATACCAGCGCCCACTGGGCCGATACACGAGGTCGCACGCAAGCTCGGTGGCCCGGGCAGGGGATTTCCGGCCACGCAGGATTTCTATCCGGCCAGCGCCATCCGTCTGGGCGAGTCGGGTCTCGCCGCGGTTCAGGTCTGCATCGACGATCAAGGGCGATTGACCATCGATCCGCGGATCGCGCAATCATCGGGCAGCTCGCGGCTTGACACCGGCGCACTGGCGCTCGCCAAAGCCGGCTCGGGTCACTACCGCAGTACCACGGAGGACGGCCGACCCGTTTCCTCCTGTTTTCCGTTTGCCGTCCGATTCAGGCTCAACAACTAGCGACTCCCCAGTCTCCTTTCGCGCATACGCCGCCAATCAAAGAATCGGGCCGCCGCGCAACTGCTGAAACAATGAGGGCCACATCTACTCTCCCCGCTCCTTCCAGCCCGGCGCTCTACCGGAGCGTTAGGGGGTATAGATATATCCCACCGAATCGAACAACCACAGTAATTCGAATCGCGGGTGGCGCGGGTTTCGAGAGGTCGCGACGCGATTCGGGCAGCCGCGACTAAGCACCCATGGGATCGGCCATAGTCACGTGGCGTTACCGATTTCATTGCCGTCAAAATGCCACTGTATGCTGGTTGAATGGACCGCGGATTGTTCTCTTGATTTATCGATGATGGACTGTCTATGTGATGCGCCAACAAGAATCACACCCTTCTCGACAGTACTTGTCCTGTAATAATTCCGTACGTTCTTAATCATTTCCTGATCACGAAGATCATTCGTTTTGATCCACAATTCGTAGAGCTCGACGAGTCTCACATCGTCTATCCTTCTTATTGTGCTCAGAATGTCCTTGTAAACGTCTGACCAAAGGTTACTGCAATATTCACTATTGAGATAAGCAAAGCCATACGCGCCAACATAGGAGACATGCAAATCTATCAGCCGTCGGAATTCATGACTTGATTGCTCTACCCTCTCGAACAAGTACTGATTGTTGTTGAAAAAGTCTTCCCCGGGGGTTGGTAAATCCACAGGCACGAGATCGACCTGATGGCTCGCTCGATATCTTCCTACCGCCTTCGACTCGAGTCTCTGTCGACTGCTTGTTTTGACATAGTCGTCAAGGGCCGCAGGAGGGACCTCCAAAAACATCACCTCCGGCCGAATGCGCTCCAGGATTGCGCACAATTCTGAGACGTTCGCCAGTCCCTTTTCTTCGTGTACCGTGCAGACCAACGAAACACTGCTCATTCTATTTCTTGGCCCGAAAAGTGTCGCGTCCAGACCAGATGCTATCAATTCACAAACGCGTGTCGACGGCAAAACGGGATCGATGTTTAGTTCCAATCAGTTCGAATGCCCGGCGTTTAAGACCACACTTCGCGCAAGCGACCCACCGGACAGGGCACCTTCGATGAGCCAAAACACCGCAACCTGAAGATGGTCTTCCATGTAACTAATTAGTGTGGCCGAAGGTTCGGCATCCAGAAGTAACGCCAGCGTTGCGTCACGTGGCCCCAGAAAATATTGGTACTCATGCAGCTGACCAATGGCCTCGCGGGCCGCAAAGAGAGGATCACGCCCGCGCACAACCTTCGCCTCTATGATAACGGAGACGGGCGAAATGATCTCCAAGTCCTTTGGATGGCGGTTGGCAATCACGAAACCCTTCGCTCTCAGCCACTCGCCAGTGACCCGCACAAGTTTCTCGTGGGTCCTCGTGCGGTGCTGCACCGCTGCTGAGATCACGGCCGTATAGTCCGCTTCGCTTTTTGGCCGGAATCCGAGAATAGAAGCGATCGGAACCGATGCCGAATCGACTGAAACACGGTCCGATATCTCTTCCGCGCGATCGTCGAGCTTATCCGCAAGATCACGAAGCACAGACCATCGTTCGACGAAGTCGGATGGCATCTTGAAGAGGTAGCCTTGTCCAGCGCGAAGACCGTCCTTCCTAAGTTGAAATGGTAGTCGAAGGGGCGCAGCGTCTCGGTGCGCATCGACCCAGCTGCGGAGCCAAGTAGCCTCCGCTGGCTCTTCAATCGCACTCAATGACAGGGCGGGTTCAGCGGAACGGTACCCGTATAACGGCCGCCAGTATCCCGGACGTTCCTGTCTCACGGAGGCTCTGGCGCGTCCTGTCGTGCCGTGCGGTGACCAAGTAATAGGCCGATGTTCCATAGGCCCGAAAACGCCTTGTCTCGGGTGGAGTAGTGGAAAACGACATCGCCTGGAACTACCTCCTCGATTAGCGAATAGGACCAGTAATCCGCATCAGCTTCGTTCTTTTGAGGCGCTTTCAGGTCTGATCCGACATCCGCGCGGTCGGTCACCTCGCACCAGTACCGTTCGTTAGATCGACCGTCCCACCAATTGGGCATTTTCGCACTCTCTTTCAATGTACAGAAATTCCACCGGGCGTTGAGCTGGCGATGACCTCGCGCGAAACGACGCCGGGTGTCTGCAACGCCTACCAGCGTACAATAGGAAACGGCCCAAGCGTTCATAATAATGCCCATCGGCGATGACGAGCTCGACCGCGTTGCCGCCTCAGCTATCGTTCCGGCGCTTGTAGCGTGTGCACTCGATCCGAAGCGAGTGGATAAGCACAATACGGGCGGTCTTCTAAAGACAGAGATCATTGGTTTTATCGAACGCGCCGAGATAATAATCGCTGACCTAACCGTCGAACGCCCGAACTGCTATTTGGAAATTGGTTGCGCTATGGGTGTCGACAGATTCGAGAATTTGATACTCACGGCACGAGAGGACCATTTTTGTGCTAGGGGTTGCTCGGGAAATGCGGCCACAGCTGCCCCCTCACGCGCTCCGGCAGTGAGAGCCCGCAGGGTTCCGCAGTCATCCCCACGGACTCAACGGCGATCAGGACTGCTCCCGCCGTTGATTCAAGCCGGCAGGACTCAGACGCCTCCAGCACAAACCCTACGCCCGCCCAGATCTCAATCCGCAGGCTGTGGTCAAAGGTCCCGGTCACCCGCCCGTTGACGACCAGATATAGCTGCGCGTATGTAGCTGGCGGCACCGCGATACGGCCTCCGGGCGCGAGATACAGGCAGAAGATCTCATTTTCACCACTTGAGGCCGCGAGCGGCATTATGGCAACCGTGCCTTTCCTCCCGAACCCGTCGGGATCCAGACAGCCTGGCGTGAAGTGCAGCACCTGCATTGATCTCTCTTTCCTGCTTCCCGCAGGATGATGGCTATCCGACGTGAAACGACACCCGTCGCCACACGGGAAACGAGGCGAACTTGAGATACCCGCTTAGATCCGGCAATTGCTCGACCTGCGACGCCAGTACGGCGGATTCGGTGGCATGCTGCTCGCTGCGACTGACCGAGCGGTGCGGCGTTTCAAAGAAGCCACCACTGCGATTCTCCGTGATCTGCTGACGCACGATCTCGCGCTCTCCGATCAGTCGAGACGCGAACTGCGCCGTGCCACCGCCCTCGGACGCCGAGCAGCGCAGGATTAACGTATTGCCGCAATTTTCCACGATGGTCTGGGCTTCCGCATCGCCGTACGTCCCACGAACCTGGGCGATGCTCTGAAATCCCAAAACGCAGCGCCCGCCGTATTTCCGCAAGCGGGTCAGCGCGTCCTTCAGGCCATCAATGGCGCCCAGTGCATCGAGCTCGTCGATCACGAACCATAGGCGATGATCGCCCTCCCCCAGACTCATCGCTTCGAATATCGCGATACGCATCCAGGTCGAGATGATGTACCTCAGAGCGGCGATTTGATCCGGCTGATAGGGCAGAAACAACACGCCCGTGCCCTGCCCGACCCAATCCCGGATGGAGAAGAGGGGGCCGCGCTGCGCTTGAATGTATTCCAGGGCGCTGGTGTGTACGCGCGTCACGGCGTGGATCGAACCGAACATTTTTTCGTTGCCCGGCTGCAGGAATGCCTCCGCAGCCGTGCCATCGAGTAGAAGGCGAAGTTCCTCCACCGGCGCCCGGGTGAGTAGCCGATGGAAGTCCGCCGTGTAGGCCGCGCCCAGCCCGTGAGTCTGCCGTAGGAGAGCGGCAAAGTAGGTCTGCGCGTACTGGCGCCAGATTCGATCCTGACCGCTGCTCTCGCCGATGAGCGAGCGCGCGAGCTGCTCGAAGTCATACGGGTTGCGGATTTCCCTGAACAGGTCCCACCGCACAGAGCGGGCGTCGAAGGGATTGAGGATCACATCGCCGCGCCGGGGATCGTAGAACCGATGCAGGTATCCACCGTCCGGATCGGCAATGATGGCGCGATCGCCCCGGCCCAATGCACCGCGCAGGACTCCACGGATCGCGCTGCTCTTGCCGGCGCCGGTGGTGCCGATGAGTTTGAAGTGCTTGGTTTCATCCGATGCCGGGATCGAGACACCGGCCAGGGTCAGTTGCCGCGAATCACGCCACTTGATGTGCCCGAGCGCGCGCCGGAGGGCGCCGGCATCGTGGATGACCGTGCCTCGGGCATAGTCCGCCGAAGGCTTGCGGCCGAAGCCGCCGCGGCCTACGACGAAACCCAATACAGGGAACACGAGCACCGGAAGATACGTGCGAAGGGCACCGCCCGTCCCCGCACGATCCAGTGCCCACTGGATGAGGGTACCCAGGATTAGCCCTGCCAGCACCAGAAAGGGACTTTGCAAGACAGCGGCCAAATAGGCCATGAATGACGCGCGCCGCATTATCAGGCCTGTCCACATCGACACGGTGACGACCAAGCCAAGCCCGAGCATGGGATGCCAGCCGTGGCTAATCCAGTTTAGGGGCAGCGCCATACGCGTTCACGCTCCATAAGCCGATGCAATCAGTTGCAACGGAGCCTAATCCAGAGCCCCTGTGTGGCGTCAGGACGGATTTCGGTTGGGAATGACGAGATACGCGCCAGGGCGACCGGACGCTGCCGCCGCGATACCTACAACGAAAGATCGTTATCCGGTCCTTCGAGGCGATGGGTGGGCTTCTTTTTTGGGTGTGGCGCCTCGAGATCATTGGGCTCCGGTCCAGTGGCCAGGTCGTGCGTCGGCTCCGGGCCCTTCCGGCGGTTCCCATGCTGCCGTTGATAGGCCAGCCAGCGCTCGCGCGCCGCCTGCCGCAGCGCCTCGGGGTCATGCTCCAGGACCAATGCACTCGGTGCAGTGCCGACGGGATCGAGTCCCCTGCTCCGCTCCACAGCCAGCCCGTCGCGCGCCGCCAGTGCGGCCTGGATGTCCTGGTCGAGCACCAGCACGGACTGAGTCAGCTGCTGGGCCTCGCGCTCCAGGCGGCCGAGCTCCTGCGCCCGCTCCAGCCGCTCGCGCGCCTGGTCCTGGAGACGGAAGCCGACTTCCGTCTCGATCCCACGCTGCTCCATGGCGTGTACCGCCGGACCCAGATGTACGGTGGGTTCGCGCTCGATGCCCTGGTCCTTGAGACTTCGATGATCGATGTGCGCATCGATCCCGAGCGAGTGCAGATGCTCGTTGGCCAGCTCTTCCCAGCGCGCGCGGATTTCCTTCATCTCCGCCGACGCGGATTGCAGTCCGCGCTTGCGTCTATCGGTGTTGGACCACTCGACCGTTGTTTTGGCACCGAGTCCGCTGGCGGCGATCTGCCGGGTCGTGGTCAGCAGATGCGCATGGTGGTTGCGCTTATCGCCGTGCCAATGCGGCCGATGAATCGCCACATCCACGGCGCACTGATACCGGTCCGCCAGTTCCTGGGCAAAGGCCCGGGTCAGTGCCAGGCGCTGGGGCCCAGTCATCTCGCAGGGGAGCGAGAGCTCGTACTCGCGCGCGATTCGCGCGTCCTTTCGTTTCTCGGCCCCCTCGGCGGCATTCCACAGATCCTGACGATTGCGCGCCCAGTTGATGTCCTGCCTGGTGGCCTCGCGGGAAAGAATAATCTCGGCATGCTCGACACCCCGCTTTCGGGTGTAATCGAACACCTCGTCGGTCTCGAGATCATGAATACGCTCGGCCGCGCGGTAAGCGGAGGCGGCCGTGGCACATCGCCCCTCGCCACGGCTCACGGACTCGATGTGCAGGTGATAGATCGCCATGGCGGCTCACAAACTGCACTTCTGGCGCGGCGGATCAGTGACCTGACAGCCAAGCGCACCGGCTGGGCCCGAGGTCATTGGGGCGGCGTGCACGCGGCAGAATAAACTCCGGCAGGCGCGCACGGACGCAGCGGCCGGCAACATTGGGGTGCCGTACGAGTACGTCAGCGCGCCACAATGACACGCCCGAGGGTAATTCATGCTCTCCTCCTGCATCACCGCCGCCCCGTCGCACACGCCGCGGCCTCTGCGTAGTCCGGCGCCCAGCGCGAACGCCGGGCGCACGCGTCGGCCCGCAGGGCCGACAAGAGTTGCAAGCGGGCGCAGCCCGCGCGGCAACTCGCAAGTGCGCCCTTCGCTCGCCGCCCTCGAGGGTTTGACGCTACGCCTGACCTTGTCAGGGCGCCAGACACTTGCGCTCTTATTGAACAAAGGCAGTCGATATCCAAAGCAGGCTTGGCGTGGGAGGGTGGCAAGCTTCCCTCCGGGCCGCACCGTGCGGTGGGAGGGACTGGTATGCCACAACTCGACGACAAGATTGCGCGGATGGAAGAGCGGCTGAGGCAGCTCAAGTCGCGGCAGGTTCGGATCGATGCACGCCGGCGCGCACTGGAATCGAGGCGGTCACGCCGGGAGGATACGAGAAGGAAGATTCTGGTCGGCGCGATTGTGTTGGCGAAGGTAGATCAGGGCGAGCTGCAGGAGGCGGTTCTGCGGGCATGGTTGGATGGTGCGCTCACCCGAGTCGATGACCGCGCATTGTTCCACCTGGCGTAACAGCGAACACTGCCGGTCTGGCGCGGGAGTGTCACCGCAGCATGCTCCTCTGGAAGTGTCATGGGGTGTGTCTCGTCTGTACGCACTGCACCCTAATGAAGACGCTCTTAGGGACTTCTATCCATCCCAGCTACGCAGCACGCCTGCCTAGTGACTTCATAGCTCCCATTAGTGGCGGCACTTCGAGCCCATGACAGAAAAACATGACCTCGCTGCCGGCTCGCGCTTCTCGGGCGCTGTAACCAATTCCGTAAATGATACTGCGGCAGTCCCCGTACATGTCTCGAATTGAATCCACGTTGTCGTAGGACACGATCCATTTCTGCCTACGAATTTTCTTGGTCACCAGCGCTGCGATATCCTCGTGGTCCTGGTGAGTGTAGTAGTCATAGTAGAGCTCCTTCCCCTTGATATAATAGGGGGGGTCGAGGTAGATCAGCGTCTTCTCGGTGAAACGGCCCAATCGCTTGACTAGGAACTTCTTCGCGTCTTCCCGCGAGAGGCTAATCCTGCTGCGCAACTTAGCGATCGACTCCACCCTGTACGCCAATTCGGCTGCATTGAATCGCGCGTCAATCTTCCAAGGTCCCGATTGGTCTCGCCCACCAATGATGCCCGCGTTCAGGATGCCGGATCGGTTCGTTCGGTTAAGGAAGAAGGTCGCGAACCCCAGCTCAAGATTGTCATGATCCCTTGGATTGGCAATCACACGTTTCTGACGGTCCCAGGCCTGAACCGTAAGTGGTGTGTTGCGGATGAGTCGGACAAGGCGCTCCGTGTCGTCTAGCGCGCTCTTCCAGAAGGCGTAAATCGGTCGACTGATGTCGTTTATGTGAACGTGAGATACATATTCTTGAAGGAGGAGCTCCAACGCAATCGCGGCTCCGCCCGCATAAGGCTCTACGTACTCCCCGTCTAGCAGACCGTTGCGCTTCATCAGCTCCTTAACGAAGACAGCGAGTTTTCCCTTGCCTCCGGGATACCGCAGAGGCGTGAAATGATTGAGCCTCGGTGTCCGCGATGTGTGGACGGTAGATTCCTTCTTCATGGCCAAATACTTTCGAACAAGCGCTGCGCTTCGTTCCAGGCCGCCAATAGTTCACGCGGCTTGGGTGTAACAAATCGATTGTGGACGTACGCGTGCAATAGCTCGATGTGCAGAGGACTCTTCGGATCGGTGAGTGCACGTCCGACGCCAAGGAAGTCCCTCTTTTGAGCGGTTCCCATTGCGCTCAGATGCGAAATGACTTCCTGCGTCTTCGCCTTCAAGCTCTTTTCACGTTTGTTGCCGCCCTTGGGGTCAACGAAACGGAGCGGGAGACCGTGCACGTCCATGTAATGGTCTACTGAGAGCTCGAGAAATACCCGAAGCAGGACAGCAATCGCATGTGGAAACTCGTCGATTTTCAGTCGCCGCAACTCCCTGAGAATCTCTGCCGTCTTGTTGTCGGTCACACCTAGTTTGGCGCTTTTCGGCACGACAACTTTGCGCGCGGACGGGTCTGCCTTTCGAGCATGATCTTTCGCTCTAGCCGGCTTTGCTTTGAACTCGCTCTCGCGAATATTCTCAACGGCTCGCACCTTACTGCGCTTAGCAAGATTGGGCCTATCCCCCTTGCTAAGACCGTCTACGTACTCGACTTGCTGCTCTTTCTTCATCAGCTGACCGACCCGCACGTTCTTCTGCGCGAGATCCAAAACGATTCGACGCAGCGGCTTCATGAGCTCTTCAGGTGGCAGGGCGGAGTACAACTTTCCGTTCTTTACCTCGACCCCTATTCGCTTGCGGACATCGGGCGTTGACAACAATCGATCGAGAGTCGTAATCGGAAATGTGTTACCCAGTGACTGCCGCTGGACCTCCGTCAGATTCCCGTGTGTCTTGACGAAGTCGAGAGCCTGCAGCGCCGGATCCGATCCGCGGAACCTGGCAGCAGCTTGACCGGACCACCCCACGACGCCCCGACCATCGTTCTCCCCGGTATGTCGCAAGTGTAACCACGAGGCTGCGGCTTCTCGCGTGTCGGATTCTGAGCAGTCAACTGGCTCGACCGAGGACTTATCGAAATCCTTCGCAAGTTCTTCGAGTCGCTTCTGCAGCGAGCTCTTCGCGTTCAAGCCAGTTAAGACGGCGGGGTTGGCCAGAATCTTTAATGCCGCGACTCTGCGATTGCCTTCCAACGCGATATATCGATTCGAATCCTCCTTCTCGCGCAAGACCAGGAGTCGATCGATCGGGCTCATCCCATCTGCGGCAATACTCGAGGCAAGTTCAAACAACTTCTCTTCCTGATCATCGAGCACTTTCTGTAGCGCGTCATGCTGGCTACTAGCATCACCGATCCGGGGGTTCTCGGTATCGAGTAGGAGCTGTTCGATGCGAAGCCGGATGGGTCTCATTCGGTGCGTCCTCCGCCTTCAGCCACTTTACTGCCTGTTACCGCGGGTCGAGCCATTTGCAATCCGAAATCTTACATCCACCGATCAACTTCATTGAATGACTCCACGACGCAACCGCTCGAGCCTTTCCTCCAGTGACACGCCCTTGTAGCCGACCGTAAAAGTGATCATCGGCAGCAAGTATTGCACGTTATCAATCTTCGTCGAAGACTTTTGAGGGCTTGATGCGTATGACATTCCGGTATCGCTGGTGGTCTAGGAGCGAGTGCATTTGTGTGATCGCCGCGATGGGTCTTCGGCCATTACAGGCGCAACGCGCATACAGCAAGGGAATCGTCGCGGCCCGGCCTTGAGCAGAACACACCATCACTGCACCGGAAGAAGAGCCGCCGACCTTTCGGCCGGCGGCGAGGTCAGCGTATCAGGTGACGATGCGTCGATGTTCGCGGGCCAGCTCGAAGTAGGCTGCGATCGTTCGCGTCGGCGCGAACTGAAGATCGCGCTCCACGGGCAAGCCCGACGGACCGCGTGCGACGGCCAGTTCCTTGAGGCTCACATAGCCGAGCTCCGGTTCCCCAACGCCGAGGTCGATTAGACCAAAGGCAAGTCCGTCATCCTCCGTGAGCTCCGTAAGGAGCCAGGTGGCATTGGCATCCGGGGTGAAGAGTCTGACGACGGGTTTGAAGTCCAGCGCCTGGGCCTGCCGGTCGATGGAGGCGCGTTGAGCACGTCCGTTGTCGATGAGTGTCTGGCGTTGGGCGGAAGTGATGAGTGTCATAGATTCGGCTCCTGTTTTGGCGGACCCCAGCGGTCCCTTCGCCACAACGCAGGGACCGCTGGGGTCCGCGGAAGCGGCCAGGAAAGCACCGGCCGTGACAGCGGCTTTGGGCTGGCGCGGCCGGTGCGCTCCCGTGAAAGCACACAGAGCCAATGGAAATGGCCGGAAAGCACTAGATATGCGAGGCGCGCCTCTAATTCAACGGGGGCATGATGTCCGCTACGGGTCGCACCCTCGGCCTTTGCATAGCGTCCAGAACAAGATCGGAAGTGACCATGGAAGCGAAGCGTACCAAGTATTCTATCCGACCCAGAACTCGCATGATTGTTCTCGAGACAGCACCCGCGGCTCCGCAACGGCCATGGAGTTTTACGATTCTGGGAGAGCGGAAGAGCCGCCGCATCCCTCGCGGTCGAGTACGAGTCGCGATTGCACCTCGAAAGTGAGCCAGCTGTTGCCACCGGTGGAATTATTCTGTCGCCTCCTGTAGCAAATGCCTTCACGAACGATGCGCTACCACGGGAACGGCCCAATGCAAATCGGAGACGGCCCGTTCAGCCGCTGCAGCGGCCAAAGCTAGATGAACACAGCCGATATGGCGTTCGCACTGGTCGCGGAAGCATGGCAGGCTGCCAGAAAACCTCACTTGCAATGACGCTGAATGCTGGAGGCTACAATGCGACTTCTCCGAACAAAGCACGTCATGGCGATGACTGGCCTCTCCCGGATGACCATCTACCGGTTTGAACGAGCCGGTCTCTTTCCGGCAAGACGCAAACTCGGCGAGAATTCCGTCGGCTGGATCGATGAAGAGATCGCGTCGTGGATCGAATCCAGACCCTCGGGCGTCGTGGCCCATCATGGCACCATCCCGCAACTCTCGCTATTCACCTAACGCCGTACCGAATGTCTTGCAGACCGATGGCCGTGCGCGACAGCTTGAGCGCAGTCGCTCCGGTCCTGTGTCCGTGGGATGCGGCCCGTCATTAGGCCTTGCCGACAATCTGCTCATACACGGCTCATACGAGCACCGAGTTGACCTTGGCTGTGATTCAAGTTCACCCGCCACAAGCTCACCAAGAACGCCCAATAAGATCACCAATGGGGCCGCCTGATCAGATGCTTTTTAGGTACCAGGACTTTAGGGCGGCGTCAATGAAGGTTCCCTTTCCAAATTTTTCTCTGCGATAAGCAATTGCAAATTTCTCGTTGGTGCAATGAACATCCGCGCGCCCATCGACGAAATCGACGACGAAGCAATTGCCCTGATTATTCGTCATTACATCCAAGCCGCGGCTGCTCCAGGCTCCATAGCCCAGGTGTTCGGAGCGCGCAACGCCGAAAAATGTTAGTTTAGGCTTGAGAACCTCTAAGAACTCGTACGACCTATCCGAATCTCTCCCGTGATGCGGAGCTATTAGCAGGTCAATGCCTTGTACATCGGCGTGGTGATTCTGGAGAATGTGATCCCAACTGACGTCGTGGGAATCGCCTCCAACGATAACCCGCTTGTCTTGCGCCTTGTAGAGAAGCACATATGAGCAGTCGTTAAAATCGCCACTAGCATTCGCGTCCGCAAGTATCTCGGCTGTCGGTGCTAGTATGTAAAGCCCGTTCCCTCCCTGTGCACCAGCTTCGGCTTGATTGTAGTAAGGGCCTCTGGCTCCGCTGTAGAGCGCCAACCGCTTGGGCGGTTGCGGCTTGCTTCCGTCGCGAAGGGAGGTATAGAGGTCCCAGTCTTCGCTCGAATATCTGCTCTCGTCGAAGTCATCAATCTGCTTGGTATTGTCGGTATCCCAGAAATTCGCTGGAGAATACTCTTTGAACAGCTCGGCCAACCCATCCATGTGATCCATGTCTGGATGCGTCAGAATGAACCTAAACACGCTGGTCTCGCCGAAGGCGCGTATGTATTCGATAGGATTGACCGGGAAATCCTTTTGACCGAAATTTCCTTTCAACCCCTTTGCGACCTCCGTCGCCTCTCGAAGCTGTCGCATGAAGTCGTATCCCTTCTTCTCAACAGCGCCTCGGCCGTTGCAGATATCAATCACCGTATTCTTCCCGTCGCCATGCTTGATCCAGGTGCAATCGCCCTGTCCGACATTTAGGAAATGAAGCGTTGGCATAATCTCTCTAACGATTCTGCTCATCGAGCAAGGCGCACGTTCTAAGAAGCATATCAGCGTATGCGAACGCGGCGGTCTTTACCGCTCGCTCGGTAAAGAACAGCAACCAGACAAAAAGCATGGTCACCGAGAACGCAAGTGAAAGTGAGGCTCTGCCAGTCATATGAGCAAGCGCGAGAATGCATACTCCACTTGGAGCGATGGCGCCTTGAGAGACAAGAACCCACGCAATCGATACGACGCAGATGGCCACGGCGATCGGCTTTAGACCAAGAGCGTTTCGCCTATAGCCATATGCAACATTTTCATTGAACAACAGCGGGAAGCGTGTTCGGTCCCTCGTATGCTCTATTAGCCATCGGGTTCCGGCTGAATAGATTTCATCTGCCCGAGCGGGATCTGCCAACTCTGTGGCTTCATCGGGAAAAGGTACCTTCAACTTCGTCCCGAGGAACTCGTGGCGGGCGTGCTTGGTTATGGAGTCAATTCGACCGTCTCGATGACGCTGCAGTTGGGTTGTCGGCGTACCACCCCACAGTCGAAACAACTTTTCCTCAATACGTTTACCGGACTCGCGGACGATGTTTGCAAGGAGGTAAAAACCACCCATGGCGGAGGCTAGTGCAATCAGCGCTTCTTTAGCATCGATAGACATCCCGTAGATGCCAACAGCGATTCCGAGTAATGGAGTTAGCGCCAAGAAAGCCGGGTAGAGCCGTGCCTTGCGCTCGTAAGTGCCCGCGACTTTCTCAAGAAGGAGGGCCAAGGACATCAGCTACAATCCCCAAAATGTGGGCGGAAACCCAATGCTAGTTTGTGAGTTAAAAATGACCCCTGCTTCCTTGGTCGATTCGCCCCGGAGCGAGTATCGCGGGATGGGAAGAAACCGCGGTGGCAAGGATACCCGCGCCGATTGGCGAATAGAAAGTGCCATGTGTCTCGCCTGTCGAGTCGCCCTGGGCGGCTCTTAAGTAGCGGGCGTGCAGCGACTGGACCACCCGGCTGGGGCACATTGTCAGCCAACGCACAGAGTTACTTAGTACCTTTTTTTGGATTATGCATATTTAGGGGTCTCTGTAGTAGCAATGAATTGGCTCAGCACGCCCGCAAGCTTGCTATCCTCCCACTTTCGCCGGAGGCGGCCGGAACACTATGCAAGCGGCTAGACGAAGTATCCCGTAACTACAAAGGGCAAAATGGCGAGCTCGAGAATGCCATTGGCACGATGGACTTGGGTCGCCTATTTGGCTGGAACATTCTTGCACTAATTCACAACAAGCGAACCATCCGTCAATACGAGGAGATTCTCGATTTCGACGTTCGTGAGGAGCTTCCTGAGGAAGGCCCCACGCCTACAAGTCGCTCGGGCCAGAGTTCATCAAGAAGGTGGGGGCGTTTCGGAAGGGGGTTAGTGGCGACGTCAAGATTCCAGAGCGGCAAACACTTGATACATAGCAAAAGGTCATCCATCGCCCTTTCACACGTTGGCCGTAGAACGTTGCGTTAGGGGTCGTACCGACGTACGCCCGCTCTCATTAGCGGGAGGCATTAGACTCTAGCCGCAATTGTAAGGCCAACGGCGATTATAGTTGGATAAGTGTCCTTAATCCGGACTTCCGCGCGGGACACGGCAGTTGTGGTGGGAACACCCGCAGCAACCTAGGCGTGCTATTCGGGAGTCCAGACCCGTTACGTCACAACCACCATCGGATCCGCAGCGAGCACGGCAGTCTGCAGCGAGCTAATGTCGATGCTGCGCCGGACCGCCCAGCCGTGCAAATTTGGGGGTCGGTACTCAGGGTCTCCCCTCCACCGACTAAACACGGATCCATCTATCGTCTCATTGATGCTTGTGGTTACGGAGTCACCAATCTCTAGCGCGTCCGCGCCGGTCGTACGAAAGTACCGAGTTGGCTGCAGTATTCGACGCCAGCCATGAAACATGTCCCGGTAAGAGTCGTGAATAGGCGCCTTAACCTCATCGCCGTCTAGTTCGACGCTCCCGGCGAACTGGAGGCCATGTAGAACGGCCTTGTCCATGAGCCACTTCAGCGGGCGTTGAGCTAGAAGGCCGTTCGAATAGCCACCACCGACGTCCGAGTGAGCGCCCACAAACCAACGCTGCTCGACTTGCGTCAACGGCCGTGGATCTCGAGCGGGTTTACCCTTCTCGATCGTCCGCACCCACAGCGTCGGGCGGAATTTCTGTCTGTGCTCGTCGATCGCCAACGCGTGGTACGCATTGG
>WNFL01066184.1_pt3 | contig 14500 bp, 12 predicted proteins | sample 5400361 | NCBI WGS metagenome assembly WNFL01 (sample SAMN13153351, study PRJNA577476) | soil metagenome | isolation source: 40 cm soil on Douglas fir-dominated hillslope | place: USA:California | collected 2013-09-17
ATCCAGCATTTGTAATGCTTCTGCTCTTTTTCCCTGAATCCCATACACATTGCCAATACCTGCCAGGGCCACAGTCCATTCAGGAATCGCATTAAGAGTTTTCCTGTATTCCATGATTGCCTGGGGATACATTTTTTTTGCCTGGTAAACGCGGCCGAGCCAAAGATGGGCGGTTCCGGATTTAGAATCCAATTCCAGCGAGTTCATTAATTCTTTGATAGCCAAATCAAAATTGCGACTGTAGTATAAACTAAAACCCATGTCGGCACTAATGCGAACCGATAGCGGATCCAATTCTTTTGCTTTGGCGAAAATCGTTTTGGCTTCATCGTATCGTTGCATGGCTGTGAGTAAATACCCATAGTAGTCATACGCGTTCTCGTAGCTGGGATTTAAATTGATTGCAGTTTTGAATTCCTGTTCGGCAGCCGACCAATCCCAATCGTAATAAAATTTAAAATAGCCGATGGAAGCATGTGTCTCGGCCAGGGTGGAATCTAGCTGCATCGCTTTGACAGCTGCTGCTTTCGCTTTTGGAACAGCATCGTTTGGTGCCAGGAAACTGCCATAACCTAAAGCCGTATAACAATCCGCCACTCCGGAATAAGCTGCTGCAAAAAGCGGATCTATTTCAATGGCTTGCCGAAAAAACTCAATCCCTTTTTTCAAAGCCGGAGCGTTTCGCTGGTTCCAAAAGAAACGACCCTTCAAATACAATTCATAGGCTTCTTTATTCGCTGTCAGTTTTTTCGAAGTGATTTCCTTCTTCTCTCCAGAGAGGGTGACTTCCAGTTTTTCTGCTATGGCGTTGGCGATTTTATCTTGTATTTCAAAAATATTTTCCGCCTTGACATCATATTGTTTAGACCAGAAATGATAGCCATCTTCAACATTGATTAATTGAGCCGTGATTCGAATCCTTTCCCCTTGCCGCTGTACACTTCCCTCGAGAACAGTTTGAACGTTAAGTTTTTTTCCCACTTCGCGTAAGTCGTTCGCTCCTCGAAATTGAAAGGAGGACGTGCGCGCTGGAACTTTTAAATCTTTTAGCTGTGCTAAAGAATTAAGAATTCCCTCGGTGAGACCATCACTGAAATAATCCTGCTCCGGGTCATTGCTCATGTTCACAAAGGGAAGAACCGCAATTGATTTAGTTGAGCCTGCTGGGTGATAATAGCTGCGCAGATAAATGCCTGCACACGCCAGTATTATTAACACAACTACAATTGTTACTTTAATTTTAGGAAATTTATTTCGGATCACCCTGTCCTCCTCTTTCAGAGAGGTTGTTGCGCGGATGGTGCCATCCGGGCTCAACTCAAACGCCCACGCTAAAATCATAGCGATGGGAAAGCCCAACAAAATCAACACAATAAAAAATGTTAGTGCCCAGTCGGGAATATGCAAGGGAGCAAAAACAGTGCTTGCTATCTGAAGAATAACCCAGCCTGCAATTCCATAGACTGTACCTACCCGAATAACCCTGCGTCTTTTAAGCTCTTGCCAAAAATTGGCGAAAGAAACAGGTGTTCGCTGCCCGATATTGGGTGCCTTCCTTCTTTCAATTGATGGAGTGGGTGATTTACATTCAAAATTTTTTAGGCCAACTATCATTTCTTTAACCGCATTGGCAATCTTGTTTAATTGGTTTCGATAGGCGGTTTGATTTTGATTATGATCGGGTCTTTCTTCATTCGATCGAAGCGGCCGGTTTACTCCGGCTTCTTTGTAAGTGAAATCGACCGCACGCAGCACACCGCCCAACTCATGCTCCAACAATAGTTTGTCGTCTGCATCCAGATCATGAATTTTAACAGGCAATATCCGGCTTGATATATTTCCATTGGCCAGCTTAACATCTCTTCCAAATTGATCTTCGCTGGCTATTTTATTGAAAGCACAAAGTTCATGTTGCCATGCAAAACTTTTTGGGTCGCAGTAGGTTTGGGAAATGATGGGTATAAAAATCAAGCTCTTAAGCTTTAGAGCCAGGCTTTTGTTTACCGAATAAGTTTCGAGCAGTCCGTCATGTGGGTTTTCATCAAAGTAAATAGTAACGTCTTCTTTAAAAGTTGCGTCCAACTCATCTTGCAAAGCTTTGACGAACTCGGTTACCCAACGATCTCGCTTGTTGTCTTTCTGACGATAGCTTATAAAAATATCGTATTGAAAGCCTTCAATGGTAGCAGGCATAACTTTTAAGAGTAGCGTAAAATTATTTTCATAAACTACAAATCCAGGTAAGAACTTGAATCAAGAATCAACGTGACGCAAGTCAATTTGCGAATTACTAAAATTCAATTAGATGGCAGAGTCACAATGAGTAGTTGACATCTGCATTGGGTAGTTAGCAGGAATGATTAAGTAGTTTGTTTGACGAAAAAAACATCATCATGGAATGATGAAAAATAATTTTGTGATTCGTATCGATAAAATTTTGACCAAGAATATTTAGTTCTATCTTCATGCAGATACTTTCAGTAGTCATTGAATCAGTCGCCTTGCATTCATAAAAAAAATTGGATGTTATTATTTCTAAGTTTCTACAATCGTTAAATAATTGACAACTATAAATCTAATACTATGAAGAATCAACTATGGTTTGCTTTGGTATTTGTGTCAGGTGCGGCATACTCGCAAGGCTGTACACCCATTAGAAGTTTAACAGGATTTGGTCAATATATGCTCCCGGGAGTAAACCTGGATTCCGTGAATTGGTTTGTGAATATTAGCGGTCGTTATTTCAATTCTGCTAAAACATTTGACGGAACCAATGGAAATGCCGACACGCTCGGGGTCAACAACGTTTACTCCACCAATTTTTCTTTTACACGTCTATTGAAAAAAGGTTGGTCTGTAACAGTCGATATTCCTTTTATGGCAGCAGACCGAACCAGTTGGCGCGAGCACGATACAGGAGATCCTGCCCGAACCCAGTACACAACGAGGTCTTTTGGCTTAGGCGATATTCGCCTTTCGGTTTATAGATGGTTGCTTGATACTTCGATTCCACACAAAGGAAACATTCAAATTGGGTTAGGTGTCAAGCTGCCAACCGGTGATTACCGATATCAGGATTATTTTCATAAAGATCACACAACCCCTCTCATTACTGTAGTAGCACCAGTAAACCAAAGCATCCAAACAGGTGATGGAGGAACCGGCATCACTCTTGAATTAAATTCTTATTATTCCATAAACCAAAAACTGAATCTTTATGGAAATTTTTTCTACCTAAGTAACCCTCGCGATCAAAATGGAACTTCATCTACATTTGGCGGAATTGCAAGCCCTACTTTAATAAAAACAGGCGGGCAGGTGAACACTGTGCCTGATGCTTATACCATGAGGACAGGCGCCAACTTTACTTTCAAGAAATTTGTATTTTGGTTAGGGGCACGGAAAGAAGGAGTGCCGGTGCATGATTTGATTGGCGCCAGTAATGGTACCAGGAGACCGGGCACGGCAATCTCAATTGAACCGGGTTTGAATTATAAATTCAAGAAGTCTATTATCTATATGTTTGTTCCAATTCCTTTTTATCGCGAAGCATTGCAGTCAGTTCCAAATAAAATTCAAACTCAATTAACAGGCGTTTATGCTGGCAGCCCTGCAGCCTTTGCTAATTACCTGATATTTGTTGGGGTGTTGTATAAACTTTGAAGTAAAGATGTCTGAGTATCGTAACCAATTAAAAATGCTTTTCCGCGTCTTTATCTTTTTGATTGGTCTCCCTCTTTATTTGATGGGTCAAGCTGATCAATCAGTAGCCCGAAAATGGAATGAAGCTTTGCTTGATGCCATTCGCACATGCTCGTAATTTGTTTCATGTTTCAATGGCCATGTATGATGCATGGGCTGCTTACGATAATTCGGCTGATACTTACCTGATAGATAAAACAACCATTTCGCCACCGGCTGATATTATGGCCGCACGGAAAGAGGCCATTAGTTACGTTGCATTTAGGGTACTCATGCACCGTTTTGCAAACTCACCAGGAAAGGATACTTCGTTAGCCAAGTTCAGATTACTGATGAGTCAATTGGGGTATGATGAATCCATTACAACTGAAGACTACACAACCGGATCGCCTGCAGCTCTTGGAAATTTTATTGCCGCAAAAGTTATAGAGTACGGCCTTAAGGATAACTCTAATGAAATTAATAATTACGCGAACCAGTTTTACCAACCTGTGAATCCTCCACTCAGCCCCAGTTCTGGTATAATAGTAATGAACGATTGTAACCGGTGGCAACAATTATTGCTTACAATGACGTGCAATCAGAACTGCAGCATCTGCTCGTCCTCTCCTTCTTCATTCTTAAGTGCTGAGTGGGGAAGGGTAACTCCATTTGCATTAAAAGCCGAAGACCGCAAAATTGTTTCCAAGGATGGATATGATTATTGGGTATATCATGATCCTGGCCCACCTCCTATGCTTGACTCAGAGAATGGTGCGGGGTTATCAAAAGAATTTATGTGGAACTTTTCATTGGTTTCTGTTTGGTCTTCTCATTTGGATCAACGTGATGGAGTAATGATCGATATCTCCCCCGCATCAAAAGGAAATATTCAGGAGTCAGATTATCCTACCACGATCGAAGGATTAAGAAATTTTTATCATTTAGAAAATGGTGGCGACATCGGGATGGGGTATTCAAAGAACCCAAAGACCGACCAACCCTACATTCCTCAAGTCGTGCCTCGAGGAGATTATGCGCGGGTACTGGCAGAATTTTGGGCTGATGGACCTACTTCAGAGACACCACCTGGTCATTGGTTTACTATTTTGAATTATGTTAGCGATCATCCAAAACTTGAAAAAAAATTTGGAGGTAAAGGGAACATACTGGATGCACTCGAGTGGGATATAAAGGCGTATTTTATTATGGGTGGCGCAGTTCATGATGCTGCGATAACTGCGTGGGGAATCAAGGGGTATTATGATTATGTTCGCCCGATTTCCGCTATCCGGTTTATGGCACAAAAGGGACAATCGTCAAATTCTTCTCTTCCTCTTTATCACCCGGCAGGGATTCCACTGTTGCCGGGATTTATTGAATTGGTTTCACCTGGTGATCCACTTGCAGGAGCCAACAATGAAAATGTAAATAAAATAAAACTACGAAGCTGGCTTGGTCCCAATTATGTTCCCGATCCAGACAATTTTAATTGTAGCCTCGTTCCCAATCCGATTGCGGGCCAGGCTGGAGTAGGCTGGGTGCTTGCTGAAAACTGGGTGCCGTATCAACGACCCACTTTTGTGACACCACCGTTTGCCGGATACATTTCAGGACACTCCACCTATTCTAGTGCTGGGGCAGAAGTGTTAACGCAGCTTACTGGAGATGAATATTTTCCTGGAGGCCTGGCAGAATTTCCTGCGAAGAAAGATAATTTTTTGGTTTTTGAGACCGGCCCCAGTGTTGACATAACTTTGCAATGGGCCAAGTACAAAGATGCCTCGGATCAGTGCAGCCTTAGCCGGATTTGGGGAGGCATTCATCCTCCAGCTGATGATATGCCCGGTCGATTAATCGGAAAAAAAGTAGGAGAAGATGCTTTTGCTTTGGCTGTTCAATATTTTAATAAAGTTACAGGCACAGTCAAACCTGTTGATGAATTTATTTCTGTTTATCCAAACCCGGTATCATCAAAAAGATTTACACTGGATTTTGGGAATCAGCAATCCGATTTTCAATTTAAGCTAGTTGATTTGTTGGGGAGAGAAATTCAAAAAGGGGAAGGCAACACACAGGAATTTACTAAAGTAGAAGTGGAACTCGCTGCTGTTTCTCCAGGCGTTTATTTTGTAATTGTAAAAACAAACAAAAACAAGCTGGTAAAAAAATTAATTGTTCGGTGACAATAATTTATCTCATCACTGTGGCAATCCTACCTTGTTCACCAGTTCGGCAAATCGTTTGTCATTGTAAAGTGGCATCCATCGTGGATCGGACTTGAGCCACACTAGCCAATGAGTGCGCTCCTCATAGGCTTTGTTCAACCATTTGAATGACTCATCATTTTCTCCAAGCCCAACATAAACTAATGCCACTCCGTATGACGTCACGTATTTTTTTGATGATAACAATCTCAATGTGTCCAGAATACCTAACGCCTCTGCTCTGTTCCCTTGAATCCCATATACATTACCAATAGCGGCCAGTGCCGGTACCCATTCGGGGATCACATTAAGTGTTTTCCGATTTTCCATAATTGCCTGTGGGTACATTTTCTTTACCTGGTAGCTGCGTCCCAGCCAAATATGTGTGAGCCCAAGTTTTGGGTTCATTGTCAAAGACGTAGTCAGCTGTTTTATGGCCGATTCGTAATCTCCACTATAATAATAACTGAATCCCCTGTCCGTGCAGATGGGTGCCGAGAGTGGATCGAGTGATGCTGCCTCCTTTAAAATAGTTTGAGCTTCGTCATATCTCTTCATAGCTGTGAGGTAATAGCCATACCAGTCGTAACCCATCTCATAGTTTGGGTTTAACGCTATCGCACTCCTGAACTCCTGTTCGGCTGCTGCCCAATCCCAGTCATAATAAAACCGATAATAGCCTAACGAAGCATGAGGCTCCGCTAATGTGGGATCGAGTTGTATAGCTTTTGTCGCTGCTTTAAAAGCTTTGGGAAACGATTCTTTTGGAGAAAGAAAACTTCCGTAGCCAAGTGCGGTGTAGCAATCGGCCAAGCCAGCATAGGCCAGAGCGAAGGAAGTATCTAGCCGAATCGCCTCCTGAAAAAATTCAATCCCTTTGTTGAGGTCTGGCGGGGTTCTCAAGTTCCATTGCATCCGTCCTTTTAAATATAAATCGTAAGCTTCAGCATTGAGGTTAGTTTTTTTTGGTTTGACTAACGTATTCTCCAACATTGTGACTTGCAATTTCTCGGCAATGGCTCCGGCAATTTTATCATGTAGGGCAAAGATATCATCCACTTTCCCATCGTACTGTTCTGACCANNNNGATCAACTGCACCGTAATTCGGATTCGATCTCCTTGCCTTTGAACGCTGCCTTCTAAAACTGTGCGCACACCGAGCTTTTCGCTCACCTCCTGAATGTTAACATCCGTTCCTCTAAATTTAAATGAAGAAGTTCTCGAAGAAACCTTCAAACCTTTCAATTGTGCAAGAGAGTTTAGGATGCCTTCGGAAAGTCCATCGCTAAAATATTCCTGACCTGGCTCTCCACTCATGTTAACGAAAGGGAGTACAGCAATCGATTTGATACCACTCTCGTTCTCAGTACCCTGCGTCAACTTTTCAGCCCGATTGGATAAAAGAAAGAATGCTATAATCAAAGCTCCAATCACAATAAATGAGGTAACGATTATCTTTGATTTTGCGCTTTTCATATTCCTTTTGGATTTGAGAGTCTTATGAAAGGTAATAATAATTTAGTCACCTGATAGTTGCTAGGTTATTAAACAGACCCAACAGACCCCAAAACAAATTTAACCAACTGACACAGTTTATTGAACAGACCCCACGAGAATATAACTCGGTGTGTAGCATAGTGGAATGAGTACCGAACGAGAGTATAACTCTATTGATCGCACTCGTTTGTAACGAGTGCCGCACCGATATTGAAATGAGCACGCGTTGCAAATGCGCGCTAACTGGCGGGTCGAGAGAATACAACCCCCTATAAAACTTATTTCATTTTCTTAACTCGTAGGCTCCCCTTTTGCAAGGGGGAGAGTAGATTAAGTGTAACACTTAGTTTGCGTGTAATACCCAAACTACTCCTCCCCTGATAAGGGTGGCCGTAGGCCGAAGGGGTATAGAGGAACTTTAATTCTTCGCAGAGGTGAGAAGAAAACTATTTTTTCTTCATTTTGTCAAATTTGCCAGAAGGAAACTCCTTGCCTTTGAAAGGGAAGAAATCCAATACATCGTATTTCCATATGTTGGTGGGGAAGATTACTATAAGGTTGGCTGTTTTATTTCCGATATTTTTAAATGCATGAGGAACTCCTGCTGGAATGTTGACAACATACGGACCTTTTATGGTGAAGAGCGTATCTCCCAAAGCATAAACAACATCTCCCTCAAGTAAGACATGTGACTCCTCGCCTTCATGTGAATGCATGGGAGGAGCTCCTCCCGGAAAAGTCTCGGTGATACCAATAGTCAGGTTGTTATAACCATTTCGTTGTCCTTCCATAACATGAACGTATTCTCCAGGTCCAGGATTAATTGTTGGCAACTTATCTAATGTCACCGCATACGCTGAGTAATACTTCATTTTTGGAGGTGTAAATGGGCCAGGCACAGTCCGTCTTTCCAGCACTTTCAAACTGTGATGTTGCCGATTTAATTGAGCAATAACTGAATCCGGAGTTTGTTTTAATTCTTCTACTAACGTGCTGATGGAAAATGTCTCTTTAGTTGAGTCTCCGGAATTCGTGTCGTGCCTGGAATCTGACTGATTACTCGAACAGGCGGTCAGTGTAAGTCCAATTACAATTAAGGTGATATAGGGTCTCCATGGTTTCATAGCAGATCTATTTTTTAGTTTTAAATCTTTGTCAACTGCAATAGTGTGTCAAGCCTACACTTAATTGTTTACATTTCATTTTCACGAGGCACTCCAACGTTTGGGTTTGCGCAGTTGCCGGAATAGGCTTAAAAATGGAGTCCCGAAGTTTCGGAACGAAATGTTAAGCCCGACCAGTTGCGCCTTGTCCCGCGACATGTAAATAAAGAAAGTGGAAGTTATGAGGACACCGAACCGGGCAATTGCGCAAAACTTTTTGTTGTGGGCTGGGCGCTATCGTCCGATAGTTTTTAGTTGCGATTGTTTTAATCTGTCCGCGATGTTCAATTGATCCAAAGTCATATTCTGAGTTTCATCACTGATTTTGTCCCGAATCTCTCTCATCATTTTTACCGCGTCAAATGTTTTTGTTTTCTCAGTCTCCATAGCTTACTAATTCTTGTGGTGTCCTTATTTCAATTGTCGGGTAACCAAGTTTCAAATTTACTGAATTGTACCCTTTTATTCTATCAAGGTTAACAATATGTTTAAAGTTCCAACTTGCTAATACGTCAACGCGATTGATTGTCGCAAGGGCAATATGTCGGCAGTCTTCAAGGCTTGTTCGCCCAACAACTTTTTCGGAGATGTACTTGTCGGCCAAGTCCATTATTTCTTGGTTCAGTTCTACTCTTTCAAACCTGTCAGCCGGGTACTTTAAAAGTAACTCACTTACATGTATTGGAGCTTGAATTAATTCCAATTCAAGTAGGTCAGAAATAATGAATTTAACTTCGTTGTCCTCAAGTCGTTTAAAGAGTCGTTGAGTTGAGTCTTTAAATTCTTCATCGAAGTATTCACCTACAACAGAAGTGTCAATATAGATTCGTTGTCTCATTGTTTGTTAGCTCAAATTTTTTTTAGCGCCTTGCACACATCCGAATATATGCAACCAGTTGCACCTACCTCTGCCGTTACTCTCAACATTTACACAAATCTAAAATTTCAAATCACAAATTGATAACTCTTTCATCGCACCATTGTAACATGGGTTCGCAGAATCCTCGAGACGAGAGTCTCCGCTGAAAATTAAAGCAATAAATCAGAGCACCTGGTTAATCATCGCCACAGTAAAAATACTCAGTAGGAACCATCCCAAAAATCCTTCCAGCACACAGAAGTAGCGGGCAATTCCATGCGTGGGGATGTTTCCAAAACCAAGGGTAATGAATGCGTTGAGACTCAATGTAACTGCATTTAACAAACTCAACATGAAACCCCAGAGCAAAATGAAAAATGGTTTCACATACCCCTTTTCATTCTTTTGAATAAAGTCTTTGAAGTTTTCCACCAACCTTTTCTTGCTCGTTGCATCCCAATCGCTCGGAAAAAAGAAAAAGAAAATTCCGAACCCGGTGATGATATAAATGGAGATGACGATCGCCCGTGCCGGATCTGTTCCGTAGCGCACATAATACTTCAGGAGTTGAGAAAGTTTCCAGCGAAAGTATTTTTCAAACGTAGGATTGGTATGATACAAATACGCCAGCCGCTTGGATTGAATAGTTTTCATTGCGATAAAACATTGATTGTACAACTCAATATTATTCTTGCTCTTATAAAGATTCAAAAACAGAGAGTACAATCCCATCAGCTGATTAAAGTTATCCTCGTTGGTGATGGCCGTGGTATCGTTGCCCGTAAAATATTCTAACTGGGCCTTTCGCGCAACATCCGGTAAGCCGATGTCAGGGTTGATAGAATTAAGCGTTGGGTAACTGTCCATCAAACCCAACCCTGATTCTTCAATCTGCTTCCAACTAATATTATTGTCGGGCTCATTGGTAAAGTGCGAGTTCATGAATAGCAACTTTCCCGCAAGCTTATTTTGTGAAAAGATGAATTCCGAATTAACCTTGGTTCCTATAAGTTCCAAGGAGTTGAATTGGTTTTTATTGATTTGCAAGTAGTCAGCTTCAACAAAATGAACTTCCATATTCTTCAGAGCAAACTGATTGCCGTATATTTTAGCGGATGCCACCTTGGATATTAAGATTCTAAAGTCAGAGCTGTCGAGGCTCTTATTATCAGCAATCCGAAAGTTGACGCGGGAACTGGGTTGTATAAAGAAGTAGGCCCAGTGAAATGAACACCCCAGGATTTTGCACTCATAAAAATTCAGGTTGTCTTCATGAGTCACCTTTCCGTCCCATAAAAAATCTTTTTCAAAGGTGGTATTCCGAATTTGCAGCGGAAGAAATAAATCGATTCCAAGGAGTATGCAACTTCCTTCAAACTGACAAGAGTTAATCTCCAGCCCGTAGTACGGAAATTGTTGCCTGTATTTGCTTTCGCGGCCGCTACCGCCAGACCAAAGCAGATTCAATTTAAACGTGCAGTTCAGAAACTGAAGAGGTCTCTTTTTGCATAGATTAAAATTAGGCAACGGCAAGGACGTGGTGTTCATCACATATTGATCATTCACTTTCTTCCAATAAATAGTCTTGTTGGAAATGGCAAAGTCTTCGGCCGGATTGGCATGAGCTATAATCTGAAGGAGTTGGTCGTACGAAATTTCTTTGGCCAGCAGAAGCTCTAGCGGTGTGCCGGGGAAAAACCTTGACAGCATCTTTCCAAATCGAGCATCCCCGCGAAGTGACTCCAGATCAGGATCCGAAGATGCCCAGAATACTCCGCCCCACCCGACCTTTTTGCTATCGGGTGCAGAAAAGCATTTTTCCAAATACAGGAATGCTCCGTCCTTCTGGCCGCTTAAAGCATACAAGCAGGCAATGTTGTAATAGAGGCCATCCGAAATTTTTTGTTTGCCATCCGGTAGTGCAATAGCAGCTTCATAAAGTTGAATACTGCGCACATAGTTTTTCGCCTGATAAGCCGAATCTGCCTGCTGCATTACTTTCTCAAACTCCCCTACTTGAGCAAAAAGAGAAAGGACAACAAAGGCAAGTGAAAATGTGATTAAGCCGGTCTTCAAGTTCATTTACTAATGTAGCAAATTACCTTTAATACCTATTCTCAGCAGTCAACCGCCTCGGGGATTTCCCTGAGACAGGTGACTCCGCTGAGAAGAAAAAAGGTAAACGTCATTGCGAGGGAGGCACAACCGAAGCCCGTCCGACCCGGTGCCAGCCGGGCGGGCAATCCCCTGTACAGAAAACAGTTTCACACAACGAGACTGGCCCTCCTCACATTCGCTGGTGCTCGCAGTGACGGTCAGAGGCAAACACCTACAACCAGGGAATTTAGTTTTATTGTAGAAAGTAGATACATTCGTTTACCCTATGCGGACTGCACTCAAAAATAATGAACACCTGATTTTAGAAACGCGACTTCACTGGCTTACGTTAGCCATTCCGTTTCTGGTTTCCGTTGCGCTCACAATCCTTCTCGTGATCTACCTGCCAACGTATTGGTATTTAGATTTTGTATTCCTATTCTACTTTTTGCTTAAAGTTTATCAAAGACGCTGCACCCTGTGGGCAGTAACCAACCTACGCATTGTTGATGAAGAGGGAGTATTCTCCAAATACTCTAAGGAGAGCCCGCTGGATAAAATCAACAACGTCTCCTTTCGTCAGTCATTGATGGGTTCCATTTTCGGATATGGTGATATTGAAATTCAAACCGGGGCTGAGGCCGGAGCTACCATTTATCGCTTTGTGCAGAGCCCCAATAAACTTCGCGATGCAATCACCACCGCACAGAACGAATACACAGTCAACACGGGTAAGCACCAGGCTCCGGTCAACCCAAATGATAAGGTAGGCTTTGCTGCCGAACTGGAAAAGCTTTTCGAGCTTAAACAAAAGGGCGTATTGAGCGAGGAAGAGTATCAGAAGAGGAAGGCAAGGATGCTTGAGTAAGACACTAACGTTTGGAGTTTCACTGCATTATCTATTTCATTTTTTGATCGGTGACAACACCGACCACGGGCAAGAGTTTTTGAACAACGTTGTAAGTCGCCCTTCGACAAGCTGCCAATGACATCTTTTAAAAAATTGAATTTGGAACCACATAGGCACATTAGAAACATAGTGAAAGACACACATAGAAAGAAAGTCTATGTGAAACCTATGTGTCTATGATTCTATGTGGTTCAATTGTCATTTTCAATCGGTGTCATTTAGTAAATGATTGATTACTCAGACTGACAATTCCCTTATTCGCTCGGAAATGAAAATCGTCAAATTATCCTCATGCTGCTAATGAGCTTGACTAAGTAAAATGAAAACACTGCTGATTACCCCTGAAGGTTTAGAAAAGTTAAAAGCAGAGCTAGACCACCTGTGGCGGGTGGAGCGGCCAGACACCACACAAAAGGTTACCTGGGCAGCAAGCCTTGGCGATCGTTCTGAAAACGCAGATTATCATTACAATAAAAAACGCCTGCGCGAAATTGACAAGCGCGTACTTTATTTACGCAAATGCATCGATGACTTGAAAGTGGTAAACTATTCACCCTACCAGGAAGGCAAAGTGATGTTTGGAGCCTGGGTGGAAATTGAATCCCGTCCCGATAATTATCGGGAGCTATCGGGAGACAAAGGAGAAAAAAAACGCTTCCGCATAGTGGGTGGTGAAGAACTTATTGGGTCAAAAGATTACATCTCTATGGACTCGCCCATGGCACACGCGCTGATGAAAAAAGAAGTGGGTGATGAAGCCATAGTTAAAACAGCTACGGGGCAGTTTGTTTGGCGTATCACCAAAATTGAATATCAGAAATAAGATTGTTGTGCGTTCGTTCCTGGTGTTTTACAAATATCTAAGTAAATCACTGCATCATCCACTTGTCGTTAAAATATCCATAACTATAGAGGGATGTCCTTCGGTATGAACTTGAAAATACTGAGGTCCTTTCTTTGGATAGTGTCGCATTCAGGACAAGATTTACTTTCGGGTTTTCATTTCCTAGCTTTAGCTTTAAGATAGGCTCTAAAATATTTTTTAAGCTGGTACTATTCCTAAACTGACAACGTTCTTCAATAACTTTTACTTCTCTAATTAATGGCTTCTTTGCAGCTTTTAGGTTCTCAGCAGCTAATTTAAATCGCATGCCGGATGGTCGACCATTTGCTGCTTTTCTGATTGAGTCTAGGAGATCGAAGTTAATTGTATATGTTATCACATATGCCTCGATCACTAAGTCACTATTCAATGTGTGTTCAAAATTATCTTTAATCTGAGCGGCTATGTCCAAGTTTATTTTCTCACTTTTTAAAGTTGAGTTTAAGTCAGAGAGGATTTTTGAGGCATTGTTATTTTTTAAGTCGTAATTGACTTTTACAGTATCAACGGAATAGTCAGATTGATTTAGTAACAAGGCTTCCACTGTATTATTCCATTCTACTAAATCTGCGCCACGTCCTAGGTGGAACAAATTCGAGCCAGCAGACTTTCCATCCGCACTTGGCCTTTCTTTCTCCATTATGCGATATGTTGGGCGATTGTCTCCAAAGCCAGTCGCACGACATTTATACTTAGCATTACTTCCGCAAATTGATCCAAATGGTACTTTGGTCTGTGATATTTGTAATCCGGATTGCTGTTAATCCGATTAATAGAGCTATAAAAAAAAACGAGGTTTGGGATTTTTTGAGAACAAGGGGGCTAACGGTTTTCATATGTTTAGGTTTTTTTCAATATTTCGTCAGTAGTCTAATTTCTGTCCCTGAAAGCATGACGCACAACCGAATATATGCAACCAGTTGCACCTATCTCTGCCATTACTCTTTACACAAATCTAAAATTTCAAATCACAAATTGATAACAGGCACCAATTCTTTCATTGCAGTGTCACTGCCTCAGCACGCTGCCATCTGTTGCTCCAATTCACCAGAGTCCCTGAGGAGGTGACTCTGGTGAGAAGAGAATGTTTTCATGATTTACTTTCCTCCGATAAATTATCCGCTAACATCTTTGCTTGAGTAATCACTGTCTCAACTGCCTTCTCTTGCAAATCAGGTTGATAGCCATGAAGTCTAAGGATT
>WNFL01441541.1_pt1 | contig 14497 bp, 17 predicted proteins | sample 5400361 | NCBI WGS metagenome assembly WNFL01 (sample SAMN13153351, study PRJNA577476) | soil metagenome | isolation source: 40 cm soil on Douglas fir-dominated hillslope | place: USA:California | collected 2013-09-17
AAGGGGGAGGGCAACTTGGAGCGGGTTTCTGAGTGGAAGCCTTATAACGGGTCACGACCGCCCTTGCTTTGTCTGTGTCTCGCCCCTCTGCCTCCATCTCCTGCGGGATTCATGTAGTCTAGCTAGTTGTACATTGTTTCGTACGCAATACACCTCTCCTTTGCTCCAAGAATCGCCCAAATCGCCGCCCAAATAACCGTAACACCGCGCACGTTCCGCTTCCTCGCCCCCGCTCGCTCGCCAGCCAAACCGGCTGCGAATCCGTACATCCCTGGCAAGTATCCTGCCCAGCAGCGAGCACCCAAGCCGTCCACAGCGTCCCCCAAGCCCGCAAGAAAGCTGGCACTGTCCGAGCCCTGTGTGAACCTTGTGTCTCCAAAGCGACAGGCCACGTCAGCGTCGGCCAATCGCAAATTCTCGAAAACCGCTTCTCGATGGTCAGCGCTCAAGGAAAAAGAAAGATACAGTGCACATCATTCTAGTCATCGTCCGAGTCGCCCTTGCGCTGTTCCTTCCCAACTTTAGGCCGCGGCCCTACCCCCTTTCCGCGAGCCCCCGTCGCCGTTTTCAGGCTCTTTTTCGGCCGTCCCAGTTCTTCCTCTACGTCCTCTACGTCCTCTTGTTCTTCCTTGGTCCGTTTCTTGCCCTTTGGCCCAACCACTTTTCCACTAACTTTCCCAGGATTTGCTTTCGGCTCCACATCTCCCCCGTCCCCACCATCCGACGCAAAGGGATCCTCTTCACCTTCCTTCACAGTTTTTGCCTTACTCTTGACCACCCCACCTTTCGTTGGCTTGGATCCCCCTTCTTCCCGTCCCTCGGCTTGAGCATCATTGACTTCCCCGAAATAAGCGTCGCGCTCCGCCTGCCGGACCAAAATCACCAGGTGAGATATCATGTTCCCAAACTCGCACGCAAACTGCGGAACCTGCCTTAATTTGCTCGTCTGTCAGCAACGAAGCGCTTCCCCCGTCTCCTTTGCCCTTCCAGATCTAGGTACAAGTTAGCACTACCCCCGAACCGGGAATACATGGTCACACGTACCGTTGACGGTATCCCGCTCTTATGTTTGCTATCCAGTTCTGCGTAACCCATCGATCATGTGCCACGGCCTCGGTGACTTGGACGACTCACGGATGACAGAGTACATGTCGGGCTTCACCCCAGTAAGCTTCAATCCATGACCGCGCAAGAGGTACTTCATGAGCTGCAACAGCACCATGCCTCAGTCTCTGAGTCGTGGCAGATAGTCGGGCTGAACGTACCGACCGCGCCTCGTCTGCGTCATATACATTTGGAAAGTGCACCGTGATGGAGTAGCGATTTTCCTGTCCGTCCACCGTTGACAAGGGCGTCGTCGTGCAGCGGACGGCGGTGACGCTTGTTTCTGCCAGCGGACCGGATACGAGGGACTCGGCGAGTTTGCGGAAGGTACTGTCTACGTGTCCACCTTCGGCGAACACGAGCCTGGCGATTGCTTCAGGTTCGAGCAAAGTGCCAGTAGTTGAAGCATACCATTTTCCACTGGTGAACCCATACTTAACCGCTATCTCCCTCAAGGCCTCAGTGGCCTTTTCTTGTACTCCTTCTCTGACTTCTTTTTTGCTCTTGAGACCCTTTTTCTTGTTTGCGCGAACTGGAATAGAATCATCGTTCTCCAATGGACCGACGGCCCTAAGTTTGGAATTACATAGCCCAACACTATGTAGCAGACTTACTTTGATTTCCTCTACTTTCTCACCGGCCTCCCTCACTGTAAAGGTATCTTAGGGCACCGCCGGTGACATAAGGGATCAAATGAACTCACACACTCCTTTTGCTTCAGCAATGGCTACGGTGTAATCTTGTTTCTCAATATCTTTGCTCTTACAAACCCAGATGAACTACATGGGAAAGTTTTTTAGTACAAGCGCCACCATTGCAACAGGTTTGGGGGATTATATTACTGGCTTGCTCCCATCGTCGTGGACCTGCGAAGGCTTATACTACACAGGGCTAGTATTAGTATTGAACGAATTTATCAACTGAGATATACGCGCCTTTTTGAGAAAGTCCTCCAACGACAAGTCGGACGCAAGTGTCCATGCATACGCGTACCCTTCCGGGATGGTGTCCTCCTTGTGTGACATCTTCTTCGACGCGAGGTGATGAGGTGCAAGGCGGTGGCAAATGGGCGTGCTGTCCAAACTTGGGAATCACCCACTTGGAGCTGACCTCTTCCCTGCATCCGACACGCTGTCTCGTAAACTCTAGTGACGTGTTAGAACAGTAGGACTGCTCGTACGACTCGCCAAGACTTGTTGGAGCGGATTGAAGTCATACATGAGGTGCGATGTTGGATAAGGAAGGAGGCCGAAGATGGTTTCAGATTTACTATGATAGTACGCAAGCGCTCTCTCATTTCCTTTCGTAACTTACCTCATGTTATTTAGCCGCCCTTCGTCTGTACAAAATCATACCACTCATCCTTGGCCCCGTATTGTTCGTGATAGATGCGCCATTTGGACGGTTTCATTCCAATAGTAAATGGTCTATGAATGGTGTGTCGAAACTCGGAACCCTAATTTACCGTCTGCGTCGGGCCTTTGTCTGACCACAGATCTTGACAGGCACCGTAGGGTGGATGATCATGGAAACTGTGTCTCCCATTGCATTCACGGCAACATACCTCTTCGCTCCCTTCTCCCCGACCTTCTCTCCTCCACCGTTTCGTCACCCATCAACTCTCCTGGCGGGGCTCTTTATTTTGCACTATTTAAACCGTGCGATCATCTCGCCCCTGAGGTCCCCGGGACGCTCGCGGACACACATGATCGTACCGATTTGTGGTGTCATTTTCAACCTCATCAATCCACCCCTCCTCGCCGCATACCTCTCAGCGCCACCAGCACCCACGGCGATAGAAGCCAAATTCTTCGACAAGATCGGCAACAGATTCTCTGTCCCCCCTTCTCAGTTCCCTTTCAGCACTTCCGTCCAAGGACCGCCGAGCGACGCATGGTCCCACGCGAGTTATTCCATCGGGATTTTAATATACTTCCTGGGGCTCATTTCAAATATTCTCCATGACGAGATCCTGTATAACCTCCGCCGAAACCACCCCCCCAGTGCAGATGGCAAGCCACGGCATTCTATCCCGAAGGCTGGCCTGTACAAATGGAGCTCTTATCCGAACTATCTTAGTGAGTGGATAGAGTGGACCGGCTTTGCTATTGCCGCGACTGCGGGCCAAGCAAATTGGTGGGCATACACTGCACCTTGGGTATTTGTTGTGAGCGAGGTGGTCTTGATGCTCCCTCGTGCTTGGAAAGGTCATTTGTGGTATCAACAGACGTTCAGGGGCGAGTACCCGAGGGAGAGGAAGGCAATTATCCCTTTTTTGTTTTAAACTTGTATACCGCATGATTAAAATGTAACAAAAACTCTACCATAACAAACCAGAGGCGTGAGTATGAGGGTACAATGCAGTGTTGGAACACGATGCGAAAAAAGATGAGAGGAATTTTGATGAAGAGACACTATGCAGGTGCACCACCGTCTGGTAGACGCTCAATGGCATATTTTCTTCGCACGATGTACATGAGCGGAATGCCGGGCACTTTGCGGACACGCCGCCTTAAGTCCTTGTCGCAGGTCGCCACAATATAGCACTTGTGCTGCGTGACGCGATCAATGAGGCAGTCGTCCGCATAGGTACCCTTATGCGAGCAAGTAAGACGTTCAAAGCGCGGATCGCGTGCGACTCTGCGGAGCGTTGGATAAGTAAGTGCACAGAAGGGGGCCCGTGTAGGATTCTAGTGGTACTCGCCTCAGTGCAATTCGGTATTTGGGTCCAAGCTTTTCAAGTTCTGCCATAACACAGTCGGTTACGCACGGGATACCTACCAGAGAACGGTAAGAACGAGCGAGACATGAAGAATTCGGGGCGTAGCTGGCGCACATTTTGCATAGAGGCAATCCATCATCCCACTTATGAGCTCTAGCTTGTTTTGTAGACTAAAGTTGATGAAGTTGGTGTCAATGAGAATCCGATATGGAGGGCCCAGTGCCGTGTTATGGGACAAGAAGAGCGAGGAGGCAATCTGAGGCCTTGATAGTAAGGCTAGTTAGTAGTTTGCAAGGTACCATCGATTCCTCAAAGACACACTGTCGATTGACCGCCTTTTCCTTGAGCTCGGCTTCTTTCTTCGCTTGCTTGACTTTGTTTTCCTTTCTAGATACTCACTGTGAGTTTACTGGTGCAACGTCTGCTATACGTTACTTACAATCGAGCATCTTTTGGGTTGAGGAGGCGTTTTACGGCAGCGACCTTTCGCGTCTTTTTCGCTTTTCCCTGCCAGGTGGAGAATATTGTTGATTTGTGCGATTCCTCGGCGGCTTAATAGACGAACCATGATCGATCCTGTTCCTCCACAAGAAGAGAGAGAGGAAGAAGCTCAATGTCTTTGTCATATTGACCTTGAACACCAACCACGACCGCCAAAATGCCGCTAGACCTCGTAATGGGCTCGGAGAAGGTGAATGCCCTTCAGGTGTGTCCCTTTTAGACGTAACAAATGTCCGCTATGCTGAGACGCGCCCTAGTCCGCCATAGAGAAGGAGTTGGCGAGGAGAAATTTCTCCGCCGGTGAAGGTGTGTCCAGGGCGTACTCACGGTGTATAAGAGAGTATAACTGACATGTCGCTCAATAGACAAGGTTATGGCCGAGTACATCACCATCATGCTTGTCAATAACAAGTCAGCTGGTGAGTACCCACCATTCCATCCGGCCACGTCCGACATCAGCCGAGCCGTGTCTTGCATGTTACACGGCGAGCTCACTGTCGGGCTATCCACTGCCCAAACCATTCAACTGACACACTTCGCTAGAACAAATATCGTCTGAATTGGAAGAATGTAAGATAAATCGCCGAAATTTGATGTTTTATCGATGCTAAATCGAACGTCTCTTGTAGTTATCGGTGCCGACATTTGGGATCCCTCGTTTACCGACTGGCTTTTTGCAGAAGCAACCAAGCCCCTGGGCACCGCTCCTTCTCCACCTCCAGCTCCAGCCAAAACCTCTGATCCGTCTCCTCCTCCAGTGCCAGAACCACTTCCCATCCCGACCTTTGTTGACGAACGATCGCGAGATGAGCTAGTTCATCCAGGCAGACGTCTACAGCCAGGCGGCGCTCGTATTTACAATCAAGCTGTCTCTGGAGCGCAGAAGCGAACTGCGTCCATGCGATCCCCTTCCCCGCAGGGTGGACCAAATAAAATTCCCCGCCGAAATGATCCCCCCAATGGACCACGGGCGATGATGAGAGAGGATGGTGGAAATGACAGTGGAAGGGGAGAGAGGAGAGACCGACCACGATCTCTCCGAGACCGGATGGGTGGTTTCGCCAACGGCACCAATAATCTCGGTCCCAACGGACCTTTGAATAGACCGCCGCCGAATATGATGATAGGGCCTGGAGGGTTCATTGGGCCTATGGGGCCCGTGCCTGGGCCCATGGGCATGATGGGAATGGATCCGACGAACATGAACCAGGGGGCGTTAGCGGAGGCTTTGATGGCGCAGAATCATCTACTGCAAAACATGATGTCGATGATGCAGGGTGGGATGATGCCGAATATGCAAGGAATGCCCGGACCAATGGGACCCAACGGACCGAATGGACCCCCAATGCCCCCCAACGGTCACAGTCAAGGACCTCAGCGTGGACGAGGACGAGGGCGTGGAGGGAGGGGTGGGGCACCTGCAGATGGAGGTCACCAAGCGATTCCGAGTGGACCAAACAATCCCATATCAACTCAACCAACCGCCCCTCAGCCTGTGCTCCCCGCTATTCAAGCACCTCAGCCCAAACCTGGCGTTCCCGCTCCCGCTCCAACTGAACTCCCAAACCGTCCTCAATCACCGACTCTTTGCAAGTTTGGCGTTAACTGTACAAACTCGTTGTGCCGATACTCCCACCCGTCCGCCGCGGCGACACAGGAGTCGGGCATTGTATTGTCCACGGAGGCTTGCCCCGAAGGACGGTTTTGCAAGGATAAGGATTGCAAGCTGAGCCATCCGAGTTCTGCAACTGGTGCGCCCAAACCTGCATTCGCAAACCTCAAGATCCTTTACTGACTCGTTCGTTCCAGGACCTCCACCTGCTGCACCGGCACCTGCAGTGCAACATCATAGCTCCACGGTAGCCTGCAAGTTCGGAGCTAACTGCACGCGGCCAGGGTGCACTTTCGCCCATCCACCGAAACCTCGAAGCACGATCCCCTGCAAATTTGGAGTCAATTGTACACGCCCTGATTGCATGTTCACCCATCCGCCAAAAGGTTGGACGCCAACAGGAGGCGGTGCGGGCAGCATTAGTGTTCGCTTCAACCCAGATGCGAAGCCATTCGTACCAAAGGGCGCAGCAGCGCCTGTGATCCTCGACACATCGTCGCAACCGTCGTCCCCTACAGAAACAACAAAGACCTTGAAGTCTGGCGATGAACTAGCAGGGGCACCTACCGCTGAGGAGCAAAAGGGGGCAGAACTCGTGGCTGCCGTCTGAGTAGAGAGCTTGGCTGTGTGTTCCTGGGTGTTCCTGGAAGAGAACAATGCTGTTTGTGTTTTTCTTTTCTTTTTCGCTTTGTGATTGCTTGAAGTTTTCTTGCCTTGTACGAGTGTTTTGCCCACTAAGTAGTAATAGGAATGTGTGCGTCGCCTAAGAGCTGCGCCTATTCATGCTTGGACAATTTCCGTGGTCCGAATCGTTTGTCCCTCCGATCCTCCGATATGCGATATGAATGACGTCCTATCGGCTTTTCAAAGTTGGCCTCTGACTGCAACAGCCCCTCTTTTTCGCTCCACCACCTCCGTCGTGCTCGACGACCCTCTCCTCGCCATCTGCGATGGCTCCCGTACGCGTACTTGCCTGCACGCGGCCGAGTCGCGTCTTTTCGCCTACATTTCGACTTCTACCTACTCGATCTTGCACCTTCCACACCTCGTCGCCTCGCGCGGCCGTTGCAAACGCAGCTGTAGGCGACTACCCTGGCAAAGACGAGCATGTCCTCTCTTCGCCCTCCGCCCTCGCCCGAAAAATCTCAGCGCGCGTCCTGCCCAAGATCGCCCGACCTGACGTCCACAAAGTCGTCATTGTCGGCTCTGGCGGTCTCTCCATTGGCCAAGCAGGAGAATTCGACTACTCGGGCTCACAGGCCCTGAAAGCCCTGCGCGAAGAGGGCGTCGACGCCGTTCTCATCAACCCCAATATCGCGACATGGCAGACCTCGCACCAACTCGCTAGCGAGGTCTACTTCCTCCCCGTTACCCCGGATTATGTTGCATACGTGCTAGAAAAGGAGCGACCAGATGGCGTCCTTTTGACGTTCGGTGGTCAGAGCGCGTTGAATGTCGGAATTGCGCTCGACAAGATGGGAGTTCTAGATCGACTGGGGATTCAGGTGTTGGGAACTCCCATCCGAACATTAGAAGTTAGTGAAGACCGTGACCTATTCGTTACCGCTCGTCTTTAGGGCGTGTTTACGCTGACATGGGCCGCTGATACCTTCGTGCAGAGATCAATATCCCAGTTGCTGTATCTACTGCTGTCGCCTCTGTCCCCGCCGCGTTGAAGGCTGCAGAGAAAATCGGATATCCGGTCATTCTTCGGTCTGCGTTCACACTCGGAGGTCTTGGGTCCGGCTTTGCTAATGACCCAGATGAGCTGCGAGATCTGTCCGCAAAGAGTTTAAGCTTGAGCCCTCAGGTTCTCATCGAGCGAAGCATGAAGGGTTGGAAAGAACTCGAATACGAGGTCGTTCGGGATGCCGCAGACGTAAGATATGGATACCCCATTATGATATCTAACCCTAACGTCTTCTTGCAAACAGAACACTATTATTTGCTGCAACATGGAGAACTTCGATCCTCTGGGTACGCATACTGGCGACTCAATCGTTGTCGCGCCTTCGCAGACACTTCCAGACGACGAGTATCACATGCTCCGAACCGCAGCTTTGGATGTTATTCGACACCTTGGTGTCGTTGGCGAATGCAATATTCAATACGCCCTCAACCCATACTCTAAAGAGTACTGCGTTATCGAAGTCAATGCACGACTTAGCCGATCCTCTGCTCTTGCGTCCAAAGCTACGGGTTATCCGTTAGCTTACACCGCGGCGAAGATTGCCCTAGGTTACACCCTCCCTGAACTACCAAATGCCGTAACCAAGACCACCACCGCCTGCTTTGAACCATCTCTCGACTATATCGTCACAAAGATCCCCAAATGGGACCTCGCCAAGTTTTCCTCGCAAGTCAACCGCGAAGTCGGGTCGTCGATGAAGTCGGTCGGTGAGGTTATGGCAATTGGACGGACGTTCGAAGAGTCTTTGCAGAAGGCAATTCGGCAAATTGATCCCAAGTATCATGGTTTCGAATCCTATGTCAAACCTGATGATTTGGACCGGGCATTGACCCGACCAACTGACACCCGACTGTTTGCTATTGCCTACGCTATGTTTGAAAAAAATTACAGTGTTGATAAGTTGCACGACCTTACGAAGATCGACAGGGTGGGTCGAACGCCCCCGACTTACCTTTTGGTATGGCTAATCATTCGTTATCTCCAGTGGTTCCTGTACAAGATTGAGAACATTGTCAACACCCACCACGCTGTTCGGGATGCCGGTTCCCTGGAAAACATCGACTATGAACTGATGAAGCGTGCCAAGCGGATGGGCTTCTCCGACTACCAAATTGCGAACCTTACACAGTCGACTGAGGACGCCGCAAGGGCTCACCGTAAGTCTCTTGGAATTACCCCCTTTGTCAAACGCATCGACACCCTGGCCGCCGAATATCCCGCAAGTACCAACTATCTTTACACGACCTACAATGCACAAGAGCACGACGTGCCCTTTGATGAGCACGGGACGATGGTCCTGGGAAGCGGTGTATACCGCATTGGCAGCTCTGTCGAGTTCGACTGGTGCTCGGTCACCTGTGCCAGGCAGCTGAGGGACATGGGAAAGAAGACCATTATTGTCAACTATAACCCTGAGACTGTCTCGACCGACTTTGACGAGGCTGACCGCCTATATTTTGAGGAACTCGGTTGGGAGAGAGTCATGGATATATACGAACTTGAAGGTGCCGAGGGTGTGATTGTCAGCGTCGGAGGTGCGTATCCCTCCGTCCTGATGCCAGAAAGCTCACCTTATAGTTATTGTCGCTAGGCCAACTGCCCCAGAACATCGCGCTGAGGCTCAAGGAGTCCGGTCTTAACGTCCTCGGTACCGACCCACAGCAAATTGACAACGCCGAAGATCGCCACAAGTTCTCAGCCATCCTCGATACCATTGGTGTCGATCAGCCCGATTGGGCGGAAGTTACCAGCCTTGACGCCGCAAAGGAGTTTGCCAACCGGGTCGGATACCCCATCCTCCTTCGGCCGTCCTACGTGCTCTCCGGTGCTTCCATGAACGTCGTTTGGGAAGAGGCCACACTTGAACACATGCTTTCCGCTGCTGCTGCTGTCTCACCCAAACACCCCGTCGTCATTACCAAGTTTATCGATAACGCCCAGGAAATTGACGTCGATGCCGTCGCGCACAAAGGCAAGCTCCTTGTTCACGCTGTTTCCGAGCACGTCGAGAACGCTGGTGTCCACTCTGGTGACGCTACCCTCGTCTTGCCTCCGTTCACTTTGGGCGAGAGCGACATGGCCCGCTTGAAGGAGATCGCGGTCAAGGTCGCTGCTGCGTTTGAGATCTCGGGTCCCTTCAATATGCAAGTTATTAGGAAGCCTGCTGAAGGCGATGATCCCGCCGAGCTCAAGGTTATTGAGTGCAACTTGCGAGCCTCGCGAAGCTTCCCTTTCGTTAGCAAGGTCCTTGGTGTCAACTTTATTGACATTGCTACTGCGGCCATTACTGGACATAACGTACCCGACCCTGTCGACCTGATGGCCAATCAGAGGGATTATTACGCGATCAAAGTTTCTCAGTTCTCGTGGACGAGGTTACCAGGTGCTGATCCGTTCCTCGGCGTGGGTGAGTGCTTCTTGTCAGTATTTTCTGGCGGTATCCAATCACTTCCGCAGAAATGGCGAGCACAGGTGAAGTCGCCAGCTTTGGCAAAGATCTCCATGAAGCCTACTGGGCTGCTGTCCAGAGTACGACCGGATTCAAGCTCCCTGCTCGAGACTCAGGAGTCCTCATTGGTGGAGATATCACCAAGCCCGAGATGCGCACAGTCGCAAAGACCCTCGTGGATCTTGGCTTCAAGCTTTACTGTTCATCCGCTGAGGTGGAGCGGTTCTTGAACGGACTACCCTATATAAGCTGCAAGCGCATTTTCTTCCCACTCAGGGATAAACGGAAGTTGCGAGAAGTTTTTGACGAGTATGATATCCAATGCGTGTTCAATCTTGCTAGGTCGAGGGCAGTGGATAAGAATGACGAAGATTATGTCGCGAGGAGGTGAGTGCGCTCTATAAGAGTGTAGGTTGGCCTTCACTGATTTAATATCTCAGGAACGCCGTCGACTTTGGACTCCCATTATTTAATAACCCCCGATGTGCACAGTTATTCGTGGAGAGCCTGGCCAAGAAGATACCGCAAGGAGGTCTTCGGAAGTACGAGGAAGGACGTATTCCGTCTGAAGTGAAGTCATGGGCTGAGTTTGTCGGCGTACGGGTATAAGAGCACGAAAAACAAACCAAAAGAGCGAAGGGTGCTCAATGCATGATATTGACATTTTCCATGTGTATAGTTACTCTAGGGGATTCCTAGTATGTATCCTTTTGTGCGATGTCAGCGACTGAGCCCAAGATATCCGAGCGGGCAAACTCGTGTAACAGTGGATTTGTCCCTTGGTTCCTTCCACGTCGTCTTACCTCAAGAACCGTGCCCGCAAACTAACCCACAATTAATCATAATGGCCGAAGATGCATCTCAGAAGCCCGTACAGGTCAAGCTTGTCCTATTAGGTACGTTTCCCGTACTTGCGGTGCAGACGCCACAGGAGCAACGCCCACTCTGCACCCAGCGTCCCAATGCACCGTGCAAAGGATTGACTTCTTTTTTTTCTACATTCAGGTGAAGCAGCAGTCGGAAAGTCCTCCGTAGTGATGCGATTCGTGAGTAGAAACTAGCATTGGCGTCCGGCCGCCCCAAGGACATCCCGGCTCATGGACAGGTCTTCCCAATAGGTCAACAACGAATTCCAGGCCAACAAAGAACCCACCATTGGCGCCGCATTCCTCACACAGAAGTGCAGACTGGAGGACCGCGTGCTGCGATACGAGATTTGGGATACTGCGGGTCAAGAGCGATTCCACAGTCTTGCCCCCATGTACTACCGCAATGCACAAGCTGCTGTCGTGGTGTATGATGTGACCAAAGCTACCTCGCTCGAAAAGGCGAAGTCGTGGGTGAAGGAGCTTCAACGACAGGCGAATCCCAATATTGTCATTGCTCTCGCCGGCAATAAAATCGATCTCGTTTCTGGACAAGCTGCTGCACCCAAACCGCCAGCTCCGACTTCTCCGAGCGAGGATGACGATGAGGCGGATGACGCTACCGCAACCCCGGGCGGTGTCGATGGTGACGGAGAGGGATCAGAGAGCTTGAGAGAGGTTCCGAAGGAGGAAGCCTTGGCATACGCTACGGAAGCGAATCTCCTCTTCACTGAGATTAGCGCGAAGACAGGCGAGGGCATTGTGGAGCTCTTCACTGATATCGGTATGGACATTCCTGGGGCTCTGGCGTGTCCTTACTGATGTCGACCTCCTTTGCAGCCAAGAAGATCCCGATTGAGCATATTCTGGCGTCACGGGGAGGCGCGGCAAATGCCGCAGCCTCGACTCCCCAGGCGAGAGGTGTCGCCCTCGACGAGCAAGCGAAGGCAAAAGGTTCATGTGCATGCTAAATATCGAGAGACACGACGGCCTTTAGACTGTATCCACTTATGTACGGACGCGCACTACCTTCGCTGCCTTTAAGGCCACATCGAACCTCCTTTCCCCATGTCTGATTGCATTGATGGAAAATTATGACATTTCTTTTATGCTCGTAGCCCTGTAAAAAGAGTTGTCTCCCTCCCACCTTCTGGCGCCTATCATGTAGCACAGCAACGTGAGGTGTCCCTGTTGCTGTAATATGTACCTCATGCCAAACGCTCCGCACCTTAGAACCACACGCTTCCAGCTTGCTCAATGTCCCACCACCGACGCAACCCATTGCTCAGAAACGAACCAGCCCGCAACTCGTATGGGGCTACTAGCTCATCCAGCGGGCTCGAAGCCGGTACAGCAAACAGGGCACCAGAAGAGACCACAGATACGTTTTCGTCCTCGGCGAAGCAAATCATTGCCGGAAGTGCCCTCTTACTCTCTGGGGGTATGAAAGTTGCAGAATTGATCGTTACGAGTGCGTTGTGTGTATTTGTTCCCGGCGCTGTAGCGCCGACAAAAATTGTTCTGAACGCCACATAGAAAGCTATCACGACCATGGTCTTTTCGAACCCGTCCGTGGAATGGTTATCATTACTTGGATTCTCATCTATATGCTTCAACTCGATTATATTTACATGATTGGCCACACCCCAACTGATGAGGATCCTACGGTGGGTACGGTAGAGGTACATCAACTATGACGTTACTAAGGATACAAACCGTTCCAGGGTTACGCCGCCGCCCGTGCGCTCGCCTCGTCCAAAATCTACAAGTTTGTCTCCGTACATGTTCTGCTCGCTACATGGCAACTCTTCTACGTACATTCTACTCCTAGCCGCCCCTCGTGCTTGCAATTGACTGCTCCATTAGATCCTCAACCTTCCCATTTTGTCGCTCGTCTCAATCTGTCTGACTTTCCTCCTGCTCACCAACATGTTCTGGCAGCTTCACAAGATTCGGCCCGATAAAGACCGTGAAACGAGCACCAATTCGACTGTGACCACCAGTTCGGAACGCCAGAACGTCCTTAGTCCGTCCTTCATCCAAGGACCCATCAGCTCTCTCTTGGTTATGACTGCGACTATTTGGATGCCGAGTGCGATTATCGACGTTGTGCTGCTCTACCACCCTCCACAGGAAGTACTCCGTTCGACCGTCTGGCCACTCGCCGTCTGGCTCTTCTTCATCAATTTCATTGGGTCACATTTTTCGACTCGCTTAGGCTACATCTCCAACAAGCGCAATGTTACCGACAGCGCCTTCCATGCTGCCAATCCTACCACTAGTGATCAAGCCCCTCCAGTCAATGTTGCCGTTGGGACGGATAAACGCCTGGTCCCAGTCGATCTGGCCGGTGTTTTGGGACTGTTTTGGGTGTCCGTTGCTATTGCGGCGGGACCGGGTCCCATTAACGAGGGGCCCGTGGCGGTGGTTGGCTACGTAGGTGCTGGGTGGCAAGCACTCTCCGTCATTGCTGCCATTAGTGGGTCCTTACACAAGCCGATCCAGACATACTGAACTAAGAGCCTCTTTCTAGTCTGATATACCCGTCGACAACAAGCCAACGGCTTTCGCTGAAAAATGCTTGCTGGATTCCCTACCTACGAATCTACCATACCGTTGTGGAAGGATCGCGTCTTTCCTATATCGGAATATATTTCACCACTCCCATTTCTTAGATCGCCTGCTCAAGATTTACTATTTATTTCCCCTAATATTCGAATCGAGAGAATTCACAAACGTTGGCAGGATCCCTTGAAAGCTTCCGACCTCGACCGATCTCCAGAACGGACAGGAATGAATGAGGAGGACGGGCTTTGAAGGGTGACATCCTGAACACCTTTGTTATGAATGATAGTGGTCACATTGGTAAAGAGAATCCTCGGGTACATTCCTGAATCTTTAAAGCTATATAATCCCTTGACCACCACCATGGACCCGTCAGCAATGCTCCCCACCCAGTGGCAACACTATCAACGCCTACCTTTTGTGGAACTCCTGAGGGAGATTCCTTGTATAGAATTTAAGTGAATCAAATGGAAATTGGGTGACTTGGCTCCTGTTTTTCGTTATTGAAGGACCGCCACCACCAGTACCAATTAATGTATGAATCTATTGCCCACCTTAGGGGTTGACACCTGGACTGAGAGGGAACAAGTCACCACTTGCGTTGCAAAGAGCATACCCAAAACACCTGGACTGAGAGGGAACAAGTCACCACTTGCGTTGCAAAGAGCATACCCAAAAGAGGTTGTCGTTGACACCCAAATGGTGACCAGGGGGTGCTCTTTCGCATGAACTCACCATTTCCTCATTTCCTCCGTAGGACTTGACCAGTGAGCTTGATTTTCCAGTTGCAAAACCAAGCCAATGAAAGTATTGAGAGCACCACATGCACAGACTTGGAACACGGTGCAGAATGGACTGGAGAAACATACTACATAGCAAGGCAATTGGCGATGAAACGCTGGGTATATTTACAGAAACCAGGATAGATCATCATGTAATGGAGGGTGAAAGGTCCATCAGAGGAGTAGCAGCAGGAGGGCACAGGAGA
>WNFL01071756.1_pt1 | contig 14491 bp, 11 predicted proteins | sample 5400361 | NCBI WGS metagenome assembly WNFL01 (sample SAMN13153351, study PRJNA577476) | soil metagenome | isolation source: 40 cm soil on Douglas fir-dominated hillslope | place: USA:California | collected 2013-09-17
CTAGCGACAGCACGGCGGTGGGAATGCTTTCGAGAACAGTTTCCATGAGCTGGCGGCGGCGCTCGAGTTCCTGCACGGCTTGTTGGAGATTTCGCGTGAATTGATCGATCTGGCCGCGCGAATCGCGAAGCTGTGTGGTCATCGCGTTGAAAGATTTGACGAGAAGGCCGAGCTCGTCTTGCGCTTGCTCGGGGACTTGATAATCGAAATTGCCGGAGGAGACTTCGCGCGTGCCTTCGGCAAGCGCTTCGATGGGCACGGTGACCTGTTTGGCGAGATAGAGCGCGGCCCACATGAACGCAAAGAAAAGAAGCACGGTGAAAAAGACGAGGATGAGAAGGAGTTGGCGCTTGAGGGCGCGAAGGTGCTGCTTTTCCTGGTCGTAGGCGGCGGTCTGGAGTTGGATTTCGGCAAGGCGATGAGCGAAGTCGTCAGGCACGCGGCGCGCAGCGAAAAGTATTTCGTCTTCGGCGGACGTGGCGCCTGCGGCGATGAAGAGTTGATTTCCTGCGGACCAGAGTTCGGCGCCGCTCTGTAGTTTCTGTTTGAAAACCGGAAGACTCTTGTCGCCAGCGCAAGAAGTCAGCAGTTCGAGCGACCGATCCGGTTTTTGGCTCCAGGAAGCATCTGCTTCGGTGCAGGGGATTGGCGGGATGGTTGCCTTGTGCTGCGTCTGACCGAGCGACAGCGCCACATTTTTTTGCGCGAGAGAAGAAAGGCGGGCGAACTCCGATTTCCCCATTTCCTGAATCAGGCCGCTGCTTTGTTCGGCGGCGATTTCCAACGGGCGGGGAAACCACCGAGCAAGGGTGCGATTGAGGAGCGAGTAGCTGACAAGGAACATAAATAGGACTGGCAGAAGGGAAATTCCCATTGCCCCGAGCACCATCTTGGTTTTGAACCGCGCGCCAAGCTGGTTGCGACTGCGCTCAAGCAAGAGCCGAGCAATGGTCCGCGTCAGAATGAGCGCGAAGACGAGAAGTAAGGCCGTAATGAAGGACGAAACCGCGTAGAGGGTGATGACGTCGCGCCAGGTACGGGGCTGAAACGGCGCGTCAAGCGATCCGAGCGTAAATACGGCGGCGAGCAGGAGCGTGAGAAAAATTCCGCCGATGATGAGGCGTGTGCGCTGGCGGGGAGTGGTGGACGTCATTGGCCGGCGCTCGCGGGGAGGAACGGTTTCAGCGGACATTCGGTACAGTGTGCGACCGATTTGCGGCAGAAGTTTTTGCCGGTATGAACGATGAGCGCGTGGTATTCGTTAAAAAGTTGCGGATCGCTCGGCAATGTCGTTTCGAAAAGGCTGCGCAGGCCTTCGTAGGAACGCTTCGGATCGGCTAGCGCGTGGCGCTCGAGGACGCGACGGGTGTAGGCATCAACGACGAATACCGGGTGTTCGCCCGCATAGAGAAGAATGGAGTCCGCCGTCTCCGGGCCGATGCCGTGAACGGCCAGAAGCTGTTCGCGGAGCGGGCTGGTCGGCGTTCGAAACATTCGCGAAAGCGAGCCGCCGTAGTCGTCAAAGAGAAAATCGACGAAGGTTTTCAGTTTTTTCGCTTTCTGGCGAAAATGGCCAGACGGGCGAATGAGGGAAGCGAGCTTTGCGACCGGAATTGCCCGAATCGCGGCCGGAGTCAAGAGCCGCGCGCGGCGCAGATTGGCTATTGCGGCTTCGACATTCGCCCAGGAAGTGTTCTGCGTGAGAATCGCGCCAACGATAATTTCGAATCGCGAACGCCCTGGCCACCAATGTTGCGGGCCGTGAGCTTGAAATAGCGCAAGAAAATACTTGTGCAGTGTGGGGTGCGCGTCGCCGGGCGCAACATCGCGAACGCGAGAGACACTTTTCGTCACGTCGATTTTCGCATGGACAGATTTTGGCAGAGCAGCGGTTGACGCCATCGCAAAACTCACGATAGCCACCGCGCAACGCCAAGTCAAGAAAGGGGCTGGTACCAAAGCACTACGCACGTTTTTTGCTGTCCCTTCGTACAGGTATTAGCGAATTCAGAACTCAGTGCGAATTTCGAACAGCCGCCGACGTAGGACTTTGTTACCTTGAGCGTTGGGCGCTGTTCCCTACTGGAGTGCCGTGGATGTCCGTTCGCCTTGGCGAAATATTAGTTAAAGAAAGTCTGATCACGCAGGACCAGCTGCAGAAGGCGCTCGAATTTCAGCGCGCCAACGGCGGCAAGCTGGGAAGCTGCCTGACGAAATTGGGCTTCATCACCGACGATGACATCACCGGTGTGCTTTCGCGCCAGTACGGCGTGCCCTCCATCAATCTGAAATATTACGAAATTGATCCCAACGTCATTCGCTTGATTCCCCAAGATACGGCGTTGCGCTATCAAGTTGTGCCGCTCTCGCGCGTCGGCTCGGTGCTGACGATTGCGATGACCGACCCGACCAACGTCTTCGCGATGGACGACGTGAAGTTCATGACCGGATTCAACGTGGAACCGGTTGTTGCGTCGGAGGCGGCGATCGCCGAAGCGATTTCGCGCTGTTATGGCGGCGCGGCTACGAACGGCGAGGAACTGACGAACTTAATGAAGGAGTTCGTCGCGGAGGACGAAGAACTCGAGCTTGCCGCGGATGAAGCCGAACTCGACGCCGCGGCACTGGAAAAAGCCGCCGACGAAGCTCCGATCATCAAGCTTGTCAATTTGATCCTGACGGATTCCGTCAAGCGCGGCGCGAGCGATATTCACGTCGAGCCTTACGAAACGGAAATGCGTGTGCGCTTCCGCGTTGACGGTCAGTTGCAGACCGTGATGAATCCGCCATTGAAACTGAAAGACGCCATCACCAGCCGTATGAAGATCATGGCCAAGCTGGACATCGCGGAAAAGCGCTTGCCGCAAGACGGCCGCATCATGATCAAGTACCGGGCCGACGGCAAAAGGAAAGAACTCGACTTCCGCGTATCCACGGTGCCGACGCTGTATGGCGAAAAAATTGTGCTCCGGTTGCTGGACAAAGAAAATCTGCGCCTGGACATGACCAAGCTCGGCTTCGAGTCGGAGTCGCTCAAGAAATTCGAACGCAACATTTTGAAGCCGTACGGCATGGTGCTGGTGACCGGCCCGACGGGCTCCGGCAAGACCAACACTTTGTATTCTTCGGTCGCGCGCCTCAACCAGGTTGATACCAACATCATGACCGCCGAAGACCCGGTCGAATTCCAGTTGGGCGGCATCAACCAGGTACAAATGAAGGAGCAGATTGGCCTCAACTTCGCGGCTGCTCTGCGCGCCTTCCTCCGGCAAGACCCGAACATCATTCTCGTCGGCGAAATTCGAGACTTTGAAACGGCGGAAATCGGCGTGAAAGCCGCGCTCACCGGCCACTTGGTTTTGTCCACACTGCACACGAACGACGCGCCCTCCACCATCAGCCGTTTGATGAACATGGGTATCGAGCCGTTCCTCGTCGCGACTTCCGTAAACCTGATTTGCGCGCAGCGTCTCGTCCGGCGCATTTGCGGCAATTGTAAAGAGCAGTTGGAGATTCCGGAGCAGGCGTTGATTGATGCGGGATACACCCCTGAAGAACTGAAGACGACGAAGATCTACCACGGGAAGGGCTGCACGACCTGCAATAAGAATGGGTACAAAGGCCGAACGGGTTTGTACGAAGTAATGGAAATCAACGACGAGCTGCGCGAATTGATTCTCGTCGGCGCGTCCGCTCTGGAATTGAAGAAGAAGGCAATCGAGCAGGGAATGATTACGCTGCGCCGGAGCGGTTTGATCAAATGCGCTCTGGGTCAGACGACGCTGGACGAAGTCCTGCGCGAAACGGTTTTGTAGAGAAGAGGGTGCGAGATGTCGGGAATCACGCTGAGTGAATTGTTAAAGAAGATGATCGAGATGGGCGGCTCGGACTTGCACATCACGACGAATAGCGCGCCGCGCGTACGCGTGCATGGCCACTTGCGGCCGCTGGATATGCCGCCGCTAACCGCCGCAGATACCAAGTCTCTCGCGTACAGCGTGCTGACCGACGCACAGAAGCATCGCTTTGAAGAGAATCTTGAGCTGGACTTCTCCTTTGGCTTGAAGAATCTAGCCCGCTTCCGCGGCAACGTATTCAATCAACGCGGCGCGGTTGGCGCTGTCTTCAGAACGATTCCGTGGGAAATCAAAGGCTTCGACGCATTGGGACTTCCGACCGTCGTCCGTGGCTTGTGTGATAAACCACGCGGACTCGTGCTTGTCACGGGACCAACGGGTTCCGGTAAATCCACGACGCTTGCCGCTATGCTCGACAAAATCAATGCCGAGCGCGAAGAGCACATGATTACGATCGAGGACCCGATCGAGTTTCTCCACAATCACAAGAAGTGTCTTGTGAATCAGCGCGAAGTCCACGCTGACACGCACTCTTTCGCAAATTCCCTCCGCGCCGCTTTGCGCGAAGACCCTGACGTCGTACTCATCGGCGAAATGCGCGACCTCGAAACGATCGAATCCGCATTGCGTATCGCGGAAACAGGCCACTTGACCTTTGCCACCTTGCATACGAACAGCGCCGCTTCCACGATCAACCGTATTATCGACGTCTTCCCGGCTCACCAGCAGCCGCAAATTCGCGCGCAGCTGTCGATGGTGCTCGAAGGAATTCTTTGTCAGGCGCTTTTGCCGCGCGTGGACGGCCGAGGCCGCGCGATGGTGATGGAAGTCCTCATCCCCACGCCCGCGATTCGCAATCTCGTTCGCGAAGATAAGATTCACCAGATTTACTCCGCAATGCAGACCGGTACGGGACAAACGGGAATGCAGACGTTCAACCAGGCCCTGGCTAGTGCGTATTTTGCCAAAGCAATCTCGCTGGACGTCGCCCTCTCGCGTTCTTCCAATGCGGATGAATTGCAGGACATGATCAATCGTGGAGTGACGGCACCCACTGGCGGCGGCAAAGCCCCCGTAGGGAAGCGATAAAGAGTTTGTGGGCCCGACTGAGGAGGTAGGTTATGCCGGTCTATACATACAGAGGTACAAACCGCGCCGGTGCATCCGTGAGCGGTGAAATGACAGCAGCCAGCAAGTCCGACTTGCAGAATCTTTTGAAGCGGCAGCAGATTACCGCCTCGAAGATGAGCGAGAAAGGCCGGGAATTTAACATCCCAACCTTCGGCGGCGGCATTGAGGCAAAAGAATTGGCGATTTTTACGCGCCAGTTCTCCGTCATGATCGACGCCGGCTTGCCGCTCGTGCAGTGCTTGGAGATTCTTGCCAGTCAGCAGGAAAACAAGATCTTTCAAAAAGTGCTGACCAACACGCGCGAGATGGTGGAAGGCGGTTCAACGCTGTCCGCCGCCATGAAGGCATCGCCTAAGGTTTTCGATCCGCTCTACACCAACATGGTGGAAGCGGGCGAGACGGGCGGTATTCTCGACACCATTCTTCAGCGGTTGTCGTCGTACATTGAAAAGAACGTCAAACTGCAGCGCGCCGTCAAGTCGGCGATGGTGTACCCGGTCGGCGTTATAACTGTCGCCGGTGGTGTCATTACGCTGCTGCTTTGGAAGGTCGTGCCGATTTTCGCGACGTTGTTCGCCGGCCTTGGCGTCGAACTGCCGTTGCCGACGCGCATCGTCATCGCGTTGAGCAATTTCATCGGCAGCTACTTCGGCTTGTTGATCCTGGTCGCGCTCGTTGGCAGCATTTTTGGCCTCAAGGCATGGTACGGAACGGCGCAAGGACGCCTCGCGCTGGACTCGCTCATCTTGAAATTGCCGGTGCTTGGCCTTCTTATGAGGAAGATTGCCGTCGCCCGCTTCACGCGGACGCTCGGCACCTTGATCTCCAGCGGCGTGCCCATCCTCGAAGGACTGGACATCACGGCTCGAACTGCGGGAAACGCGGTCGTTGAACGCGCGTTGAACAAGGTTCGCCGGTCGCTCGAAGAAGGAAAGTCGCTCACCGAGCCGCTGAAGGATTCCGAAGTTTTTCCGGGCATGGTGACGCAGATGATCGCCGTCGGCGAACAGACTGGCGCCATGGACGCGATGTTGCAGAAAATCGCGGACTTTTACGAAGAAGAAGTGGACGCGGCGGTCAAAGACTTGTTGACCGCTCTTGAGCCCATCATGATCGTTTTCTTGGGCTTGGTCGTCGGCGGCGTCGTTATTTCGATGTACCTGCCGCTGTTCACGGTTATCGGAAAGCTGAGCGATACGCACTAACCGGGCGCTCGTCCGGAAGTGAGGCAAGAACCGGGCGAGGGGAGGCCGCCAGCAAGGCGTCCTCCCCTTGTTTCACTTGGGGCAAAGCTGCGGCGTGCAAATGGACAAGAATCAAAACCTGCAGGAATGGTTGAGCTGGCTGACACGCGTCCGCCTGCTTCTCATCGTGCTGATCCTCGCGATCGGCGTCGTTTGGCCGCAGTATTTTGCCACTTCGAACTCGTACCGCCTGCTGCTTCCTATCCTCGTTTTGTGGATGACGATCGCCCTCTTGGAATTGATTTTCGTGCGTTGGCTGCCCCACGCGACCTGGCAGGGCGGCTTGCAGGTGGCTTGCGACGCCGTGATGATCACCGGCGTGGTCTATACGACCGGCCTCCAAGACAGCTACTTTAATTCGTTGTACTTGCTGGTCATCATCGTCGCGACGATCTTGTTTTCGCGGCAGTCTGCATACCTCGCGGCTGTGTTCTGCTTGTTGCTTCTCGGCGGCGTCACTATGTTGGTTACGTCGGCAAAGCTTCCGGTCAGTTCGATGACAGCGCCAAGTTCGGCCAACCTTCGTATTTGGTTTCTAAGCAATGCGCTCGGCTTTCTGGTGGTCGCGTTCCTTGGTGGCGTTCTGGCGCAGTCGCTCCGGCGCAAGGGAATGGAGCTCGAGGAGAAGCGCGAAGAGTTGCTCGACCTTCAGGATTTTACCGAAGACATTATTCATTCCATGCGTGGCGGCTTGCTTACGACGGATGTTCAGGGCCATATCACGCTGCTGAACCGCACCGGCGAGGAGATTCTGGGCCGCAAGTCCATTGACGTTAGAGGCCGGTTGTTGCAGGAGTGGAACGAAGAATTTTGGTTGCCCGGCAAGGAAAATGGTTTGGAAAAGGCGGGACAGCGCCGGGAGATCGAGTTTCTAACTCCGGATGGGCAACAGCGCTATATCGGCATGAGTGTCTCGCCATTGCGCTCCCGCGACGTTGAGCGTAGCGGGTATGTTTTCAATTTTCAAGATTTGACGGATCTGCGTCGCCTGGAGCAGGAGGTTGCGACGAAAGAGCGGATGGCCGCGCTAGGGCGCCTCTCGGCCGCCATCGCGCATGAGATTAGGCAGCCGTTGACGGCGATGGCCGGCGCAGTTAAGGAATTAGGCCGCATGGCGCCGCTTGAGGAAGACGAAAAGCATCTCGTCAACATCGTCGGGCGGGAGTCGGAGCGGCTGAATCAAATCATCACGGACTTTCTGAATTACTCGCGCGAGAAAACGTACGAATTCAGGGAAGCGGATGTGAGGTCCATCCTCGACGAGACGCTCATGCTGCTGGAAAAGAAACCGGAAGTTGGCAGCAAATACGCAATTGAGCGCACTTACAACGGCAAGGAAATCCGGGCGCGAGTAGATTCGGGCCGCATGCGACAGGTCTTCTGGAATTTGTGCGACAACGCTTTGCGGGCGATGCCGGACGGCGGAAAGTTAACCGTAACTCTGGATGAGCGGCCGTTCTGGCTGCGCGTCGCCTTCCGTGATACGGGAATCGGACTGGATCCAAAGCAAAAAGCGAAGATTTTTGAGCCACTCCAATCGACATTTGAGGGCGGTACGGGCCTCGGGCTATCCATCGTCTATCAGATTGTACAGGCCCACAGCGGACGCATCACCGTCGTTTCAGAGAAGGACAAGGGAGCGGAATTTATCGTGGAGTTGCCACGAGTGGCGTGAGGCCGTATGCAAGCAATGAAAGCTGCCGCAAAAGAAACGATTCGCGACACGGCGCACATTCTCGTCGTGGACGACGAGCGCTCGATCTGTGAGTTGCTCGAAATCACATTTCGCAAGGAGGGCCACCGGGTAGAGGTGGCCAATAGCGTCGACGCTGCCAAGCGCAAGCTCGAATCGCAAATCTTTGACATCGTAATTTCGGACGTGCGGATGCCGGGCGCCGACGGTTTGGCGCTCCTCAAATTTGCCAAGGAAGTCTCGCCCAATTGTTTTTTTCTTTTGATCACCGGGGTGCCGACCGTTGAAACGGCGATTGCGGCTATCAACGCCGGCGCGGACCGTTATGTGATTAAGGACCACGACCTGGTCGACCAGATCCGGCGAACGATTAGCGGTGTATCCGAAAATTTAAAGTGGCGCAAAGAAGCGGGGTACCTACGCAGGGAACTGCGGCGATTGACGGGGCTCGACAACATACTGGGACAAAGCCCAAAAATGCGCGCCATCTTCGAGTTGATCCAGACCATCGCCCCGCAATCCAGCCGCGTTCTGATCACCGGGGAAAGCGGCACCGGTAAAGAGTTGGTCGCGCGCGCCATTCACGAAAACAGCCAGCGCGCGCAAGCCCCCTTCATCACGATTAACTGCGGCGCATTTCCCGAAACGCTGCTCGAATCCGAGCTCTTTGGATACATGAAAGGCGCATTTACTGGCGCGAATGAAAATCGGCAAGGATTGTTCCAGGCTGCGCACGGCGGCACGCTCTTCATGGACGAAATCGGAAACATGAGCCTGACGATGCAGGTGAAGTTGTATCGTGTTTTGCAGGAAGGCAAAGTTCGGCCGATTGGCAGCAACGACGAAATTGACGTCGATGTTCGCGTCATCGCTGCCACGAACAAGGAATTCGAAAAAGAAATTGCCGAAGGTCGGTTTCGCGAAGATTTGTACTATCGGCTTAGCGTGATTCCGATTCAGCTGCCGCCTTTGCGCGAGCGGCGCGAGGATATTCCGCTGCTCGCCCGGCATTTCCTTGAGCGTTTCCGCAAGAGCATGGAGAAACCGATCGGCGGCATTTCGTCGGAAGCGCTGCGTAAATTGGAAGCGTACGATTGGCCCGGCAACGTGCGTGAATTGGAAAATACGATTGAGCGCGCGATCGCACTGGAAAGTACTTCGGAGATTTCCCTGGGTTCGTTGCCAGACCGCATTGCAGGTTACGCCGGACCAAACTCGATGGCCAGTAATAACGGCCATGGACCCGAATTTCCGATCGAGGGCGTGGACTTCGAAAAAGAGATCGCCGAAGCGGAGCGTCGCTACATCGCGGCCGCGCTGGAGAAGTCGGAAGGCGTTCGGACCAAAGCCTCTGAGTTGCTTCACATTTCATACCGGTCGTTCCGCCACTACGCAAAGAAGCACAACCTGTGAGCCTGGCGTCAACCGTGCCCGTCGCGACTATTTTCGTACAAACACCACCGTTTGCGGATCTTCGTAGACTTGCTTGAATCGCGTGTCGCATCGCAACAATGCTGGTAGAGGCGACTTGGTCGTCCAAATAATTAAATTTGCCTTGGCGAGATCTTCATCTTTTTCCCAACCGGGCATTCCTTTCAGTGCAGTCGTGTAAGCCTTGACGCGCTCATCGCCGTGGACGTTCGTGCGGCCGTCCATCGAAACAGGTATGTTCGGCAGCCGCCAAATGAGAAAGCCGCCGCTGGAAAAATCGTTATACAACGGTCCCGGAAGACGGTGCTGCTGGACGTAGCGCACCGCGGCTTCCGGGTAGCTGCCCGCAAGTCCCATTTCAATCCAATTGTTGTTGATGTCGTAGCGCTGCCAGGCAACGGCCAGAACTGCTGCGACGCAGAGGGCCAGTCCCAATTTGTGCTTCGCCGGCATCCTTTTTTCGTCAGTCGGTTTGGAAGCGAAAGCTACTCCGATCAGCGCGACGGAGACCACGGCGAGGATCCACGTGTCCTTAATCGACCGGAAGCCCAATCCCGCCGCGAACGCAAAGAGGAAAAGATAAAGCAGCCTCGGCTTTCGCGTCCAGCCTAGCGCGCCGACCGCGCAAAAGGCCAGCAGCAGCAGCACAAAGTGGGAGGGGTGGCGGAAGTTCATCGCTAGCATCTCGGAAATCGTTTGATAAATCTGTTTCTGGCCGGCGTACACAAAGGCGGTGCTGTATCGCCAACACGCAAGCGGCAAAAACCAAAAGCGCTCTGCGCGGAAGCGGCGGCTGACTCGGCTCGCGCCGAAAAAGTCGGTAAAGCGCGAATTCGCCCGCGAACATTCCAAAAACGATCAAGCCATGGATGAATTGAATGTGGATGCTGGCCCATACCCAGAAAAGAGGGATGAGCCAATAGAGTCCGGAAGATTTTCCATTCAATAATGCGCCAAACAAGATCTGCAGTTCGATGATGAAAAAAATCACCGTAAACATCCCGGGGCGCGGCGCGTAAGTTTGCGAAATCGAATACGCTGCTAGCCCGGCCGAGATAGCAGCCGTCCAAAACTGCATTCCCAAGCCGCGTCCCAACCGGAAAAGGCACCAGGGAATCGCCACCCGGAACGCCACTTCCAGCATCCCGAATCCCGCCAACCCAAAAGCGCGGTAGAGCAGCGCAAAGAAGATGTCGAATAGCCAGCTGTAGTCGTACCAGGGCTTTCCAGCGCCATACGTTGAAAAGGGATCGGTGAAAGGCACTGCATGGTGTGAAAAGATCCACTGGCCGGCACTGAGATGCCAGCCAAAGTCTGGATCCGTCATAAAGAAATTTCGGAGAAACAGCAACGCTGGAAGGGTAAATAAAGCCACAAGAACTACAAATTGGGCGGATTGGTTCTCGCGCAGGCTGTGCTTCCAGAATTTTTCAGCGGGCTGCTCCCGCTCCATTGCAGCCGTGCCGGTTTGCGAGGACGAAGTCGTCATCGGCGGCGGGCCGCTACTCGGAGGTTCCGTAAACGCAAATATCTAGGGCGATTCGCACCGACTGGGCACTCCAGCTGTCTGTATGTAAGAAGACTAACCTTCCTTTGAGGCGCACAACCCATTTGTCAGCGACAGAGTTTCCAGAACTGAACGGTTTTGCGCTCAAGTTGACCCAATTTCGCCGGGCTCCCCATCCGGTCCAACATCTGAAGAGTTGACGTAAACCGTACTTGTGACAATTTTTGTCGACTTTTTTTGGCCAAAACTGCGATTTTGACCTCGACTCAGGCCGCCCGCGAGCGTCGGGCGACATTCCCCACGAAAGCACGCAGGCTAACGGCTCTTATTATCAACAATATACGATTGTTCCGATTTTGGACGCTCGCATGCTCCTACTGTCAGCTGCAAGGGTATCGATCAACCCCAACCGGTTTAGGAGGAAGTCTTAGATGAAGCAGCAAAAGGGTTTTTCTCTTATCGAATTGCTGATCGTCGTGGCGATCATTCTGATCATCGCGGCCATCGCAATTCCGAACTTAATTAAGTCCAAGATGGCGGCGAACGAAGCTGCACTCTGACGACTGGCGAAATCGCGTTCGCCTCGGCTTGCCCCGCGATCGGCTTTACTCACACGTTGGCCGACCTCGGTACTGCCGCCACGTGCCCTGGCGGAAACAACCAAATCGACTCGACGCTCCAGAGCGGTTCGAAGAGCGGTTATGTCTTCGCCGACCCTGGTCGCACGAGCGGTAACGTTCCGGAAACGCAGTTTGCGTGGACGGCTGTGCGGAACTCGACGTCTTCAGGCACTCGCAGCTTCTACGTTGACGAAACCGGCGTGATTCGTTACGACCCGACCGGTGCGGCGGCGCCTACGAACGTTTCCAACGCATTGCAGTAAACTTCAGCATCGGCTGTTTCAAAAAGGGGAGGCCTCGCGGCTTCCCCTTTTTGTTTTGCTTGCACTCAATCGGCCGGCCCTCCTCGCTGGACATCTTTTGTCTCTGCGCACGACCTTTTTTGTACCTTTACTCCGATTCTTGCAGCGACCTAAGATCCAATTCCCGCTCTGCACAAGTCTATTTTTTCCAGCCAGTTGCAGCCGTCTTTTCTGGCTGGCGCACCATGCTATAGCCAATATGGCCCCGAGGTTGCTACTGTATTCTCAGTTATTCTTCGTCTCGTTCGATGTGTCGGCGTCATCCTTTCTCGAACGGTCACGACTGTGCTCCATCTGAGTCAATGCACATAGGGGTGAACATGGCTGGCGGACGGAAGTCAGACCCGAGTAAGCGCTTCAGGCGCGTTCAGGGCTTCTCGCTGATCGAACTTTTGATCGTTGTAGCGATCATTTTGATTGTCGCAGCCATTGCCATTCCAAACTTCTTGCGCGCAAAAATGGCCGCGAACGAATCGGCTGCGGTCTCTTCGATCCACGCTATCAACACTGCCGAAATTGCCTACTCCTCCGCATTCCCGACGGTTGGATTCTCGGCTTTACTCACAGACCTAGGTCCCGCGGGTGGCGCCTATATCGACAACCAACTGGCGAGCGGAACAAAGAGTGGTTATGTATATGCCTACGCGCCCGGAGCTACCGTTCCCAACGCCACTTACACCCTTAACGCTGATCCGCTCACTCGCGGCGTCACTGGCCAGCGAAGTTTCTTCTCAAACGAAGTTTCCGTCACGCACTACAACCAGAGCGCGCCGTCTACCGTCAACGACAACGCGATTCAGTAGGTTCCCTGATTCAGACTGTTTGCGGCGAAATGATAGACTGAAATCATGAAGTCATCATTCGCCGCATTTCTTGTCTGTGCATTGCCGGGCGCATCGTTCCCGCAAACCGCGCCTGCCTATGTCCATCAGTTCGAAGCGGCCTACAAAAGCGCCCGTACGCTTCAGGCAAACTTCCTGCAAACTTACAGCGAAAGCGGCCGAGTCGCGCGAACAGAATCCGGCGTCGCTTATTTTCGGCGTCCCGGAAAAATGCGCTGGGAATACGCATCGGCTGAAAAAAATCTTTTCGTCGTGGACGGGAAATTCGCGTGGTTCTTTGTTCCTGCCGACCGCACAGCCTCGCGCGTCGCCGCACGGGACAGCGCCGATTGGCGCACGCCCCTGGCGCTCCTTGCCGGCGAAATGAAGGTCGGCCGCGTTTGTTCCAAAGTAGAGCTCGCGTCAACCCAGCCAGATAACCCTTCTGTGATTCGGCTAAACTGCTCGATTCGCGGGACCGAAAGGGAAGCAACGTCTGGCTCGCCGCACGACACCGCCTTTTTCGACATCGCCAAATCTACCGGTCAGCTCGAAAGCGTCGTGGTCGTCGGCGCCGCTGGCGTTCGCATGGAAATGAAATTCTCGAACTGGAAATTCGATCCCCCCGCGCCAGACTCTCTTTTCCATTTTCAGCCCGACAAGGGCATCGCCATCGTGGATGGGGATCAGTTGGTTTCCGGCCCCGGCCAGGCTCTCCCCTAAGACTCCCCAAAATCGTTTGCAAAACTATGATTACACGTCGGTTAAAAAAATGGGACGTTGCGGCTGGCGAACGTGCAACTCTTCTGCGCTACCCTGCAACTGTTTGAATTGAGGTAAACTGGCTGCCATGGGGGAATTTGTCTGCCGCGTCGCCGATGCCAACGGGCGGGTTTTTTCGCACGTTGAAGCCGCCGGCACTGTAAACGAAGCCCGCCAGAAACTGGCGGACCGCGGCCTATTCGTCTATTCCGTCGAGGCCCGCAACAGCCTTGTCAGCGGCCTCCTCAATCGCCAAAGCAGCAAACAGGTCGGCGGTTCGGATTTTCTGGTTCTCAATCAACAATTCAACACGCTCGTCAAAGCCGGTATACCGATTCTTCGCGCCCTGGACCTCCTCGCCGAACGTGCCAGTTCCCCGCGCTTGCGTCCCGTTATTTCGCAGATTCGAGATCGCGTCCGGGAGGGCAAGTCGCTTTCCGAAGCCGTCAATGAGGCCGGCGTTTTTTCCAAGGTCTATTCGACGGCGATTCTCGCCGGCGAAAAGAGCGGTAATCTTTCCGGCGTTCTGGATTATTACATCGCCTATCAGCGCGTTAGCACCGGCGTGCGGAAAAAAATTCTTGCGACCCTTGTTTATCCGGTTCTCCTGATTACCGTCGCATGCATCGTCGTCACCTACCTGGTCACCGTCGTTATTCCGAAATTTGCGTTGCTCTATCAGGACATGAAAGTGCCGCTTCCCACGCCAACCAAAATCCTGATCGCTCTGACCGTCGATTACCGCTACTACGTCATCGGAGCGATTGCCGCGCTGTTCGTCGCCGTCATTGGGCTATTTGCGTGGTCCCGCTCGGAAGAAGGTGGCCTCGCCGTAGACCGAATCAAGTTCAAGCTGCCCGTCGTCGGTGAAACGATTCTCAAGTTTCAAGTCGCTCAGTTCACCCGCACGCTCGCCACTTTGCTCACCGGCGGAACGCCGCTGGTTGCCGGCTTGCAAACGGCCGGCGAAGCCATCGAAAGCAAACTGTTGCAGGGCACCGTTGGCAAGGCGACTCAGAAAGTCCGCGAAGGGGAATCGCTTCACGGAGCCCTTTCCTCGACCGGCATCATGCCTGAACTCGCCCTTGATATGATTGAAGTTGGCGAATCCAGTGGCGCTCTC
>WNFL01411083.1_pt1 | contig 14491 bp, 12 predicted proteins | sample 5400361 | NCBI WGS metagenome assembly WNFL01 (sample SAMN13153351, study PRJNA577476) | soil metagenome | isolation source: 40 cm soil on Douglas fir-dominated hillslope | place: USA:California | collected 2013-09-17
TGACATGCGCGCGACCTGGGAATTGATTCGCGAGATGTCGCCCGCGGCGGCCGCTGGCGCTCGATGAACCGCTTGGCGAATCGTTACACGCGACCTTTGTTTCGACCTTGATCCGGACTGGCATTAAAGGTCGGGGACCCCGACCGTCCCTAGCGTTTGCTCGCTACAAAAAAGCGGCCGAAAAACGAATCGTTCATCAGCAGATGGGCGCGCAGCATCAGTTGATCATCGGAATCGCACTCGCGGCGCAACGTCATTCGTAGAGAATCGGGTACCACCGGCCAGTCCAGTTCCAGCACCGCGTTATCGCTCGCCCGCTCAATCCGTCGCGTCGACCGATTCACTCGGTAAAAGTGCAACTCGCCCTGCACGATGGTCTCATCCCCCTCGTGGTCCACCACGACTCGTCCGGCCGTGTGCATAAACTGCGTCTTCAAAACTTTCTCAAGGAAGCCGAGTGCCGACACCCGCGCCTCCGGCTTGATCAGGCTGCGCGCCAGTAACTCTTCCTTCGTGATGCCGAACACTTCCAGGGCAATCATCGACTTCACGGTGTTGCGCTTCTGCTTCCATTTCACGTCCAGCAGCCACAGCGCGGACTCGCGCACGTCCTGGTCCTTCGTGAGCGATGCGTACCACAGCAGTCCCTTCAACACGTGACTGCCCGCCACCGAAAGAGGCAGCGGCTGCCCCGATTGGAACGGTGCGAACCACACGCAGAACTGCCGCCTGAAATCCTCCAGCCCGACCGCCGCCAAGTGCGGTTCCGCGTCGCGCGCCCAGCCCGATGGCATCTTCGGCGGCGCGTTGCCGCGCAGGTGCTTCAACAGCCCGCGCCATGCCGCACGCCGCTCGCCCGTCATCGCCCGAAAATCGCGGCGAATACATTCGCTCCAGCAGCGCGCCGGATCGAGCGGTTCCCATTCGTCCATCCACAGCAGCATGTGTACGCGCTGGCGGATCGATTGCATCGACGCCTGCCCGCCCGACGCCGTGTCGGTCATCGCGTCCTGGAAGGTCCGCAGGGACGCGCACAACTCGGGCGTCAGCTCGTGCCGCTTTACGAACTCTGTCACATAGTCGACCGGCCCATCGGGCGCGATTTTCCCGAGCAGTGGCGCGGTGAGTTCGAGCATGCTCCGCAGATCCGCCTCCGTGCACGGAAGCTTGATGGTGTACAAGACGCGCATCGGTTGAATCAGCCGCGTCCGCGCCAGGTGCGCGGTATCAAGCTCGGCGTCGTGCTCCCACAGCCAGTTGAGACGCCGCAGGATCGCCTCGACCAGCGTGATCGCCTCGCGCTTCGGGAGCTTTTTCCACGTGGCTGGATCGAGAATCTTGCTCGACGGATCCCGCGCTTCGTCCGCGACCAGAAAATCGCTCAGCTTTTGCTGGGCAGCGAAGAGGGGGTCCAGACGTTGTAATAGAAACCCATCAGGGCCTGGAATGGTCTCCATCCCCGTGTATCGGCGGTCCTGTGAGAATTCTTTGGAGCAAGCGCTGCGATAGAATGGAATCGCTATGAGCCAGCAGGTCGACGCAGTTTACGAGCATGGCGTGCTACGTCCGCTCGAACCGCTTTCCCTCAAGGAATCTCAACGAGTGCGTCTCACAATTTCCGAGTCCTCGGCTGGCCGCAGTCAACGCGACCTCAAACTGGTCGAACGCGCACGAGCCGAGGTCGCTGCGCTCAAATCGGTCCCTACCATTGAAGAAGTCCGGTCTGCACTTTCGTCGATTCCGGGCTCTCTCTCCGAGGATGTCATCCGCGAACGCGGAGACTATTGATTGGCGGAGTACTTTTTCGACACAAGCGCTGCCGTCAAGTACTATCATGCGGAGGCTGGACCCCCCGCCGTGTCAGCCTGTTTTCGGAGCCGGGCCGTTCGATCAGGATCTCGATTCTGGGGCTTCTGGAACTCCAATCGGCCCTGGCGATGAAGGTACGTGCGGGGGTGCTTCCGCCAGAAGCCGCTGGCGTTTGTCGTGCACGACTAATGCTGGACATCGCCGCTGGCGACATCGAGGTTTACGGCGTGACCGGAGATCACTTCACCGCCGCGGAGCGCCTGATCGGAAGACACGCGTCGTCTCGTCGGCTAAGAACTCTTGATGCGCTACAACTAGCGGTCGCCCGCGATTTGGCAGGCCAAGGGCTTCTGGAGTTTTTTGTAGTTGCGGACCGCGACCTCGCCAGTGTTGCGACACTTGAAGGCTTAAGTATCGTGAACCCGGGGGAACAATGAAGGCGAAGCGAACCAAACTGTGGAAGCGCGACGTGGTTCCGCCGGCAAAGGTTGATCAACGCTCGCTCGACTGTCGCCGCCCGCGCCGATGCGCACGAAGGCATCCGTCAAGGTCTGGAAGACGCGAAGAACGGTAAGGTTCTCCCGGCCCGTGAGTTCTTCGCCGAGTTCGAAGCCCGGCATAGCTTGGTTGGTTAGGCGAATGTCAAGATTCGCGCGTCTGATGTTTCAGATATTTCGTCAGGAGATGGCGTAATTCGCTACTTTGTTTGGCGTCTTCGTCTGAGGTGGGACAGATCCCGATCGGTAACGGACGTTTCCCGCTGATAATCTCCGACAAGGAACTTCGAATCAGGTTGAGTTCCTGTTCGACTGTTCCGTGAGCTTCGGGTGCGTACCAACTGTTTCGAATGTGCGTCCGATCGTAGTCATATCCCACGCACACGGCCATCTCGTAAAGAAGGTCGACGAACAACTCAACTACTTTGTCATTCCACTCGACAGTTCGATCCGGATGGTAGGAGCGATCGTTGAGGAGATTGTGATATGCACGCCAAGCCTCACGAACGGCTTTTTCCTTCTTGCCCCCACTGTAGAAGGCGAGCTCGATTCCGTTGAGGGCCTGAACATGATCTGCCGACAGTCTAATTGCCCTCGTGGCCATGAGCGTTCGAAAGATCGTGTCCTTGACTTTCTTTTGGTCCCGATGACGTTCGAGGTATTTCTGCACCTGAACCGCAAACACCGGTCCAAGCAGGGTCGCGATTACGATCGCGACCGATGTTGGATCCATCCTGACTCCCCTTAGGAACCCTAACGGTTCCTAACTACACCCACTCGTTCCGCCGCAATTTTCGCATTTATAGCAGCTACCATTCCGCGTCATGATCCCGCCGCACTCGGAACAACTCGGAGCATCCGCCGTCGCGCCCGCGAACGGCAGCGCCTGCTGCGGATCCGGCTCCGTCGCACGCAGCTTAGGAGCCTCGCCAGCTTCGCCCACCGCATATTCCGGTCCCAGGAATTTCGCCCCCAGCCACCGGAAAATGTAATCCATGATGGACTTCGCGTACGGCACCGTCGGATTCCCGGTCCACCCGCTCGGCTCAAAGCGCACATGGCTGAACTTGTCGACGAAAAACTTCAGCGGCACGCCATACTGCAGCGCGTAACTGATGGCCGTCGCGAAGCTGTCCATCAGGCCCGATATGGTCGAGCCCTCTTTCGCCATGGTAATGAACAACTCGCCCGGCGACCCATCCTCATATAACCCGACCGTCAGATACCCCTCGTGCCCGCCGATCGCGAATTTGTGCGTGAGCGACTGCCGCTCATCCGGCAGCTTGCGCCGCACCGGTTGGTACACGATCCTCTCGACGATCTTTTCTTCCACTTGAACCGATCCCGTAGCGGGCTTCGCGCCCTTCGCCGTGCCTGAGCTCATGGGTTGCACTCGCTTCGAATTATCGCGGTAAATCGCTACCGCCTTCAAGCCCAGCTTCCAGCTCTCGGTGTAGGCATCCATGATCTCTTCGACCGTGGATTCCTCGGGCATGTTGATGGTCTTCGAAATCGCACCCGAAATAAACGGCTGCACCGCCGCCATCATGCGCACGTGACCCATGTAGTGAATCGACCGCTCGCCGTTCTGCGGACGGAAGCTGCAATCGAACACCGCGAGATGCTCGTCCTTGAGGAACGGCGCGCCTTCGATGGTGCCCGTGGAATCGATGTGATCGACGATGGTGTTCACCTGGCTGGGCGTATAGCCCAGTTTGTTCAGCGCGGCGGGGACCGTGTTGTTCACGATCTTGATCACGCCGCCGCCCACCAGCTTTTTGTACTTCACCAGCGCCAGGTCCGGCTCAATCCCGGTCGTATCGCAATCCATCATGAAGCCGATGGTGCCGGTCGGCGCGATCACCGTGACCTGCGCATTGCGGAAACCCGCCGTGTGCCCCAGTTGATAAGCGTCCTGCCAGCATTCGCGCCCATTCTCAAACACCGCCTGCGGCACGCGCTTGCCGTCGATCTTCGACGTCGCGTCGCGATGCATGCGGATCACTTCGAGGAACGGCTCCTCATTCATCGCGTAGCCTTCGCATGGACCCGTCGAGCCTTCCGCGATGCGCGCGCTGGTCAGGTACGCCTGCCCGCACATGATCGCTGTCAGTCCCGCCGCCCAGTCGCGACCCGCGTCGCTGTCATACGGAATGCCCATCGACATCAGCAGCGCGCCCAGATTCGCATAGCCCAGCCCCAGCGGCCGGTAATCGTGCGAATTCTTTGCGATCTTCTCAGTCGGATACGCCGCGTTGTCGACTAAAATCTCTTGCGCCACGATCAGCGTGTCCACCGCGTGGCGATACGCTTCCACGTCGAACTGCCCGTCCGGCCCCACGAACCTCATCAGGTTCAGCGACGCCAGGTTGCACGCTGAATCGTCCAGGAACATATACTCGCTGCACGGATTCGACGCGTTGATGCGCGCCGTGTTCTTGGACGTGTGCCAGCGATTGATGGTGGTGTCGAACTGCATCCCCGGATCGCCGCACTGGTGCGTTGCTTCGGCGATCTGGCGCAGCAGGTCGCGCGCCTGGTAGCGGTCCTTATTCTGCCCCGCCAGGCGCGACTTGGTCCACCAGTCGGCATCGTTTTCCGCCGCCTGCATGAACTCGTCCGTCACGCGCACGCTGTTATTCGCGTTCTGGAAAAAGATGGACCCGTACGCGTCGCCGTCCAACGACGAATCGTACCCGGCGTCGATCAGCGTGTGCGCCTTCTTCTCTTCCTTGGCCTTGCACCAGATGAATTTTTCGATGTCCGGATGATCCGCGTTCAGGATCACCATTTTCGCCGCGCGCCGCGTCTTGCCGCCGCTCTTGATCACGCCTGCGAACGCGTCGAAGCCCTTCATGAAGCTCAACGGACCCGACGCGCGCCCGCCGCCCGAAAGCAGTCCTTCTTCTTCGCGCAGCGTCGAGAGATTCGTCCCGGTGCCCGAGCCCCACTTGAACAGCATGCCCTCGGTCTTGGCCAGCTCGAGAATCGATTCAAGCGTATCGCCCACCGAATTGATGAAGCACGCCGAGCACTGCGGACGCGTCTCGCCCTGCTCCAGTTTCTTTCGTCCGTGTACCAGCCGTACCCGCGCGGCTCCTTAACGCCCACGTTGAACCACACCGGCGAATTGAAACACGCCTTCTGCGTGATCATCAGGTGCGTCAGTTCCAGCCGGAAATTCTCCGCGTCTTGCACCGTGCGGAAGTAGCGCTGCTCCGCGCCCCAGCCGGCGATGGTGTCCACTACACGACCCACCAGGTCGCGCACGCTGTTTTCACGTTCGGGCGAGCCGATCTTGCCGTAGAAATACTTGCTGACGACGATGTTGGTCGCCGTCTGCGACCAGTCCTCGGGAACTTCCACGTCGCGCTGTTCAAAGATGACTGCGCCTTTGTCGTTGCCGATCGAGGCCGTCCGAAGCTCCCATTTCACCTCATCGTACGGCGTCTTCCCGGCAGGCAAGCCGGTGGTGAAGAATCGGGGGAACTCGATCCCGACTCGCTGCGAAACCGGCACCGGCCGGCGCAAATCTTTGAGTTTCATAGCGACACCTACACCTAATTGTCCCATGGAAAAGTTCCTTCTCGCGGTTAGATCGCCGCTTGGTCTGGTTTAACGGCTGACCGCAATCTTCCCCCAAGATCTAGTACCTCGTCAAGGTTTTTATCTATTGGTGGCACACCGAGTTACAAACTCGCTACTTCGCAGACCATTATACCCAATCTCTATCGACAATACTATATTAGCGTGATACAATCGCTCTGTGGGCTTGGGGATCAACCACTTACGGAGCTTGGAAGCCGAGAGTATTCATATCTTTCGCGAAGTGGCCGCGGAGTTTCAGCGGCCTGTCATGCTCTACTCAATTGGTAAGGATTCCTCTGTAATGCTCCGACTAGCCCAGAAGGCGTTTTATCCGGGTCCCATTCCGTTTCCACTGCTACACGTCGACACCACCTATAAGTTCCATGAAATGATCGAGTTCCGGGACCGGCAGGCGGCTGAGCTGGGCGTCCGGCTGCTGGTCCATTCGAACACCGAAGCGCTAAAACGCAAAACCAACCCAATTCTGCTCGGGACCGAGCGTTGCTGCGGCCTCCTCAAGACCCAATCGCTGCTGGACGCGCTAGCCGCAGGCGATTCCGCAAACAATGTCGAAGGCAGCTTTGACGCCGCTTTTGGCGGTGCCCGCCGTGACGAAGAAAAATCGCGTGCCAAGGAGCGCGTCTTCTCCTTCCGCGACTCGTTCGGCCAGTGGGATCCCAAGAATCAGCGCCCCGAAGTCTGGAATCTGTTCAACGGACGCGTCGGCCCGGGCGAAAGCATCCGCGTTTTTCCGCTTTCGAACTGGACCGAGATGGACGTGTGGCAATACATCCATCTGGAGAACATTCCCATCGTGCCGCTGTATTTCGCGAAGGAACGGTGGATGCTGGTGCGCGGCGGATCACTGCTCTTGCCGGAACAGGATTTCATCCAGCCCGGTCCGCACGATCGTTTTGAAGTGGTGCAGTGCCGCATGCGCTCACTCGGGTGCTCGCCGTGCACCGGCGCAGTTCGCTCGGACGCCGACACCGTCCCGAAAATCATCGCGGAGCTCGCCGCGGTGCGCCATTCCGAGCGCGAGAATCGGGTGATCGATCACGACCGCGCCAGCTCCATGGAAATGAAGAAGCGCGAGGGCTATTTCTGATGGCGAGCCTTGTAACCGTTGTGGGGCGGACGTCCTCATCCGCGCGGAACCTCCCGGTCCCGCCACCGTCCATCGACGAATTCCTCGCCGCCGAACTTTCGAAGGACCTGCTGCGTTTCACCACCGCCGGCAGCGTCGACGACGGCAAGTCGACGCTGATCGGCCGCCTGCTTCACGACGCGCGCGGCGCTTACGAAGATCAGCTTCACTCCGTGCGCCGCAGCAACGGCGAGATCGATTTCGCGCTGCTCACGGACGGCCTCCAAGCCGAGCGTGAACAGGGCATCACCATCGACGTGGCCTATCGTTACTTCGCCACACCGCGCCGCAAATTCATCCTGGCCGATACACCCGGTCACGAGCAGTACACGCGCAACATGGCGACCGGCGCGTCAACCGCCGACCTCGCCATCGTGCTACTCGATGCCTCGCGCGGCGTAACCGCGCAATCGCACCGGCATGCGTCCATCGCCGCGCTGCTCGGGATTCGGCACTTCGTGGTCGCGGTGAACAAGATGGATCTGGTCGGTTACGACCAGCAGGAGTTTTTCCGGCTGCGCCACGAATTCGCAGCGGCGCTCGATGCGCTGGGCGTGCGCGATCCGTATTTCCTGCCGATGAGCGCGCTCAAGGGTGACAACGTGGTCGAGCCGAGCCGCAATATGCCGTGGTTCGCCGGCCGGCCGCTGCTGGAACATCTCGAGTCCGTCGAAACAACCGTAAGCAACTTCGATGCGCCCTTCCGTTTCCCGGTCCAACGCGTCACTTTTACCGCGCACAACGCAGCCGGACGCGGAGATTTGCTGGCTCCAGCGAGCGCGTCCGGCGCTGTGCGCCCCCGGCCCGATTCGAATTTCCGCGGTTATGCGGGGCAGATCGCTTCGGGCTCAATCCGGCCCGGCGACGAAGTTCTGGTGCTCCCGTCAAATCGACGCACGCGGGTGCGCCGCATCGCGACTTTCGACGGCGATCTCGAGGTCGCGCACGCGCCCCTATCGGTGACGCTGACGCTGGAGGACGAGATCGACATCAGCCGCGGCGATCTTATCTGCGCTGGCGACTCGCCCCAGGCAGTGCGCGCGTTCGACGCCACCCTGGTCTGGTTCGACGGCGAGGCCTTGAGCCCCAATCGGGAATACCTGCTGAAGCACACCACGCAGACGGTGCGCGCCCGCGTGGCCAGCGATCGGGGGCTGGCCATGAACGACATCGGCCAAGTGCGGATCACAGCCGCCAAGCCGCTCTTCATCGATCCGTATGCGCAGAACCGCATCACCGGCAGCTTCATATTGATCGACCGCGATTCAAACGCGACAGCAGCCGCCGGCCTTGTGGGGCAGGCAATCTTGCCTGCCGCCGGCCTTCCAGCCGGCGAACCTGAGGAGTCATGATCTCCGCCGCCCAGTCGCTCATCTCCCGCGTGCTTGCCGAGCCGGGCTCCCCGTGCATCACTTCCAGCTTTCAGGCCGAATGCATGGTCCTGCTGCACCTGCTGCGCGAGCAGCGGCCCGACATCCCGGTGCTGTTCCTCGAAACCGGCTATCACTTCCCTGAAACTATCGAGTATCGCGATCGTCTTGCGCGCGAGTGGAATCTCAAGCTGCGAAATCTCGAGGCCGCGCAGAGCGTCGCCGATCAGGAATCCGCCTTCGGCATCCTTAATCAGACGACGCCCGACCGCTGCTGCAAACTCCGCAAGGTCGAGCCGCTGTTCGCCGGACTCGCCGATTACGACACCTGGTTCACAGCTTTGCGCCGGGAGCAATCGCCGACACGAGCGGGGCTTCAAGAGGAAGAGCCGTTCCGTCTTCCGGGCGGCCATTCCTTGAAGAAGGTCAGCCCACTAGCGGCGTGGACGAATCAAGATGTCTGGCGCTACATGGAACGGCACAGCATCCCCGCGCTGCCGCTGTATGAACAGGGCTACACCAGCATCGGATGCCAGCCGTGCACCGCGTTGCCGCTCGACCCGTCGAATCCGCGCTCCGGACGATGGGCAAATGGGCGGGCCCAGTCAGGGAACGGCGGCAAGTTGGAGTGTGGGATTCACATTCAGGCTGAGTAATGGAAGTCGTCCTCGGATTCGTCATCGCCGTCGCCATCGCCCTCACCGGAGTGGGTGCCGGATCGCTCACCACGCCAATGCTGATTCTGGTTCTGGGTCTGGGCGCGACAGAAAGCGTCGGCACGGCCCTGATTTTCGGCGCAGTGGTAAAGCTCATCACCGCGCCCTTGTACTGGATGCGCGGGCAGGTCAGCCTGCCGGTGCTCGGACGCCTGCTCGCGGGCGGACTTCCCGGCGTGCTGGTGGGATCGCTGCTGCTGCAGGGTCTGCAGCGCGGTGCGATGATGGCCGTGCTGGGATTCACCATCATGCTGATCGCCCTGATTAACCTGGTGCGCTTCACGCCCAAGCCGCGGCGCGACCGGACCCGTTGGTTGCCCGCAGTCGCATTTCCGATTGGCGCCGAGGTTGGTTTTTCCTCCGCCGGATCGGGAGCACTCGGCGCGCTGGCGTTGATGAGCCTGACGCCGCTCGAAGCCGGCGCCGTGGTCGGCACCGACCTGATGTTCGGGCTCGCACTCTCACTCGTTGGCGGCGGCATTCACGCGGCACTTGGCAGCTTCAACACGGCTGTGCTGGTAAAGCTGGTCGCGGGCGGAGTTGTCGGGGCCATGACCGGAGCCGCGCTCGCGTCACGTGTCCCGGCACGCAAACTGCGCTTCGCTCTGCTGGTCGTGATGGCGATCCTGGGCGCGCAACTGGGCTGGAAGGGCCTCTTTCAGTAATGTGGGGCAGGCAATCTTGCCTGCCGCCGTCTTTCAGGCGGCGCTTCCGACGCCGGGCAGAAGCCCGGCGGCAGCCCCGAAGCGCTGCCCCACTATCCGATCACACTCAACTCAACCGGCGCGAGTTTGCGACGCCCCATCCGCAATTCCAACCGGTGCGGTCCCGGACCGACTTCTTCCGGCAGCCGGAAGTTGAACTCGAAGCGCTGCGGCCTAGGATCGATGCAGAAGTACTCGACATCATCCACGCGCGTCCCGTCGATCCACGCCTCCACTTCGTGCGGCCGCGAGATCTCTTCGAGCGTCAGCTTCACGGTCCGCGTCTCAATGCGCGTGCCCGACAGCAGATTCACTCCGTCGGTGATCGCGTAGACGCGCGGAACCGAAGGACCCGGCGGAATCACACGCAGCGTCGCGGGCGGTGAAACGCGCTGATCCAGCCAGTGGATCTCGACCGGCAGCAGGCCGGTGGCTTCGAGTTCAGGCAGAATCACGGCGAGCTGCTGCACTCCGACGTTGTCCGGAGGCCCGATGTAAGTCACCGTTCCCGGATAGTCGCCGACGATCACCTGGAGGTGGGCGAGACCGGCGTCGGCCGGCAAATGCTCCGTCCAGATCGAGATCGACGCGAAGCGGCCGCGCGATGGCGCCACCGGTTCCGAGCTGTTCGCGTTCGTAATGCGGCGAATCCGGACGCCTGCGTCGACGGGCGTCGCGCTGTCGCGAGCTTCGTCCTGTTCACGCTGCCAGCCTTGCGCGCGCTTGCGCCAGGTGACCCACATGTACTGCGTGGCGACCCCCTCCATCGCCAGCACCTGTAAATCGCGCTGCTGGGCGAACTCCATCAGTTCCTGCGAATTGAACCGCGCGCCGTTCCACGTATCGGTTTCGCCGCGGCTGGGCAGACCGCTCAGTTGGAGCCGCGCGATCCCACCGGTCTTTAGCACGCGATGGGTCTCGCGCAGGTATTGAAAGACCACGTCACGACTGGGGATGTGCTGGAAGACCGCGTAGGAGTAGACGAAATCCATGGACTCGTCTGCATACCCGGCGAGGGTGGCGCCGTCGGTGGTGCGCGGGAACGCATTCGGAACGCCGCGCAGCTTCTCCCGCGCCAGCGCGATCATCTCATCCGCTACGTCGACGCCGTGTATTTCGGCGAAGTGCTGCGCCATGGGCCGCATGACACGTCCGGGGCCGCACCCGATTTCGAGAGCACGCATGCCGGAGCGCCGCTCCGCGGGAATGCGTTGCAGCTCGCGCTCCAGGCTGCGCACCAGGTCTTTGGCGGTGTCGAAGAACTCCGCGTCGTCCTGGTCGCGCCGGCCGAACGCAACGTAGTAGCCGGCGTCCTCACGGGCGCGCGCGTTCCAGTCCTCGCGCATTCGCTGGGAGACGTCGGGATCCGCCATGGCCGTCGGGCGCTCCTACTTGCGGCTGGAGTAGCGGTTCAGCTCTTCCATGAACATCCTGGCGGCGGCCGGCGGCGGGATTTCGCTGGTCAGGATCTCGCGGTTGGAGATCTTGCGTCCGTACAGCTCGTTGTTCCAATCGCTATCTTCACGCAGTGTCCCGCCGGTGATCGCGATTCCGCCGAATAAGCCGCGCGAACGCGACCAGGTGAGAATCTCCGCGGTCATGGCAGCGTCGGTTTCGGCCTGCGTCGAGCGACCCACCGGACCAGCGGCCACCGTCGCATCGCCTCCCAGTGTGAACTTGGACGACAACAGGCGTTTCATGCCCTTCTCGTTCATGATCAGCATGAAGATGTCAGCCTCGGCGCCGCCGATCTGCAGGCCGATGCTGCCGCCTTCCATCCGAATCGAACCGGGCGCGGTCCAGCCCACACCGCTCTTCTTACGGCAGGACACAAAGCCCTTGCCGTACTTTCCGCCAATGATAAACGCACCCTTCTTCAGATCCGGAACAATGATGATGCACTGCGCCTTGTTCATCAGATCCTGCGGGATCGACTTGTCGGGTATCCCCATCACGTCTTTGAAGGTGGAAGCGGCTACGTCCAGGCGCTTGGGTGCGTCCGATTCCGCCAGGAGAAGGCTGGAGCCGGCGGCGAGCACGGCGATGATCATGCATTTCATGCGGTGTGTGTCCTCCTAGCAAATAATCGCACACGCGGCACGTGCGTCGTACTAACATCTCAGGGATGGCCGGGACCGCGACGATACTTCGATGAGACAGTTGGTTCGCGGCCTCGACTTCACCGGCGCCACCGCGCTGACCATCGGGTCGATCATCGGCACTGGTGTCTTCTTCAAAGCCGCGATCATGTCGCAGCAGGTGGGCACGCCAGCGCTGGTGTTGTTGGCCTGGCTGGTCGCGGGATTCATGTCGCTGTGCGGCGCGCTGACTTTCGCCGAATTGGGCGGCATGATGCCCGAGGCCGGCGGCGAGTATGTCTATCTGCGCAGCGCGTACGGGGATCTGTGGGCATTTCTGGATGGCTGGATGCGATTCGTGGTGGCGTCGGGCGGAATCGCCGCGCTGGGTGTGGGGTTTGCGACGTTTCTCTCGGCGGTGGTGCCGCTCGAAGGCGTGTGGGCACAGCGCACGCTTCACGTCCTGGGTCGCGACGTCCAGTGGCAGCTCGGCACACGAGAGGCGGTTGGAGTCGCTGTCGTACTGCTGTTCGGCTTGCTGAACTGCATCGGTGTGCGCTTCGGGGGCGGATTGCAGACGGCGCTGACGGCGGCGAAAGTCGCCGGGATTCTGATCATCGTGGGCGGAGCGTTCCTGCTTTCGAAATCGGGCAACGCGAGTCATTTCGACGTGCCTGCAGGCGCGCCTGCCTGGAGCGGGGCTAAAGCGTTCGGCGCGGCGGTGCTGAGCGCGTTGTGGGCCTGCGACGGATGGGCCTTCATGCCGATGGTGGCGGGCCGCTGATCACCGGAGTGCTGTGCGTGCTGGCGCTGTATGGTCTTGCGAATCTCGCGTACTTCTACGTGCTGCCGTTCAACGAAGTGGCGTCGTCCAACTCGACGCTGCATCGCGACGCGTTGCCAGTGGCGGCAAAAGTTGCTGCGACGTTTCTAGGCGATCGCGGCCCGGCGCTGCTGTCCATCGTGTTCATGATCTCGGTGGCGGGCGCGCTCAATGGCGTGATCCTCTCCATGGCGCGAATTCCTTACGCGATGGCTCGCGACCGCGTGCTTCCATCGAAGCTGGGCGAACTGGGCGCAAAGTCGCATGCGCCGGTGGCGGCGATTCTCGCAGTGACGTTATGGTCGTGCCTGCTGGCGCTGTCGGGCACCTTCGATCAGCTCACCGACCTGACCATTTTTGGCGAATGGATCTTCTACGGGATGACCGCCGCCGCGGTATTCATCTTGCGGCGCAGTATGAAGGATACGCCGCGTCCTTATAAGACGCTCGGATATCCGCTGACGCCGATCCTGTTTCTGGCGGGCGCGGTGGCGCTGCTGGCGAACACGCTGCGGACGAGTCCCGTGGAAGCCGTGGCGGGACTGGTGCTGATCGCGTTGGGACTGCCGGTGTACTTTTACTATCGAAGTAAGAAACCGCTCCCTGTGGTCGCGGCTCGGGATCGGATCTGAGCCACGACCGGAGGAAGTGGTAAGCATGATACTCAAAGATCGAGTAGCGGTTGTTACGGGCGCGGGAACCGGCATGGGACGCGCCATCGCGGAACTTTTCGCGGCGGAAGGCGCGCGCGTCGTCGTGAATTACAGCCGCTCGAAGGATGCCGCGGAAGAGGTCGCCACGGCGATTCGCGAGGCGGGCGGCACGGCGATCGCGATTTGCGCGGATGTCTCAAAGCAAGCCGCGGCGAAAGAGCTGATGACCACGGCCGCAAGGGAATACGGCCGCCTCGACTATCTGATCAACAACGCGGGCTGGAGCACGCGCATCCCGCACGTGCAGATGGACGATCTGACCGACGAGGTCTGGGACAAGACTTTCAACACCAATTTGCGAGGCGCGTTCTACTGCGTGCGCGCTGCGGCGCCGCTACTCAAGCAGCAGCCCGGGGCGGCGATCGTCAACATCGCTTCGGTGGCCGCGCTGATGGGCATGGGTAGCTCTATGGCGTACGCGGCGTCGAAGGGCGGAATGGTGACGATGACGAGGTCGCTGGCCCGAGCGCTAGCGCCAGACGTTCGGGTGAACGCTGTGCTGCCGGGGTTTGTTCGCACACGATTCGCCGGCTGGCCGGATTCGGCCTTCGATGCGGCGGAGAAAATCAGCCCGCTGCGCAAGCTGGCGACGGTGGAAGATGTCGCGCACGCGACGCTATTCTTCTGCGCATACGCGCTGGGCACCACCGGCGAAACCTTGGTGGTCGACGCCGGGATGGCGCCGCTCGGGCCGAGTCTATGAGGGCGTCATGAAGACCTTCGAACAGATCCTTTACGAGAAGGACGCACACGTCGCGACGGTAACGTTCAACCGCGCGGCGAAGCTGAACGCCTATTCCGAGGTGATGGTCCATGAGATTCTCGAAGCGCTGGGCGATGCGCGCGACGATGACGAGATTCGGGCCGTGATCCTCACGGGAACGGGCCGCGGTTTCTGCTCGGGCGGCGACATTAGTCGCGATTTTCAGTATCCGGCGCGGTATCGTGGACACAAATTGGAATCGCTGTTGGAGATGCGCGAAAACATGCACGCGCTGATTCGTTTTCTGTATCGTTTTGACAAGCCTGTGATCGCGGCGATTAAC
>WNFL01184555.1_pt1 | contig 14490 bp, 13 predicted proteins | sample 5400361 | NCBI WGS metagenome assembly WNFL01 (sample SAMN13153351, study PRJNA577476) | soil metagenome | isolation source: 40 cm soil on Douglas fir-dominated hillslope | place: USA:California | collected 2013-09-17
ACTTGTATATAAGACGACGGCCCGAGGAGGCTAGTTCCTCACTCGACCTCGTACATACTTTCTCTACATCGTCGTTTCTTACTCTTTGGAGTCCCCTGAATCCTCTTCGGTCTTGCTCCCTGCCGGTCGCCCCGTCTGAAAAAGGGACTGATGCTTTTGAACTGGTATTACCTCTTGGAGGTAATTAATTATCCCGCGTCTGCTGCTCTGTATGCAGCACGATACAGCTAGAGTATATAGCATAACGCTCTCAAGGTTTCAGTACACACAAAATAGGCTCTGCGGAGACATATGAAGTCAATATACCTGGCTGGCTAGTCACGATAGCAGACCAGCATGCTTCAACTCTTCGATAGAGCCAGCAGGCAGTCTCAACGAATCATCAGAAGAACCACTGATAACAATGTCGATATACTGAACGACTGTCATAAAATGTAGCGCTAAATGGGAATAAGCAACCAAGTCTGTGCTCTGGTGGGAGTATTTAGATGGGTGAGAGAAGTGTTAAGAAAAATTCCGGACCCACTCACTGGAATGAGAATTTGGACCCCTTCTGGATTGGATCTCACGAATGCTGGCAAATATTGCTGATGGTTTCGAAGCGTGAGGAAAAGTCTGGCAAGGTTGAAACGCCTCGCTGTACTCATCCTATTAACAGCCTTGATAAGGATGCGTCTTGCGGGGACGAAAAGATGGGAATCCAGTTTAACAAGGCCTTTGACATCTGAGTCATGGAGTGGAAAACATGGATCAGGAAGACGGGCCAAGAAATACTATCATGTTGTGAGCAGTATCCCATAGTCAACAAGGGTTGAACTCACTACTAGAAGATGATCACTCGGTGCTTTGGCCAGGTAATCAACAGCCCCCTGACCACCATTTAGTTGAGACGGGTCCCACAATGATTCCAGTTGGAGTGCCGACTATGAGCATTCACATGACTGAGCATTGTCCGCAGATGCATAAAGAGTTACTTTACCAGCTTGGTGTCATCGCGCTGTTCTTTATATGCACTGCATATAGCCTCATACAAGGACGTGGGGTTCTTTGTAGCGGCTGAGCTCAATATCGTTTCAAATGCCTTCCGAACAGCACGCTGTCCAATGCTGGTATCATCAAGCTCATTGGGAAGAGGGCAGCCAAAAAGCATTGTGGCTGGACGCAAGGAGGAAGAGGTGTCGTAGCTTGTGTACCGGTATGGTTGTATCAAGGATGTAAAGCTTTCTTCTAGTCTTTTAGCGAAGGAGGAAGATTCCATCGATGCGTCCACGGATGGTGATACAGCGCAGAGTTGCGATGATGTCACATTCAGGACCTGGGCAAGGTCACTGGCAGGTCGTCGCAGGTAGTAATGGGTGTCAGGTGTTAGTTGTGAGTGAGGGTATGAGATCGCGCACCTGTGCACAGCAGAGAAGGTGGATACAATGTGCTTTAGAGCAACAATGCATTTCCTATTGTGCTCTGCATAGCGCTATGATGTACGATGGTTAGATACTATTGGATATAAATCAAGCGTACCAACCACAATCCGCGGTATTATTTCAATTTGAATCATATATTTCTCGTCATTTATCTTTTGAACTTTCTTCCGGTACTCGGAATCTGAACGGGGTCAGCCAATGATAGTGAAATCACTATAGCGTGTACCTGCACTGAGGAGACGTGAAGGATCATAAGGCTGCTCATTTCTAGCCAGAAGACGGGATAGAACATTCGATCGAGGCTGGTTTTCCTTCTTCGGTGATGAGGACATGGGGACATTCTACGCTGGGAACAGCATCGACTCTACGCATTACCATATCAGTGGCTCACCTCCTGTTCCCGTGCTTCAGTGGCCAACCTTTCGACAATAAACTCGGCAGTTGCGATCTCAGCGACCAGGGTATCAATTCGAAGTAATGACGGTTTCACGGCTCTACCCCATCGATCAAAATAGGAGTGGCCCTCTTCCGTCCAGAATTCGTCCGTTAGATTCTTGCACGCCGCGTTTAATTTTGCAAATCCACGCCTTCGTTCTTCTAGCTCTACAAGGGTATTAAGAATGTCAAATACATCTCAAGGACTTGATGTCACCATCAACCAGGAGTTCACGTGTCTTATCAACCAACCCTTGCAACTGCCCATTGCCGGGTGAATCGGGAATCCGGAGTCCACTGAGATTATCGAGGCTACCCGGAACAATGATTGGTGCGCACAGGGGTCTGAAATCATACTTACTATTCCTTCTCAATCTCAATTCTATGCCAGTAGTTAGAGAGGGAATTTATGACATGAAATCGGGAGGCCCATACCGTCGTCGCCAAAAGTCCGCAAACGCTTCCAGACGTTGGGATTCGGCGAGTAAGACATCGGCAGGGTTTATTTCTGGATCCATCGTTGTCGTTTAGGTCAAGGGCTGACGCGTGCCTGTCAGCCCGCCTCCTTCCCAGCATGCTTTTGCATGAGCCGTCGTTATTATCAATGCCTGGCATGCGAGTGAGGGGCAACAGTCGTGAGGCTCACGTGGGTGCTATATATATGAGAATCCATCTAGCACCTCTTGTCTATATCTCTGCCCAGTGGGACAACCAAGGAAGGAAACGCAACCAAAAACAAAAACAAAGAGATGAAAACAAGGTGCCAATGCCAACGCCATCAAGGGACCACATGGCCCCCTCGATCCAAGAAGGGGTGAACCCCTAAGTTGGGTGAAATTACAGACATAGGAAGACCATGTTCTGAATCTTTTTGAAATTGACCCTAACAAGCAGTTTTGTATATGTTGGTGCGATTATCGCTCCCGGGGCGTGCGAAACCGTGATCAATGATGTTCAATCTTGCCCCAATCCAGTACTGATTTGCCCTTCGCACATTTTTAATCACCAATTGGTGTTCTAGATGCTTGGCTACTAAATGGCGGACTTGGTTTCTGTGAGTAACAGGGGGTCATGACAAGCCGTATTCGGGTTCCTTGAAAAGGTACTCAAGGCTGTTGTGTGTTCTGATTCAGTCCTGAAAGCGACACCTCCAATAAGTGCACATCACAGTGCTTAGGGTCCTCACCCAGATTTCGCTAGGCGAACGCCAAACCGTAAAGTCGAACGGAAAGACTGAAATTCACGGAGGTTCATTGAAGCGAAATTCGACCGAGTAGTGCGCTACTTGATCATTAGTCCCGTTAGTTGTGCACTGAATAGGGGCGTTTACTCGATCCAAACTTTGCTCGCCCCATAAACGGCCGGGCGGTATTCCATAGTGCAAACAGCATAATGCAGAGGTGCCGTTTATCCACTATGCATTGCCTTATCAGTCGGAGTTTCCTCCAACAAGTCTCGGGACACGTACTACTGGCGCTGCGCGGCGCACCACTTTTAAAGTAATATTCGTACCGTTGTTCTATCTCGTGCCACGGAACACTGGGGTGGACTCATCCTTGAAGTGACAGGGAACCAATCAACGGAAGGGGCAGAGCTAGAGCCCTTTGGCTAAATTTCTTTCGTGCTGAGGACCAGCGACATGGCGGATCGCGCGGCTGTCGGACAACTTGTGCGCTGTATTTCGACTCGGCAAGAACCGCTTAGTAATTTGCCAGGCTTCTATCTTTTTCACTCCGTTTCGGTCAGCTTCTATATAGTACCAAGTCCATGACTGCCCGCCACCCGGGATAATTCAGGCTCGGCTCCTGTAGTGCTTCCACAAAGGGGAACACTGTGGATTATTTCATGTGGTCTTATGGTGGTCCTCAAGCAAGAGAAAGACTTTGGCACTGCCAGGCATGTACCAGACTTTCACTCCAAGCACCGATCGGTTTGTACCAGATGCGTGTTTGTTCACGCCTGGCAGCCTCTTCTTTGACGTCCAGTTCGGGATAGCACCTCACCCTATGTACTCAGATCAGTCGGTACACCCCAGGATGGTGGGGCAGATCACAAGGCCACCAGAGTAAGACGTATTATGGGGCTGCCGTCATGGCGAAGTGGAGGCAAATCGACGTTAAATTCAGTCTTGAGTTCATCCAGAGGAGCAAAACCATAGCGACCGTAGCAAGATTTCACAAAACTAAAAGATCAAGAGACTCAGTGGGCGACAGAAACTGAAGATATATTACGATGATACCTAAAGGATCAAGCTGTAATAGAGTAGAACGTATCATGGATGGACCAAGAACTAAACAATACCAGAAGCGGCCTTACAGAGTCTGAACGCGACATCCCAAAAGGAGATGACCTATGTATATACCAGACAACATCCCCTAAAACGGAAGGCGGAACAGTAGGAATTCCCCAAACGGAAGCCGCAGATGAAAAATAGAGGAAGGGAATCACAAGTCCATGTGAAGACAGACATCAGAATCCAACAAGCTTAGGCGCCTCCTCCGCGACAGCGGGAATGTCATCTTTGACCTTTGCCTTCTTCATGAACAGGCCACTGATACGAATGGAGATACGGCGAGCAACTTTGGCGTCCCTTGTCCTCTTCTCCGTTGGCTTCTCCTCAGCATTGGTCTCGTGTTTCTGGGCCTCCTCAGGTGAGGCGGTCTCGGTTTCCATCCGCCCCTCCTCGACGGCGGGAATAGGGTAAACGGGTTCATATAGAGGAGCAGAGACGCTAGCGACCTCAGCGAGCTTGGGTGCCTTCTCCGTGACGGCGCGAATGTCATCCTTGACCTTTGCCTCCTTCTTGAAAAAGGTAGTGATTCGAGTGGAGAGACGGCGAGAAACTTTAGCGCCCTTTGCGTTTCTCTCCGCTGGCTTCTTCTCGACAGGAGGGTCGGTTTCGGTTCCCATCCGCCCCTCCTCGACAGCGGGAACAGGGTAAACAGGCTTAGCCTCTCCTTTCTCCGCCCTCTTCTTCTCGTCCGTCTCCTCTTCCAACTTCTTGTACTCCTTGGCCGGAGGAGCCGTCTCAGCGGGGACGACGCTCGACCCCTCAACGACAGGCGCAACAGGTTTGGCTTCAGTCTCAGAGGGAGCAGACATTATGTGGTATGGGGAATTGTGCGCTGAGGGTAAAAGAGGGAGAGAAGGAGGGAGGTGAAAAAGGATTGTGGCGGAGGAGACCAAGGTGCTCTAACAGTTTACGGGTGCCGTGGTTAGCGGTACATCGAGGGCGCAAAGTGTACCTGTACACCTTCCATGTGGTTACGGAATCATGGGTCATGTTGGGGTTGATGATTCAAATTCACCCAACTCACCACTACTGTGTAGCACAGTAGGGACACTAGATATAGGAAGTACTTGGTTCAACCCTCGATTTATTACCTCTTCCCTCTGACAGTACTTATCAAGAGAACCGTCCAGCTTCTGCATCATTTCCTGCGAACCAACCCCAGGGGCCAGCTGAGCCAGGTCCAATGTCCCATTCTGAAGGTGAGCCTCATTTCAGTGAGTTCAGCAGTGATCCACATGCACTTGTCAGTATCCAGTCATGATAGTGCATATTAAAAGTAGGTTCGAAGAATGTGAGCAGCGAACAGCAGGGTGCAATGTAAGCGAACGACAGGGTGCAATGGATGACCAAACACAAGTACCGCGACGGACGAACGACGCGGACGGCACAAACGGCAGCCTTTATTCACCACACGGTGGCAAAGAACTAGCAGCGAGCCGTACAATACATGATAAATAAAAACAAGTTTAACAGTGCATACATTGGTGAGGTTTTGTTTGGTTCCATTGACACTGACAATGAGCATGCCCTCTGCGTATGAAAGCCATATTATGGCCCACAAGCAACATTTGATGTCGATGTGACCGAGCATCCCTTGAGAGATATTATGGTTCCCCCATTTGTTACAATGACAGTAGTGTAGGTAATTCGGAGCAACGGGATGGCCGGGGATTGAATGCCATTTCAACATTTCACCTTGAACTGGTCATATAATTAATATGATCTTATTGACTTTTCCCCCTTAGGTCTTTATTCAAAGCCTAAACCATCAAACGAAATGGATCCTAGACAGTCAGTCATAAATTTTGGTATCCCCCTACTTATCAACGAGGTTTGCCAATTCACCCTACGCTCTAGGATTTTTCCCTAGATGCAGTGTTGCTTCTTGCTACCACCCCCTTGTCATGATTATAGTCTTAGCGACTCTCTTAAGTCTCTTCCTCCACTTCTACACCCGACCTCTTGTCGAGATTTCTCCCAGTCGTGTGATCCCCAAGCTCCGACCGCCGTCCATCAATTCCAAAGTATTTGCCTCGGGTGGGTGCACGTGCTCGCATTCAAGGCTTAGCAATTTGATTCACGGCACGAACCTTGTCCCCCACCACTCCCGCTCATCCGTTACGCAAGATGAGTACAACCCACGAACGGAAAGGTATGTAAACACCTTTCATCCCCTGTGCCCGTACCACGCATGGCTCGCATATTATTCGGCCGACCTTTACATCGTTCGCTTTCCTTTTGTCACTTTCATTCCACAAACTTATTACTGATAAGGCCAATGATAATCCTAAAGCCCTCCCTTTTAGTGTAACGTTTGCTGCAGGTGCCATCGCCGGCATCTCCGAAATTCTAACGTTCTACCCGCTGGATGTTGTGAAGACGCGGATGCAACTTGATACGTCCAAGGGAACGCAATCTTTTGTGGGAACATTCAAGTCTATCATAGCACAGGAAGGGTGCGTGCTGCCTCTCTTGTGGCCCTTTCATAAGATCTGATATCTCGAGAGTGTAGATTTGGCCGATTATATCGAGGTGTGTGGAGGCGAGATTATGTAGAGGGGTCTGGAAATGAATTGCGAATGTCATGGAACAGGTCTTGTTCCCCCGCTTCTCTTAGAAGCACCGAAGCGCGCCGTCAAGTTGTACGTTCGTCGTCACGATCCCGCCTCCCAACCTCATAGCTCTCTGCGATTTGATTTCTTAACTCGAAACTGCCTCTCACGTCTTCGAATAGCGCATCCTACGACTTCTGGTCCCAAACCTACAAGAAAGCGTTCAACCAGCATCAAATGACTCGGGAACTATCAATCCTGACCGGGTGCTCTGCTGGTGCAACGGAGAGCTTCGTCGTATGTCTCATTCCGCTACTTGAACTTCAATATCTGCCATGACTGCGCTCGCCTCGGTTGAACAATAGTTCTGATTCTTGTTCCTCGATCCGCTCTAGGTCGTACCCTTTGAACTAGTCAAGATCAAGTATGTATCTTCTTCACCATTGCACTGGTTTGAGTGTCACTTGAACCGGGGTATTCACGAGCACACTCACACAGGCTCCAAGATAAAACCTCTACCTTCAAAGGCCCATTGGACGTTGTCAGGCACATAGTCCGAAAGGATGGTATGCTCGGGTTATATGCAGGCATGGAGTCGACGTTTTGGCGGTGCGTCTTCCACGCTTCCTCGTCTGACGGAGTGATGGTTTAACGGGCCCCTTTCTCAATTTCGTAGGCATGTATGGTGGAGTGAGTAGGTATCCAAAGTGTACCTACGAAGAGGATTGACGCAGCCCACTAGACGGTGGTTTCTTCGCTTCTATCTTCCAAGTGCGAGCCATGCTCCCTAAGGCAGAGGTATAGCATTTCTCTTCTGTCTTTCCCTTTCTACACTAGTTGATCCTATCGCTCTCTCGTCCGATGATTGACGTACATTTTTGATCTAGACTCAGCAATCCCAACTCCTAAACAACTTTATTTCTGGTACAGTGGGAGGATGCGTGGGTACCATGTTGAACACACCCTTCGATGTGGGTTACCGTCATCCCTGTCAACCTGGGCCGGGCTCCATTCGGTCAAGTGTCTAACGGGCGCTGAAATAGGTGGTCAAATCTCGCATCCAAGGCGCAACCCGCGTACCGGGCGTAGTACCAAAGTACAACTGGACATATCCAGCGTATGTCGCGTTTTTCATGGACGAACTTTATATATTCTGATATCAGCTTTTTCTATCATGGTGTACCTTCAAACATATCACCTATATACACGTTTTGGTGGTGGAATCAAATAGACTAGTCACAATAGCCCGTGAGGAAGGCGTTCGCGCTCTCTGGAAAGGGTTTGTGCCGAAAGTCCTTCGACTTGCTCCCGGTGGAGGCGTTTTGCTGTTAGTCGTGGAGGTTGTTAGTGAAGGGTTCAGGAAATGTAAGTGTCGTGCCTCAGCTAATTCGAGACTGTAAAGTGCTGACCCTAATTCTACCACAGTTCTTGGTCCTCCGTACATCTAGGCCACATCCAATGATACATCGATACTATGGGGCCGTTCACTACCTCTGGCTTATAGTCTTCGGTGCCTCTTTCATGCTGGGATGTTTGGAAATATATATCCGGTGTTTCTCTTAGCCAGAAACCCACGAAATTCAAGTAAACACGACTGGATTTCAGAACTTCATTCCTACTAACCAAATCAAACCAATCAAAGGAAATTGAGCGCAGTTGAAACGGACGTGGGTACTGGAGGTGGAGTAACAAGTGGGCGAATGAGAAAGCGGAATGGTAACCCATCTACACACTCATCTCGACATCAAGACCCATCAGCGGAAAGAAAAGGGCGGTATGCTATGTAAAGGCGTCTGAGTTGGTGGTAGATGTACAATGCAGCAGTGGGGGATCGAGACCGAAACGAGGAGAGCGAGGCGGAAATCGTAAGTAGAGCAGTTGGACACGCGAGGTGAGGCAAGTACGGCATCAGGTCGAGTGGCAAGACGCGGAATGCAATTAGGCATAAGCGTCCTCGGCGCTCCGGCGGACGAGGCGGAGAACCTTCTTCCTATATCCTGTATTGATGTTTGATCGTTAGTTTAGGTAATTAGAAAGAGAGAAATGGTAAGCGGGTAAACCAACAAGAAACGTACCTGGAAGGTTCTCCCTGACTTCCTTCGCCGCGTCGACGTTCGCAGGGCTGTCGATTGGAGGTGGGTAAGCGCTGAGAAGAGAGATGACGCTGACAAGCTGTGTGATGACCGAAAAAATGTAAGTACCAGTTGTGTGCAACGGGGTGGACGAAAATAAAAGAGAAAAATAAACAAACTGACAATGGATTCAACCGTATGGATAGGTAACCACCTCTCCGATGCACTCTCATACCCGTACTGGTCGTCACCAGGGGGGTGGAGGATGGAAATGCAGAGGTTTCCATCAGAGTAAACTAGAAGTCATAGTATCAATACCTCAGGTAAGCGATGTCGAGGGCAGTTAAACTGACCGTTGGGGTGCCACATGGGAGTGAGAAACTTGAGGGTTGGTGGCAAAAGCGGATACTCGGGCGGGAACGTCAATCGTGCTTTGAGGATACCCCCTTCACTATTAACAACAGTGGTCAGTTGCAGCCGCTTTCACCTGGCGATCACACCATGGTGGACGTAGCGCCGAAACCGGGGCGAGGCGGCTGACTCACTAAAGGGTGTCGCTCGGGCTACAACGAGAATATTACTGAGTTGTTCTATTCGTTCGTAGTAGCGAATACGTACCCGATGATGATGATCTCCCATTCGTAGATGTTGCCCTCCTCGACGAGTCCTGTTCCCGCCACACGGCCGTCAGCTAGAGCAAACGACGGGGAGAGAATGTCGTTGTGAAGGCATAGAAAATGTGCCACGCACCGGCAGAGAAGCCTTCGACTGGTCTCTTGGTGAGCTCGAGTAGCTGTCGTCGCAGCAGCAACGAGCCATTCGACGTCTGAGAGGGTGACGACATGACTGCTAGTAGCTATCAACAAGACGGCGGCCGTGTGATCGAGTGCGATGGCGACGCAGATGGGGGAAGATTGGAGACAGATGCGGACGGGTTCAAGTTGCGGACGAGTAGGAGGCTATGCATTTATTTATTTATTTTATTTATTCGGAAGGAACTAGACGCCTTCTCCGTCCGGAACGAGATCCGGGTCGTAATCCGGAAGCGAAATCCGGAGCGTCTAAGTCGAAATAAACAGCACAGCAAAGCAAAGCAAAGCACAAAGCGGCGCCCCGCCTTGTGATGTCCGTCCCCTCGCGCTTACTTATATTCTCAAGAGGTCAGTATACCAAGTTAGCACCATATCCACTCAACCAAGTTCCCAGGCTGGCCACAGAATATTTGCAGCCTCGCAATACAGAATACAGCCAGCCTCCTCATCAACCAGCCCACCACGTGGGTTTGCCATTTTGAATCAATGTCACACAGGAAACATGCACTGGAAAGTAGCTTGGCTAAAGTTAGTCATATGTGCCGAAGGCATGACGCAGTTTCACCTGGGTTTCTTGCTGCTAGGGGCCACAGAACCAGGGATCGACATCGTAAGAAATCCCTGTCTCCGACTTGTGAGGTGGTCTTCCTTCATCCTTTCAAGAATAGTTTTCACGACTTCGCGACACGACCCTCCACCCTCGCTCGTCTCAAGCTATAGAACACACCACGTTCCAATCACAGTCCTGTCCTGTTACACCTGTACAAGCTTGCTCGAGTCCTCTGCCTTTGCCACGGCCAATACTTGAACCTTCAACTCGTTCCTGCGTGGTACGCTGTTCAAGTCGTGTTACCTCCAAGTGAACAGAATACGAGCGGTACATGAGACGATTTGTATCCAGCTTTGCAGGCATGGTCGTTGGTCTCATCGTACGTGGTCTTCCATACGCTCGGGAAACAAGATCATTCACACAGTACGACAGAGCAACTTTCCGCAATTTTGGTTCCATTATCACTTTTACGTTCCTTACAGCCTTCCTATCCGTGGTTGGTCTGGGTCCGGGTCATGAACGTCCGTCCGGAAGCGCGGAGGTGGCGTCTGCTTATCCCCTTCGCCGGTTCCACATCACCGCAGCGATAAAATGGTGAGTATCCAGACTTGGGCGGGAGCAATTCTCATTCTCGATTGGGTAGTCTTCAAACGGGATTTCCGCCCGCACGTAGGTGACGGCAAAAGTTGGATCATCGCCCGTGCGTTGGCATACCGAGACGATCTTGATCCTAAACAGAGGGCTATTATTCTCCGCTTGAAGATCGTCCATTGCTTTCCGTGTGGCTCTGCTGATGTCACCGCCTAGCAGCGCACACTGGATGTGGAATTAGTCGGGTAATCGGCAAGAAGACAAGAGACGCGCTGAGCATTCCCAATTACAGTGACGGAAGAAAGGTGGTGCCCGATCGCAGTGAGGTTGGTCGAGCGTCAGCTGTATGCGACGATCAATGGTGCAACATTTTGCTGGTAATTTGGCCCGAACCTGGTATATACTAGAGGCTTCAATACTCCAGACAGGTTCGCGGTTGCATTGGATGGACGAGGAGAGGGTATAAGCCAAGCAGGCAGGTGGGAGATGCGTGGACTTTCCAGCACCGACAAATTATTCGCCTCAAGGTCGTCCAGAGAGCCTGGTAATATACCTAACTGTTACTACAAGCAAATCTGGCGCGAATTGTTTGAGCCAATTTGCAGCATGCTACACTCCCATATATAATACTGAGTTGGGAATTCCCTCTTTCTTCACTTGAGGTATGAGATTATCTGCGTGACTATAAAGTAAGAGGCTAACATAAATTGAATCCAGGACAGAGCCTTACCTTTCACTTCATGCATCAAATTCGCAACGAATGCCCCTGTCTGTGCAGTTTGGAGGTAATCGACAGCTTCGTCCCACCCAAAAGGCGCTATTATTCAGATGAGTCCTAATCGCGTGGTCTGCTCCAGGAAACTTGCGGCGAGCGGACATTAGTGTGTACGTGCTCACTAAAGCAGACTTCTGGAAGGGCACTGTGGCCAATGGAGCCGCCGGTTGCAAATGTAATATAATGCTTTTAGTATGACCATGAGTCGTACAAGGTGAAGAACTCGCCGATTGCGTACGACTCTCCTCTCCACCTACTAAGGTCATTCAGGAAATGATTGGAAATCCGATGGGTGTTAGGCATGGTCGAGTGTTCCGGCTCAGAAATATCTACCTCTAGAGAAGGCTCCAGACGTATTAGAATCGCCAATCGTCATCAATGCTTGAATATCGTCAGATGATCTTTACCGTGGTCACAAGTATATTCAGAATAGCTACCTTGTTCCGTCTCGATGGATCCTCCAGCGTCGAGCACTCGCCCATTTTCCGCTCAGTCAAGGAGCATTAAGGAGGACTAGACGGTCCATGGACGAGAAGGAGGATTTGATGTGAGTCTATTGCCCCCAGCACAAGAGCATCAGCCAGAGCGCCAGATTTCAATCAACATTTTTCAGAAGCGCTAATTTAATAAGCCCATTCCAGCTCCACTTCCCCTGAGTTCCACGATATCCGACTACTCGTTTGGTTTACGCAGTCTTATCTAGGGGAGCTGCCAATTTGGAGTGTTGGCGTCGAGTTCAAGATGTGTCGAACCTAACACGCGGCCTACCACTAAGTTGACCGAGAGAGTAACCTGGAAAGATTAAGTGTGTGGTATAGCAAAATCTCTTTTCTCCGATCGTGAATCCCGATCCGATTTGGTCAAACCCTGGATACATTGCACGGCAAGTTGATTGGATCCTGTGACTTGACAGATGTCGCGGCTGTTCACGCACCGCGGCGAGTCCACACCGATCCCATCTTCTCCTCTTCCGGACCTCCCAATATTCTCCTCAAAGTGATCGAACATGGCGACTCACCGACCCAAGACAGAGAATCTGTGAGCGACGGCCATATCGCGCAGCATTCTCGTGACTGACGATCAATCTAAGCCTCTATCTAGATCGTGAACCGTTTCACTTCAATTTTGGTTTATACCACTAACTTCGGGCAACATACAGAAATTACACTCCAAGGTGTTCTACATCGGGATTATTCGCTTAGGTTGTTTGTAGAAAATAAGGAGCTGGAATTGCAGACGCAAGATAACCGAACCTGGACGCTAGCCCAACGCCCGTGTGTCCCTCGTTTCCTTATTACGCGCACCCACTGATGTCTGTGCATGTGTAGAGGTCTTTCTCCGACATCTGAGATGCGCGCCGAGATCCACATGAGTGGTAAATTCCTTTGGGGAAAAAACCGACAGGCGAGCGGAGTGATTGACCTTCAATCGCTTTTCAATGATTATTGGAGCTCTGATGGGCGCGAGTTCACGGTACCGAGTCTGTCTTGATCACCAACTAGTCCGCACATATCTGATAGCGAAGCGCAGAGGATATCATTCTCGATGGAAAGCATCACCAGTATCGTTGGCCTCTAGAATTAAGATTCTCTGCAAGTACTACTGTTCGTGTCGTTGCAAGTGGATATCTCAGCAAGCTAATAACCTTCGTGTAGACGGAATCCCTGCGCCCGCTGCTCCGTCAACTCGAAGAATTATTAGAGGAATACTCTCCACTGATGAGCAAATCGACCGAGAGGGTCGTGGAGAGTGCTATTAAATATGGGGCCGTATTCGCGGAGGTCCGTTGTTCCACGTAGAGACTAGCAGGGCGTTGACACCTCGTAGCTGAATCCGATATCAAAGGCTGTCTTCGGTGTTGCCAACGTTACGTTTGAGGTTCGTGCTGGCAACTGGCGTGTCAACAGCAAGTAGAGGCTAATCCTTGACTTTTTAGCTCTTGAAAGAACAAAACAAGATCGACCAGATACCGTTGGATCTTCTGGACCGGTTGAAGCGCATCTTGCCTTTCGCAGACATCGTCGCGGAAGAAATCGTCTGTAAAGAGACGGATCTCTTGGAGAAGGTGCTCCCGCGAATGTTTGAAACGATGTATAGGGTCGCGAAAATGTCGTGCGACTATGTCAAGCATGGTAGGCGGTTATGGTTGGATTTTGGCAAACGCTGATGATCACAGCGAGGATGGTGGGCGGGCCAAGCTCCTTGAAGGCGATCGAAGAAATAGGCGGAGAGCTGACCAAAGTCATCGAAGAGTTCGTGCATGCGGTGGATATCGAAGCTCTCCGCTTTACCAAAAGGAGTGGTAAGAACTCGCTGTCTCGGTTTAGGGACAATACATCCTCAGTGACTTCTTGTAGAGGAGCAAGATCTTTTGTTCCGGCGGCTTAAGCCTGTTGAAACTGGCTATCAGCAAGACCTCCGCTGTATGGAAGGCACACGCAAAGTCCTCCTCAAGGGAATCACAGACTGGGTGGCCAGCATATCAGGGCATGGGGGTGCTCTCCATGGCAATACATACTGGATCTACGGGTTACCTGGAATTGGAAAAACGTCATTAGCTCATTCAATCTGCGCAAGCCTTGACGATCAGGAACAGCTTGCGGGAGCATTTTTCTGCCGGAGGGATGACCCAGAATTGAGCGAGCCTAGAAACATCCTTCCGACTCTCATCTATAAACTCGCGATAATCTTCCCCCCTTTCCGAAGCATTGTCGCAGAACGCCTTCGCACAAACCCAAATGTGACACCTGAGTCAATGAAGTTCACACTCTTTCTTGAATTCATCCGCAAACTTCCTGGCTCCCCCCAAAAGCCTCTCATCTTTCTCATTGACGCACTTGATGAGTGTGGCAACGCTCAGAGTCGTCCGGATATCCTGAAGAATTTGACAGACGCAGCCGCACACGCTCCATGGCTCAAGATTATCATCACCAGTAGACCCGAAGTGGATATCCAACATTTCTTTAATGGCCCCACCCACTTGTCACAT
>WNFL01156683.1_pt1 | contig 14479 bp, 14 predicted proteins | sample 5400361 | NCBI WGS metagenome assembly WNFL01 (sample SAMN13153351, study PRJNA577476) | soil metagenome | isolation source: 40 cm soil on Douglas fir-dominated hillslope | place: USA:California | collected 2013-09-17
TGCAGTTGACGCACCAGAGGACGGACTTGAATCCGAACGTGACGAGGCCTTCCGCCGCGAACCGACCGAACGCGCGCGCGATCTCCGCCTGATAGCCGAAGTCCATCGTGCGGTACGGCCGGTCCCATTGCCCGAGAATGCCGAGCCGCTTGAACTCCGTGCGCTGCACGTCGATCCACTTGTCCGCGTACGCGCGGCACGCTCGCCGCACCTCGACGTCGCTCATCTCCCGCTTCTTGCCGCCCAGCTCCTTGTCGACCTTCAGCTCGATCGGGAGGCCGTGGCAGTCCCACCCCGGCACGTACGGCGCGTCGAAGCCGGCGAGCGTCTTCGAGCGGACGACCAGGTCCTTCAGGATCTTGTTCATCGCGGTGCCGAGGTGCAGATGCCCGTTCGCGTACGGCGGGCCGTCGTGCAGGACGAACCGCGGCGCCCATCCGGCCGTAGAGGTCCGTCTCCATCCAGCGCGCCAGCCTCTCCGGCTCGCGCCGCGGCAGATCCGCCTTCATCGCGAAGGAGGTCTTCGGAAGCAGCAGCGTCGACTTGTAGTCCCGGTTCGACATGGAACCGGCGAGGTTACCGTACGCGTCAATCGAGCAGCAGCTCGCACTCCCAGTGGACCGGCGTCGGGCTCCCCGGCTTCACGTTCCGCGTGCCCGGTCTGCGGTCTTCCTGCGGGACCGCGGCTCGCGGCGCGACGGAATCCGGTGTGCGGGGCTCCTCGGAAACACGGATTCCCGCCGTCTCGGTGCGCCCCAGGGGCTCGGCCGAAGCCGCGTGGCGTCTGAAATGCGGCATCTCGACCCGAGGTCCCGGAGTGCCGAGCGACGAGAGGGGAACGAACGCGGCGATTCCCCCGAACAACGTGCCGGCGGCGAAGATCCAACCTGCCGACATCCTTCTTTCCGATTTCATGACGTTCTCCTCTCCGGGCCGCGCCCTGCTCGCCTGCCGCCGGCCCGACTGTCGTCGGAGAAGTGTGGGAGTGGCGCGAACTATCTCAGCCTCCGGCCGCCCGAACGAGAGAAAGCGAAGTCTCTGTGATGGCGCTCTCGAATCTGCGCGGCACGTTAGCGCCCCTCACCCGCGGCCGCGAGATAGAGCTCCCTGTACCGCTCTCGCGCGCGGAAGAGGACGCGGTTGAAGTGGAGCCCCGTCAGTCCCAGGTCGCGGCAGATCGCGTCCTTCTCCTCGCCCTCGATGTAGAAGCGGGACAGCAGCTCGCGGTCCCGTTCCGAGGTCATCTCCAGAAGGACGCGGCGCACCATCTCCGCGCGCTCCAGCCGGAGGAGGTCGTCGAGCGGGTTCGGCTCCGGGTCGGCCGGCTCCTCGTCGGGGACGCTCGAGACGCGGAGCCAGGCCGTTCTCCGGAAGTGCTCGATCACCAGGTTCCGGGCGAGGGAGGCGAGGAAACCGGAGAGCCTCGAGGGATCGCGCAGCTGCCCGCGTCGGATCTTCTCGAGCGCGATCCGGAACGTCTCCTGATAGAGGTCGTCGGCCACGGACGCATCGGGCCCCGCGCTCCAGAGCGCGGCGGCCACGCCCCGCCGATGGCGCTCGATCAGCTCCTCCTCGGCCTGCGGGTCGCCCCGCAAGATGCGCCTCACGAGCTCCTCGGCACCGTTCTCGTCCGGGTTGGAGAGGACTCCCTCCACATCGAAGAAATCGGAATCGCCCGCGAAAAGGTGACAGTCGGCCCGAAAAACCTTCACGTAGACTCCGCGGCCGATGAGTCCCGAAAAGCTCCGCACCGGCCTCGTCGGCTGCGGCTACCTCGGGAAGCACCACGCGCGCATCCTGACGGAGCTGCCGCTCTCCTCGCCCGTCGGCTTCGTGGAGACGAACGACGCGGCGGCTCGCGGGATCGAGGAGGCTCACGCGTCGGCCGGCATGGTGCGGCGCGGGTCGATCCGCGAGCTCCTCGCCGCCGGCGCGCAGGCGGTCGTTGTGGCGACGCCGACGGTGACGCACGGCGAGGTGGCGGAGGAGCTCCTGGAGGGCGGGGCCGACGTCCTCGTCGAGAAGCCGATGACGGCCACGCTCGCGGAGGCGGACGCCCTCGTGACGCTCGCGCGCGCGAAGGGGCGCGTCCTCGCCGTCGGGCACATCGAGCGCTTCAACCCTGCGGTCGCCGCCGTGCGCCCGCTCGTGACGGACGTGAAGTTCATCGAGGCGCACCGGCTCGGGGTCTTCGTGCCGCGCGCGCTCGACGTGGACGTCGTCCTCGACCTCCTCGTCCACGACCTCGACATCGCGCTCGACCTCGTGGGGCGGAAGGTCGTCGAGATCCGCGCGGTCGGCGTCCCGATCCTGAGCGAGAAGGTCGACATCGCGTCGGTGCGGCTGGCGTTCGAGGGCGGGTGCGTCGCGAACCTGACGGCCTCCCGCGTGTCGCAGGACAAGACGCGCAAGTTCCGCTTCTTCCAGCCCGACTGGTACTTCTCGATCGACACGCAGAAGCGCGACGTGACGGCCTTCCGCCTCGACCGCTTCACCGGGCCGCCGCGGATCGTGGAGTGGCCCGTCGCGGTGGCGCAGGCGGACCCGCTCACCGAGGAGGTCGCTTCGTTCCTCCGCGCCTGCCGCGACCGTACGGAGCCGGAGGTGACGGGCGAGGACGGGCGCGCGGCGCTCGCGCTCGCGCTCCAGATCCTCGACGAGATGGGGAGGATCGCCGCGTGACGGGAGCCGCCCGCGTCGGCCTCGTCGGCGGCTCCGGGCTGTACGGGCTGCCGGGCCTCGGCGTGGAGGAGGAAGTACGCCTCGAGTCCCCGTTCGGCGCACCGTCGGACGCGTACGTCCTGGGGACGCTTTCCGGCGTCCCGGTCGCGTTCCTGTCGCGACACGCGCGCGGGCACAAGCTGACGCCGTCGGAGATCAACTACAGGGCGAACGTCTGGGGCTTCAAGAAGCTCGGCTGCGACGCGCTCCTCTCCGTGTCGGCCTGCGGGTCGATGAAGGTCGAGTACCGGCCGAGCGACGTCGTCCTTCCCGACCAGATCGTCGACCGGACGACTCGCCGCATCTCGACGTTCTTCGGGGACGGATGCGTCGTGCACGTCTCGATGGCGCACCCGATCTGCCCGAGCCTCCGGGCGGCGCTCCGCGGCGCGGCGGAGAAGGAACGCGCGCGCGTGCACGACGGCGGCGTCTACCTCTGCATCGAGGGGCCGCAGTTCTCCACGCTCGGCGAATCGAGGCTCTACCGCTCCTGGGGGGTCGACGTGATCGGGATGACGAACGCGACCGAGGCGAAGCTCGCGCGCGAGGCCGAGCTCTGCTACGCGACGATGAACCTCGTGACCGACTACGACTGCTGGCACGAGGAGGAGCAGGCCGTTACGGTGGACGCGGTCCTCGCCGTGCTCCGGACGAACGCGGAGGCGGCGAACCGGATCCTCTCGGAGGCGGTGACCGCCGTGGACCCGGCGCGCGGCTGCTCCTGCCGCGACGCCCTCCGCTTCGCGTTCCTCACCCGGCCCGAGGACGTGCCGGCCGCGGCGCGCGAGTGCGTCTCGCTCCTGACGGGGAAGTACGGCCGATGAGCGGAGCAGAGGGCTCGACGCCGCGCGTCGTCGTCACCGGGTCGATCGCCTTCGACTACCTGATGAGCTTCCCGGGCCGCTTCGTGGACGTGATCGTCCCCGACCGCATGGACCGCATCTCCGTGTCGTTCCTGGTGGACGAGATGCGGCGCGTGCCGGGCGGCGTCGGCGCGAACATCGCGTACGGCATGGCGCTCCTCGGCGTCCGCCCGCACCTGATGGCGACCGCGGGGCGGGACGCGGCGGAGTACAAGGCGTGGCTCGCGGCGGAGGGAGTGGACGTCTCCCTCGTCGCGCTCGAGGAGGACGTCTTCACGGCGTCCTTCTTCGTCTCGACGGATCTCGACCAGAACCAGATCGCGACGTTCTACGCGGGCGCGATGGCGCGCGCCGCGAGGCTCTCCTTCCGCGACGTCGACAGGTCGGCGCTCGCCCTCGCCGTCGTCTCGCCGAACGACCCCGGCGCGATGACGCGCTACGCCGCCGAGTGCCGCGAGCTCGGGATCCCGTTCGTCTTCGATCCGAGCCAGCAGGTCGCTCGGCTGAGCGCCGAGGAGCTGCTCGCCGGCCTGGAGGGCGCGGAGATCCTGATCGGGAACGACTACGAGTTCGGCGTCCTCGAGAAGAAGACGGGGCTCTCCGAGTCGGGCCTCCTCGCTCGCGTGCCGGTCGTCGTCGTCACGCACGGGGAGAACGGATCGACGATCCACGTCCGCGCGGGCGGCGAGCACGTCCTCGGGGTCTCCACGACGCACCGGATTCCGCCCGCGAGCCTCAGGAATGCCGCGGTCGACCCGACGGGAGTCGGCGACGCCTACCGCGCCGGGCTCCTCGCGGCGCGCCTCCGCGGGCTCTCGTGGGACCTGGCGGGAAAGGTCGGAAGCATCGCCGCTGTCTACGGGCTCGAGTCGCCCGGCCCGCAGCCGCCGCGCTACACGCTCGAGGAGTTCCTGGAGCGCTTCCGGGGCGACTTCGGAGCGGACGAAGCTGCGTCCGTGAGCGAACGTCTCCGAGCGCCGGACTGCTAGACTTCCCTCGCGTCATGCCCATCGTCGAGGGTCATCTCACCGCGAAGGGGCGGCGGTTCGGGATCGTCGCTGCCCGCACGAACGACCTGGTCGTCTCGCGCCTCCTCGACGGCGCGCTCGACGCTCTCAGGAGGACCGGCGCCGACGAGGCCGACGTCGTCGTCGTGCGCACCCCCGGCGCGTGGGAGATCCCGCTCGCGCTCCGCGACCTCTCGCGTGCCCAGGGCTTCGACGCGTTCGTGGCGCTCGGCGCCGTCCTGCGCGGAGGCACGCCGCACTTCGAGTACATCGCCGGCGAGGTGACGAAGGGAGTCTTCGCGGTCTCGCTCGAGATCGACCGCCCGGTCGCGTTCGGCGTCCTGACGTGCGACACGCTCGAGCAGGCGCTCGAGCGGGCCGGAGCGAAGGGCGGGAACAAGGGCTTCGAGGCGGCGCTCGCCGCCGTCGAGTCCGCCGATCTCCGGGCGCGTCTGACCACGCGATCCTAGAGCGATGAGCGGACGCCGGCGGAAGTCCCGCGAGCTCGCCCTCCAGCTCCTCTACCAGAACGACCTGGCGGGGACGCCGGCCGACGAGATGTTCGTGCGAACCGACGAGTACCTGAACGCGAAGCCCGAGGTGCAGGAGTACGCCTCGCGCCTCGTCCTCGGCACGCTCTCTCGGCGAGACGAGCTCGACGCGAAGCTCTCCGAGCGCTCCGAGCACTGGCGCCTCGGCCGCATGCCCGCCGTGGACCGCAACCTCCTCCGGCTCGCGCTCTTCGAGCTCCTCTACGAGGAGGACACTCCCGATGCCGTGGTGATCGACGAGGCGGTGGAGATCGCCAAGAAGTTCTCGACTCCCTCTTCGGGTCCGTTCGTCAACGGCGTCCTCGACGCGATCCGGCGCGCCACGTTCGGGCCGCGCGCGAAGCGCCCCCCGGCGGTCGTCGTCCTCCTCGTCCTCCTCGCGTCCGCGGCGCCCGCGGCCCGCTCGCTGGGGACGGAGTCGGCGCGCTACCGCGTCTCCGGCGCCGCGCCGTGGACGGAGCTGCGCGCCGTGGAAGGACCCGGGTACCGCATCGCCCTCGCCGCCCCCGACGGAGTGACGCTCGAGGCGGTCGTCGAGGTGGACGAGAGCCCGCTCCCCGACGACGCGCCGTTCCCGGTGGCGAAGGACGTGCTGGCGCTCGGCGTCGGCGCGCTCCCCGAGGTCGCGCCCGACCCGGAGGCGGACGCGCTCTCGCGGATGATCACGCGCGGCTCCTCCACGGTGCTCGAGGCGATCGAGCGTGTGGTCGCCTTCACGTCGCGCCGCATCCGCTACGAGCTGCCGACCGGTGTGGCCGAGACGGCGGCCTCCTGCCGTGCCCGGCGGCGCGGCTCGTGCGTCGGGCGTTCTCTCCTCGCGGCGGATCTCCTCGCCCGCGCCGGAATTCCGGCTCGGCAGGTGACGGGCATTCTCGCGGCGGGGCGTCCGGAGGAGCTGACGCCCGACACGCGCGCGGTCTACAGCGCGAGCCTCGGCGGCGTGAGGCACAGGTGGATCGAGGCGTGGGTGCCGCGCCTCGGGTGGGTGCCGTCCGATCCTGGGGGGCTCGCGAACGCGGTCTCCACCCGGCACGTCGCGCTGGCGCGCCCGCCCGATCCGGACTTCGGGCTCCGCATCGTCTCGCGCACCGCCGAGCTGAGGTGGCCGCCGATCGCCGGGCTCGGCCGCGGCGTGACGCTGGCCCGCCCGCGCGGAAGCTCGCTCGTCGTGACGAACGCGGCGGCACGCTCGGGCGGCTCGGTCCTCCTCGCGCCCGTGGCGCGTCCGCTCGAGCGGCGTGTCGTGACGACGTCCTCCTCCTCCGCCGTGTTCGAGCGCGTGGCGCACGGCGACTACAACGTGCTCTGGCAGAGCCCCGACGGGCGAATCGAGGCCGGCTCGATCCGCGTCGACGGGGCCGCCTCGATCGACCTGACGAGCGCGGGGGTGCGGCTGAAGTGAGCGGCACGGCGCCGCTTCGCGTCCTCGTCGTCGACGACTCCGCGACCGCGCGCCTCCTGATCACCGAGGCGCTCTCGGCGAGCGGCAGGCGGCGGGCGCGCCCGCTGAAGATCACGGAGGCCACGGACGGCTTCGAGGCGCTCCGACAGCTCCCACGCGGGCCGTTCGACCTCGTGCTCACGGACATCAACATGCCGACGCTCTCGGGCCTCGAGCTGATCCGGATGATCCGCGCGCGGCCCGAGCACAAGAACCTGCCGATCGTCGCGATCTCCACGGAGCGCGAGCCCGACGACGCGCGGAGGGCGCGCGAGGCGGGCGCGGACGGCTACCTCGGCAAGCCGTTCGAGCCGGAGACTCTCGACCGTCTCCTCGACGATGTCCTCCGCGAGCTCTGGCAGCTTCGATGAGCCCGAGGAAAGACGACGCGCGCCTCGCGCGCGAGTTCGTCGCCGAGGCGGAGGAGATCCTCGACCGCGCCGGCGAGACGCTCGCGGGCATCGAGACGACGCGCGAGGAAACGCCGCCCGAGGCGATCAACGCGTTCTTCCGCTCCGTTCATTCCCTGAAGGGCCTCGCGGGGATGGTGGGGCTGACGGGCGTCGGCGATGCCGCGCACGCGTTCGAGGCGCTCCTCGACGCTGTGAGGATGGGTCGAGCGCCGCTCGACGCGCTCACGCGGGCCGCGGCGGCCGAGGGGCTCGCGGCGCTCTCGGGCCTCGTGAAGCGCGTCGCGGCGGGAGAGCCCGATCCGGCGGCCGGCAACGAGGCGGCCGCGCCGCGGGAGGCCCGTCCCGCCTCCCTGCCGCCGATGGCTCTCCCTCCCGGCCTGGAGCGCGTCGTCACCGACTACGAACGGCACCGCATCGAGGAGAACAGGCGGAAGGGACGGCAGGTCCTCGCGCTCTCGCTCGAGCTGCCGCTCGAGACGTTCGACGAGGGGCTCAGGCACGGCATGACCGCGGCGGGGAACGCCGGGGAGCTGATCGGCACGTTCCCGGGCCCGCCCTCGAGCCCGGAGGTCATGAGCTTCGTCCTCCTCGTCGGGGCGCCGCCCGAAGCCGATCCGGCCGAGGTCGCGTCGCGCGTCGGGGCGCTCTCCTACGAGCGCGTCTCCACGCCGGACGCGGGCGCGCCGGCCGGCGCCATTCCGCCGCCCGTCAGCCCGATGCCGGAGCCGACGATCCTTCACGTCGGCGGCACCGTGCGCGTGCCGCTCGAACGGATCGCGCACCTCCTCGACCTCACGGGCGAGCTCGCGATCGCGAAAAACGCGCTGAAGCGGACGCTCGAGAAAGCGACGCGCGAGGCGCACGACAGGAACCTGCGCCACGAGATGACGCGGAGCTTCGCGGCGCTCGAACGCACGATCGCCGGTCTCTCGCGCGCCGCTCTCGCGACGCGTCTCGTGCCCGTCGACCAGCTCGCGGCGCGCCTTGCGCGCGCGGCCCGCTCGATCGCGGCGAGCAGCGGGAAGGACGTGGAGCTCGAAGTCGTCGGCGGCGAGACGGAGCTCGACAAGATGCTCGCGGACGAGCTGGCGGACCCGCTCCTGCACATGCTGAGGAACGCGGTCGGCCACGGGATCGAGCCTCCGGACGAGCGGCGCGCCCGCGGCAAGCCCGCGAAGGGGAGCGTCGTCCTGTCGGCCGAGACGCGCGGGCGCGACGTGGCGCTGGCGCTCTCCGACGACGGACGCGGGATCGACCGCGACGCGGTCGTGGCGCGCGCGAAGGAGCGCGGGCTCCTCGCCGCCGGCGAGCGCGCGCCCGACGACCCGCTCTCCGTCATCTTCCTGCCCGGGTTCTCGACCGTGGAGGAGGTCTCGGAGCTCTCGGGCCGCGGCGTCGGACTCGACGTCGTCCGCTCGCGCATCGCGGCGATCGGAGGCTCTGTCGCCGTGCGCTCGGCCGCGGGGGAGGGGACGACCTTCGAGATCGTCCTCCCGATCACGCTCGCGCTCGTCGAGTCGCTCCTGGTGGAGGACGGCGGGATCACGTTCGCGTTCCCCGGCACGAGCGTCGCGCGCATGGTCCCGCTCGAGCCGGAGCGCGTGTCCCGCGAAAACGGACGAGACGTGCTCCTGGACGAGGACGGATCCGTGCCGCTGGCGTCGCTCGCGGGTCTCCTCGGAATGGGCGCAGGCGATGCGCGCGGGAAGAAGACGGTCGTCGTCGCGGAGCGGGGAAGGCTTCGGGCGGGTTTCGTGGTCGCCTCGATCGGCGGGCTCCTCGACCTGATCGTCAAGCCTCTCCCGGACGCGATCGCGCGCGCTCCCGAGATCACAGGCGCCGCGGAGCTCCCGGACGGGGAGCTCGCGCTGACGCTCGACGCGGGGCTCCTCGTCGAGCGCGTCCTGGCGCGCGGCGCGGGAAGCTGGTCCGCGCCGTGAGCGAGGCCGCGCTTGCGTTCCGGTCCGGCGGCCGGCGCTACTCGGTGCCGATCTCCGAGGTGCGCGAGGCCGCCCGGGTCCCACGCCTCACGCCCCTGCCCGGCTCCTCCGCGCGGTGTGCCGGCGTGGCGCTCGTGCGCGGCACGCCCCTCGCCGTCCTCGAGATCGAGGCGCGGCGGAGCCCGCAATCCCGGAGCCTCGTCCTGGTCTTCGAGAACCGTCCGTTCGCGCTCCTCGTCGACGAGGTGGACGGAGTGGAGGAGCCCGGCTCGGACGCCACGATGCTCGACCTCGACGCGCTCGAGAGGGAGACGTGAACCCGGAGCTCGTCACTCTTTCCGCGGACGTCCGCTCCACGAACGCGGACGTGAGGTGGCGCGCCACCGCGGCGCTCGCGCAGATCGCCGGAGAGGAGAGCGAGTCGCTCCTCGTCTCGCTCCTGGGGGATTCCGACTACCGCGTGCGCGAGAAGAGCGTCGAGGCGCTCCTCTCTCGGTTCGGCCCGCGCGTCGCGTCGGCGTGTGCCGTCGCCCTCGCGGACGGCGAGAACGCCGGCCGCCGCGGAGCGGGCCTGTCGCTCCTCGCCCGTGCGGGCGAGGCCGGACGCTCGGTCCTCCTCGACGCGCTCCAGCATCCTTCGGCCGACGTCCGGCTCGCCGCCGCGCTGACGTTGCCCGGCCCTCATCCCGACGCCCAGACGGTCGGGGCGCTGGAGGCCGCGCTGAGGAAGGAGAGCGACCCGAACGCTCGCGCGTCGCTCCTCCTCGCGCTCGGGCGGACGGGCCGGCGCGAGGCCGCCGCACCCCTCCTCGTGGCGATGGAGCGCGGGAACACCTGGGTGCGCGTGCACGCGCTGGAGGCGCTCGGAGAGCTCGGAGACCCGGAGACCGCCGCGCGCATCCTCCCGCTCCTGGCGCTCGAGCCCCTGCGGCGCGCCGCCCTCCGCGCGCTCGCGCGGCTCGACAGCTCGGCGCCCGCCGAGGAGCTCGCGCGGCGCGCGGGGCGCGGCGAGACGGACGGTCCTCTCCTCGCGGCCCTCCGGCGCGCCGCCGTGGCGAGCCCTCCGGAGACGCTGGCCCGGATGCGCGCGCTCTGGCCGGACGCGGCCTCCGTTCTCGACGCGCGCGTGCGCGACGCGGACGCTCCGGAAGAGGAGCGGACCGACGCGGCACACCTCGCCGCCCGGCTCGACGTGCCGGGCGCGGCGCCGCTGGTCGTGCTCTCCGGCCCCTACGGGGACGGGTACGGAGCCGTGCGCGCGCTCGGCGCCGACCGCCTGACGGAGGCGCTCCTCGCGGCGCTCCAGATCGAGGACCCGGAGCCGGCCCTGGCGCTCGTCGACCGCGCGCGCGAGCTGGACGAGACGAGCGAGCTGACGCATCTCCTGGTCCACACCTCACCCGTCGTCCGCTCCGCGGCTCTCACGTCGCTGGCGCCCGGAGCGCTCTCCATCGGCGAGCTCCTCGACATCCTCGCGGAGGACGATCCCGAGACGGTGCTGCCGGCGGCGTACGCGCTTTCGGCTTCGGCGCCGGGCGAGCCGCTGGAGCGCTCGAGGAACCGCGTCAGCGCGCTTCTCGACCGGGCCGTCGGACCCGACGGGCCCGGTCGCGCGGCGGCGCTCGTCGCGGTCGCGGAGCTCCAGGGCGACGGGATCGACGACGCGATTCGCGCGGCGATGGCTTCGCCCGACCCGGCGGTGCGCCGCGCCGCGGCCGCCGCGGCCGGCGCCCGCGACGGTGTCGGCGAGGACGACCTCGCAGCGCGCCTCCTCGACCCCGACGCCGAGGTGCGGGCGGCCGCGCTCCGCGCCTTCGCGCGCTGGGGGCACCACCGCGCGGGGCTGAAGACGACCTGGCGCGATCTCCTGCCGTTCCTGGCGGACGACGCGATCGCCGCCTCCGCCGCGGGCGCGGCGATCGTCTCGCTGGCGGGCGCCGACCGCGCGCGCCTCGTCGAGGAGATGCTGGCGCAGGACGGTCCGATCCGGCGCGCGGCGCTCGAGGAGATCCCGGCGACGCGCGACGCCGAGGCTGCCGAGAAGGTGGCCTTCGCAATCTCGCACGAGGATCCGGAGACGGCGCGCGCGGTGCTCTACGCGCTCCCGCTCGCGCGCTCTTCCATCGCCGAGGAGGCGCTCGTCTCCGCGCTTTCCGACGCGCGAGGGGACGTCCGCCTCGCGGCCGCCGAGATCGCCGCGCGGCGGCCGGCGCCCGAGGCCTTCGCCGGGCCGCTCCCCGCGGCGCTCGCGCTCGCGCTCGCCGAGGAGCACGAGGCCGGCGTCCTTCCCGCGCTCCTCCTGGCCGTCGCGGCGGCGGGTTCCCGCGAATGCCTGCCGCCGCTCGACGCGCTCCTCGCCCGCGAGCGGGTGGACGCCGAAGCGGAAGACGCGGCGGAGGCGCTCGCGCTCCGGTTTCCAGACGACGCGCGCTCGATCTGGGCGAGCGCGTCCGCGCGCGCCGAACGACGCTGGGCGCGCGCGATCTCTCGCGCCGCCGCTCGACGCGCGTCGGGATCCTGACGTGACGGCCCGGGCGGTCGAGCTCTCCGACACCGTCTTCCGCCTCTTCGCCGAGCTCGTGCGCCGGCGGACCGGGTTCGTCGTCGCGGAGAGCCAGCGGTCGCGCCTGGAGAGCCGCCTGCTGGCAGACGCGCGCACCGCCGGTTCCTTCTACCAGCTGTACACCTTGTGGCGCGACTTGCCCTCCGAGAGCCCTTCGTTCGGAAGGCTCGTCGACGCGTGCGTGAACGGCGAGACGTATTTCTTCCGCGACCCCGACGGGCTCGCGGCGTTCGTCGAGGAGATCGCGCCGGAGCGCCTCCTCGCCGTCGGTCCGGATGGCACGTTCGACGTCTGGTCCGCGGGCTGCTCCACGGGCGAGGAGCCGTACACGCTCTCGATGCTCCTCATGGAGCGCGGCATCCTGCCCGGGCACAGGGTCCGGATCCGCGGGAGCGACGTGTCGCCCGACGCGATCCGCCGAGCGCGCGCCGGCCTCTACGGCCCGCACGCGCTCCGCGCGACGTCCGAGGAGAGGCGCCTGCGCTTCTTCGAGCCCTCCGAGGGCGGCCGCTTCCGCCTGAAGGAGGGAGCGCGGCACGCGGTGGACCTGGAGGTGCGCGGCCTCCTCGACGAGCCCAGGAACGGCGCGCGCTTCGACGTCATCCTCTGCCGGAACGTCCTGATCTACTTCGACGAGGAGGCGCGCCGCGTGGCGGCCGACCGTTTCGCGGAGCGCCTGAAGCCGGGCGGCTATCTGCTCCTCGGTCCGTCCGATGCTCTGGCGGCGGCGTCGACGTCGCTCCGGCTCGTGCGCCTCGAGCACGACGTCGCGTATCGGAGATGAAAGCCCTCGTCGTCGACGATTCGGCGTACCAGCGCCTGACGCTCGCCTCCGCCCTCCGTGAGCACCCGCGCATCGACGCCGTCGACGTCGCGGCGTCGGGCGAGGAGGCGATCCGCAAGGTGCTGTCGTCGCGCTTCGACCTCGTCACGCTCGACATCGAGATGCCGGGGATGGACGGATTCGCCGTCCTGCGCTGGCTGATGACGCACCGGCCCCTGCCGGTCCTGATCGTCTCCGACAGGAAGCACGAGCGCACGGCCGTCCTCGCGTTGGAGCTCGGCGCGTTCGACGTGATGGGGAAGGCGAGCGCCCGCTCGGGCGGCCTCGATGCCTGGAAGCCGCTCCTCGTCGAGAAGGTGGAGGAAGCCGCCGCGATCCGCCTCGACGTGCTGGCGCGCCGAGCGCGCGCGTCGCCCGAGCCGGCGGCGCCGGCGCCGCCGAGGCGCAAGCGCCACGCCTCCTTGGCGTCCGCGAGGAGGGACGGCGAGAAGATCTCCGCGCTCGTCATCGCCGCCTCGACGGGCGGACCGCCCGCGGTGCGCGACGTCCTCGTCGGCTTTCCCCCGCGCCCCGTCGTCGTCGCGCTCGCGCAGCACATCCCCGCGCCCTTCACGCGCTCGCTCGCGGCGCGGCTCGCGACCGCGACGGGCTGGGACGCGCGCGAGGCGTTCGACGGCATGGAGCTCCTGGTGGGGGAGGTGGCGGTCGCGCCGGGCGGCCGGCACCTGGAGCTCGCGCTCTCGGGGCGAAAGCCCGTCGCGCGCGTCTCGGAGGAGGGGACGCGGCGGTGGTGTCCCTCGGCGGACGCGCTCTTCGCGTCGGCGGCGGAGACGTTCGGCCCGCGCGTCGTCGCCGTCGTCCTCACCGGCATGGGCGACGACGGGGCGCTCGGCGTGCGGGCCGTCGCCGACGCGGGCGGGACCGTCATCTGCGAGAGCCGCGAATCCGCGGTGATCAGCGGGATGCCCGACGCCGCCGCGCGCGCGGTGCCCGGCGCGCGCCGCTTGCCGCTCTCGGAGATCGGCCCCGAGCTGGCGCGCCTGCTGAGCTAGAGCGCGCTCACCGCGCGCGAAAAGAGCGACACGCGACCGAGTCGCGCATCGCTCTTTTCCTGCAGGGGGTTTCTCGATCCCCCCTGCACCCCCCGCTCCGCAATCGCGACCGGGTCGCGAATCGCTCCGCTCTGCATCCTTTACACTCGCCCGCTCATGAGTCGGAGCGACGAGATCCTCGCGGTCGAGCGGAAGTGGCAGAAGCGCTGGGAGGAGCGCCGGGTGGCGTTCGTCGACACGGCGGACGCGTCCATCGCCGGCGACTACCTCCTCGTCATGCTGCCGTATCCGTCCGGGGATCGCCTCCACGTCGGGCATGCGCGCACGTACTTCCTGACGGACGCGCTCCACCGCTTCTGGCGCCAGCGGGGCCGCACCGTGCTCTGCCCGATGGGGTGGGACGCGTTCGGGCTGCCCGCCGAGAACTACGCGATCTCCGCCGGCATCCACCCGCGCACGTCCACGCTCGCGAACATCGCGGCGATGAAGGAGCAGTTCCGGTCGTGGGGCGTCCTCTACGACTGGTCGAAGGAGGTCACCACCTGCGAGCCGGAGTACTACCGGTGGAACCAGTGGTTCTTCCTCCGGTGCCTGGAGCGCGGGCTCGCGGTGAGGAAGAAGTCGGCCGTCAACTGGTGCCCGTCCTGCCTGACGGTCCTCGCCAACGAGCAGGCGGAGGGCGGCGTCTGCGAGAGGTGCTCGACTCCCGTCGTCCAGCGCGAGCTCGAGCAGTGGTTCCTGAAGATCACCGGCTACGCGGACGCCCTCCTCGAGGGCATCGACACGCTCGACGCCTGGCCCGAGAAGGTGCGCACGATGCAGCGCAACTGGATCGGGCGCTCAGTCGGGGCGGACCTCGACTTCGAGATCCCTTCCCTGGGCGAGAAGGTGCGCGTCTTCACGACGCGGCCCGACACCGTGTACGGAGCGACGGCCCTGATCCTGGCGCCCGAGCACGCGCTCGTGCCGCGGCTGACCGCCGCGCACCCGAACCGCGCGGCGCTCGAGGCGTGGGTGACGTCCGTAAGGAGCCAGGAACGCCTCGCGCGCGAGGCGGAGGGCGCCGAGAAGGACGGGCGCGACACCGGCGTGACCGCGACGAATCCGTTCACAGGGAAGCAGGTGCCGGTCTGGATCGCGAACT